>Ga0172373_10000050_pt1 | contig 163646 bp, 170 predicted proteins | sample Lak10m_2_FD_114546 | JGI IMG/M metagenome (GOLD analysis project Ga0172373, IMG submission 114546) | Freshwater microbial communities from Kabuno Bay, South-Kivu, Congo - kab_092012_10m | ecosystem: Environmental > Aquatic > Freshwater > Lake | place: Democratic Republic of the Congo... | reverse complement strand
GGCCGGCTGGGCGGCGGCGGCCAGGGCCGGAGGGGGGGCGACCATGCCGTCGGCGGTAAACATCATCCGCCCAGCCGCCGGAGCGGCGGCGGCAACCGGCTCGGGCAGGGTGACGATCGGCGCCTCGGCAAAAGTTTCCGCCTGGGATGCGGGCTGGGGCTGGGATGACGGCTGGGCCTGGGCCACGGCGGGCGGCGGGGCGGCTTCGTCGCCGTTGATCATCGCCAGGACGTGACCACCGATATCCTTGCCGGTTTCCTCTTCGATCATGCAGCCGACCGCCGAGGCGATCAGGCCGATCGGTCCGCCGAACAGGGTGCCGCCGGCCAGACGGGCGCCGACGCCGATCTTGTCGCCGGTCAGTTCCTGATACAGCGTGTTGACCACCGGAATGTGCTGCAGCGGGTTGATGACGTCCAGAACGTCCCAGAAGCTGGGTTCCTCTTCGGCGAACATCGACAACGGCTTGCCGGTGCCGGCGGCCGCGCGCTCGGCCGCCGCCGCCCGCGCCGTGTCGGCCCGTTCCGACGGCAGGAACGGAACCAGCCGGTCGGGATCGGAATAAATCGGGGCCTGGGCGGCAGCACTGATGCTCATGGCTAACCTCGAAAAGGACAGCCAGACTTTTGCAAACATGGTGCCAAAGCCCATGTCATTGATTTGATTGTATTTTTATTTGGAGCCGATGCCCCCGGCGGCAGAAAATGCCGGGGCGCCTAGAAAAGATGGCCGCCCTTGGTCGCCTTGGTGCGCAGATAGGACTGATTGTGGTCGTTGGCCGGAAAGACATGGGGCACCCGTTCGGCCACCACCACCCCATGCGCGGCCAGCGCCTCGACCTTCAGGGGATTGTTGGTCATCAGCCGCACGCTTTCGACCCCCAGCAGCCGCAGCATCTGCGCCGCCGGCAGATAGATGCGCTCGTCGTCGTCGAAGCCCAGTTGCAGGTTGGCGTCCAGGGTATCGAGACCGTCATCCTGCAGCTGATAGGCCCGCAGCTTGTTGACCAGCCCGATGCCGCGGCCTTCCTGCGACAGATACAGCAAGATGCCGGCCCCGGCCTGGGCGATTTCGGCGATGGCGCCGCGCAGCTGGTCGCCGCAATCGCAGCGCAGCGACCCCAGCAGATCGCCGGTGAAGCATTCCGAATGCAGGCGGGCCAGCACCGGCTGGGCGGTATCGGGCTCGCCGATGACGATGGCCAGATGTTCGATGCCGCCATCGGCCGGCCGGAAGGCGACGATGCGGGCGGCTTCGGCGTCCTGCAGCGGCACCCGGGCTTCCGACACCTTGCGCAGCGACCGGGCGGCATGCTGCTGGTATTCGGCGATGTCGGCGGCATCGACCACCACCACCCCCGACAGCAGCAAGGCCCCGGCGGTGGGAACGGCGGCCATCGTCGCCGGCAGCAGCCGGGCCAGCTTGGCCAGCGCCACCGAGGCGGCCAGGGTGGTGTCGGCGGCGACCGGCTGAACGGACAATTGCCGCCAGTCCGGAGCCGGAATGTCGCGGACCACCGGATCGGCCAGCCATGCCACCGTCAGGGCGTCGAAGCCGGCGGCGGCGTCAAGCCGGGCCGCCGCTCCGGCGACCGCATGGCCCAGAACGGCGGCCCGGCGGTTGCTGAGCATCAGGAACGGCCGCGACCCGGCCAGGGTGGTCAGCTGGTTCAGGGTTTCGGCGGTTGCCGCCTCGGCGGCCAGGACATAGGCGACCCGGCTGTCGGCGCCGCGCACCGCCACCACGGCGCCGCGCCTGAGCTCGGCCACGGCACGGTCCACGGCGATCAAAGGCTGCGGAGCGGGCTGGGCGGGGCCTGGAGAAACGTCGAGGGGCTTGGTCATGGCGGGCATCGTCGGATACGGGGCGGGCACCATAGCGGTTTTCCGGCGGCGGCAAAAGGCCTCCGCGCCATTCCGCCGCGCATGCTTCTGGTTTATATCTGGACCCCATGACCGAAACGCCTCGCCTTCTGCTGATCGACGACGATCCGGTGGTCCGCCGGACCCTGGCCGAAATCCTGGAAGCGGCCGGCCATACCGTCACCCCATCCGCGTGCATGGCGGAAGGCTTCGATCTGGTCGTCGCCCCGCCGGAAACCGAAACCGGGCCGGTACCGCTGGTTCCCGTGGCCAAGCCGGTGCGCGCCAGCGCCCTGCTGGCCGCCGTCGCCGCGGCCCTGGCCCGCCACGATCCGCCCTGCGCCCGCTTCGGCATCTGGCGGCTGGATTGCGGCGGCCGCCAGCTGGAAGACGGCCAGGGCCGCCGCCTGCGCCTGACCGACAAGGAAACCGCGATCCTGTCCCTGCTGGCCCGAAGCGGCGGCGTGGTGCCGCGCCAGACCCTGCTGAGCGACGTCTGGGGCTATGGCGCCGCCGTGACCACCCACACGCTGGAAACCCACATCTACCGCCTGCGCCGCAAGATCGAGCCGGACCCCGACCATCCCGCCCTGCTGCTGACCGAGACCGGCGGCTATCGTCTGGCCCTGACGGAGAAATGCTGATGCCCATCCAGTCGGTCGCCGCCTTCACCGGCCCCCTGTCGCCCGGCCAGCGCCTGCGCGCCGCCGCCCGCCGCGCCGCCCTGCTGGGCCTGTCGCTGCTGCCCGGCCGCGGGCGGCGCGGCGCCTTGCGCTTTCCCTATTACCATCACGTCTTCGCCGACGAACGGGCCGGCTTCCACCGGCAATTGCGCTGGATGCGCCGGCACGGCGAATTCCTGGGCTGGGATCAGGCGGTCGGACTGATGCAATCCGGCGACCCGATCGATGGCCGCTATTTCTGCCTCAGTTTCGATGACGGCTTCAAAAGCTGCATCACCCACGCCGCACCGATCCTGGCCGAGCACGGCGCCGGCGCCGCCTTCTTCGTCGCCACCCGCTTCATCGGCACCGACCCGGTGGCGGACCGCGCCATGCTGCTGGATTTCTATCCCGGCGAGCAGCGTCTGATGGAATTCATGAGCTGGGACGATTGCCGGGCCTTGCGCGACGCCGGCATGGTGGTGGGCTCGCACACCCACGGCCACGCCCGCCTGTCGGCCTTGAACGAGGACGGCGTCCTGGCCGAACTGGCGGTGTCGAAGCAGCGCATCGAGGCCGAACTGGACATGGAATGCCGGCATTTCTGCTGCCCGTGGGGCCAGCCCGGCGGCGACTTCGTCCCGGGCCGCGACCCGGACGTCGCCCGGCGGGCCGGCTATGCCTCGTTCGCCACCACGGCGCGCGGCCCGACCCGGGCCGGCGATTCGCCTTTCTTCATCCGGCGCGACCACACCCTGGCCAATGACCCGGATTACCAGCTGCGCGCCTTTCTGCTGGAGCGCGGATGACCGCGCCGTCCCACACCCTTCGCGTCGCCACCCCGGCCGACGGTCCCCAGGCCACCGAGCTGCTGCGCCGGCTGGGCCTGGTCATGCCGGCGGGCGAGGCGGCGATCGCCGCCCACTGGCGCCGTCTGTGGGCGGACAACCCGGCCCTGCGGCATGACGGGTGCGACCCGCTGCCCGGCTGGGTACTGGAAAGCGGCGGCCGGATGGTCGGCTTTTTCGCCAATTACGCCCAAACCTATTTTCTGGGCGAAACGCGGCTGGCCGTGGCCGTCGCCAGCCAGTGGGGCGTCGACAAGGCGCATCGGACCGCCACCGCCCTGCTGTCCGACGCCTATTTCGCCCAACCCCATGCCGACATGATCCTGGTCACCACCGGCATCAAGGCGACCGGGCGTCTGTTCGACCGCTACGGCGGCATCGCGGTGCCTCAGCCCGACCTGGACCGCACCGCCCTGTGGGTGGTCGGCAGCGGCGGCTTTCTGGCGGCGATGCTGCGCAAGAAAGGCTGGCGCGGTGCCGGCCTGGCCCATCTGGCCGCCCCGCTGGCCGCCGTTCCGGCGCGACTGCGTTGGCCACCCGCACCGCGCCGGGCCATCGGCGTCTCGGACGCGGGTGGTTTCGACGGCCGATTCGACGACCTGTTCGCCGCCAGACGCCGGGAGCAGCCGGATCGCCTGCTGGCCGACCGGGGCAGCGCCGCCCTGGCCTGGCACGTCGCCCCGCATGCCGCCCGCAACGGGCTGAGGGTGCTGACGGCGGGCGACGGACGGACGCTGGACGGCTATGCCCTGATGCTGCGCGACGATGCGCCGGCCATCGGTCTGGTCCGCTGGCGGATCGCCGACCTGCTGGTCCGCGGCGACGATCCGGCCACCATCGCCGACCTGATCGCGGCGGCGGTCCGGCTGGGGGCCGCCGACGGTGCCCACGTCGTGGAAATCGGCGGCATGGCCGAGCCGGTGCAGCGGGTGGTCGCCGGACTGGGGGCCTTGACCCGGTCCTTGCCCACCTGGCCGTGCTTCTTTCGCATGAAAGATGGACAGCCGCCCCCCCCCGGCGTGGTATCTCAGCGCCTATGACGGTGACGCCGTCCTGTTCTGAACCCCGCGGCCGCCCTAGCCTGCAAGGATTCCATGCCCCGCTCGTTCGCCGCCCTGCGCTGGCCCGTTCTGTCCGGTCTGGTCGGCGGCCGGCTGTTCCCCCTGGCTTTCACCGGCCTGCTGCTGGCCGTGGTCACGCCGATCCTGTCGACCGAGATGCCGCCGCTGACCGACTTCATCAACCATGTCGCCCGCATGGGAGTGATGGCCAGCCTGGACGAAAACCCGGTCCTGGCCCGCTTCTACGACGTGCAATGGGCGATCATCCCCAATCTGATCATGGACGTGCTGGTCCCGCCCCTGGCCCATCACCTGGGCCTGCTGGCGGCCAGCCAGATTTTCCTGGTCCTGCTGGTCCTGCTGCTGGTGACCGGCCCGATGGCCGTCCACCGGGCGCTGTGGGGCCGCCTGTCGCCGTGGCCGCTGCTGGCCTTCCCGCTGGTCTATAACGGCATCTTCCTGTACGGGCTGGTCAATTATCTGCTGGGCCTGGGCATCGCCCTGTGGGGGGTGGCCCTGTGGATCGCCGTGCGCGAGCGGTCGGTCTGGCGCCGGGCCTTCGCCTCGGCGCTGTGTGTCCTGGTGCTGTTTCTGTGCCATCTGTTCGCCGTCGGGCTGTACGGCCTGGGCCTGCTGGCCTTCGAGCTGTGGCGCCTGGGCCTGCGGCGGCCGCAGCGGCCCGTGGCCGACCTGCTGGCCTTCGGCCTGCCCTTCGTGCCGGTGCTGCCGCTGATCCTGGCCAGTCCGACGCTGGGGCTGTCGCATGTCAACGTCTGGGAATCGCACGGCAAGCTGGACGGCATCTGGCTGGCGGTCCAGCTGTACCGCGATTCGGTCGACATGATTTTCGCCGCCTGCCTGCTGGGGGCCGGCATCTGGCTAGCCCGGCGCGACCTGCTGCGCCTGCACGGCGCCGGCTGGTTGCTGCTGGGGCTGGGATCGGCGGTGTTCCTGGCGATGCCGCGGCAATTGTTCGGCTCGTGGATCGCCGACCAGCGGTTGCCGGTGGCCCTGATGTTCCTGCTGATCGGCTTCCTGGCGCCCGACCTGCGCGGACGGCTGCCCCGGGCGACCTTTTACGCCTTCATCTCGGCCCTGACCCTGGCGCGCTGCGTCGAGGTCCAGGCCAACTGGCAGGATCTGGCCGGCATCTCGCGCGACATGCGCGCCGCCGTCGGCTCGATGCCGCGCGGCAGCACGGTGCTGGTGGCCCATGCCGACGAGCCGGTGGGCGGCGCGGTCATGGAACAGGCCCTGAGCCATACGCCGCTGTGGGCGATCATCGAACGCGACGCCCTGGTCTCGACCATCTTCGCCGTGCCCGGCAAGCAGGTTTTGTCGATCCGGCCGGATTACGCCGCCCTGGTCGACCGCGACGACGGCGACCCGCCCAGCGTCAGCCAGCTGCTGGCCTCGGCCGACGGGGCGATTCCCGGCAGCCCGCGCTTCTGGGACGGCTGGCCGGGTCGTTACGATTACCTATTTATCATCTATACCCGGCCGGGCGCCGCCAACCCCGACCCCGACCGGCTGGTTCCGGTGTTCGAGGGCCGCGGCTTCCAGCTGTACCGGACCCGGCCGGAAGACTGATACCGCTCGCCCTATGAAATGACTTCTTTGATCCACGGATAGAAGCAGAGGCTTTTGATCCGGGCGGCATCTGCGGCCAGGGCGTTCCATGCGTCGCAACAAGCCTGGATGATGGCGTCCTGATCGGGCCAGAGTTGGAGGGAGAGGAACCGTTCCCGAAGATAAAGCCAGACGCGCTCGACCGGGTTGCTTTGGGGCGAATAGGGCGGCAGGGGGACCAGCGTGATGTTGTCGGGAACGGCCAGGGCATTGGCCCCGTGCCATCCGGCGCCGTCGAGGACCATGACGGCGTGTTCGTCGGGCGCCAAGGTTTTGGCGAACTCGGCCAGGAACAGGGCCATGGTGATTGTGGACACCGTGGGCAGGACCAGGGCGAATTCGGCGCCGGTGGCGGGTTCGACGGCGGCGAAAATATAGGTCCAGTCGAACCGTTGGTCGCACAGGCCGGGTGGCCTTTGGCCCTTCACCCACCAGCGATGGCAGGTCCGCCCTTTCTGGCCGACGCGAGCTTCGTCTTGGAAAAACAGGCGCAGGCGCTTGCCGGGATGGGCCTGGGCGGCGGCCCCGTCAGGGCGTCGCGGAGCCCCTTTTTTGAAAGCGCTCCTGCGCCTTTGGGTCGGTCTTGGGGTGGACGGGCCGCGCCTTCTGCCGCGACATGCCGTTGCGGCGCAGGATGCGGCCGACGCTATCTGGATAGATTGTCTTGCCGAATTTCTCCGAGATCCAGATCGCCAACGCCTCGCAGGTCCAGGTGCAGACCCCGTCCACCTCCGGCTTCGGCCCCTTGAAGATGGCGGCCGCCAGGCTTGCCTGCTCGGCCTCGGTCAGCCATTCGCGGCGATGCCCCTTGGGACGGTCGAACAACCCGTCAACGCCCTCGGCATTGTAACGAACAACCGCATCCCGAAGGGCTTGCCGCTCCATCCCGGCCAACCGGGCCGCCTCCGCGCGGCTCAGCCCATCGAGCGCATTGGCGATGGCATAGCCCCGTGCCGCCGCCCGACCATTCCCACAATGCCGAGCCCAGGACCGCAGCTCCGATGCCGATAGGTGGTCCGATATCTTGAGGCCGCTGTACATGGCTCCCCCTCCTTCTGGTGGAGCCAGTGAATCACGCAACGGCCTTCTTGGGAATCCCCTGCCGAGTCACTTCAAGCGGCGGGCGGTATGATACGGAACCAGAATGATTAATTCGGGTTCCCAAGCCCTCGCCGGGCGGCCGCATCCGCGGCCGCTGCGGCGCCCTTGTATGGGCGCTGGATACGAAACCAGAATGAATCATCCGGGCTTCGTATGAGACTCAGGCGCCGCAGCACTTCTTGTATTTCTGCCCCGAGCCGCAGGGGCAGGGATCGTTGCGGCCGACCTTGGCGGCGACCCGCGGTGCCGGGCGGGGATTCATCACCCCGTCGACATAAAGCCACTGCCCGTCCTGCCGGCGGAACGAGGCCAGTTCGTGGTGCACGAACGGCTTGGTCCGCACGGTGTAGCGGGCGACGAATTCCACCTGCCCGGTGCCGGAATCGGCGTCCATCGTGCTGGAGCGGACTTCCAGTCCCTGCCACCGCGCTTCCTTGACCAGCGTTTCGGTTTCAGAACGGTCATAGTCGGCCAGGGCTTCCGGCGCCAGGGTGCGGTCAAGATAATCGACGTCGCCTTTGACGAAGGCGCTGTAGCGCGAACGCATCAGGGCTTCCGGTCCCGATGCCGGATTTCCGGCCAGGATGGGGGCACAGCATTCGTCGAAACCGCGGCCCGAGCCGCAGGGGCAGATGGTCATGTCGGACAGTCCTGAATGGCGATCGGAATTAGATCAGGTTGGAAAAGAAGACGATACCCAGGACGGCCGCCGCATAGAAGGCACCGCCCAGGCCCAGAAGGAACAGCACATTGCCGGCGGTGCGCAAGGGAAACATGCGCCGTTCCCGGCCGACCCGCTCGCCCGAGCGTTTTTCCGCCCCCCCCGACCACGGTGACGAAGAAGCGGCTGCCCAGAAATGGAAAGGTCAGCCGGATGTTGATGGGGTGGCGGCGCCAGCTGGCCGGCTTGACGGCCTGGAACAGGGCGGCGCGCTGCTGTTCGGTGAAGCTGCGGACGATTTCCGGGGGAACCCGGTCCAGCAGCATTTCCAGTCCGCCATCTTCCGCCACGCCATCCTCCACACCACGATCCGGATGCGATCCCGCCATCGGCCAGTTTAGACGCGAAACCGCGCCCGAGTCGATGGCCCGGATGCCGGGATGTGTCAGGGTGCTCGCCTTTGGACGAGCGTAGCGAGGACTATGCCCGTTGGGCGCCGCAGCGGCCGGAGGGAAAGCGAGGAAGCCTAAGGGGGCGGATGCCCCCGCCGGCGATTGAGGCCGACATGAAACAAGGCAGGGTGATCGCCAAAGGCGATTACCCTGGGCCGGATGTCACCGCCCGAACAGGCTGTTCAGCAGATCGTCGATGGCATTGCCGATCGCCCGGATCGGACCCGCCCCGGTCCGCGCCACCGGCCATTCCCCGTTGGTGCCTTCCGGACCCTGGGCCTGCGGCGGCGGTTCGGGAACCGCCAGCGGCCGGGCCGGCTGGCCGCGATGGGCGGCGATCATCACGCTTTTCCACAATTGCGCCGGCAGGCCGCCGCCGGTGACTTTCTTCATCTCGTGGCGCTGGTCGTCGTTGCCCAGCCACACGCCGCCGACGTAATCGGCGGTGAAGCCCAGGAACCAGGCATCGCGGTAATCCTGTGTGGTGCCGGTCTTGCCGGCGGCGGGACGGTCCAGGCGGGCGGCCTTGCCGGTGCCTTCGCTGATCACCGCGCTCATCATGTCCTGCATGTGCACCAGCGCCGCATCCGATATCAGCTTGCCGAAGCCGGCGCCCTGCCGGCTCCACAGCACGCGGCCATCGGGATCGGCGATGCTGTCGACGCCATAGGCGACGATGCCGAAGCCGCCATTGGCGAAGGCGGCATAGGCGGTGGTCAGTTCCAGCAGGCTGGTTTCGCTGGTCCCCAGCGCCAGCGAGGCGTCGCTGCGCAGATCCGAGCCGATTCCCAGCTTGTGGGCCAGGCTGATGACCCGGCCGGGACCGACCTCTTCGATCAGACGGACGGCCACGGTGTTGGTGCTGTTGGCGAAGGCCCGGCGCAACGACACCGGCCCCTCGAACTTGCCGTTGTAGTTGCCCGGGCTCCAGTTGCCCAGTTTGATGGGGGCGTCCTCGAAGGTGTCGGCGGGGGTGAAGCCCCGTTCCATCGCCGCCAGATAGACGAACGGCTTGAAGGACGAGCCGGGCTGGCGCAGCGCCTGGGTGGCGCGGTTGAACTGGCTGTCGTCGTAGTCGCGGCCGCCGACCAGGGCCCGCACGGCGCCGTCGGGGCTCATCACCACCACCGCGCCCTGCCCGGCCGCCGCCTTGGCCCCCGGACCGTCCAGCAGGGCCTTGAGGTCGCCTTCGGCCTTGCGCTGCAGGGACAGGTCCAGAGTGGTGCGCACGACGATGTCGCGATCCTGCACCTCGCCCATCTCGGCCAGGTGGCTCATGATCCAGTCGGCGAAATAGCGCCCGGCCGGCAGCGGCCGCTTGACCGCCCGCGCCGCGCCGGTCAGTCCGGCCAGATCGGCGGTCCGCCGGTCGATATAGCCGGCCTCCACCATGTTGCTCAGCACGTCCAGGGTCCGCCGGTGGCTGGCGTCGGGATCGTTCAGCGGCGAATAGCGGCTGGGGGCCTTCAGCAGGCCGGCGATCACCGCCGACTGGTAAAGGTCGAGACGGCTGGCCGACACGTCGAAATACCGCTTGGCGGCGGCATCCACGCCGAAGGTTCCCGATCCCAGGTAAACCCGGTTCAGATACAGCGTCAGGATCTGATCCTTGTTGAACCGCCGTTCCAGCCACAAGGCCATCAGCAGTTCCTGCACCTTGCGCTTCAAGGTACGGTCGGGCGTCAGGAACAGGTTCTTCGCCAATTGCTGGGTCAGGGTCGATCCGCCCTGCACCACCCGCCCGGCCCGCAGGTTGGTGACGGCGGCCCGGGCCAGCCCCCACAGGTCCAGGCCGAAATGGCGATAGAAGCGGCGGTCCTCGGTCGCCAGCACCGCCTGGGCGATGGTCGGGGCGATTTCCGCCAGCTCCAGCGGCCGGCCATAGACGTCGCCGAAGGTGGCGAAGGTTTCGCCGTCGGCCGACTGGAACACCACCGCCGGACGCCGGGTGGTAGTGGTCATGCCGTCGATGTCGGGCAGGTCGATGGCATACCAGGCGACCAGGGCGCCGATGCCGATGCCGACCCAGATGGCCAGGGTCAGGCCCCACAGGACCAGCCGCTTCAGCCAGGATTTGCGCGGGCCGCCCGCCGTCTTGCGCGGCCGGCGCGGTCGCGGCGCGGCGCGGCGCGGCGCCGGCTGGTCCGACGCCGGTGCGGCACTGCCGACCAGCCGGTCGGCGGGATCGATTTCAAGCCTGGGCAGATGCGGGCGTTTGTCACTGGGCATGCGGCGGTTCTACCCCCTGGCACGCCGGGACGGAAGGGGGTAAACTCGCCGTCCCTGCCCCTTTTGCCGGCCATTCGAGGACGATCATGGAAACCCTGGCGGTCACCATCCCCCGCGATCTCAAGGAACGCCTTGAGCATCTGGCTGCCGAAACCGGCAAAAGCCTTGAGGATTGCCTGACCCTGGCGGTCAGCGAGTTCGTCGCCAACTGGGAAATCCACATCAGCGACCTGCACCAGATCGACGAGCACGAGGCCCGGGCCGTTCTGAAGGCCGCCAACGAATAGCCGTGTCAAAGCTCCAGCAGAAGCGGCTGGAACTCTTGGTTTTCCGGGGCGCCGCGCTGGCGGCTGACGATGCGCGTCCGGCCCAGGCGATAATCGCAGTCCCAGTGGGAATGACCGTGCACCCATAGATCCGGTCCGTGGGCCAGGATGGCGTCGTCCAGGGCCGTGACCGAACAGATGGTGGGAACGTGGTCCGGCCGCGCCGTCTTCAGTCCCCGCGCCGACGGCAGGTGGTGGGTGACCACCAGGGTGGTCCCGGCAAAGGGCCGGGCCAGTTCCGTCGTCAGAAAATCCGCCGACGCGGCGTTCCAGGTCCGCACCTGGGCGGCGGTCAGCGGCACGCCGTCGCGGCCGCGGCCGTTGCGGTAATCGGGCATGCCGGCCTGGGCCTTGTCCATGACCGCCGCCGGGTCGCCGGTCAGGGCGTAATCGGTCCACAACGTGCAGCCCAGCACCCGCAGCTTGCGGCCGGCGGCGTCGAAGCAGGCCACCTCGTCCTGCAGGAAGCGCAGACCGGCGATCGGGGCACAGACGCGGCGCAGTTCCGCCAGCGGGTCGGCTCCGCCGCGATGGTGCCAGTATTCCCGGTTGCCGGCGACATAGACCATCGGGCGGCCGGCCAGATGGTCGGCAATCCACGCCGCCCCTTCGACCCCCCAGCCGATATCCCCGGCCAGGATGACCAGATCGGCCTCCAGCGGCGGCGGGGTCCACGGACCCTTTTCCACATGCAGATCGGACAGGATGGCAAGGCGCAGGCTCATGCCCCGCACATTAGACGACGGTGATGTCCGCGTCACCCGCCCGTTCGGGTCGCCTGCTCGTAGGCCTCGGCCCGGTCGCGCAGCTCCGCCGGAATGGCGATGGCCTTGGCCGCCCGGAAATCGGTGATGCACACCACGTATTTGGCACGGAAATGCGCGGCGCCGTCCGGCCCGTCGCCATCCAGCAGAAAGGTGATGGAAGACGCCCCCAGCCGCTCGATGCGCACGGCGATGGTCAGGTCCAGGTCCGGGACCATCGGCCGGATGAAGTCGCATTCGACATGCACCATCGGCGAGCCGGTGCCGTCGGCGATCATCTGCATCCACGGCCGGCCCAGGATGTCGCGGTACCAGCCTTCCAGGGTTTCGTTGCAATAATCGAAGACCCGGGGCGTATACAGGATGCCGGCGGGGTCGCAATCGCCCCAGGCGACGCGGTGGGATCTGGCATACAGCGACATGACCGGCCTCGGCTTAATTTGGTATTCGAATGCCGATTATGGCCGCGGGCCGATGGCGGATCAAGCCTCGGGCGGGGGGGCTTCCCAGGGAAACACCACCCAGGTGCCCTGCGGCAGGGCGGTGACGTGGGTGTCGACCTGCGCCAAGCCCTTGGGCTTGGCATACAGGGCGGCGATATGCGCTGCCGGCAGCATGGCGCGGACCGCCTGGGCGGTGGCGCCGCTGTCGACCAGATCGTCGATCACCAGCCATCCGGCCCCGTCGCCGGGTACCGCCTTCAGGATCTGCAGGCCGCCCTGGGTGCGGTCGTCATAGCTGGCGATGCACACCGTTTCGATCAGCCGCACGGCCAGGATTCCGGCGATGATGGCGGCGGGAATCATGCCGCCGCGGGTGACGGCGACGATTCCGGTGAAAGGCCCCCTTTCCTGCAGCAGCTCGCCCAGGATCACCGCGTCGCGATGCAGGGCCGCCCAGGACAGGGTCAGGGTGGAAGGGTGATTCGACATGGCACCATTAGACACATGCCAGGCGGCGGGGCAAGAGCGGTGCCTCTGGACGGGACAGGTTTGTTGACGCAATAATGTGCGTCCGACCACTCCGGACTGGATATCCAGGATGCTGAACACGCCCGTGGCCCGGCGCGGCATGGTTGCCGCCCCGCATCATCTGGCCGCCCAGGCCGGGCTGGCGGTATTGCGCGAGGGCGGCAACGCCATCGAGGCGGCCATCGCCGCCGCCGCCGCCTGCGCCGTGGTCTATCCGCACATGAACGGCCTGGGCGGCGACGGCTTCTGGCTGATCGCCGAGCCGGGCAAGCCGCCGGTTTCCATCGACGGGTCCGGGGCCGCCGGCGGCAGGGTCGACGGCGACCTGTACCGCCGGGACCGCCTGAAAGCGGTCCCGCACAAGGGGCCGCTGGCCGCCGCCACGGTGGCCGGCACCGTGTCGGGCTGGCAGCTGGCCCTGGACATTTCCCGCCATTGGGGCGGCGGCATGGGCCTGGACCGTCTGTTCGAAGATGCCGTGCATCTGGCCCGGACCGGCTATGCCGTCACCCGCCATCAGGCCGAGGCCACCGCCCGCAACCTGGCCGCCTTGCGCAAGGTGCCGGGCTTCGCCCAGACGTTTCTGAACCGCAACAAGGTTCCCGCGGTCGGGTCCCTGCAGGTTCAGCCCCGTCTGGCCGATATTCTGGAGCAGCTGGCCGAGGCCGGCCTGGACGATTTCTATCGCGGCGGCATCGCCCGCGCCCTGGCCGACGACCTGAAGGCCGCCGGCTCGCCGCTGCAGGCCGAGGATCTGGCCCGTCACCGGGGCATGCGGCGCCGGCCGCTGTCCCTGGGCCTGCCGGCCGGAACGGTCTTCACCACCGCGCCGCCGACGCAGGGCCTGGCCACGCTGATCCTGCTGGGGGTGTTCCTGCGGCTGGGTATCACCGTTCCCGACAGTGCCGCCTGGGTGCACGGTCTGGCCGAGGCCACCAAGCTGGCCTATCGCGTCCGCAACGCCCATCTGACCGATCCGCACCGCATGTCGGTTCATGCCACCACCTATCTGACCGAGCATCTGCTGGACCGCATGGCCGGCGAGATCGACGCCGCCCGGGCCGCCCCCTGGCCGCACCAGCCCACCGATGGCGATACCGCCTGGCTGGGGGTCATCGACGGCCAGGGCCGGGCCGTCAGCTATATCCAAAGCCTGTTCCATCCCTTCGGCTCGGGCGTGGTGTCGCCGTCGACGGGGATCGTCTGGCACAACCGGGCCACGTCCTTCGCCCTGGACCCCGGCCACCGCAACGCCCTGGAGCCGCGCCGCAAGCCGCTGCACACCCTGGCCCCGGCCCTGGCCCGCCTGAAGGACGGGCGCACGATGGTGTGGGGCAGCATGGGCGGCGACGCCCAGCCGCAGATCGTCGCCCAGATCTTCACCCGCGCCATCCTGCTGGGCCAGGATCTGCAACAGGCGGTGACCGCACCGCGGTTCGCCCTGGGCCGGGCCGTGGACGGGCAGGCCGCCTGCGACCTGAAACTGGAATCGCGGTTCCCGCCCGAGGTGATCCCGGCCTTGCAGGCCTGCGGACATCCGGTGACCCGGACGACCCCCTTTGATTCCGCCCTGGGACAGGCCGGCGCCCTGCTGCGCCGCGCCGACGGCATGATCGAAGGGGCCGCCGACCCCCGCGCCGACGGCTGTGCCGCCGGCTGGTAATCCGCAACGACAGGAAAATGATTATGGTCGAGATCGTGATGCTGCCGGTGGCGTCTTCCGAAGTGAGGGAGCGGCAGGTGTTCAATACCGGCGTCTCCACCGTCGGGCGAGACGGCAACGATTATTTCTGCTCCCAGTGCGGCCGGATGATGATCCACAACATGGATCTGAGCCGCATCGATGCCCCGATCGTCTATGCCTGCGGCGGCTGCGGCGCGCTGAACGAACCGCCGCCCGCCGCCTGACCGCGAAGGGTCATTGCGGGACGAAGAACTGCCAGCCGAACCAGCGCCAGCGGCCATCCAGGGATGGCGCCGTGCAATTCAGGCGGCCGCGGCCGGCCGGATAGGGCTTCGCCACCCGCACCTCGATCCTTTCGCCCAGCCGTTCGGTCTGGGCGCGGCCGTCGTGCGGGGTATAGCAGGCCAGATGGTCGAGACCCGGCACCTCGGCATCCAGGGTGAAGCCGAAGGACGGCGGATTGACCGTCAGGCGGGGATCGGCGGGGGTGATGTCCACCGCCCGCAGCGGCAGCGACCGGGCCGCCAGACGGAAGCGGTCCGGCTCGCCATAGGTCTCGTTCAGGGGAAAGCGCGGCAGGAACCACGGATCGGCCTTGCTCCAGACCGGGCCGGAATGCTGGCCGAACGCCGCCTTGAAGCCGGCTTCGCGGACGATCTCGGCCGCCTCCAGGCTCATCTCGCCATAGGGCCACGCGAACAGATCGGGAGCGCGCCCCAGCTCGACCTGAAACCGGGTCTGCGCCCTGGCCAGATCCTCGGCCATGCCGGCACGGGACAGGGCCGGCATATGCGGATGGCCGGCCCCCTGGCTGCCGATGGTCACCAGACCCGACGCCACCAGCTCGCGGATGCGTTCCCAGCTCATGTAATCGGCGCCGCCGCGGTCGGTTTCGTCCGTTACCACGAACAGGGTGAAGGGCAGACCGGCCGCCTTCAGACGCGGCCAGGCGTTTTCCCACACCGTATACCAGGCGTCATCGATGGTCAGGGCCACGGCCTTGTCCGGCAGGGGCCGGCCGCTGCGCAGGGCCTCGACGATCTGCGGCAGCGGCAGCACGGCATAGCCGCCGCTCTTCAATTCGGCGATATGGGCGTCCAGCTGGTCCAGACGGGTATTGGCCGCCGGCAGACGGTCGTCGCCAAAACGGTGATAGGTGAAGATCACGGCGGAATCCGCCGCCTGCGCCGCCCCGCCCCAGGCAGCCAGCAGGACAGCCACCCCCGCCCGCATGATCCGATTGCGCATGACCCCTTACCCCGACGCGTCCCTTACCCTACATTCAAGGACACCGTTTCCACTCTTTTACGACAGGAGCGAGCCGATGACCACCCCGGCCGAAAACACCCTGCTTGATCGGGTCTTCCGCGACGCCCGCACCCATAACGGCTGGCAGGAACGGCCGGTGCCGGACGATCTGCTGCGTCAGGCCTGGGACCTGGCCCGCATGGGGCCGACTTCCGCCAATTGCCAGCCGCTGCGGGTGGTGTTCGTCCGTTCCGCCGCCGCCAGGGAAAAGCTGCGGCCGGCCCTGGCCCCCGGCAACCTGGACAAGACCATGGCCGCCCCGGTGACGGCCATCCTGGCGCAGGACATGTCTTTTTACGAGCGCCTGCCCGAGCTGTTTCCCCATGCCGACGCCAGATCGTGGTTCGCCGGCAACGAAACGCTGATCGATTCCACGGCGTTCCGCAATTCCACGCTGCAGGCGGCCTATTTCATCCTGGCCCTGCGGGCGGTCGGGCTGGATTGCGGACCGATGAGCGGCTTCGACGCCGCCCGGGTAGATGCCGCCTTCCTGGCCGGCACCACCTGGAAGTCCAATTTCCTGCTCAATATCGGCTACGGCGATCCGGCCGGGCTGTATCCGCGCGGACCGCGCCTGGATTTCGCCCAGGCCTGCCGGATCGAATAGGACGCCTCAGAGCAAGCCGCGCCGCTCTATTTCTCGCCGGACAGCCGCGACAGAATGTCGTCGAGCTGCTCCAGGCTGCCATATTCGATGGTCAGCTCGCCGCCCTTGCCCTGGGGGGTGATGCGGACGTGGCAGCCCAGCATCTCGGTCAGGTCGCGTTCCAGGGCGGCGGTGTCGGCATCCTTGGCCGAGGCCTTGGACGGACGCCCCCCCGCCGCCTTGGGCTTGCCCCCTGCCCCGGCCAGCTTCTCGGTCTGGCGGACGTTGAGCTGACGGTCGACCACCTGCCGGGCCAGACCGGCGGGGTCGGGCGAGGTCAGCAAGGCCCGGGCGTGGCCGGCGCTGATGCGGCCCTGCTCCAGCAGATCCTTGACCGGGTCGGGCAGGGCCAGCAGGCGCATCATGTTGGCGACATGGCTGCGCGACTTGCCGACCGCCTTGGCCAGCTCTTCCTGGGTGTGGCTGAATTCGTCGACCAGCCGGCGATAGCCGTCGGCCTCTTCCAGCGCCGTCAAATCCTGGCGCTGCAGGTTTTCCACCAGGGCGACTTCCAGGGCTTCCTTGTCGGTCAGCTCGCGGATGATCACCGGGACTTCGTGCAGCTGCGCCCGCTGCGCCGCCCGCCAGCGCCGTTCGCCGGCGATGATCTCGTAGCTTCCCTGGTAGGGCCGCACCAGGATCGGCTGCAGCACCCCCTTCGAACGCACCGATTCCACCAGATCGGCGATGGCCGCCTCGTCGAACTGGCGGCGCGGCTGGAACTTGCCGGGCTTCAGTTCGCCGATGGGAAGGGTGCGCAGGCCGGCGGGCCGGGCCGCCCCGGCCAGGGCCGAGCCGTCCAGCACCGCCGTGGCCGCCGCCACCGCCGAATCACCCAGCAATGCCGACAGGCCGCGGCCCAGATTGCGTCGCTTTTCCTCTGCCACCGTTCTTAAACCCCTGTTGTGACGCGCCGCTCGCGCTTCAGCATTTCCGCCGCCAGATGGATATAGGCTTCCGATCCGCTGCATTTATGGTCGTAGATCAGCACCGGCTTGCCGTGCGACGGTGCCTCGGAGATGCGGACATTGCGCGGAATCACCGTCTGATAGACCTTGTCGCCGAAGAATTCCCGGACGTCGGCGGCCACCTGCTCGGTCAGGTTGTTGCGCTTGTCGAACATGGTCAGCACGATGCCCTGCAGCTCCAGGCCGGGATTGAATCCCTGGCGGATGGCCTCGATGGTCTTGACCAGATGGCTGATGCCTTCCAGGGCGAAGAACTCGCACTGCAGCGGCACCATCACCGCATGGGCCGCCACCAGGGCGTTCAGGGTCAGCAGGTTCAGCGACGGCGGACAATCGATCAGCACATAATCCCAGCCGGCCACCGCCGGCTTCAGGGCCTCGGCCAGCCGCACCTCGCGCCGGCTCATTTCCACCAGCTCGATCTCGGCGCCCGACAGGTCGACGCCCGACGGCACCACGGTCAGGCCGGGGATCTCGGTTTCCTGCAAGGCATCGGCCAGCCGGGCCTCGCCGATCAGCACGTGATAGGAATTGACCGCCCGGTCGCCGCGGCCGACGCCCAGGCCGGTGCTGGCGTTGCCCTGCGGGTCCAGGTCGATCAGCAGGACTTTCTTGCGGGTCGCCGCCATTGCCGTCGCCAGATTGATGGCGGTGGTGGTCTTGCCGACGCCGCCCTTCTGGTTGGCGATGGCAATGATGCGGGCGGCCTTCGTGGGGGCGTTGCTAACGCTCTGCTCGACCACGGCGTACCTCTCTCAGGTAAAGGATGGAGCCGGCCGGGTCGGTCCGTGAGGTAACCCGGTCGAGGGTGAATATCCATTCTTTGGCCGCCCGGGTCAATTCGTCTTCCGCCCCCTGCCCTTTCAGAAACAGGCACGAGCCGTGCGGCGCCAGATGCCGTTCGGCCCAGGACAGCAGTTTTCCCAGCGGCGCCAGGGCCCGGCCGGTAACCAGACCCGCCCCCAGCGGAGCCACCTGCTCGATGCGGGCGTTATGGATGGTCACCGGCGTGGCGGTGACGCGGGCGGCCTCGCGCAGGAAGGCGCACTTACGGGCATCGCTTTCGATCAGATGGACGTCGGGCGCCCCCAGCAGCGCCAGCACCAGACCGGGAAAGCCGGCCCCCGACCCCATGTCGACAAGTCTGTGGACGGATTGGGGAACAAGTGGGAAAAGCTGCGCGGAATCCAGGAAATGCCGCTGCCACAGGCTGGGGATGGTTTCCGGCCCGACCAGATTGATGCGGGCCTGCCACTTCGTCAGCAAATCGGCATAGACCTGCAGCCGGTCCACTGTTTCACGTGAAACGGCGAGGTCGCGTTGGAAGTCATCCATTCCATAGGGGTTCTGTTTCACGTGAAACACCATATGTCGATCATGGGCCGATCCGCCGTTTCACATGCCCCAAAAGGGCGGTGATCGCCGCCGGCGTGACTCCGGGAATGCGGGCGGCGGCGGCCAGACTGGCCGGGCGGGCCGCCGACAGCTTCTGCCGCACTTCGCTGGACAGCGAGCCGATGGCCGCATAATCCAGGTCGTCGGGCAGGGACAGATCCTCGTCGCGGCGGTAGGCGCGGATGTCGGCCTCCTGCCGGTCGAGATAGCCGCGGTACTTGCCCTCGATCTCCAGCTGGCCGGCGGTGGCGGCGTCCAGGCCGGCCAGCTCGGGCCAGACCGGCAGCAATCGGTCCAGGCTCATCTCGGGATAGCCCAGCAGGTCCCAGGCCGAGCGGGCGACGCCGTCCTGGTTGACCGACAGGCCGTGCCGGCGCAGGGCGGTCGGACTGGCCGACAAGGTGTCCAGCAATGCCCGCCCCCCTTCCAGCGCCCGCTGCCGGGCGGTGAAGCGCCGCCACCGGACGGCGCCGACGCAACCCGCCGCCTCGCCCTTGGCGGTCAGCCGCAGATCGGCATTGTCGGCCCGCAGGTGCAGCCGGTATTCGGCGCGCGAGGTGAACATGCGATAGGGCTCGCTGGTCCCCAGGCTGACCAGATCGTCGATCATCACCCCGATATAGGCGTCGGCACGATCCAGGACCAGCGGGTCGGACCCGGCGCCCTGCCGGGCGGCATTCAGTCCGGCCATCAATCCCTGCGCTCCGGCTTCCTCGTAGCCGGTGGTGCCGTTGATCTGTCCGGCCAGAAACAGACCGCGCACCGCCCGGGTCTCCAGCGAGCGGCGCAAGGCCCGGGGATCGACGAAATCATATTCGATGGCATAGCCGGGCCGCAGGATCGTCACCCGCTCCAGCCCCGGCATGGTGCGGATCAGGACATCCTGCACATCGGCCGGCAGCGAGGTGGAAATGCCGTTGGGATAGACGGTGTCGTCATCCAGCCCCTCGGGCTCCAGAAAGATCTGATGGCGGTCCTTGTCGGCGAAGCGGACGATCTTGTCCTCGATGGACGGACAATAGCGTGGCCCGACGCTGTGGATGCGCCCGGAATACATCGCCGACCGATGCAGGTTGGCGCGGATCACCGCATGGGTGGCCGCCGTGGTGGTGGTGATGCCGCAGCGGACCTGCGGCAGGGTGATGGCGTCGGTCAGGGTGGAGAACGGCACCGGCGGATCGTCGCCGGCCTGCATGTCCAGATCGTCCCAGCGGATGGTGCGGCCGTCCAGCCGGGCCGGAGTTCCCGTCTTCAGACGCGACAGCGGCAGACCCAGCCGGATCAAAGCCCGGGACAGGCCGTAATTGGGAGCGTCGCCGAAGCGGCCCGCCGGCCAGTGCCGCTCGCCGCAATGGATCAGGCCGCCCAGGAAGGTGCCGGTGGTGACCACCACCGCTCCGGCGGCGATGGTCCGGCCATCGGCCAGCGTCACCCCCCGCACTCGCCCGGCATCGATCAGCAGATCCTCGGCGGTGCCCTGCACCAGGGTCAGGCCGGGCTGTTCGTCCAGCAGGGCGCGCATCGCCTGCCGGTACAGCTTGCGGTCGGCCTGGGCCCGCGGCCCCTGCACCGCCGGACCCTTGGAGCGATTGAGAATGCGGAACTGGATGCCGGCCCGGTCGATGGCCCGTCCCATCAATCCGTCCAGGGCGTCGATCTCGCGCACCAGCTGGCCCTTGGCCAGGCCGCCGATGGCCGGGTTGCAGCTCATCTCGCCGATCGTGTCCAGCCGCTGGGTCAGCAAGATGGTGGCCGCCCCGGTCCGGGCGGCAGCGGCGGCGGCCTCGCAGCCGGCGTGGCCGGCCCCGATGACCACCACGTCGGCGGACAGATGCGCATCTCGTTTCACGTGAAACACCTTACTTGCCGATACAGAAATCGCGGAACACCACGTCCAGCACGTCCTCGACATCCACCCGCCCGCTGATGCGTCCGATGGCGTGGGCCGCCGTCCGCAATTCCTCGGCGGCCAGTTCCAGGCCCCGATGCGGATCGAAGCGGCCCAGGGCCACCAGGGCCTCGGACGCCGCCGCCCGATGCCGCGACCGGGTCAGCGCCGGAGCGGCATGGGTGGCGAAGCGGGCGGCGACTTCCGCCTCCAGCCGCTTGAGCAGGATGTCCAATCCGTCGCCGGTGCGGGCGGATACCATGATCGCCGCCGCATCGTCGACAGGATTCGACGAAACGGCCAGATCGGACTTGTTGATCACCGACAGCGTCCCCTCGCCGCCCAGGGCCAGGGTCGCCGGGTCCAAGACCGGCAGGGCGGCGGCGTCGAACACCAGCAGGCGCAGGTCGGCGGCCTCGGCCCGGGCCAGGGCGCGGCGGATGCCTTCCGCCTCGATCTCTCCGGCGGCATCGCGCAGGCCGGCGGTATCGGCCAGCACCACCGGCCAGCCCCCCAGGTCCAGATGCACCTCGATGACGTCGCGGGTGGTGCCGGCGGTGGCGGAAACGATGGCCACCTCGCGTCCGGCCAGCCGGTTCAGCAGACTGGACTTGCCGGCATTGGGCGCCCCCAGGATGGCGACATGGATGCCGTCGCGCAGACGTTCATGACGGATGCCGGCGGCCAGATGACGCTCCAGTTCGACGGCCAGGGCGGCCACCGCCTGCCCGGCCTGATCGGCGACGCCATCGGGCAGGTCCTCGTCGGAAAAATCGATGCAGGCTTCCAGCAAGGCCAGGGCGCGGATCAGATCGTCGCGCCAGCCTTCGGCCAGCCGGTCCAGGCCGCCGTCCAGCTGCAGCAGGGCCTGCCGGCGCTGGGCCGCCGTCTCGGCATCGACGAGATCGGCGATGGCCTCGGCCCGGGTCAGGTCCAGCTTGCCGTTCAGGAAGGCCCGCCGGGAAAATTCGCCGGGCTCGGCCGGCCGCAGCCCGGCCTGGACCAGCGCCTCGCCCAGGGCGGCGGCGACGGCACGGCCGCCATGCAGGTGCAGTTCGACGACGTCTTCGCCGGTGAAGCTGGCCGGAGCGGGAAACCACAAGGCCAGACCGTCGTCGATGGTCTCGCCGTCATGGACCAGCCGGATGCGGACGGCGCGGCGCGGCGGCGGCAAGGAAGACCCGCCCAGGGCCAGCAGGACGGGTCCGGCCAAGGGCCCCGACAGGCGATAGACGGCGACGCCGCCCCGGCCGGGAGCACTGGCCAGGGCAAAGATGGTGGCGGTCATTTCCCCTGGTCGGGACGCAGCATCAGCCGTTCGACCCGGCCGCCGCCGACCAGATGGGTGGTCAGGATCTCGTCGATGTCGGCATGGGTCCTGAAGCCGTACCACACGCCTTCGGGATAGATCACCAGCACCGGCCCCAGGCCGCAGCGGTCCAGACAGCCGGCGGAATTGATGCGGACGTCGCCCAGCCCGGCCTCTTTGGCCTTGGCCTTCAGGTAATCGCGCAAAGCCTCGGACCCGTGGCCGGCACACGACCCGCGCGGCGTGCCATCGGGACGGCGGTTGGTGCAGATGAAGGCGTGCAGGCGGAAATAAGGCGGTGGATCGATGGGCAGGCTCACTCTTTCTTCTCCCGACGGCCGGCCCCGGCGAACTGGGCCCAGAACATCTTCTGCATCTGCTCCATGCCTTGAACCCCGGCCGGCAGCCACGTCTTCAACATGACTTCGGGTTCCATCGCATGCAGACTGGTGGTCATGCGCTCCTGGATCTGCCGCATCAGGGCATCCTGCATGGGACGGATATCGGGCAGGCCCAGAAAGGTGCGGGCCTCTTCCGGTGTGCAGTCGATATCGATGCTGATCTTCATGACCCGCCCCTTTGCGGCTTGCCAAAGCTTGGTGGAATACCAAACTAAGCCTTCGGACCCGCCTTCGCAACGACCACCAGGGGATCTTCGTCCATGACCAACCGCCTTGCCGGGGAAACCAGTCCCTATCTGCTGCAGCATCGGGACAACCCGGTGCAATGGTGGCCGTGGGGGGCCGACGCCCTGGCCGAAGCCAAATCCACCGGCAAGCCGATCCTGCTGTCCATCGGCTATGCCGCCTGCCACTGGTGCCATGTCATGGCCCATGAAAGCTTCGAGGACCCTTCCATCGCCGGACTGATGAACGACCTGTTCGTCAACATCAAGATCGACCGCGAGGAACGCCCCGATCTCGATTCGATCTATCAGCAGGCGCTGGGCATGATGGGACAGCATGGCGGCTGGCCGCTGACCATGTTCTGCACCCCGGATGGCGAACCGTTCTGGGGCGGCACCTATTTCCCCCCTGCCGAACGCTGGGGCCGTCCGGGTTTTCCCGACGTGCTGCGGGCGGTGGCGCGGTCGTGGGAACTGACCCCCGACCGCGTCCGGGAAAACGTCGCCAGCCTGAAGCGGGGGCTGGACCGCAACGCCCAGTCGCCGGGGCCGGGGAAATTGTCGCCCGACATTCTGGACCGATCGGCCCGTCAGGTCCTGCGCATGGTCGACACCCGGCATGGCGGCATTTCCGGCGCCCCGAAATTTCCCCAGCCCGGCCTGTTCGACTTCCTGTGGCGCTCGGCGCTGCGGACCGGCGACCAGGCCATGCGCCAGGCGGTCACCCTGACGCTGAACCGTATCTGCCAGGGCGGCATCTACGATCATCTGGGCGGCGGCTTCATGCGCTATTCCACCGACGAGCTTTGGCTGGTGCCGCATTTCGAGAAGATGCTTTACGACAATGCCCAGCTGGTTTCCCTGCTGACCCTGGTCTGGCAGGATTCCGGCGAGCCGCTGCTGCGCGAGCGCGTCGCCGAAACCGTCGACTGGCTGCTGCGCGAGATGCTGGCCGAGGGCGGGGCTTTCGCCGCCACCCTGGATGCCGATTCCGAAGGTCACGAAGGCCGCTTCTACGTATGGACGGCGGAGCGGATCGACGCCTTGCTGGACCCGGAAACCGCCCGCTGGTTCCGGCAGGCATACGATGTCTCCCGCCGCGGCAACTGGGAGGGTTCGGTCATCCTCAACCGGCTCGGCGACCAGCCGGAAGGGGCCGAGGAGCTGTTGGCCAAAGGCCGGGCCATCCTGTGGCAAGAGCGGGAAAACCGGGTGCGGCCCGGCCGCGACGACAAGGTTCTGGCCGATTGGAACGGATTGATGATCGCCGCCCTGGCCGAAGCCGCCTTCGTCTTCGATCGCGATGAATGGCGGCTGGCGGCCCGGCGGGCCTATGATTGCATCCGCACCCGCATGGCCCTGCCCGATGGCCGGCTGGCCCATTCCATGCGGCTGGGCCGGGTGGCCGGAACCGGCCTGGCCGACGATCTGGCGATGATGGCCCTGGCCGCCCTGGCCCTGTTCGAAACCGGCGGGGAAGCCGCCCTGCTGGACCATGCCATCGGTTGGGCCGACGCCGCCCAGATCCATCATTGGGACGGCGGCGGCGGCGGCTTTTTCCAGTCCGCCGCCGGGGCCGACGATCTGGTGGTCCGCCCCAAGCCGGTCCATGATTCCGCAATTCCCTCGGCCAACGGCATCCTGGCCCAGGTCCTGGCCCGGCTGTGGCTGCTGACCGGGGAAGAACGCTGGCGGCAACGGGCCGAGGCCACCATCGACGCCTTTTCCGGCCTGCCGGCGGAAAGCCATCCCAACATGACCGCCCTGCTGGCGGCCTTCGATCTGCTGGCCGACCCCGTCCAGGTGGTCATCGCCGACGGTGCCGGCGGTCAGGCCCTGGAACGGGCGGTGGCGTCGGTGTCCCTGCCCAACCGCATCCTGCTGCGGACCGACGGGTCCCCCCTGCCCGCCCACCATCCCGCTGCCGGCAAAAGTCCGCTGGACGGCCGGGCCACGGCCTATGTCTGCCGCGGTTCGACCTGTTCCGCTCCGATCACCGACCCTGCCGCGTTGCGCACCGCCCTTCTTTCGCGTTAGCCTGAACCGGACACGTTGCGGCTTGAACAGGTTGGACCAATGCCCCAGATCACCACCAACAGCCCCATCGGGCCGCTGACCCTGTTTGCCGAAGACGATGCCATCGTCGCCGTCGAATGGGGTTGGCCGCCGGACAGCGAAGACCCCCCCGGCCCGTTGCTGGAAGAGGCCCGCGATCAGGTCGAAGCCTATTTCGCCGGTCGCCTGCGCCGTTTTTCCCTGCCCCTGGCCCCGCACGGGACCGCTTTCCAGCGCAAGGTCTGGCAGCAATTGCAGCAGATCGATTTCGGGGCCACCCGCACCTACGGCGATCTGGCCAGCGATCTGAAAACTTCGCCGCGGGCGGTGGGCGGCGCCTGCGGCCGCAATCCCCTGCCGATCCTGATCCCCTGTCATCGCGTGTTGGGCGGCAACGGGTCCCTGGGCGGCTATTCCGGCCTGGACGGCATCGACACCAAGCGTTTCCTGCTGCGTCTTGAAGGAGCATCCCGATGAGCAAGGCCATCCGCATCCATCGCACCGGCGGTCCCGAGGTGATGACTTTCGAGGATGTCGCGGTGCCGGCCCCCGGCCCCGGCGAGGTTCTGTTGCGCCAGACCGCCATCGGGGTCAATTTCATCGACGTCTACCACCGGACCGGCCTGTATCCGGCCGCCCTGCCCACCGTCCTGGGTCTGGAGGGCGCCGGCATCGTCGAGGCGGTCGGGCCCGACGGCGACGGTCTGCAGCCGGGCGACCGCGTCGCCTATGCCAATCCCCCCATCGGCGCCTATGCCGAGCGGCGGGTCATTCCCGCCCATCGTCTGGTCAGGCTGCCAGCCGCCATCACCGACACCCAGGCCGCCGGCATGATGCTGAAGGGCATGACCGCCCAGTATCTGCTGCGCCGCACCTACCGGGTGCAGCCAGGCGACGCCATCCTGGTCCATGCCGCCGCCGGCGGTGTCGGTCTGCTGCTGTGCCAGTGGGCCAGCCACCTGGGCGCCACGGTGATCGGTACCGTCGGGTCCGAGGAAAAGGCAGCCCTGGCCCAGGCGCATGGCTGCCACCACCCGATCCTTTATACCCGCGAGAACTTTGCCGCCCGGGTTCGCGAGATCACCGATGGGGCCGGTGTGGCCGTGGTCTACGATTCGGTCGGCCAGGATACCTTCGAACGCTCGCTGGACTGCCTGCGGCCTTTGGGAATGATGGTCAGCTTCGGGCAAAGCTCGGGCAAGATCGCCCCTTTCGATACCGGCATCCTGGCGGCCAAGGGGTCGCTGTTCCTGACCCGGCCCAGTCTGATGACCTATACCGCCAAGCGCGCCGATCTGGTGGCTTCGGCGGCCGAGCTGTTCGCCGTGGTCGCCGACGGCACGGTGAAGGTCGAGGTCAGCCGCAGCTATCCCCTGGATCAGGCCGCCCAGGCCCATCGCGACCTGGAAGCCCGGCTGACGACCGGATCCCTGGTCCTGCTGCCGCAATGAGCCTATAGATGGAGAGAGGAGGATTCGCCTCCCCGGGGGAGAAACGATGACCAAGACGAAGCGGGCTGCCCTGGTATGGTCGGTGACGGCCGGCTGTCTGCTGTGGATGGCCCTGGTCGGTTGGCTGCTGTTCGCCTTGCTGCCGCCCGGAGCCATCGAACATCACGGTTCGACGACGGTCAAGGATCGCATGGCCACTCAGTGCCAGGGCAGTTTTCGCGACCGCTACGAATGCAAGGAAGCGATCATCGTCGAAACCGGCCGCGACACCTTCTGGACCCTGGCCAGCCGGTTCCTGGCGGTGGTGGTGCCGCCGATGCTGCTGAGCGCCTGGTTGTCGTCCTATCTGCGCCGCAATCCGGTGCGGGTGGTCATTCATCACGGACACGAGGGCAACGACTGGAAATCGCGGGCGCAGATGCACGTGGCCGTTCCCGGCGAAGGCCATCACGACGGACCTGCCCAACAGCCCAAGTCATTCAAGCTGGACGATATCGCCCCGGTGGAAGACTGGAAGTCGCGGGCACAAAGCAAGACCCGCCATCCGCACGATCCCACATGAAAAAGGCCCCTCCGATGACGGAGGGGCCTTCACCATCGTGAATTCCGCTACGAGTTCATCGCGTCGAAGAAGTCCGAATTGTTCTTCGACTGCTTCAGCTTGTCGACCAGGAACTCCATCGCGTCGATGACGCCCATCGGCATCAGGATACGGCGCAGCACCCACATCTTGGACAGCACGCCCTTGTCGACCAGCAATTCTTCCTTGCGGGTTCCCGACTTGGTGATGTCGATGGCCGGGAAGGTGCGCTTGTCCGACAGCTTGCGGTCCAGGATGATCTCGGAATTGCCGGTGCCCTTGAATTCCTCGAAAATCACTTCGTCCATGCGGCTGCCGGTATCGATCAGGGCGGTGGCGATGATCGACAGCGATCCGCCTTCCTCGATATTGCGGGCGGCGCCGAAGAACCGCTTCGGGCGCTGCAGGGCGTTGGCGTCGACACCGCCGGTCAGCACCTTGCCCGAACTGGGCACCACGGTGTTGTAGGCGCGCGCCAGACGGGTGATGGAATCCAGCAAGATGACCACGTCGCGTTTGTGCTCGACCAGACGCTTGGCCTTTTCCAGCACCATTTCCGTGACCTGGACGTGGCGCGACGCCGGTTCGTCGAAGGTCGAGCTGATGACCTCGCCCTTCACCGAACGGGCCATGTCGGTGACTTCTTCCGGCCGTTCGTCGATCAGCAGGACGATCAGATAGACTTCCGGATGGTTGGCGGAAATGGCGTGGGCGATGTTTTGCAGCATCACCGTCTTGCCGGTGCGCGGCGGCGCGACGATCAGGGCGCGCTGACCCTTGCCGATGGGGGCGACCAGATCGATGACCCGGGTGGTCAGGTCCTTCTTGGTCGGATCGGCCAGTTCCAGGCTGAGCTTTTCATCGGGATAAAGCGGGGTCAGATTGTCGAAATTGATGCGGTGCCGGACATTTTCCGGCGGCTCGAAATTGATGGCGTTGACCTTGAGCAGGGCGAAATAGCGTTCGCCGTCCTTGGGCGACCGGATCTGCCCCTCGACGGTGTCGCCGGTCCGCAGACCGAAGCGCCGCACCTGGCTGGGGCTGATGTAGATGTCGTCCGGACCGGGCAGATAGTTCGCCTCGGGGCTGCGCAGAAAACCGAAACCGTCCTGCAGGATTTCCAGAACGCCGTCGCCATAGATGGGCTGATCATTGTCGGCCAGCTGCTTCAGGATGGCGAACATCATGTCCTGCTTGCGCAGCGTGCTGGCGTTCTCGATCTGAAGTTCTTCGGCAAAAGCCAGAAGTTCGGCCGGAGACTTTTTCTTCAATTCCTGCAGATGCATGGGGGGTATCCGTCAAGGGGATCTGCCGGTCCGTTGCCAAGGGGCGGGACCACGGGACAACCCGCGGCGAAGGGAAACGGAGACGGCCTGGATGTGTTCAGGAAAACAGGGCTACGGGCAACCCCGAAAGCAGGGCCAAGCATTAGCCAAAGCAAAGGGTCCTGTCAAACGCCATTTTGTTGTGCGTTGCGGCAGGTCAGAAGGGTTTCAGGACCACCAGAACGACGATGCCGATCATCAGAAGGGTGGGGACCTCGTTGGCGATCCGATAGAATTTCTGCGGCCGGACATTGCGGTCGGCAGCAAAGTCATTCTTCCATTTCGTCATCATGTAGTGTGATGCGGTCATCGCAATCACCATAGTTAGTTTCACGTGAAACCAACCATCCTGGAACAGTCCCCCGATCACCGCCATCGTCAGGCCGGCGGCCCAGGCGATCGCCGCCGCCGGAACCATGATCGCCTTCAGCAACCGGCGCTCCATGATTTTGAACAATTCCGATGTTTCGGACCCGCATTCGACCTGACAGTGATAGACGAACAGCCTGGGCAGATACAGAAGACCGGCCATCCACGAAATCACCGCGATGACATGCAGCGCCTTCAGCCACAGATAGCCTTCGCCGCTCATGCCTTTTCTTCCTTCCACGGGCAGCGGTTGCCGAGGGCGGCGCAAGCCCGGCCGCGGACAGAGCCGGGGTCGCGCACCAGCCGGGCCAATCCGTCGATGAAGTCCGGATGCGATCCCACCGCCGGCACCCGGACATAGGCGGGAACTCCCAGGCTTTCGGCGCGGTGGCGGTATTCGATATCCAGCTCGACCAGGGTTTCCGAATGTTCCGACACGAAAGCGATGGGAACCACCACCACCGGCACCTTGTCCTCGCCGGCCCGCTCCAGCTGATCTTCGGTGGCCGGCCCGATCCACTTCATCGGACCGACCCTGCTTTGATAGCAGACGATCCAATCCAGATCGGGAATGGCCGCAGCGGCGACCACGGACCGGGCTGTCAGTTCCACCTGCAACGGATAGGGATCACCTTTGTCGACCACCGATTGCGGCAGGCCGTGCGCCGAAAACAGAACCCTGGGCCGGCCGCTCCGGGCCGCCTCGGTCCAGCCGGTCCGCACCAGATCGGCCAAGGCCGCCACCAGACCCGGCTGGTCGGGATAGCAGCAGATGATGTCCGTCGGCACGGACAGACCGGCCTTGGCCGCCTCTACCCGCCAGCACCGCAGGCTGGACCGGCTGGTGGTGGTGGAAAATTGCGGATAAAGCGGCAGCAGCACCACCCGCTCGGCCCCCCATTGCCGGGCCTGGGCCACGGCCTGGGCGGTGAAAGGATGCCAATAGCGCATGGCGATCAGCACCTTGAAGTCCGGTCCCAGGGCGGCTTCCAGGGCGGCGGCCTGTTTTTCGGTCTGCTCGACGATGGGCGAGCGGCCGCCCAGCTGGCGGTAGATTTCGCGGGCGACGGGACCGCGCCGGCCGGAGATGAACCGGGCCAGCAAGGGCCGGACCGGCCAGGGTGCCCCGATGATGGCGGGGTCGTTGAACAGGTTGAACAGGAACGGTTCGACCGCATCCAGCGAATCCGGCCCGCCCATGTTGAACAGAACCACCGCTGTCCTGGTCATGATCGCATCACCCCTTGAACGACTTCACCCGCTCGGCCAGCCGGGCCACGTTCTCCGGCGGCGTCGGCGGAATGATGCCGTGCCCCAGGTTGAAGATGAACGGCCCCTTGCCCAGCGTCCGCAGAACCCGGTCGATGCCGGCATCCAGGGCCTCGCCGCCCGCCACCAGAAGAATGGGGTCCAGGTTGCCCTGCACGGTGCAATGCGGCTGCAGCGTGGCGGCGGCCCAGTCCAGCGGAACCGAGGAATCGAGGCTGACGCCGGAAACCCTGGTTTCGCGGACGTAGGTTTCGTACAGGATGCCGGCCCCACGCGGGAAACCGATCACCGGGATTCCCGGCCGTTCGGCGCGGATGCGCTCGACCAGCCGGCGGGTCGGCTCGATTACCCAGCGGCGGAATTCCGTTTCGGGCAAGGCCCCGGCCCAGGTGTCGAAAATCTGGATGGCTTCCGCCCCGGCGTCGATCTGGCGGATCAGATATTGCCCGGTCGCCTCGACCAGCAGGTCCATCAGCCGGGCGAACAGCTCGGGCTGACCCCACATCAGGCGCTTGGCCTGGGAGAAATCCTTCGAGCCGCCGCCTTCGATCATGTAGGTGGCCACGGTCCACGGCGCACCGGAGAAACCGATCAGGGCGGTGGTCGGCGGAATGGCGGTGCTGAGGCCGCTGACCGTACGGTAGACCGGATCGAGCCGCCGGTGCAGGCCCGAGAGGTCGAGACGGTCCAGATCCATTGCCGAGCGGATCGGCGTCAGCACAGGTCCCTCGCCTTCCCGGAAGGAAACGTCCTGTCCAAGCCCGTCGGGGACCACCAGGATGTCGGAAAACAGGATCGCGGCGTCGAAGCCGTAGCGCCGCAGCGGCTGCAGGGTGACTTCGACCGCAAGATCGGGGTTGTAGCACAGATCGAGGAAACTGCCGGCCTGGGCCCGGGTCTGGCGGTATTCCGGCAGATAGCGGCCGGCCTGTCGCATCAGCCAGAATGGCGGCGGCGTCAGGGTTTCTCCGGCAAGGGCGCGCAGAAAGGGTTTGGTCGAAGCTGAGCTGGTCACGGCGGATCCCGATTGGCTGGTGCGGTTAAGGTCATACAAGGTTTGAAAGAGAGAAGAAAGGTGGCTGAGTGTTGTTGGGCCTGTGGAAGACGGGGATGCTTCGCCATCCCGATTTTATCCACAGATTAATACCCAGGCCGCCCGGTTTGCCGCCTTCTGTGGATGGGGGCGGTATAAGCCCGCTTTGCTGCCGTCCCGCGAGTCGTCGATCATGGGGAAAGCGGATGAAGACGACGGTGATTCACGCTATCTTGGGAACCGGCTCCGGTTTTATCGACAGACGGGCAGGGCCAGGGGTGGAATCGGGTGAACGGGGGTGAAAAATGCCGCCTTTGCCGCAAGCCCCGGGTTATCCCCGTCTTCCCGCTCTTATCCACAAGGTCTCATGGACAGCTTTCACCTGCATCTGGTTTCCGACGCGACCGGCGAAACCGTGATTTCCATCGCTCGCGCCTGTCTGGTCCAGTTCGAAGGGATCAACGCCACACAGCACAATTGGTGGCTGGTGCGCAGTCAGGGCCAGGTCGAACGGGTCATCGCCGGCATCGAGGAAAATCCCGGCATCGTCTTGTGCACTCTGGTCGACGGCGCCGTCCGGTCGGTGCTGGAGGAAGCCTGCCGCCGGATGCGGCTGCCGTTCATTCCGGTGCTCGATCCGGTGATGGGGGCCTTGGCCGGCTATTTCGGCGCCGTCGTCACCGGCGCCACGCCCGGCCGCCAGTATCAGCTGGATGCCGAATATTTCGCCCGCATCGACGCCATGCAATTCACCCTGGCCCATGACGACGGCCAGTTGCTGGACGATTTGGACGACGCCGACATCGTGGTGGTCGGGGTGTCCAGAACCTCGAAGACGCCGACATGCATGTATCTCGCCAACCGCGGCTACAAATGCGCCAATTATCCGCTGGTGCCCGGGGTTCCGTTGCCGTCGCAGCTGGAATCCCTGCGCTGGCCCCTGGTGGTCGGCCTGACCAAGGATCCCAAAAGCCTGTCCGACATCCGCCGCTCGCGCCTGCGCTTCCTCAATCACGACGAGGACGCCGAATACGCCCAGTTCGAAAAAGTGCGGGAAGAGGTGGCCTCTGCCCGCAAGCTGTTTTCGCGCCACGATTGGCCGGTGGTCGACGTCAGCCGCCGTTCGATCGAGGAAGCTTCGGCGACCATCATGCAGTTGCAGGCCCAGCATGCCGCCAAGCGCGACGGGAGGGTCGGATGATCGTTCTGGCCTCGGGTTCGGCGACGCGGCGAACCATGCTGGACCGGGCCGGAATTTCCTTCGCCGTCGACGCCGCCCAGGTGGACGAGGACGAAATCCGCCGGTCCATCCGTCAGGAGACCGACAACCCGCTGCGGCCGGCCCAGGTTCTGGCCGGACTGAAGGCGATGCAGGTTTCGGCCCGCCATCCCGGCATCCTGGTGATCGGGGCCGACCAGATGCTGGATTGCGACGGAACATGGTTCGACAAGCCGGCCGACCGGCCGGCGGCGCGCGACCAGCTGGCCGCCCTGCGCGGACGGACCCACCGCCTGACCAGCGCGGTGACCGCCGTGCGGGACGGCGGCATCGTCTGGCAGCATGCCGACAGCGCCCGCCTGACCATGCGGCGGTTTTCCGATGCCTTTCTCGACGATTACCTTGACCGGGCCGGGCCGGCGGTCTTGAGCGCGGTGGGGGCCTATCAGGTGGAAGGATTGGGCGCGCAGCTGTTTCTGGATGTTCAGGGCGACCATTTCACCGTGCTGGGCCTGCCGTTGCTGCCGCTGCTGGACTTTCTGCGCGAGAACGGAGAACTGATTCCATGATGCCTTCCGGAAAAGCGCGGCTGGCCGGCATTCTGGGCTGGCCGGTCGGGCATTCGCGGTCGCCGCGGCTGCACGGCTATTGGCTGGAGCAGCTGGGCATCGACGGGGCCTATGTGCCGCTGGCGGTCCGGCCCGAGAATCTGGCCGCCGCCGTCGCCGCCCTGCCCAAGCTGGGCTTCCGCGGCGCCAACGTCACCGTGCCGCACAAGGAGACGGTGATCCCCCTTCTCGACCGGGTCGATCCGTTGGCGGCCCGCATCGGTGCGGTCAACACCCTGGTGATCGGGGACGACGGCAGCATCGAGGGGCGCAATACCGACGCGTTCGGATTTATGGCCAACCTGCATGGCGGCCCCGCCGGCTGGAACCCGACGGCCGGACCGGCGGTGGTGCTGGGGGCCGGCGGCGCGGCGCGGGCGGTGGTGGCGGCCCTGGCGGAAGCCGGCGTGCCCGAGATCCGCCTGCTCAACCGTTCGCTGGGCCGGGCCGAACAGCTGGCCGCCGAAATCGGCGGTCCGATCCGCCCGGCCTTGTGGGAACATCGGACGGCGGCCCTGGAGGGGGCGGCCCTGCTGGTCAACACCACCACCCTGGGGATGAACGGCCAGCCGCCGCTGGATCTGAGCCTGTCGGCGCTGCCGGTCACGGCCCTGGTCAACGACATCGTCTATGCTCCGCTGATGACCGGCCTGCTGAACGCGGCCGTCGCCCGCGGCAACCCGGTGGTCGACGGGTTGGGCATGCTGCTGTGGCAGGCCGTTCCCGGCTTCGAGGCATGGTTCGGAATCAGGCCGGTGGTGACGGCGGCCCTGCGCGCGCACGTTCTGGCATGAGAATCCTGGGGCTGACGGGATCCATCGGCATGGGCAAAAGCACGGCCGCCGCCATGTTGCGCCGCATGGGGGTGCCGGTCCACGACGCCGACGCCACGGTCCATCGCCTGATGGGACCGGGCGGCGCGGCGGTGGCGGCGGTGGAAGCCGCGTTCCCCGGAGTGGTGCGGACCGGCGCCGTCGACCGCGCCGAACTGGGACGCCGGGTGTTCGCCGACCGTGCCGCCCTGCGCCGCCTGGAGGCCATCCTGCATCCCCTGGTCCGCCGTGCCGAGACGGATTTCCTGAAACGTCAGGTCCGCCGCCATACCCGGCTGGTGGTGCTGGACATCCCCTTGCTGTTCGAAACCGGCGGGCAGCGCCGCTGCGACAGGGTGGCGGTGGTCAGCTGTCCGGCCTTTCTGCAGGCGCAGCGGGTGTTGCGCCGGCCCGGCCAGAGCCCGGCCCGGCTGGCGGCGATCCGGGCGCAGCAGATGCCCGACGCCGAAAAGCGCCGCCGCGCCGACTTCGTCGTTCCCACCGGAAGCGGCCTGGCACCGGCCTGGCGCCGTCTGGCCGCCATCGTCACCGCCATGCGAGGATAGGGTCATCATGCGCGAGATCGTCCTGGATACCGAAACCACCGGCTTCGATCCGCTGACCGGCCACCGCATCGTCGAGATCGGCTGCGTCGAGCTGATGAACCATCTGCCGACCGGAGAGGTTTATCACCAGTACCTCAATCCCGAGCGCGACATGCCGGAGGAAGCCTTCAAGGTACACGGCCTGTCGTCGCACTTCCTGTCGGACAAGCCGGTCTTCGCCGAGATCGTCGCCGGGTTCCTGGCCTTCCTGGGCGACGCCAAGCTGGTCATCCACAATGCCGAATTCGACATGAAGTTCATCAATGCCGAACTGGCCCGCCTGGGTTTTCCGGCGATTCCGATGACGCGGACCATCGACACCGTGCTGATGGCCCGGCGCAAGTTTCCCGGTGCCCAGGCCAACCTGGATGCCCTGTGCCGCCGCTTCGAGATCGACAACACCCACCGTACCCGGCACGGCGCCCTGCTGGATTCGGAATTGCTGGCCGAGGTCTATCTGCAACTGATCGGCGGCCGGCAGCCCGGACTGGAACTGGGGGGATCGAAGGGCGGAAGGGCGGCGTCGACCCTGAACGACGTTGCCCGCACCGCCCGTCCGCCGCGCCCGCACGCCCCCCTGCCCGAGGAACTGGAGGCGCACGCCGCCTTCCTCGCCAAGCTGAAGAAGCCGCTGTGGCTGCGGGAAGACGGCTGATACCAAATCCGAAAGGTCAAGCCCTCGCCGGGCGGGGCCTTCAGTCCCTTGGCCGCGCCCGCGATGGGCGCAGGACGCCAAATCCGGAAGCGATCCCCCGGATTTGCCGTCATTGCGACTTTTGCCGGAAAAGACCGATCGCGGACGACGACCCGGCGGCCGGCCGCGGGCCGGCCACCGTGACGGCGGTCAGTGCTGTCCGGCTTCGGCGGCCTCGGCCTGGGCGGCCTCGACGCGGGAGCGGAACAGCTGGACGAAATCGATGGGCTGGATCATCAGCGGCGGGAATCCGCCGTCGCGGGTCAGGTCGGCGATGATGTTGCGGGCGAACGGGAACATCATGCGCGGGCATTCGATCAGCAGCATGGCCTGGGTATGCTCGGGGGCCACGTTGATGGTGAAGATGCCGCCATAGGCCAGTTCGACCAGGAACACCGGACGGCCGTCGCCCAGCTTGGCCTCGACCTTCAGGTGCAGCACGACTTCGAAGGTGTTGTCGCGCAGGCCGGTGGCGGAGATGTCGACATGGATCGGAATGTCCGGATTCTGGCCCTGCATCTCGCTGTAGATGGACGGCGCACCGGGAATCTCGAAGGACAGGTCCTTGATGTACTGGCCGTTGACGATCAGCGGCGGAAGGGTCTGGGCGGTCTCGGTCATGGCAACTCTCTTTCGGAAACGGGCGCAGGGATGGCTAGCATGGATCGCCCACCGAGGCCAGAGCCTATAACGGCAGGCCCCGCATCAGACGGGGCAGGTTGCCGACCGTTCCCATCGCGTGGCGCATGAGCAGGCGCTTCAGGCCGGGCAGTTCCTCGACTGCGCCCAGGCCCAGGTCGCGCAATGCCTTCAGGGGGGCGACGTCGTTGGAAAACAGCCGTACCAGCGCGTCGGTCAGGCCCAGCATCAGCATGTTGTCGAAGCGGCGGCGGCGCTGATACCGCTCCAGGACCGCCGGACCACCGGCATCCAGCCCCAGGCGGCGGGCGTCGACCACCGCTTCGGCCAGGGCGGCGACGTCGCGGATGCCCATGTTCATTCCCTGCCCGGCGACCGGATGCATGCCGTGGGCGGCGTCGCCGACCAGCGCCAGCCGGTGGTCGACCATGCGGCCGGCCACCTGCAGGGTCAGCGGGTAGTGGAAACGTGGCCCGGCCAGGGTCAACGGTCCCAGGAAATCGCCGAAACGGTCGCGCAGTTCGCGGGCGAAGCCGGCATCGTCCTGGCCGACGATGGCGTCGGCCAGATGCAGGCGTTCGGTCCAGACGATCGAGGATCGGTTGCCGATCATCGGCAGGATGGCGAAAGGTCCGGACGGCAGGAACCGTTCGTGGGCGATGCCGCGATGCGGCCGGTCATGGGCCACGGTGGTGACGATGCCCGATTGCCGGTAATCCAGCCGGGTGACGGGAATGCCCGCCGAGCGCCGCACGAAGGACGGCCGGCCGTCGGCGCCGATGGCCAGCGACGCGCCGATCCGCCGGCCATCGGCCAGTTCGGCGGTGACGGCGCCGGCGGCGCGGACCAGGGACACCACCTGGGCCGGAGCGGCCAGATGGACCGTGGGCAGGTCGCGCAGGCGCTGGTGGACGGCGCGGCGGATGGTGGTGTTCTCGACGATCCAGCCGAACGGCTGGTCGCCCAGCTCGCGGTGGTCGTAGTGCAGAAAGACCGGGCTGTGACCATCGGTGACGCGGATGTCGCGGATCGGTTCGGCTTCGGCGGCCATCAGCGGCCAGACGCCGCCCCCGGCGAACACCCGCTGGGCCGACAGGGCGACGGCGATGGAGCGGCCATCGGTGCCGGGCCGGGCCAGCAGGGCGGGGTCGGCGGCCTCGATGACGGCGACGCTCAGCCCGGCCTGACCCAGGATGGCGGCGGCCAGACCGCCGACGGGGCCGCCGCCGATCACCAGGATGTCGACGGCTTCGGGAAGGGGGGCCTCGGGAAGGGGGCCGCCGGGAAGGGGGGCAGAGGGTGAATCGGACATGGTCCAGATGTGCCATCACCGTGCCGTCGATGCAAGGCTGCAGCAGCACCGGGCATCTGCCCATCATTTAATCAATCGCAGCCGCTGCACAGCCGGCCGGCAACGGATATTTCGCGGTCCGCCGCCCCTTGCGGCAATCGGCACGGGTTTTGAATGGGACTTGGGGACCGATCAACCGGCGGATCAACCGCCCATATGTTAGGGGACCAGAGATGAAGCTGATCATGGCCGTCATCAAGCCCTTCAAGCTGGACGAGGTGCGCGAAGCCCTCACGCCGCTGGGAGTTCAGGGCCTGACCGTAAGCGAGGTCAAGGGCTTTGGCCGTCAGAAGGGCCAGACCGAAATCTATCGCGGCGCCGAATACGTGGTGAATTTCCTGCCGAAGGTGAAGATCGAGGTGGCGGTGAACGACGACATCGCCGACCGGGTGATCGAAACCATCCAGTCCGCCGCCCGTACCGGCAAGATCGGCGACGGCAAGGTGTTCGTGGTCGAGCTGGCCCAGGCCTACCGCATCCGCACCGGCGAAGCCAATTCCGAGGCGCTGTAGGGTGTCTCGTCGCTCGGCTGGGGGCGCCGGTCCGGCGCCTTCTCCCGTCACGTCCGGACCCGGTTCCGGATGTGACGGCGACGGGCCGGTCAGCCGGCCTTGCGAACGGTGAAGATGATTTCCTCGACGACGTTGTTGTAAAGCTCGGCGGCTTCGCGCACCCGGGCCTGCGGCCATTTCTCCCGCTCGGCCTTCTGCGCCCAGGCCGGGGCCAGCCGGTTGCGGACGGAGCCGACCTCGAAATCCACCCCCAGGATTTCCGCCAGCCGGGTGTGCGGCGTGCCCAGCCGGTTCCATTCGGCGCAGTTCTTGCGCGACATCAGCTGGAACATCGCCGGACTGATGGCCCGCACATGGGTGGGATCGCCCAGGAACAGGTCGCTGCGCGGGTGCGGGACGGTGATCTCGATCATACCGCCGACCTTCAGGACCCGATACAATTCGCCGATGATGGCCAGGAAGACCGGGGTCGCCTGGCCCAGATGCTCCAGCACGTGATGCAGCACGATTTCGTCGGCGGAACCGTCGGCGAACGGCCAGGGCGTGGCTTCCAGGTCGACCACCCGGTCGGGTTCGAATTGCGGATATTTGTCGACGTTGACATAGCCGGCCCGCTTGTCGCGGCCGCATCCCAGATTGAGGCGCATGATCACTCCGGCGGAAATCCCGGCTTTCGTCATAGCACCGAAGGGCTTTCAGGTCACGGCCGGCAGGTCTGCACATATTTAGCGCAGTACGTGCCGAGCCTGCTTAAAACATAGACACAAAAGCCCGCATCCCCCGGGACAAGCTCCCGGCCCCGGGGCAAACCGCACTTGGCACGGTTTTTGTTTGTATGGAGACCGAGCCGGTCCGGATGCCCTCCCTCTCTCCTCCCTGGGGTGTCCGGACCCGGCGCCCAATGATCGCTGAGCCGTTTCGAGGGGAAGACCCATGAACCATCCTATCAAGTCCGTACTCGCCGGCGTTGGCCCGGCCCTGGCATCGCTGTTCTACGCGACGGCCAGCGTTGCCGAGGAAGCGGCGGCTGCCGCAACTCCGGCCGCTCCGGCCCTCGATGCCGGCAATACCGCCTGGATGCTGATCTCCACCGCCCTGGTGCTGCTGATGACCATTCCCGGTCTGGCGCTGTTCTACGGCGGCATGGTGCGCAAGAAGAACGTGCTCGGCGTGATGATGCAGAGCTTCGCCATCGCCGCCCTGGTCAGCGTGCTGTGGATGGTGGCCGGCTACTCGCTGGCCTTCACCGGCGACAGCCCCTATTTCGGCGGCTTCGACCGCCTGTTCCTGGACGGCATCGAAAAGACCACCCTGTCGGGCACCATTCCCGAATCGGTGTTCATGATGTTCCAGATGACCTTCGCCATCATCACGCCGGCACTGATCACCGGCGCCTTCGCCGACCGCATGAAGTTCTCGTCCATGCTGGTGTTCATGACCCTGTGGGTGCTCCTGGTCTACGCCCCGGTCTGCCATTGGGTGTGGATGCTGGATTCCTCGGGGGCCGCCGTCGGCTTCCTGGGGGCGATGGGCGTGCTGGACTTCGCCGGCGGCACCGTGGTGCACATCAATGCCGGCGTCGCCGGTCTGGTGGCGGCCATCGTCCTGGGACCGCGCAAGGGCTATGGCGTCGACAACATGGCGCCGCACAACCTGACCCTGTCGGTCATCGGCGCCTCGCTGCTGTGGGTCGGCTGGTTCGGCTTCAACGCCGGTTCGGCCCTGGCCGCCGACGGCCGGGCCGGCATGGCGATGGCCGTCACCCAGATCGCCGCCGCCGCCGCCGCCCTGTCGTGGATGTTCGCCGAATGGATCCTGCGCAAGCGCCCGTCGGTGCTGGGCATCGTGTCCGGCGCGGTCGCCGGCCTGGTGGCCATCACCCCGGCCTCGGGCTTCGTCGGCCCCAAGGGGGCCCTGATCATCGGTCTGGTGGCGGGCGTGGTCTGCTACTGGGGCGCCGCCGGTCTCAAGCATGCTCTGAAGTATGACGACTCGCTGGACGCCTTCGGCGTGCACGGCGTCGGCGGCATCGTCGGGGCCATCCTGACCGGCGTGTTCGCCTCGGAAGCCATCGGCGGCTATCCCGGCCTGCTGGAAGGCAACGGCGGCCAGGTCCTGGCCCAGGTCTACGGCGTGGTCATCACCGCCGCCTACACCGCCATCGTCAGCTTCATCCTGCTGAAGCTGGTGGATCTGGTGATGGGCCTGCGGGTCAGCTCGGACGAAGAGCGTGAAGGCCTCGATCTGGCCCTGCACGGCGAATCGGTGCACTGATCCGCAGCCGGGGGGCGGGACACGGGGGGCGCGGCCGCAGGGCCGCGCCCCTTGCTGTACCGGCAAGCCCTGGGTTAGAACAGGGTCCATGCTCAACGAACGTCTCGACCAACTGACCGACTATCCCTTTCAGCGGCTTGCCGACCTGCTGGGGGGGGCTCCCGGACCCGACAGCATCGTCATGTCCATCGGCGAACCCCAGCATCCGCCGCCGCCGCTGGTGGCAGCCGTTCTGGCCGAACAGGCCGGATCGTGGGGCAAGTATCCGCCGGCGCAGGGATCGGCGGATTTCCGCGCCGCCGCCGCCGGCTGGCTGACCGGCCGGTTCGGCCTGCCGGACGGCATGGTCGACGCCGACCGCATGATCCTGCCGGTGGCCGGCACCCGCGAGGCGCTGTACCTGATCGCCCAGACCGTGGTGGGATCGGGCAAGGCCCGGCCGGTGGTGCTGTTGCCCAACCCGTTCTATCAGGTCTATGTCGGGGCGGCGATCATGGCCGGCGCCGAGCCGGTCTTCGTTCCCGGCGCCGCCGGTCCGGCATCGCAGCCGGATTTTTCGGCCCTGCCCGACGACATCCTGGACCGCGTCGCCCTGGCCTATCTGTGCAGTCCGGCCAATCCGCAAGGCTCGGTGGCCGATCTGGCCCTGCTGGAGCGGACGGTGCGGCTGGCGCGCGAACGCGGCTTCGTGCTGGCGGTCGACGAATGCTATTCCGAGATCTGGGACCGCGAGGCGCCGCCGGGGGCGCTGCAGGCCTGCGCCCGGCTGGGCGGCGGCGCCGACAACGTTCTGGTGTTCCATTCCCTGTCGAAACGCTCCAGCGTTCCCGGCCTGCGCTCGGGCTTCGTGGCCGGCGATCCGGCGGTGATGGCGGCGTTTCAGCGCCTGCGCTCCTATGGCGGGGCGGCGACGCCGCTGCCGGTCCTGGCGGCGGCGGCGGCCCTGTGGCGCGACGAGGCCCATGTCGAGGAAAACCGCCGTCTGTACCGCGCCAAGCTGGATATCGCCGAACGTCTGCTGGGGGGGCGGTTCGGCTTTGCCCGGCCGCCGGGCGGCTTCTTCCTGTGGCTGGATGTCGGCGACGGCGAGCAGGCGGCCCTGAAACTGTGGCGGCAGGCCGGAATCCGGGTCCTGCCCGGCCGCTATCTGGCTCGCGACGGAGTGGGCGACCGCTTCATCCGGGTTGCCCTGGTCCACGATCTGGCCACGACCGAGCGGGCGCTGACCCGCCTCGCCGAGGTGCTGTAGGAGTACAAGGATCATGGCCGCGGCCAAGAAGGGAATTGGCAGGGGCGGTTTTCTTCCCAAGGGGGCGGCCGATGCCCTGTGGCGGCTGGCGGCCCGTGGCGGCGGCCTGCTGCTGCTGGTCCTGGCCGGCCTGACGGCCGCCGCCCTGCTGACCGCCGATTCCCGCGACCCTTCGTTCAACAGGGTGGTCGACGGTCCGGCGCACAATGCGCTGGGGTATTTCGGCGCCGTTCTGGCCGACCTGCTGGGGCAATTGTTCGGTCTGGCCGCCTGGGTGGCGGTGCTGGTGGCCGGCATCTGGGGATTGCGCACCCTGATCCGTGCCCGGGCGCCGTCCCTGTGGATGGGGCGGGTGGCGGTGTTGCCGCTGGCGGTGCTGCTGTGGTCGCTGGCCCTGGCGGCGCTGCCGCTGCCGGCTCCCGATATCGTCGCCGGTGCCGGCGGAGCGTTGGGGCGGGTGGTGTGGGCCATCCTGGCGCCGGCGGTGCCGCCGGAATTCGTCTGGACCATCGGTTTTCTGGCCGGGGCGCTGGGCTTTGCCGGTCTGATCTTCGCCCTGGGCCTGTCGCCGGCCGATTGGGCCGGCCTGTCCAAGGCCGGCAGCCGGTCGATCCGGGTGGCGGTGGCCACCGGCCACGCCGCCGCCGCCTTCCGCCATCGTGTCCCCCCCCACGAGCCGGTGGTGCGCGAGCCGCCGCCTTCCGTGCGCTGGGCCGCCGCCGGGATCGACGATGACGACGACGATGACGACGCGGTCATCGCCATGCCGCCCGCCCCGGTTGCCGAAAGCCCCCGCCGTCCGGCCGAACCGGCGAGCCTGGTCGAACCGAAACGGCCGCCGCCGCCGGCGGGCAAGCGTGAACGGGCCACCCGTCAGGGGACGCTGGATCTGGGCGGGCCGGTCGGCCCCGGCTGGAACCTGCCGCCGCTGTCGCTGCTGTCGCTGCCGCCCGAGGGCAACCGCCTGCAGGTCAACCAGGACGGCCTGGCCCAGAACGCCAGGATGCTGGAATCGGTGCTGGAGGATTTCGGGGTCAACGGCAAGGTGGTCAAGGTCCGGCCCGGCCCGGTGGTGACGCTTTACGAGCTGGAGCCGGCCCCCGGCACCAAGACCAGCCGCGTCATCGGTCTGGCCGACGACATCGCCCGTTCGATGAGCGCGCTGTCGGTGCGCATCGCCACCATCCCCGGCCGCTCGGTCATCGGCATCGAATTGCCCAACGCCCGGCGCGAGACGGTGTTCCTGCGCGAGCTGCTGGCCGCCGTACAGTTCGAGAAGGCCGGCGCCCGGCTGACCCTGGTGCTGGGCAAGGATATCGGCGGCGGGCCGGTGATGGTCGATCTGGCCCGCATGCCGCACCTGCTGATCGCCGGCACCACCGGCTCGGGCAAGTCGGTGGCGGTCAACACCATGATCCTGTCGCTGCTGTACCGTCTGACCCCGGAAGAATGCCGGGTGATCATGATCGATCCCAAGATGCTGGAACTGTCGGTCTATGACGGCATTCCCCATCTGCTGGCGCCGGTGGTCACCGAACCGGGCAAGGCGGTGGTGGCGCTGAAATGGGCGGTGCGCGAGATGGAAGACCGCTACCGCGCCATGAGCCAGCTGGGGGTGCGCAACATCGCCGGCTACAACCAGCGCCTGGCCGAGGCCCGCGACCGCGGCGAACAGCTGACCCGCACGGTGCAGACCGGCTTCGACACCGACACCGGCAAGCCGATCTACGAGGAACAGCTGCTGGATCTGAAGGCGTTGCCCTTCATCGTCGTCATCGTCGACGAAATGGCCGACCTGATGCTGGTGGCCGGCAAGGATATCGAAGGGGCGGTGCAGCGGCTGGCCCAGATGGCCCGTGCCGCCGGCATTCATCTGATCATGGCCACCCAGCGGCCGTCGGTGGACGTCATCACCGGCACCATCAAGGCCAATTTCCCCACCCGCATCTCGTTCCAGGTCACCTCGAAGATCGATTCGCGGACCATTCTGGGCGAACAGGGGGCCGAGCAGCTGCTGGGCCAGGGCGACATGCTGTACATGGCCGCGGGCGGGCGCATCACCCGCGTGCACGGGCCGTTCGTTTCGGACCAGGAGGTCGAGCTGGTGGTCGAGCATCTGCGCGGCCAGGGCGAGCCCGACTATGTCGAATCGGTGACGCAAGAGGAAGAAGGCGGCTTCGGCGCCCCCGGCGAGGGCGGCGGATCGGGCGACGACCTGTACGATCAGGCGGTGGCGCTGGTGGCCCGGGAGGGCAAAGCCTCCACCAGTTTCGTCCAGCGTCATCTGCAGATCGGCTACAATCGTGCCGCCCGCCTGATCGAACGCATGGAGGCCGAAGGCGTGGTCAGCAAGGCCAATCATGTCGGCAAGCGCGAAGTGCTGGCCCGGTCGACCCGTGACGAGTCCTGAATTTCGCCATGATTGCCGGCCATAGATCCGGCATCACCGTTCCACCCGGAGATTGATTCCCGTGTTCCACCTGACCCGCCGCCGCTTTCTGGCCTTGTCCGCCGCCCTGCCCCTGGCTTTGCCGGCGCGGGCGGCTTCGCGCAAGGCGCTGTCCGCCCAGGACCGCGCCGACGTCGAGCGGGCCGAGGCGTTCCTCAATTCCTTCAGCACCCTGAAGGCCCGCTTTCTGCAGATCGCCCCCAACGGTGCCCAGACCGAAGGCACCGCTTTCTTTTCCCGCCCCGGCCGCATGCGGCTGCAGTACGATCCGCCGTCGCCGATGCTGGTGGTGGCCGACGGCCGCTTCCTGATCGTCCACGACCGGGACCTGGATGCCCCCAGCTATATTCCGCTGGATTCGACGCCGGCGGGAATCCTGGTGCGCGACAACGTCCGCCTGGACGACAAGGATGTCGCCGTCATCCGCGTCGGCCGCGCTCCCGGCATCCTGACCGTTTCGCTGGTGCAGGCCGACGATCCCGGCCAGGGCGAGCTGACCCTGGTCTTCACCGAGCGGCCGTTCGCCCTGAAGCAATGGCGAGTGCTCGACCCGCAGGGAAACACCACCGTGGTGTCGCTGTTCGAGACCCAGACCGGCCTGCCCCTGGACCCCAGGCTGTTCGAGTTCAAGGACCCCAGCCAGACCCGGCCGAAGCTGCGCGAAGGCTGAGATCGGCCGCCACCCGGCCGATGACGTCCTGCCAGTCGCCGGGATCGCGCTGACGGTACAGCCGCGCCTGCGGGTACCATTGCGTGGCCGGGCCGTGGCCCCAGCGCCAGTCGCAATCGCGGTGCAGCAGCAGCCATAGCGGCAGCCCCAGGGCGCCGGCCAGATGGGCGGTGCCGGTGTCGACGCTGACCAGCAGATCCAGTCCGGCCAGCAGGCCGGCGGTGTCGGCCCAGTCGTGGATCCGCGGCGCCAGGTCGACGATGGCCGGATCGTCCGGCTTCTCGTCCAGCTGCAGGGAATAAAGCCGTATCCCTGGCACCGCCAGCAAGGGAGCCAGCAGGCGGCGGCCGACATGGCGGCGGCCGGCATCGGCGAAGGCGGCGGCCCCGGCCCAGACCACGCCGACCTTCAGGCCCGGTCCGGGCAGGGTGGTGGGCCGCACCCGCAGATAGGGCACGCTGTCCGGCCGGGGATCGTCGGCCGGCAGACGGTGCGGCAGCGACATGATGGAAACCCGCCGGGTCGCCGGGCAGACGGGACGGGACAGCGGTAGCAGCTGGGCAATTCCGGGAAAGCCGGCCAGCAGCCGCAGCAGGGAATCGTGGACGGCCAGCCGGACGGTGGCGCCGCGGGCGGCCAGGTCGGGCACGTAGCGCAGCATCTGCAGGGTGTCGCCGGCCCCCTGTTCGCCGTAGACCAGCAGATCCAACCCGGCCGGATCGCCGCCGGACCATTCCGGAATGGTCCAGCGGCCTTCGCCGGCCTGCGGCCGCAGCAGACGGCTTTCCCACCAGGCCCAGCCCTGGCCCCAGCGGCCGTCGCGCAGGGCCAGCTGGGCCAGTTCGAAGCGGGCCTCGACCTCGTCCTCGACGTGCAGCAGCGCCGCTTCGGCGGCGGCCCAGTCGCCGCGGTCGCGTTCCACCAGACCCAGGATCCACCACAGGCTGCGATCGTCGGTCATCGTCAGGGCGCGGCGCAGGCAGGCGGCGGCTTCGTCCAGGCGGCCCAGCCGGGCCAGGATGCGGCCCCGCTGGGCAGGAAATTGCGGATTGCCGGGATGATGGGCTTCGCCGGCCCGGGCTTCGGCTTCGGCTTCGTCCAGCCGTTCCAGGCGGGTCAGGGCCAGCAGGCGGTTGAAGCGGGCCTGGACATGGGCCGGGTCGGCGGCCAGGGTCTCGGCCCAGCAGGCGGCGGCTTCGGTGGTCCGCCCGGCGGCGGCATGCTGCAGTCCCTGGTGAAATGTCCGGTCGGCGCTCACTGTCCCCCCTTTTCCAGGCTTATCCCAGCACGGGGCGACGGCACCAGCCCATGCGTTTGATGCATATCTGACATGCGCAAGGTGCCGATACCGAAATCGTCGCGATCTTCCCATTTGCGTCTGTAGAGCGGCCCCATCCCACGGGGCGGGGTCGCGCGGGGCCGGTTTCCCCTGCCGGCCCCGCGCTCCGCACGGAGCAGCACGGGCGCCCGGTTACCCCCCTGACCGGGCGCCCCCTGTTTTCGGCCTCGCCGCCATGCTATGGCACCCTCCCCGTCTTCGAGGAGTTGCCGCCCGTGCGTCTGGTCACCTGGAACATCAATTCGCTGCGCCTGCGCCTGGGTCTGTTGCGTCAGGTGGTAGAAACCCTGCGGCCCGACGTGCTGTGCCTGCAAGAGATCAAGGTCGACGACCCGCTGTTTCCGTTGGAGGAATGTCGCGCCCTGGGGTTCGCCCACGTGTTGTTCCGCGGCATGAAAAGCTATAACGGCGTCGCCATCCTGTCGAAATTTCCGGCGGAGCGGGTCGAAACCCCCGACTGGTGCGGCAAGGGCGATTGCCGGCATCTGGCCGCCCGCATCCAGGGCACCGAGGTGCATTGCCTGTACGTCCCGGCCGGCGGCGACGAGCCGGACCCGGAGACCAATCCGAAATTCGCCCACAAGCTGGCCTTTCTGGACGAGCTGACGGCATGGCTGCCGACCCGCTATGGCCCGGCCGACCGGCTGGTGCTGACCGGGGATTTCAATGTCGCCCCACTGGAAACCGACGTGTGGTCGCACCGGCAATTGCTGAAAGTGGTCAGCCACACCCCGGTCGAGGTGGAGCGGCTGGCCCGGCTGCAGGCCAGCCTGGGTTGGGTCGACGCGGTGCGCCGGTTCATTCCGCCCAGCGAACATCTGTACAGCTGGTGGAGCTATCGCTCGCCCGACTGGCAGAAGAACGATCGCGGCCGCCGTCTGGACCATGTCTGGGTGACCCCGCCCCTGGCCGCCGGCCTGCGGTCGGCCCTGGTGGCGCGGGAATGCCGGCAATGGACGCAGCCGTCCGACCACGTCCCGGTGCTGATCGAAGGCGATTTCTAGGATTTGTTGGGGTCGGCCGGCCGTTCCCAGCAGGCGGGGAAGCGGTCTTCCTGGTATTTCGCCAGGGTGGTGGCGGTGATGACCGGCAGGGCGAACAGCAGCAGGCCCAGCCATTTCGAGCGGCCGAACAGCGACAGCAGGCAGCCGGCGAAGGCCAGGCAGGTCATGCCCAGCCAGGCCATGCCGACGGTGGCGAATTCCTGTTCCGAACAGGTGCCGACGGGCTGGCCGTCGACCAGCCCGGTTTTCAGGCCGACGTCGGAATGGCCGGCGACATAGGCGAACAGCGCCAGCTCGGCGGCCAGCAACAGGCGCGGCGCCCAGATCCTGAAGGTGTCGTTCATGCTGGCCCCCCCGATGGTGAAGGCCATGTTCTATCGCGCTTTTGCCGCTCCCGACCCGACGTTGGTCAAGAGCGGCGGGGGATCAGGACCGGCCGGGCATCAGCCGGCGATAGGACAGGGCCTCGGCCACGTGCAGACGGCCGATGCCGCCGCCGCCGGCCAGGTCGGCCAGGGTGCGGGCGACCCGCAGCACCCGGTGATAGCCGCGGGCCGACAACCGCATGTGCTCGGCCGCTTCGGTCAGCAGCCGCCGGCCGTCGGCATCGGGGGCGGCGATGCGGTCCAGCAGGTCGCCGTCGGCCTCGGCATTGCAGCGCAAGCTCCGGCCCGGGGCCAGGGCGGCGAAACGATCGGCCTGGATGGCGCGGGCGGCGGCGACCCGGGCGGCGACGCGGGCCGAATCTTCCGCCGCCGCCGGCAGCGACAGATCGGCGGGATTGACCGCCGGCACCTCGACATGCAGGTCGATGCGGTCGAACAGCGGGCCGGAAATGCGCGACTGGTACTCGGCCCCGCATCTGGGGGCCTTGCCGCAGGCCAGGGCGGCATCGCCCAGATGGCCGCAACGGCAGGGATTCATCGCCGCCACCAGCTGGATGCGGGCCGGATAGCCGACATGGGCGTTGGCCCGGGCGACGCTGACCCGGCCGCTTTCCAGGGGCTGGCGCAGCGCCTCCAGGGCGGCGCGCTGGAATTCCGGCAACTCGTCCAGAAACAGCACGCCGGCATGGGCCAGCGACACCTCGCCGGGCCGGGCGCGCTGGCCGCCGCCCACCAGGGCCGGAACGGAGGCGGAATGGTGCGGGTCGCGAAAGGGGCGACGGCGCAGCAGCCGGCCTTCCGCCAGCTGGCCGGCGACCGAATGGATCATGCTGACCTCCAGCGCCTCGGCTCCCGACAGGGGTGGCAACAGGCCGGGCAGCCGTGCCGCCAGCATCGACTTGCCCGATCCCGGCGGGCCGATCATCAGAAGATTGTGGCCGCCGGCCGCCGCCACCTCCAGGGCGCGTTTGGCGGTCTCCTGGCCCTTGACGTCGCGCAGGTCGGGCAGGCCGCCGGCGTCTTCCGCCAGCCGGGCCTCGGGCCGGGCCAGCACCTGGGTGCCCTTGAAATGGTTGATCAGTGCCAGCAGGGTGGCCGGGGCCAGGATTTCGATGCCGTCGGCCCAGGCCGCCTCGGGTCCCTGGATGGCGGGGCAGATCAGGCCGCGGCCGGCGGCGGCGGCGGCGATGGCCGCCGGCAGCACCCCCGACACCGCGGCCAGCGATCCGTCCAGGCCCAGTTCGCCCAGGCTGACATAGCCGGCCAGTTCGTCGGCCGGCAGCACCCCCATCGCCGCCAGCAGGCCCAGGGCGATGGGCAGGTCGAAATGACTGCCTTCCTTCAGCAGATCGGCCGGGGCCAGGTTGACGGTGATTCGTTTCGGCGGCAGCGCGAGGCCCAGCGCGTTGAAGGCCGCCCGCACCCGTTCGCGGCTTTCGCCCACCGCCTTGTCCGGCAGCCCGACGATGGTGAAGGCCGGCAGGCCGTTGGCGACCTGGACCTGGACGTCGATGTCCAGACATTCGATGCCGGAAAAGGCGATGGTGGGGGCGTGGGCGGTCATGGGGCTCGTTTGAGTGTTGTATATACAGGCTTTTCCCCCGAAACGGGCATCGATGCAAGCAAGGTTTCGTTGCCGGCCAACGGGTTTGGGGTGCGGGTCGGGATCCGGCGGCCCAGGGTGATCGCCTTTGACGATCACCCTGGCCGGCGGCCCGTGCGCGATTGTGCGCTGTTCGCCCCTTGAGGTATGCTGGTCGCCGCCAAGGGGAGGCGCGGTGGACCGTCTGGTGGGGTAGGGCAGCATGCGCGTGCCGGGAATCCGGGCAGGACTGGGAATAGTGGCGCTGTGGGTGGCGCTGGTGGGCTTGTCCCTGTGGCACAACCTGGGCGTTCTCGACACTCAGGTCGGCGAGGCGGCCCTGGCCCGCAGCCGCATGATGGTGATGGTCATCCAGACCACCCGGCTGTGGAACGCCCGGCATGGCGGGGTCTACGTCCCGACCACCGACGCCACGCCGCCCAACGAGTGGCTGAAGGATCCCGAGCGCGACGTCACCGTCAGTGGCCGCGCCTATACCAAGATCAATCCGGCCTACATGACGCGCCAGGTGGCGGACATGATCAGCGCCGGTCAGGGAATGCAGCTGCGGCTGACCAGCCGCAAGCCGATCCGGCCGGCCAACGCCCCCGATCCGTGGGAAGACGCCGCCCTGGCCGCCATCGAGGCCGGGCGGCCGGAAGTGCTGGAACGGGTGGTCGAAGACGGCCGGTCGATGTTTCGCTACATGGCCCGCCTGCCGGTCGAGGAACCCTGCCTGAAATGCCATGCCGAGCAGGGATATCGGCTGGGCGACGTGCGCGGCGGGCTGTCGGTCGGACTTCCCGCCGCCGAATTCGTGGCGATGATCGGCCCGCTCCGGCAACAGACTGTTCTGGTGCATGGCCTGGGCTTTCTGATCCTCAGCGGGGGCAGTCTGGTCTTCCTGGCCCGCCTGCGGCAGGGCTGGCTGCGGCTGGAGGCGGTCAACGCCGCCCAGGAACGCGTGGTCGCCGAACGGACCGCCGCCCTGCGGACCGCCAATGCTGAATTGCACCGCTCCAATGCCGAGCTGGAGAACTTCGCCTATATCGCCTCGCACGATCTGCAGGAGCCATTGCGCATGGTCGGCGGATACGCACAATTGCTGGAAAAACGTTACGGATCCGCCCTGGATGCCGATGGCCGCGAGTTCCTGGGCTACATGAATGACGGCGCCCTGCGGATGAAGCAGATGATCGACGATCTGCTGGCCTATTCCCGGGTCGGGCGCAACGAGCCGGTTCTGGCTCCGGTATCGCTTGAGGACATTCTGGACATGGCCCTGGCCAACCTGGCGGTTTCCATCGCCGAGACCCAGGCCGAGATCATCCGCCCGGCGCCCCTGCCGCAGGTGCTGGGCGAGGCGCCGCTGCTGGTCCGGCTGCTGCAGAATCTGCTGGGCAACGCCTTGAAATACCGGGCTGCCGGGCAGGTTCCCCGCATCATCGTCAGTTCGGCCGCAATCGAAGGCGGCTGGCGGATCTCGGTGGCCGACAACGGCATCGGCGTACCCGAGGCCGGACGCGAGCGGATTTTTCAGATCTTTCAGCGGCTTCACAGCCGTTCGGCCTATCCCGGCACCGGCATCGGCCTGGCCATCGCCAAGAAAATCGTCGATCGGCTCGGCGGGCGCATCTGGGTCGAGGCGGCGGAAGATGGCGGATCGGTGTTCCACTTCACCGTCATGGCCGCCGAAGCTGTTTCAGGATCGCAACAGGGGTGGCGAAAAAACTCCGATTGCAGTTGAAACATCGCCTGCACCCGCAGTTTTCATCTGCGGGTGCAGGCTGAAATACAAATAAGGCTTTCCAATCAAGCCACTGCGGGGTGGCCGGTGGCCGAGCGCCGCAGCTCGATGGCGTCCCAGATCTGCCCTTCGATGCAGACACCGTCAAAGCGGTCGATTTCCTGGATGCCGGTGGGCGAGGTGACGTTGATCTCGGTCAGATAGTCGCCGATGACGTCGATTCCGACGAAGACCAGCCCCCGCTCGCGCAGGGTCGGGCCGATGGCCTCGCAGATCTCGCGGTCGCGGGCGGTCAGGGCGGCCTGCATCGCCCGCCCGCCGACATGCAGGTTGGAACGGGCCTCGCCCGCCTGCGGCACCCGGTTGACCGCGCCGGCCGGGCGGCCGTCCACCAGGATGATGCGCTTGTCGCCGTCGCGCACCGCCGGCAGGTATTGCTGGACGATCACCGGCTCGCGGGAAAGCTGGGTGAACATTTCCAGCAGGCTGTTGAGATTCTCGTCGCCCGGCTTGATGTGGAAGACCCCGGCGCCGCCGTTGCCGAACAGCGGCTTCAGCACGATGTCCTGGTACTCGGCGCGGAAATCGACGACGTGGCGGGGATCGGCGGTGATCAGGGTCGGCGGCATCAGGCCGGGGAAATGGGTCACCAGCAGCTTTTCCGGGGCGTTGCGCACATGCACCGGATCGTTGACCACCAGGGTCGCCGGGTGGATGTGCTCCAGCAGGTGGGTGGCGGTGATATAGGCCATGTCGAACGGCGGGTCCTGACGCATCAGCACCACATCCATCGTCGCCAGGTCGATCAGTTGCGGCTGGCCCAGGCTGGCATGGTTGCCCGGCTCGCGGCGCACCTGCAGCGGCCGCGCCGTCGCCATCACCCGGCCGTTCTTCAGCGCCAGGGCGCTGGGCAGGTAATGAAACAGCGCATGGCCGCGCCGCTGGGCTTCCAGGGCCAGGGCGAAGGTGGAATCGGCGTTGATGTTGATGGTCTCGATGGGGTCCATCTGGATGGCGACGACAAGGCTCACGCTGGTCTCCCGCAAGGGTCAGGTCATACGGCCGCGGATCTCGGCCAGCAACTGGCTGGCCCGGGCGCGGGCGGGCATGTTGTCGGTTCTGGACACGAACTGCTCAAGGGCGGCGGCGGCACCGGGCAGGTCGCCGCTGCGCAACCGCATCAGCCCGGCTTCCCGCCAGAGCTTGGCCCGATCCGGAGCAATCCGCAAGGCCCCTTCCACGGCGGCCAGGGCTGCGGCGATGTCGCTGCGGCGCAGGCAGCGCAAGCGGACCTCGGCCTGCAGCCGCAACAGGACGGCGTCGTCGGACAGGGGCTCGAACAGACCGGGATGCAAGGCGGCGCCGGGACCGTTGCCGGCCAGGGCCAGGGCGCGCAGTTCGGGCGGGCCGAGCGTCCGGCCGCCGCCGGCCGGGTCGATGACGCGGCGCTGCGGGCCGCCCAGGCGCAGCAGCAGCCGGGCGGGAAAAACCAGAGCCTCGGCTTCGATCCGGTGGCGGCGCAGGCCTTCCAGCCACAGGATGCCCAGGCAGATCTCGCTGCCGCGGCCGGTTTCCAGGGTATGCGGCAGGTTCAGGGCGGCCGGGCCGCCATCGTCCCACAGGCCCAGGGGCCAGCATTCCGGCGGCCCCAGGGCCAGCAGCCGCTCCAGCCGTTCCAGGGCCGGGGCGACCGGGCGGTCCCCGGTCCCCAACACCATCGCCCGCGCCGCCAGCCCGGTCAGGCCGGCCAGTCCGGCGAAGGGGTCGGGACCGGCGGCCATGCCCTAGCCTGAAACCCGGCGGCCGTCGGTCTTCAGGCGGACATGGCTGACCACCGCCCGGACGTGGGAAATCTCGCGGGCATAGGCGATGACCCGCTGCAATTCCGCCTCGCTTTGGGCGATCCCCATCAGGAAGACGGTGCCGTCGGTGACGTCGACGGAATAGTTGATGTTGCGGACCTGCTTGTCGAACAGCAGCTTGGCCTTCAGTTCCTGCTGGATCCACAGGTCGCGGCTGTCGTCGATCAGGCCGCTGCCCTCGGCCCGGACCAGGATCTCGTTGTAGACCTCGCGCACTCCGGCCACCTGCCAGACCAGCCGGACGGCGTCGGCCTGCCACTTTTCGGCGGGAACCACGCCGGTCAGCAGCACCCGTCCCTCCGAGATGGTCAGAGTGACCTTGCGGAACATGTCGACATCGTGACGAAACCACGCCTCGTTGATCTCGGCGCGGATCTTGGTGTCTTCCAGGGCACCTTCCAGGCCGCGCTCCTCGGCGGCGGCGACGCCGGCCGAGGCGCCGGCCCCGACCGCCACCCCGACGCAGGAAGACAGCAGGCCGGCCGAAACCAGCATCATGACGGCAGGCAAGAAGCGCGGGGAGGTCACGGCGGGATTTCCTTGTGCAAGATGAAAGGCGGTCAGTTTAGCGGCGGCGCGGCGCGGCCCTCAAGTCTCGATCCGCCACGCGCCGCAAATATGGCGGGGCATCCGCCAGGGTGCCACCAGGACGGCGTCGAACCGCATCCGGCAGCCGATCAGGGCGGGATGCGCGGCCAGGAACAGCTCGGCCCCGCGGGTGATCCGCCGGATCTGGGCCGGGGAAATCGCCAGGGCGGCACTGTCGAGGTCGGCGCGGGCCTTGACCTCGACGAAGGCCAGGGTGGCGCCGCGGCGGACGATCAGGTCCACTTCGCCGGCACCGCTGCCGCGGCCGGGCCGGAAGCGCCGCGCCAGGATGGCATAGCCCTTCAGCCGCAGCCACCAGGCGGCCAGGGACTCTGCCCGGATGCCGCGGCGGTGGCCGCTGCTCATTCCCGGGTTTCCTGGGCCAGCCGCAGCGCCCGGGCATAGACGTCGCGGCGGGGATGGCCGGTTTCGGCGGCGACCAGGGCGGCGGCGTCCTTCAGGCTGGCGCCATCGGCCATCGCCCGGGCCAGCCGGGAATCCAGGTCGTCCGCCGTTGCCGGGGATTGCCCGGCCGGGGGGGCCACCACCACCACCACCTCGCCCCGGGGCGGGGCTTCGGCGTAGCGGGCGGCCAGGACCGGCAGGTCGCCGCGCACCACCTCTTCATGCAGCTTGGTCAGCTCGCGGGCCACGGCGGCGGCGCGTGGCCCCAGCACCGCCGCCATGTCGGCCAGCGACCCGTCCAGACGGTTGGGCGATTCATAGAAGATCAGGGTGGCCGGCACCGCCGCCAGCTCGCGCAGGGCCTGGCGCCGGGCGGTGGCCCGCGACGGCAGGAAGCCGGCGAACAGGAAGCGGTCGTTGGGCAGTCCGGACAGTTGCAGGGCGGTCACCGCCGCCGAGGCCCCGGGCAGGGCGGTCACGGCGATCCCTTCGGCGACGCAGGCCTGCACCAGCCGATAGCCGGGGTCGGAAACCAGCGGCGTGCCGGCGTCGGAGACCAGGGCGACGACGGCGCCTTCCTTCAGGCGGGCCAGCAGGACCGGCCTGGCCCGTTCGGCATTGTGCTCGTGATAGGGGAACAGCGGCCGGTCCAGTCCCAGCCGGGTCATCAGGCCGCCGGTGACGCGGGTGTCCTCGCAGGCGACCAGATCGGCGGCGGTCAGAGTTTCGACGGCGCGATAGGTGATGTCGCCCATGTTGCCGATGGGGGTGGCGATCAGGTACAGGCCCGGCGCCGGTTTACTTCCCGGCCGGGGCGGTCTACCCTCGGCGGAGTCCCTGTCCATCCCGCGGGAGGATCGCATTGCGCCGGTTTGCGTCCCGGTGGCGCCTGGTCGCTGCCTTGCCATTGGTTTCGGCCCTGCTGTTGAGCGGGTGTCAGCAGGCAGACTTACCACCTTGGCTGACCGGAACCAAGCCCGGCCCGCAGGCCGAGACGCCGCGGCCGGTGGTGCAGCCGCTTCCCGCCGCCCGTCCGCAGGTCAAGGTGCCGGCACCGCCCCCGGTTTCCGGTCCCGCGGTTTCCAGCTCCGCGGCCGGCGACCGTGCCGTGCCGGTGCCGCCGCCGCCGTCCGTCCGCAGCGAGCCCCTGCCGCCCATCGCTTCGCCTGCCGCCGCGGTCCCGCCGGCCATGACCCGGGCCGAGCCGCCGCCGGTCGTCGAACCGGCCATCGCCGCCCTGCCGGCGCCGCCGGCCTTTCCGTTTCCCGCCGCTTCCCGCCCGGGTGACAAGGACGAGGTGCGGGCCGCCCTGCTGGTCCCGCTGTCGGGCTCCTACGCGCCGTGGGGGCAGGCCCTGTCCAACGCCGCGCAGCTGGCCCTGTTCGAGGTGGCCGACCAGCGGCTCAACCTGATCCCGCTGGACAGCCGGGGCACCGCCGAAGGGGCGGTGGCGGCGGTCGAGCAGGCCCTGACCCAGGGGGCCGACATCATCCTCGGGCCGCTGTTCTCGCCCGAGGTCAAGGCCGCCGGTCCGCTGGCCCGGGCGCAAGGGGTGCCGATGCTGGCCTTCACCACCGACCGCTCCGCCGCCGGCAAGGGGGTCTATGCCCTGGGGTTCCTGCCGGATTCCCAGGTGGCCCGGGTGGTCGCCCATGCCCGCGCCCAGGGCCGCGAACGGTTCGCCCTGCTGGCCCGTTCCGACGATTACGGCCGTGCGGTCGCCGAAGCCTTCCGCACCGCCGTCGCCGCCCAGGGCGGACGGGTGGTCAAGGTGGATTTCTACGATCCGCAGGCCCACGACATGACTGCCGCCGTCAAGCGGTTCACCGATTTCGAGGCGCGGACCCGGGGACGGTCCAAGGATCGCAAGGCGGCCAAGGACCAGGAGCCGGTGCCGCCGCCGCCCTTCGACGCGGTGATGCTGCCCGATGACGGGACCCGCCTGCGGCAGGTGGCCTCGCTGGTCACCTATTACGAAGTCAATCCCGGCGAGGTCAGCTTCCTGGGCACCATGCTGTGGGACGATCCGCGCCTGGGGGCCGAGCCGGCCCTGCAGGGCGGCTGGTTCGCCGGCCCGCCCGGCGCGGCGCATCAGGATTTCGAGGCCCGCTACGGCCGGGCCTTCGGGCCGCTGCCGCCCCGGGTCGGCAATCTGGCCTCGATCGCCTATGACGCAGCCGCCCTGGCGGCGGCGCTGACCCGGCAGAACCTGGATTTCACCGAAGCGACCCTGACGGCGGCCGGCGGCTTCGCCGGGGTGGACGGATTGTTCCGCCTGCGGATCGACGGCACCAACGAGCGCGGATTGTCGGTGCGCGAAATCGCCCGGTCCGGTTCCCACGAAGTCGGAGCCGCCCCGGCCAGCTTCTCTCCCTGACGGCGTTCAGCCCAGCAGCGCCCCGGTCACGCCGTTCAGCATCAGCATGCCGGCCGGGGTGACGGCCAGCCCGTCCGGGCGGCGGACCACGAAACCGGCTTCGGTCATGCGGGCCAGTCCGGCGGCGTCGACGACCTCCCACAGCGTCAGGCCGGCGGCGGCGGCGAAGCTGGCGGCATCGATGCCGTCGCGCAGGCGCAGCCCCATCATCACCAGTTCCTCGGCCCGGGTGCGGGAATCCAGATTCTCGCATTCGCCGGTGCCGTGGCCATCGGCCTCGACCGCGTCCAGCCACAGGTCGGGCCGGCGCTGCTGGGCCAGGGCCTGACAATTCAGCCGGCCGTGGGCGCCGGGGCCGATGCCGGCATAGTCGCCGCCCCGCCAATAGGTCAGGTTGTGGCGGCTTTCCCCGCCGGGCCGGGCATGGTTGGACACTTCATAGGCTGGCAGTCCCGCCCGCCCGCAAAGTTCCTGGGTCAGGTCGTACAGCCGGGCGGCGCTGTCGTCGTCGGGCAGGGCGAAGTCGCCGCGGGCCAGGGCCGGGGCAAAGGCGGTGCCGTCCTCGACGGTCAGCTGATAGATGGACAGATGGTCGCCGGCCAATGCCAGGGCCCGGGACAGCTCGGCCGCCCAGGCGGCGGCGGTCTGGCCGGGGCGGGCGGCGATCAGGTCGAACGAGAAGCGCGGAAAGATCCCTGCCGCCAGTTCCAGGGCGGCGACGGCCTCCGCCGCCGAATGGCGGCGGCCCAGGAAGGCCAGGGCCTGGTCGTCCAGGGCCTGGACGCCGATGGACAGCCGGTCGATGCCGGCGGCGCAAAAATCGCGGAACCGTCCGGACTCGGCGGTGGACGGATTGGCTTCCAGGGTGATTTCGATGTCGGGGGCGAAGGTCCAGTGCCCGGCGGCGGCGGCGATGACGGCGGCGACCGTCGCCGGGTCCATCAGGCTGGGGGTGCCGCCGCCGAAATAGATCGAGGTCAGCGTCCGCCCCGCCGCCCGGCCGGCGAACCAGGCCAGTTCGGCCAGATAGGCCGCCTGCCAGCGGCGGTGGTCGACCATCCCCATCGGCCGGCTGTTGAAATCGCAATAGGGGCATTTCGACAGGCAGAACGGCCAATGGACATAAAGGCCGAAACCGGGCGGCTTCAGCCCAGGCACGCCGCCACCAGCTTGGCGAAGGCGTCGGCACGGTGGCTGATGGCGTGCTTGGCCCCGGCTTCCATCTCGCCGAAGGTCAGGCTGCCGCCGCCGGGCAGGAAGAACGGGTCATAGCCGAAGCCGTTGCCGCCGCGCGGCGGCCAGACGATGGTGCCGTCGACCGTGCCCTCGACGGTGACGGTTTCCCCGTCCGGCCAGGCCACCGACAGGGCGCAGACGAAGCGGGCCGAACGGTCGGCGGCGTCGCCCATCCGGTCGTGGACCGCCTGCATGGCGACGGCGAAATCCTTCGACGGGCCGGCCCAGCGGGCGGAATAGATACCGGGATCGCCGCTCAGGGCGGAAACCGCCAGCCCGGAATCGTCGGCCAGGGCCGGCAGCCCGGCGGCGGCGGCGGCGGCGCGGGCCTTCAGTTCGGCGTTGGCGGCGAAACTGGTGCCGGTTTCCTCGGGCTCGGCCAGCCCCAGGGCGCCGGCCGAAACCACCTCGATTCCGAACGGGGCCAGCAGGGTGCCGATCTCCGCCACCTTGCCGGGATTGTGGCTGGCGATGACCAGCCTCCCTCCGGCCAGCGAGCGGGGCGGCATGCTACAGCCCCACGGCGCGCTTCTGGTGGGCCACCAGCTCGGCGATGCCCTTTTCCGCCAGCTCCATCAGGGTGGCGAACTGCTGGCGCGAGAACGGGCGTTCCTCGGCGGTGCCCTGCACCTCGACGATGCCGCCGCTGCCGGTCAGGACGAAATTGGCGTCGGCCTGGGCATTGGAATCCTCGGGATAATCCAGGTCCAGCACGGCGGTGCCGTCGTGGATGCCGCAGGAAACGGCGGCCACCTGATCGATCAGCGGCACGCTGGCCAGCTTGCCGGCGGCGACCAGCCTGGCGAAGGCCAGATACAGGGCCACCCAGGCCCCGGTGATCGAAGCGGTGCGGGTGCCGCCGTCGGCCTGCAGGACGTCGCAATCGATCTTGACCTGCATCTCGCCCATCGCCGTCAGGTCGGTGACGGCCCGCAGGGAACGGCCGATCAGGCGCTGGATTTCGTGGGTGCGGCCCGATTGCTTGCCCTTGGCCGCCTCGCGGTCGGTGCGGGTATGGGTGGAGCGCGGCAGCATGCCGTATTCGGCGGTGACCCAGCCCTTGCCGGTGCCGCGCAGAAACGGCGGCACCCGCTCCTCGACCGAGGCGGTGCACAGGACGTGGGTATCGCCGAAGCGGGCCAGGCACGAGCCTTCGGCATGCCGGGAAAAACCGGGCTCCAGGACGATGGTGCGCAGCTGGTCGGGGGTGCGGCCGGACGGTCTCATGATGATGCGGATCCTCGGGTGGCGGTAGGGCTGGGCGAACCTAACCGGGCCGGTGCCGCAGGGGAACCCCCCAAAGTTGACGGATGGCCTCGGGCTCACTAGATTCCGGGCGGATTTGTCTTCGAGGCGGCATGATTCGCAGCAGGACCCCGGTGATCACCGAGCTGAACGACCGCTCGCGCGAGATCTTCCGTCACATCGTCGATGCCTATGTGCATACCGGCGAGCCCATCGGCTCGCGCACTCTGTCGCGCCGTCTGCCCGCCGGGCTGTCGCCGGCCACCATCCGCAACGTCATGGCCGACCTGGAAGACCTGGGTCTGCTGTATTCTCCGCATGTTTCCGCCGGCCGGCTGCCGACCCAGGCCGGGATGCGGCTGTTCGTCAACGGCCTGCTGGAAGTGGGCGGCCTGCTGGACGAGGAACGCTCGCGTCTCGACGCCCAGGCCCAGGCGGCGGGCCGCAGCGTCGAACAGGTGCTGGCCGAGGCCATCGGCACCCTGTCGGGCCTGTCGCGTTGCGCCGGCATGGTGGTGGCCCCCAAGATGCAGCGGACCCTGAAGGCGCTGGAATTCGTCTGGCTGGGCCGCGGCCGCGCCCTGGTGGTGCTGGTGACCGAGGACGGGCTGGTGGAAAACCGCCTGCTGGAACTGCCCGAGGGCGTCGAGCCGTCGGCCCTGGTCGAGGCGACCAATTTTCTGAACCACCGCCTGGCCGGCCTGACCCTGGACGAGGTGCGCGAGGCGGTGCTGGCCGAGCTGGAGCACCAGCGCCACCAGCTCGACGCCCTGACCCGCCGGGTGGTCGAGGCCGGCCTGGCCACCTGGAGCGGCGACACCGGCCGCAGCGCCCTGATCGTGCGCGGCCAGTCGCATCTGCTGGAGGACGTCACCGCCGTCGAGGACCTGGAACGGATCCGCGGCCTGTTCGAGGCGCTGGAGACCTCGGAACGGTTTCTCGGCATTCTGGAAATGACCGCCAAGGCCGAGGGCGTGCAGATTTTCATCGGATCGGAAAACGATCTGTTCGGCGTTACCGGCTGCTCTATGATCGTCGCGCCCTATCGCGACGCCCGCGAGCAGATCGTCGGCGCCATCGGCGTCATCGGCCCGCAGCGGCTGAATTTCGCCCGTATCATCCCCCTGGTCGACTATACCGCCAAGGTGGTCGGCCGCATCATCGGTTGAGGAAAGCAAGAGTTCATGAGCGAGACCCAGACCCCCGAACAGACTTCTCCCGCCCCGACCGAAGCGGAGGCGGCCCCCGCCCCTGCCCCGGAAACCGTTCAGGCGGACCGGCTGGCCGAGCTGGAAGCGGAGGTGGCGCGTCTGAAGAGCGAGGTGCTTTACGCCCGCGCCGATACCGAGAATGTCCGCCGCCGCCTGGAACAGCAGGCCGAGGACCGCGGCAAGTACGCCGTCGGGCAGTTCGCCAAGGACGTGCTGTCGGTGGCCGACAATCTGCGCCGGGCGCTGGATGCCGTGCCGCCGGCGGCGCGGGAAGGCAACGATATCGCCAATACCCTGACCGTCGGCGTCGAACTGACCGAACGCGAGATGCTGACCGCCCTGGAGCGTTATGGCATCCGCCCGGTGCAGGCGCTGGGGACGCGGTTCGACCCCAACCTGCATCAGGCGATGATGGAAATGGAAGACCTGACCCAGCCGGAAGGCACGGTGGTGATGGTCATGCAGCAGGGCTACCAGATTCACGACCGCCTGCTGCGTCCGGCCCTGGTGGCGGTGTCGAAGGGTGGCCCGAAGACCCCGCCCGGCGAGCAGCTCGACACCAACGCCTAACCGGCCCGGTCCGCGACGGCTGGGGCGGTTACAGCCCCAGTACGTCGCGCATCGAGTAAAGGCCCGGTTCGGCCCGGTTGCCGGCCCAGCGGGCGGCGCGGACCGCCCCCTTGGCGAAGACGGCGCGGCTGGAGGCCTTGTGGGTCAGTTCGACCCGCTCGCCCTCGGCGGCGAACATCACGGTGTGGTCGCCCACTACGTCGCCGCCGCGCAAGGTGGCGAAGCCGATCTCGCCCTTGGGCCGCGCCCCGGTATGGCCGTCGCGGCTTTTGCACCACACCTGATCCAAGGCCACGGCGCGCCCCTTGGCGGCGGCGCGGCCCAGCCCCAGGGCGGTGCCGGACGGGGCGTCGACCTTGTGGCGGTGATGCATCTCGACGATCTCGATGTCGTAATCGTCGCCCAGAACGGCGGCGGCCCGCTCGGTCAGGGCCATCAGCAGGTTGACGCCGACGCTGAAATTGGGGGCATAGACCACCGGAGTGCGGGCGGCGGCGGCGGTCAGGGCCGCCTCGTCGTCGCGGGACAGGCCGGTGGTGCCGACCACCAGAACGGTGGCGGTCTCGGCGGCCAGGGCGGCGTGGGAAACGGTGGCCGCCGGGGCGGTGAAGTCGATGACCGCGTCGCAGGCGGCGAACAGGGCCCGGGCGTCGCTGCCGACGGTCAGGCCCAGGGGCGGGCGGCCCAGCAGGGTTCCCAGATCCTGCCCGACGGCGTCGGAGCCGGGCCGTTCGGTGCCGCCGGCCAGCGTGCAGCCGGATTCCAGCACCGCGTTCATCAGCATCCGTCCCATGCGGCCGGCGCAGCCGACGATTCCGATCTTCATGACATGCTCCTGCTGTCCGGCGCGGCGGTCCGCGCGCTCCGGCCTAATCGGTCAGGTCCTTCCACAGGTCCTTGACCTTGTTGAAGAAGCCCTGGCTTTCCGGGCTGTGCCGGCCGGCTTCGGTGTCGCCGGCCTTGTCGAATTCTTCCAGCAGCTCGCGCTGGCGGGCGGTCAGGTTGACCGGGGTCTCGACCATCGCCTGGATGAACATGTCGCCGCGGGCGGTGCTGCGCAGCACGCTCATGCCCTTGTTCTTCAGGCGGAACTGGTTGCCGGTCTGGGTCCCCGGGGGAATGGTGACCTTGGTCAGCGTTCCCTCGATGGTCGGCACGTCCAGGGCGCCGCCCAGCGCCGCCACGGTCATCGGGATGGGGACCCGGCAATAGATGTTGGCGCCGTCGCGCTGGAACAGGCGATGCGCGGCGACGGACAGGAACAGGTACAGGTCGCCGGCGGGCGCCCCGCGCATGCCGGCCTCGCCTTCGCCGGCCAGGCGGATGCGGGTGCCGTCCTCGACGCCGGCGGGGATGGTCACCGTCAGGGTCTTGTCCTTGCGGACCCGGCCGGCCCCGCCGCAGACGCGGCAGGGGTCCTTGATGACCCGTCCCATGCCCTGGCAGGTCGGGCAGGTGCGTTCGATGGTGAAGAAGCCCTGCTGGGCGCGGACCTTGCCGGCGCCGTGGCAGGTGGTGCAGGCCACCGGCTGCGAACCGTCCTTGCCGCCGCTGCCCTTGCACGATTCACACGGCGCCGACGAGGGCACGGTGACCGTGGCCGACTTGCCGGCATAGGCCTCTTCCAGGCTGATTTCCATGTTGAAGCGCAGGTCGGCGCCCCGGCCGGTGGCCTGGCCGCGCCGGCCGCCGCCGCCCATGAACTCGCCGAACATCTCTTCGAACAGATCGGAGAAACCGCCGCCGCCGCCGCCGCCGAAATCGAAGCCGCCGAAGCCGCCGCCCGGCCCGCCGCGGCTGCCGTCGAAGGCGGCGTGGCCGAAGCGGTCGTAGGCGGCGCGCTTCTGTTCGTCCTTCAGGACGTCGTAGGCTTCGTTCAGTTCCTTGAATTTCTCGGCGGCGCCGGGATCATCGGGATTGCGATCCGGATGATAGAGCATGGCCAGCTTGCGATAGGCCTTTTTCAGATCGTCGGCCGAGGCGCTCTTTTCGGCGCCCAGAACCTCGTAATAGTCGCGCTTGCTCATGCCCAGTCGGCCGCCCCGTTGCCGGCTTGCCGCCCCGCGGGACGATCATCCCGGGGGCGGTGCCATTTTCGCTTACTTGTGCTTCTTGTCGCCGTCGACTTCCTCGAAGTCGGCGTCGACGACCTTGCCGTCGGGGCCGGCACCGGCGTCGCCGGCATCGCCGCCGGCCGCACCGGCGGCTTCCTGGGCCTTGTACATGGCTTCGCCCAGCTTCATCGAGGCCTGCATCAGGGCCTCGCTGCGGCTCTTGATGGCTTCGGCGTCGTCGCCGTCCATGACGCCGCGCAGGGCGGCGATTTCCTTCTCGATTTCCGCCTTCAGGGACGGGTCGGCCTTGTCGCCGAACTCCTTCAGGCTTTTCTCGGTGGAATGGACCAGCGAGTCGGCATGGTTGCGGGCCTCGACGGTTTCCTTGCGCTTGCGGTCCTCGGCGGCATGGGCCTCGGCTTCCTTGACCATGCGGTCGATGTCGCCGTCCGACAGCCCGCCCGAAGCCTGGATGCGGATCTGCTGTTCCTTGCCGGTGGCCTTGTCCTTGGCCTGGACGTTGACGATGCCGTTGGCGTCGATGTCGAAGGTGACTTCGATCTGCGGCACGCCGCGCGGCGCCGGCGGGATGCCCATCAGGTCGAACTGGCCCAGGATCTTGTTGTCGGCGGCCATTTCGCGTTCACCCTGGAAGACGCGGATGGTCACCGCCGTCTGGTTGTCCTCGGCGGTCGAGAACACCTGGCTCTTGCGGGTGGGGATGGTGGTGTTGCGGTCGATCAGGCGGGTGAAGACGCCGCCCAGGGTTTCGATGCCCAGCGACAACGGGGTGACGTCCAGCAGCAGGACGTCCTTGACCTCGCCCTTCAGCACGCCGCCCTGGATGGCGGCGCCGACGGCGACCACCTCGTCGGGGTTGACGCCCTTGTGGGGCTCGCGGCCGAAGAATTCCTTCACCACTTCCTGGATCTTGGGCATGCGGGTCATGCCGCCGACCAGGATGACCTCGTCGATTTCGCTGGCCTTGAGGCCGGCATCGCGCAGGGCGGCCTTGCACGGCTCGACGGTGCGGGCGACCAGATCCTCGACCAGGGCTTCCAGCTTGGCGCGGGTCAGCTTGATGTTGAGGTGCTTCGGACCCGAGGCGTCGGCGGTGATGAACGGCAGGTTGACTTCGGTCTGCATCGAGGACGACAGCTCGATCTTGGCCTTCTCGGCGGCTTCCTTCAGACGCTGCAGGGCCAGACGGTCGCTGCGCAGGTCGATGCCCTGCTCCTTTTTGAACTCGTCGGCGAGGTAGTCGATGATGCGGGCGTCGAAATCCTCGCCGCCCAGGAAGGTGTCGCCGTTGGTCGACTTGACCTCGAACACGCCGTCGCCGATTTCCAGCACCGAGACGTCGAAGGTGCCGCCGCCCAGGTCATAGACGGCGACGATGCCGGTGCCCTTCTTTTCCATGCCGTAGGCCAGGGCCGCGGCGGTGGGTTCGTTGATGATGCGCAGCACTTCCAGGCCGGCGATGCGGCCGGCATCCTTGGTCGCCTGGCGCTGGGCGTCGTTGAAATAGGCCGGAACGGTGATCACCGCCTGGGTCACGGCCTCGCCCAGATACGCTTCGGCGGTTTCCTTCATCTTCATCAGGATGAAGGCGGAAATCTGGCTGGGGCTCTGCTTCTTGCCGCCGCTCTCGACCCAGGCATCGCCGTTGTCGCCGTTGACGATGTGGTAGGGGACCAGATTCATGTCCTTCCTGGTGATCGGATCGTCGAAGCGGCGGCCGATCAGGCGCTTGATGGCGAACAAGGTGTTGGTCGGGTTGGTCACCGCCTGACGCTTGGCCGGCTGGCCGACCAGCCGTTCGCCGGAATCGGCGAAGGCCACCATCGACGGCGTGGTGCGCATGCCCTCGGCGTTCTCGATGACGCGGGCGGTCTTGCCCTCCATCACCGCGACGCAGGAATTGGTGGTGCCCAAGTCGATGCCGATTACTTTGCTCATGTCGTCCTCTCGCGTTCAGGCCGCAGGGTGCGGTCCGAAAAATCCGTCGGCGCCCGAAAGCGCCATCCCGGGCCTTATATAGGGTGGGAGCGGGGGCCTGCAACATCGCAAAGCCTTGCCGCCGCGGCGAAGGGGGCCGACAATCGCCGGATGATCGTTTCGGCCAGCTTCCGCACCGACATTCCGGCTTTTTACGGGCCGTGGTTCGTCAACCGTTTCCGGGCCGGCCACGCCAGGGTCCGCAACCCCTATGGCGGGCCGGATTCCACGGTTTCCCTGCGCGACGGCGTCGACGGATTCGTGTTCTGGACCCGCAATGTCCAGCCGTTCCTGCCGGCCTTGCGGCTGGTGCGCGAGGCCGGCATCCCCTTCGTGGTCAGCCATACGGTCACCGGCTATCCGCGGGCGCTGGAGCGGTCGGTGATCGAGCCCGCCCGGGCGGTGGCGGCCGTGCGGGACCTGGCCGCCGAATTCGGGCCGCGCGCCGTGGTCTGGCGCTATGATCCCATCTTGTTTTCCTCGCTCACTCCGGCCGCCTTTCATCGGGACGGCTTCGCCCGGCTGGCCGGGGACCTGGCCGGGGCGGTGGACGAATGCCAGATGTCCTTCGCCACCATCTACCGCAAAAGCATCCGCAACCTGGATGCCGCCGCCCGGGCGCACGGTTTGTGCTGGAACGATCCGCCGCTGGCGGACAAGCGCGCCCTGGCCGAAGACCTGGCCGCGCTGGCCGGGCGCTTCGGCCTGCGGCTGAGCGTCTGTTCGCAAAGCGCGGTCATCGTGCCCGGAACCGGCCCGGCGGCCTGCGTCGACGCCCGCCGTCTGGAAGACGTCGCCGCCGGCTGGGGCCTGCCCCGGACGATCAAGGCCCGGGTCAAGGGCAACCGGCCCGATTGCGGCTGTCACGAAAGCCGCGACATCGGCGAGTACGACAGCTGCCCGCACGGGTGCGCCTATTGCTACGCGGTCGGCACGCCGGCCCTGGCGCGGCGGCGCCACCGCGCCCACGATCCCGGGGGAGAGTTTCTCGTCACCCCTCGCCCGGGGCCTTGACGACCAGGGCCAGGGCATGAACCGGACCGGCCAGTTCCTCGGCCAGCAGGCCGTTGACCAGCCGGTGGCGCTCGACCCGCGATTTGCCGGCGAAGGCCTGGGCCACCACTTCGACGCTGAAATGGCTCTCGCCGCCGGGACGGTGGCCGGCATGGCCGGCGTGACGGTGCGAATCGTCGGTCACCACCAGTTTCTGCGGGGTCAGGGCTTCGCTCAGTTTGCGCTCGATGGTGTCGCGCACCGTCATGGTCATGTCTCCGGGAATGGGCTGTCGGTCCGCCCCAGGTGGGGGTGTCCGCGGCATCCGTCAAGAGCGGCCCGCTGCGGCAGTGCCTTGAAACGGGGCGCGCCAGCCCTCATTATGGCCGGAATGCGTTCGACCAGCACCAAACGCTCCTGGCACCAGCTGCATGACCATGCCGAGGAGCGGCCCGCCACGCGGGCCTGCGACCATCCCGGCTGTTCCCATGCGGGCGAATACCGGGCGCCGCAGGCGCGCGACCGCCTGAACCAGTATTACTGGTTCTGTCTGGATCATGTTCGCGCCTACAACGCCGCCTGGGATTTCTACAAGGGCATGAGTCCCGACCAGATCGAGGACGAGATCCGCCGTTCGACCACCTGGCAGCGCCAGACCTGGCCGCTGGGGGCCAAGACCGGGAACCGCCGCTTTTCCTTCGGCATCGACGATCCGCTGGGGGTGTTCGAAGACGTCGCCGAGGATCTGGAAAAGGCCCGCACCCGTCCGCCGACCCCGGAAGAAGAGGCCATGACCGTCCTGGAACTGACCGGCCCGGTGACGCTGGCCGAACTGAAGGCCCATTACAAGAAACTGGTCAAACGTCACCATCCCGACGCCAACAACGGCGACAAGGATGCCGAAGAACGCTTCAAACGCATCGGCCAGGCCTATAAGGTTCTGCTCGACGCCTTTTCCGCCTAAAGCCCCGACCACAGGGATGTTCTCGATATGACAGCCACTTCCGCCAGCCCGTTCGCCTCGGACCATCCGCTTGCCCTGCCCGATACCCGGGTCAAGGTGCGCGAGGCCTTCGGCATCGACATGGACCTGGAGGTCCCGGCCTTCTCCACGGGGTCCGAGCATGTCCCCGACATCGACGGCGCCTATCGCTTCGACCGCGACACCACCCTGGCCATCGTCGCCGGCTTCGCCTTCAACCGCCGCGTCATGGTGCAGGGCTATCACGGCACCGGCAAATCCACCCATATCGAGCAGGTGGCGGCACGGCTGAACTGGCCGTGCATCCGCGTCAACCTGGACAGCCACGTCAGCCGTATCGACCTGATCGGCAAGGACGCCATCGTGCTGAAGGACGGCCAGCAGGTCACCGAGTTCCGCGAGGGCATCCTGCCCTGGGCGCTGCAGCACCCCTGCGCCCTGGTGTTCGACGAATACGACGCCGGCCGCCCCGACGTGATGTTCGTCATCCAGCGCGTGCTGGAGGTCGAAGGCAAGCTGACCCTGCTGGACCAGAACCGGGTGATCCGGCCGCACCCGGCCTTCCGCCTGTTCGCCACCACCAACACCGTCGGCCTGGGCGACACCACCGGCCTGTATCACGGCACCCAGCAGATCAACCAGGGCCAGATGGACCGCTGGAACATCGTCGCCACCCTGAACTATCTGGAGCACGACGCCGAATGCGCCATCGTCGCCGCCAAGCTGCCCGACTACCGCACGCCCGAGGGGCTTGAGACCATCGGCCGCATGGTGTCGCTGGCCGACCTGTCGCGCCAGGGATTCATGAATGGCGACATCTCGACGGTGATGAGCCCGCGCACGGTCATCACCTGGGCGGAAAACGCCAGCATCTTCAACGACGTCGCCTTTGCCTTCCGGCTGACCTTCCTGAACAAGTGCGACGAGGTCGAACGTCCGGTCCTGGCCGAATATTACCAACGCTGCTTCGGCACCGAACTGCCCGAAACCCCCGCCCGCGTGGTGATGTAAAGGATCCGGCCGGTGTCGTCCGAGCGCCCTTCCGCTTCCGGCAACGAAGAATCGCCGGTCGACCTGATGAAACGCTGCACCGGCAGCGTTCTGCGGGCCGTCGCCGGCCGCGGCGACCTGGACGTCGCCTTCGCCGCCGCCGGATCGTCGGTGCGCGGCACCGAAGTGCGCCTGCCTGCCCCGCCGCGCACCCTGGGACCGGCCGACCTGATCCGGCTGCGCGGCACCGCCGATGCGGTGGCGTTGCGCTTCCGCTATCACACCGAGGCGCTGCACGGGCGGTACATGCCGCCGGGACCCGAAGCCCGCAAGGTCTACGAGGCGGTGGAGCAGGCCCGCATCGAGGCGCTGGGGCCAGGCGCATGGCCGGCGTCGCCGCCAATATCGCCGGCGTCCTGGAACAGCGGTGCCGGGCCGAAGGACTGGACCGCGTCACCCGCCGGGAAGAGGTGCCGCTGGCCGAGGCCATGCGCCTGATCGCCCGCGAACATTTCCTGGGGGCGCCGCCGCCGCCGTCCGCCGCCCATGCGGTGTCGCTGTGGCGGCCCTATGTCGAGGAAAGGATCGGCGGCACCCTGGACCGCCTGAAGGACCTGATCGCCGACGAGGAAACCTTTTCCGGTGGTCTGAAGGATCTGCTGGCGGCGCTGGAGCTGTTCGCCGACAACGAACTGGAAGACGAGCGCGAAGAGACCGAGGAAAGCGGCGAAGAGGCCCGCGAGGGCCAGTCCGCCGGCGACAGCGACAGCGACCAGGACGGACAGGGCAGCCAGAGCGACGGCCAGCCGCAGGCCGCGCCCGGCGCCGCCGAGGGCGATGGCCAGCAGCAGGGGATGGAAAGCGGCGAGGAACTGACGATGGCCGGGGCCGGGACCGAAGAGCCCGGCGGCCCCAGCCGGCGCAATTCGAAGTTCGCCGGCGAGGGCCGCGACCCGCAGGACCGTCCCTATCGCCCCTTCACCACCAAGTTCGATCAGGTGGTGCCGGCGGAAGAGTTGTGCGAGCCGGAAGAACTGACCCGCCTGCGCACCCAGCTGGACCAGCAGCTGGCCCATCTGCAGGGCGTGGTCGCCAAGCTGGCCAACCGCCTGCAGCGCAAGCTGATGGCCCAGCAGACCCGGTCCTGGGATTTCGATCTGGAGGAAGGGATTCTCGATACCGGGCGGCTGGCCCGCATCGTCGCCAATCCCACCCATTCGCTGTCCTTCAAGATCGAGAAGGAAACCGATTTCCGCGACACCGTGGTCACCTTGCTGATCGACAATTCCGGCTCGATGCGCGGACGCCCCATCACCGTGGCGGCGATGAGCGCGGAAATCCTGGCCCGCACCCTGGAACGCTGCGGCGTCAAGGTCGAGGTGCTGGGCTTCACCACCCGTGCCTGGAAGGGCGGCCAGGCCCGCGAGATGTGGCAGGCCGCCGGCAAGCCGGTCCAGCCCGGCCGCCTGAACGACCTGCGTCATATCATCTACAAGGCGGCCGACGCGCCGTGGCGGCGGACCCGGCGCAACATGGGCCTGATGCTGCGCGAAGGCATCCTGAAGGAGAACATCGACGGCGAGGCGCTGTTGTGGGCGCATGAGCGCCTGCTGGGGCGGCCGGAGCAGCGGCGCATCCTGATGGTGATTTCCGACGGGGCGCCGGTCGACGATTCCACCTTGTCGGTCAATCCCGGCAACACCTTGGAAAAGCATCTGCGCGAAGTCATCGACTTCATCGAAACCCGTTCGACCGTCGAGCTGATCGCCATCGGCATCGGCCACGACGTCACCCGCTATTACCGCCGCGCCGTCACCATCATGGATGCCGAGGAACTGGGCGGGACCGTCATGCGCCAGCTGACCGCCCTGTTCGACGAGGACGGGCAGGACCCGGCCGCCGCGCGGCCGGGCCGGCGGCCCGGCTGACGGGGTTTCCGGTCACGGCCACAGCCGCAGGCCCAGGTCCCGGACGATCCGGCGGGCCGCGGCGATTTCGGCGGCGGTGGGCGCCCGGTTCAGGCGGGGGTGACGGTCGGCGCGGAAATGCGGCCGGTAATCGTCCAGGACCTGCACCGGGGTCCCTTCCGGCAATGCCGCCAGGGCCCGGGCCGTTCCCGCCAGCCCGTCGGGCAGGACCCGATGGCGGACCAGAACGCCGCGGTCGGGAGTTTCCGGACGCATCGGCCCGACCTGACGCAGCATCTCGGCGACGGCCGCCCGGTTGGCGGCACCGTAGCCGGCGACGCCGGCCACCGTCCGCGCCACGACATCGTCGCCGAACTTCATTTCCGGCCGATAGGCGGCGATGCGGCCGTCCAGCAGGGCCAGGGCCGGGACGCCGTCGAACCCCGCCGACACCCACACCAGCGGCAGGCGGAAATCCGGCGCCAGGACCAGGGCTTCCAGGATCTGTTCGGCGACGTGAGACGGATGGACCAGCGCCACGCGGGCGGCGCCGGCGGCCTGTTGCGCCAGCAGCGCGTCGGCCAGGGCCCGGGGGCCGGCTTCGCTGCCCTGGCCCTGCCGGTTGGCGGCCGGGGTCGGGCAGAACAGGCAGCCCAGCGGACAGCCGGCGAATTCCAGCCGTTCGGGGCCGGTCGCCGCCAGCCGGGCCACCCGGCCGATATGACAGCCGGTCCTGGGGGGCAGACGGGTGCGGTCGGCGCCGCAGCGTCTGGCGCAGGTGGTGCAGCGGGTAAAGCTCATGCGGGATCATAGCAACGGCGGCCGGTCTCTGCATGAATCCCTTTACAGCGCCGCCCGGTCGCGCCAATAGTCAGGCGCATCAGGGGGAAACACCGCGTGATCGACATCCGGCCGGTCATTTACGTCAATGGCATTCTGCTGCTGGTTCTGGCCGGGGCGATGGGGGTGCCCGCCCTGGTCGATTGGGTCGGCCATGATCCCGATTGGCGGGTTTTCGTCACCTCGGCCTTCATCACCGCCCTGGTCGGGGCCGGCATGATGCTGGCCACCCAGCGGGACGGCCCGCCGAAGATCACCACCCGCCAGGCCTTCCTGCTGACCACGGCCGCATGGTTGCTGATGGCCGCTTTCGGGGCGTTGCCCTTTGCCCTGTCCAGCCTGAAGATGAGCTATGCCGACAGTTTCTTCGAAGCGTCGTCGGGGCTGACCACCACCGGGTCGACGGTGATCATCGGCCTGGATGCCGCGCCGCGCGGCATCTTGCTGTGGCGGGCCTTGCTGAACTGGCTGGGCGGTGTCGGCATCATCGTGCTGGCGGTGGCCGTGCTGCCCTTTCTCGGCATCGGCGGCATGCAGCTGTTCAAGATGGAAAGCTCCGACAAGTCCGACAAGGTCCGGGCCAGGACATCGGCGGTGGCGGCGGGGATCGTCCAGGTCTATGCGGTTCTGACGCTGATCTGCGCCGTCTTGCTGTGGTGGGCCGGGATGTCCTTCTTCGACGCGGTCTGCCACGCGATGGCGGCCCTGGCCACCGGCGGCTTTTCCACGTCGGACTCGTCCCTGGGCCACTGGGACAGCGCCGCCATCCAGTGGATCCTGACCCTGTTCATGACCCTGGGCGGCGCCACCCTGGCCCTGTTCGTGGCGCCGTGGCGCCGCGGCGGCTGGGAATTGCTGCGCGACAGCCAGACCCAATGGTACCTGAGCTTCCTGGTCTTTTTTTCCGCCCTGCTGACCCTGTGGCAATGGGGGGTCAACGACATGGAGCCGGCCGACGCCCTGCGCCATGCCAGTTTCAACGTTGTGTCCATCGTCACCACCACCGGCTTCGCCTCGACCGACTACACCCAGTGGGGCGGTTTTCCGGTGGTGGTGTTCTTCTTTCTGACCTTCATCGGCGGCAGTACCGGATCGACGTCCGGCGCGGTCAAGGTGTTCCGCTGGGAAGTGCTGTTCGGCATGGCCGGGGTCCATCTGAAGCGCCTGCTGCATCCCCACGGCATCTTCGTCATCAACTTCAACCGGCGGCGGATTTCCGAGACGGTGGTCGATTCGGTGCTGGGTTTCGTGGTGATGTACTTCCTGTCCTTCGCCGTCTTCGCCTTTCTGCTGACCATGACCGGGCTTGATTTCGTCACCGCCCTGTCCGGGTCGGCGACGGCGCTGGGCAATGTCGGCCCCGGCCTGGGCGACATCATCGGTCCGGCCGGGACCTTCAGGCCGCTGCCGGATTCCGCCAAGTGGCTGTTGTCCTTCGAGATGATCCTGGGCCGGCTGGAGCTGTTCACCGTCATCGCCCTGTTCTCGCGTTCGTTCTGGCGGGAGTGAGCGGCGATGTTCGACCTGCGCCCCGTCCTGTTCCTGATCGGCAACGTCCTGTGCCTGCTGGCGCTGGCCATGCTGATTCCCGCCGCCTTCGACTGGCGGGCCGGACATGCGGAATGGCAGGCCTTCGTGGTCTCGGCCGGCGTGACCGCCACCTGCGGGCTGGCGCTGGTGCTGGGGATGCGGTCGGGCTGGCGTCATCTGGCGATCCGGCAGGCCTATCTGACCACGGCGCTGTGCTGGGTCGTTCCGTGCCTGTTCGCCGCCCTGCCGTTTCTGTGGGGGGCGCCCGACCTGGGCCTGGTCGATGCCCTGTTCGAGGCGACCAGCGGCGTCACCGGCACCGCCTCGACGGTCCTGACCGGCCTGGAGCGTCTGCCGCCGGGGCTGTTGCTGTGGCGCGGCCTGCTGCAATGGCTGGGCGGCATCGGCATGATCGTCATGGCGGTGGCGGTTCTGCCCATGCTCAATATCGGCGGCATGCAGATGTTCCGCATCGAGGTCATCTCGGCGCAGGACCGGGCCACGCCGCGGGCGGCCCGCATCGGCAGCACCATCGTCGGCGTCTACGTCGTCCTGACCGTGGTCCTGTATCTGGCCCTGTGGGCGGCGGGCATGGGGCGTTTCGACGCCCTGGTCCATGCCATGACCAGCATTTCCACCGGCGGCTTCGGAACCCACGACACGTCGCTGGCGCCCTTCGACCAGGCCGGCATCGACTTCATCCTGTGCGTCGGCATGCTGCTGGGGGGGCTGCCCTTCCTGCACTTCTTCTATCTGGCCCAGGGCGACTGGCGACGGGTGGCCCGCAACCAGCAGGTCCACTGGTATCTGGGCCTGATGCTGCTGGGCGGGCTGGCCATCACCCTGTGGCTGATCAACAGCCGCGGGTTCGGGGTCGCCACGGCGGTCCGCCACGGCTTTTTCACGGTGGTTTCGGTGATGACCGGCACCGGCCTGACGTCGATCGATTACAGCGGCTGGGCCGGCATGCCGGTGGCGATCTTGTTCCTGCTGACCTTCGTGGGCGGCTGCGCCGGTTCGACGGCGGCCGGCATCAAGGTGTTCCGCTTTCAGTTCCTGTTCGCCAACGCCATCATGCAGGTGCGCCAGCTGTTGCGGCCGCACGCGGTGCTGGTGCCGTCCTTCAACGGCAAGCCGATCGCCCGCGAGGTGCTGGGCTCGGTGATGGGCTTCCTGTTCGTCTACGCCCTGTCCTTCGCCGTGCTGGCGATGCTGCTGGCCCTGCTGGGGCTGGATCTGATGACCTCGCTGTCGGCGGCCGCCTCGGCGATTTCCAACGTCGGGCTGGGCCTGGGCGAGGTCATCGGTCCCGGCGGCAGCTATGCCGTCCTGCCCGATCTCGGCAAGCTGCTGCTGGCCGCCGGCATGCTGCTGGGCCGGCTGGAGATGTTCGTGCTGCTGGTGCTGGTGCTGCCCGGCTTCTGGGACGAATGACGCCGCCTACGGCATCATCCGGTCCGCACCCAGCAGGGTGTCGCTCAGCACCGGATAGCGGCCGCGTGGGCTGAACAGCTGATAATGCCACCATTCATTGCGGTAGAAGTCCCAGCCGGCGCAGGTCATGATCCCCATCAGCAGATGGCGGTTGGCCTGGGCGGCGGCGGGGATGTCCTGGGCGCCGTGGTGCGAGCGCGGGGTGAAGGCGTCGAAGGCGGTTCCCATGTCCAGTTCGGCGCCGCCGGCATCCGACAGGGTCAGGTCGACCGCCGCCCCCATCGAATGCGGCGAGCCGCGGCGCGGGTCGGCCAGGAAGCCGGGATCGGGCGTATGGGTCCACAGCACCCATTGGGCCTCGGCCGGACGGAAGGCATCCAGCACCTTCAGGCGCAACCCCAGCGGCCGGGCCAGCTGGGCGGCGCGGGCCAGCAATCCGGCTGCGTCGGCATGCAGGAAGCAGCCGGCACCGGCGCGGTAGACCGGCCTGCCGGTGAAATTGTCCGGCGTCGCGTAGGCCAGGGCGATATCCAGGTCCAGGGCGGCGGCGTCGATGCGGACCAGGGGATGCATGGCTTTTCCTTTTCATGACCGTGTTTGCGGCGCAGTATAGCCGCCCCGTTCCCAAGTCCGTAAGGTCATGCTGGTTCTTGCCCTTGATTCCACCACCTCCGCCTGCTCCGCTGCCCTGTGGCGCGACGGCGGCGTGCTGGCCCGGCGCTTCGCCGCGATGACCCGCGGCCAGTCCGAGGTCCTGGTGCCGATGATCGGGGCGGTGCTGGACGAAGCCGGCCTGACTGTCGCCGATGCCGATCTGCTGGCGGTGACCGTCGGGCCGGGGGCCTTCACCGGCATCCGCATCGGCCTGGCGACGGCCCGTGCCCTGGCCCTGGCCGCCGGCAAGCCGCTGGCCGGCATCGCCACCCCCGAGGCGGTGGCCGCCGCCGTGCCGCCGGCCCAGCGCCACGACCGCACCGTTCTGGCCATCGTCGATTCCCGCCGGGAAGAGCTGTGGGTGCAGGCTTTCGCCCCCGACCTGACGGCGCTGGGCCAGCCCCAGGCGCTGGCGCCGGCGGCCATTGCCGTCCGCTATGGCGGACAGGCGCTGGTTCTGGCCGGCGACGGCGCCGCCCAGGTGCTGCCGCTGCTGGCCGGCGCCATCCTGGCCGACGCTGCACCGTCGCCCGACGCCGCCATCGTCGCCGCCCTGGCCGCCGGCCGCTGGGCCGCCGGCACCGCCCTGCCGCCCGAGCCCCTGTATCTGCGCCCGGCCGATGTGACCATGCCCGCATGTCCATCGTCCTGACCCCGGCGGCCCAGGTGCATGCGGCGCTGCTGTCGGGCATGCACGGAATCTGCTTTGCCGAGCCGTGGTCGCCGGATTCGATGGCGGGCATTCTGGACATGCCCGGAACCGTCGGCCTGATCGCCGTGGACGGTGATTCCCTGGCCCCGGCCCTGCGGCCGCCCGGCCCTGCGGGCTATGTGCTGTGGCGGGTGATGGCCGACGAGGCGGAAATCCTGTCGGTGGCGGTGTTGCCGCCGTGGCGCCGCACGGGCCTGGGTCGCCGTCTGATGGCCGCGGCGCTGGAGCAGGCGCGGGCCGCCGCGGCGACGGTGATGTTCCTCGAAGTCGCGATCGACAATCATGCCGCCCAGGCCCTGTATCGCGGGTTGGGTTTTGTCGGAGCCGGCATACGAAAGAAATACTATGCCGATCTCGATGCACTGGTCATGCGCTGCGAACTGGCCATTTCCTGACGGGCTATTTCTTGCGGATGATCAAACGATGGACGCCCTCGGCATCTTCGCCATCTTCGGCGTGCAGTCCCAGAATTTCATGTCCCAGTTCCGCAACCGAGCGGGGGACATTGCCCAAAGGCTCTTTGCCTTTCAGGCGCAGTTCCAGGATTTCGCCATGTGCCATCCGCTCTACCTGCAACTTGGCCCGGACGAAGGTCATCGGGCAGACATCGCCAGTGATGTCAAGGTAGTAGTTTATCTTTTCAGTCATGCCTGCTTCGCCATTTCTAATTTGGTAATGGATATTGCCAGATCATGGCAAAACAACTATATAGCACAGCATTCTTGTCCCAGGAGGTTTCCTGTCTCATGTCGGAGCGTTCCCCCTCCAGCGATCTGCTGGGTCTGACCACCGAAATCGTTGCCGCCCACGTCGCCAACAACACCGTTGCCGTCAGTGATCTGCCGCAGCTGATCAACGAGGTCTACCGCACCCTGGCGTCCGTCGGCAGCGCCCCGGTCGCCCCCGAACGGCCGCAGCCGGCCGTGGCGGTGAAGAAGTCGGTTCATCCCGACTACATCATCTGCCTGGAAGACGGCAAGAAGCTGAAGATGCTGAAGCGGCATCTGAAGACCGCCTACAACATGACGCCCGAAGAATATCGCGACCGTTGGGGCCTGCCGGCCGACTATCCGATGGTGGCGCCGAACTATGCCGCCCATCGGTCGACCCTGGCCAAGAAGATCGGCCTGGGCACCAAGCCGCGCAAGCGCCCGGTCCGGCGGACCTGACGGTCCGGGGCCGATGAAAAACAGGCGCCGCAGGCGGTTTCGCTTGCGGCGCCTTTCGTTTATCATGCGCCGCGGAGCGACGTGAAGGACTGCCATGATTTCACGAATTGAACAGGCCTGCATCGACAAGGGCATGAAGATGACCGACCAGCGGCGCATCATCGCCCGCGTGCTGTCGGAATCCGCCGACCATCCGGATGTCGAGGAAGTCTACCGGCGTTCGACAGCCATCGATCCGCGGATATCGATCGCCACCGTTTACCGCACGGTGCGCCTGTTCGAAGAGGCTTCGATCCTGGAGCGCCACGATTTCGGCGATGGCCGCGCCCGCTACGAGGAAGCGCCCGACGAACATCACGACCATCTGATCGACATGCAGTCAGGCCGGGTGATCGAGTTCACCAGTACCGAGATCGAGGCGCTGCAACGCGAGATCGCCAGACGTTTCGGCTTTCGGCTGGTGGGCCATCGCCTGGAACTTTACGGTGTCGCGTTAACGTCCGAGCACGAGGAAGCATGAATTCCGAGGAAACCGGGGCTGAAGCCGGGGGGGCCCGCCTGGAGGTCCGGCTGGCGGCCAGCGCCGAGGAGATCGCCGCCGCCCAGGCCCTGCGCTATCGGGTCTTCTACGAGGAAATGGGGGCCAAGCCGACGGCCGAGATGGCGGCCCGGCATTCGGACTTCGATTCCTTCGACGACATCTGCGACCACCTGCTGGTCCTGGATCATGCCCGTGGCGCCGGCGGCAAGGCGGTGGTCGGCACCTATCGTCTGATCCGCCGGGACGTGGGCGAGGCCTGCGGCCGCTTCTATACCGCCGGTGAATACGATATCGCCAAGATCCTGGACAAGGGCGGCAAGTTCATGGAACTGGGCCGGTCCTGCGTCGATGCCGGATACCGCACCGGCTCGACCATGCAGTTCATGTGGTCGGGAATCGCCAATTATGTGTGGGAGCACGGCATCGAACTGATGTTCGGCTGCGCCTCGCTGCCCGGCACCGACCCCGCCGCCCTGGCGACCCAGCTGGCCTATCTGCACCATTTTCACCGGGCGCCGGACGAGATCTGCCCGCGTGCCCTGCCCGGTCTGTATGTCGACATGAACCTGGCCGACAAGGAGCAGCTCAACCCGCGCCGCGCGCTGGCCTCGCTGCCGCCGCTGATCAAGGGCTATCTGCGTCTGGGCGGTTTCGTCGGCGACGGTGCGGTGATCGATCATCAGTTCAACACCACCGACGTCTGCGTCATGGTCAAGACCGAGCTGGTCACCGCCAAATACGCCAAACATTACGACCGCACGGCCCGCGACGTGCAGCCGGCATCATGATCGTCGCCCGATGACCAGCGCATTCCTGTCCGTTGCCCGTCTGTCGGCCTTCGTGCTGTGGACCCTGCTGGCTCTGCCGCCCTATCTGGTGCTGCTGGCGGTGGGCTGGCGCGGCTATATCCGTTATGTGCGCGCCTATTTCCGCATCCTCAACCGGCTGGTGGGATTTCAGGTCGTGGTCCGGGGCCGGATCGAAACGCGCCGTCCGACCCTGTTCATCGCCAACCATGCCAGCTATCTCGACATCCAGGTGCTGGGGTCCCTGATCGACGCCAACTTCGTCGCCAAAAGCGAGGTGGCGCACTGGCCGGGTTTCGGCTTTCTGTCCAAGGTGGCGCAAACCGTGTTCGTCGACCGCCGCCGCGGCGGCACCGGCCGCGAGCGCGAGCTGCTGCGCTCGTGCCTGGAAGCCGGGCGGTCGCTGGTCCTGTTCCCCGAGGGCACGTCCAACGACGGCAACCGGGTGCTGCCGTTCAAAAGCTCGCTGTTCGCCGTGGCCGAGGATGCCGCCCGCACCGGCCAGATCCTGCCGGTCCAGCCGGTGTCGGTGGCCTATACCCGGCTGGACGGCCTGCCGCTGACCCGGGCGCTGCGGCAATTCTATTCCTGGTATGGCGACATGACCCTGGCCGGCCATTTGCCCGCCGCCCTGGGCCTGGGGGCGCTGACCGTCGAGGTGACGTTTCATCCGACGGTGACCATCGCCGACTTTCCCGACCGCAAGGCGCTGGCCAACCATTGCCACGACGTCATTTCGCACGGCGTGGTGACCGCCCTGGCCGGCCGCGCCGATTCTTGACTCGAAGGCCGGCGATGCTGTTAGCTGAATATCGGATGGGGCCGTATCCCGCGGCCATAAGGCAGTGACCAAGAAGCTTTTCGTCAAGACCTACGGTTGTCAGATGAACGTCTACGATTCCGCCCGCATGGCGGACGTGCTGGCGCCGCTGGGCTATGCCCCGGCCGATGGCCCCGAGCAGGCGGACATGGTCATCCTCAATACCTGCCATATCCGCGAAAAGGCGGCGGAGAAGGTGTTTTCCGAGCTGGGGCGCCTGAAGCGGCTGAAGGCCGAACGGGACGGGGCGATGATCATCGCCGTCGCCGGCTGCGTCGCCCAGGCCGAAGGCGAGGAGATCCTGCGCCGCGCCCCCTTCGTCGACATCGTGCTGGGGCCGCAGACCTATCACCGCCTGCCGGAGATGGTGGCCCAGGCCGCCCGGGCCGGCGGGGCGGTGCTGGACACCGAGTTTCCGCCCGAACCGAAATTCGACTTCCTGCCCGGTCCCCAGGCCGGGGGGGCGGCGGCGTTCCTGTCGGTCCAGGAAGGCTGCGACAAGTTCTGCAGTTTCTGCGTGGTGCCCTATACCCGCGGCGGCGAATATTCCCGCCCGGCGGCGGCGGTGATCGACGAAGCGCGGCGGCTGGTCGACCAGGGCGTGGTCGAGCTGACGCTGCTGGGGCAGAACGTCAATGCCTGGCACGGCGAAGACGGCTGGGGATTCGGCCGGCTGATCCGCGCCCTGGCGGAAATCGACGGGCTGAAGCGCATCCGCTACACCACCTCGCATCCGCGCGACATGCAAGACGACCTGATCGCCGCCCATGCCGAAATCGACAAGCTGATGCCGTTCCTGCACCTGCCGGTGCAGTCGGGCTCGAACCGCATGCTCGAGGCGATGAACCGCCGGCACGACCGCGACACCTATCTGCGGCTGGTGGAGCGCCTGAAGGCGGCGCGCCCCGATCTGGCGCTGTCGTCGGATTTCATCGTCGGCTTTCCCGGCGAGACCGAGGCCGATTTCGCCGACAGCCTGGATCTGGTGCGGCAGGTGGGATTCGTGCAGACCTATTCCTTCAAGTATTCGGCGCGGCCGGGCACCCCCGCCGCCGGCCTGCCCAACCAGATTCCCGAGCCGGTCAAGGAAGCCCGGCTGGCCGAGCTGCAGGACCTGCTGAACGAACAGACCCGCCGCTTCAACACCGCCTGCATCGGCCGGGTGATGCCGGTGCTGCTGGACCGGCCGGGCCGCCATCCCGGCCAGCTGATCGGCCGCAGCCCCTATATGCAGTCGGTCCATGTCGACGATATCGCCGCCCGCCTGGGGCAGGTGGTGGATCTGCGCATCACCGAGCTTTATCCCAATTCCCTGGCCGCCGTGCCGGCCGACGCGGAAAGGATGCGGGCGTGACCCCCATCGCCACGACCCGAACCACCCTGGTCCGCGAGTTTTCCGACAACGCCCTGCTGCAGATCCTGTTCGGCCCGCACAACGCCCATCTCGACCGGATCGAGCAACTGGCCGGGGTGGCGCTCAATGCCCGCGGCAACAGTGTCGAGATTTCCGGCGAGCCGGCCTCGGCCCGCGAAACCGCCGAGGCCCTGGACGGGCTGTACGACCTGGCCCGCCGTCAGGGCCATCTGGAAAGCGCCGACATCGACGCGGCCCTGCGCATGACCCGCCATACCGTGCCGGCGGCGCCCGATCTGGTGCTGCGCACCCGCAAGCGGCACATCGCCCCGCGCACTCCGACACAGGCCGAGTACCTGAACGCACTGAACAACGACGATCTGGTGTTCGGCCTGGGGCCGGCCGGGACCGGCAAGACCTATCTGGCGGTGGCCAAGGCGGTGTCGCTGATGCTGGCCGGCGAGGTCGACCGCATCATCCTGTCGCGGCCGGCGGTGGAAGCCGGCGAACGGCTGGGTTTCCTGCCCGGTGACCTCAAGGACAAGGTCGACCCCTATCTGCGGCCGCTCTACGACGCCCTGCACGACATGCTGCCGGGCGATCAGGTGATGAAGAAGCTGACCGCCGGCGAGATCGAGGTGGCGCCGCTGGCCTTCATGCGCGGGCGGACCCTGGCCAATTCCTTCGTCATCCTGGACGAGGCGCAGAACACCACCACCATGCAGATGAAGATGTTCCTGACCCGCATGGGCGAGCATTCGCGCATGGTGGTCACCGGCGACCTGTCGCAGACCGACCTGCCGCCGGGGGTGCGGTCGGGTCTGCGCGACGCCCTGGAAATTCTGGACGGCGTCGACGGGGTGTCGTTCGTCCGGTTCACCGACCGCGACGTGGTCCGCCACGATCTGGTCACCCGCATCGTGCGCGCCTATGACCGCGCCGAACGCAAGCGCAAGGATCCGCAATCATGAGCGAGGCGACCATCGACGTCGCGGTCACCATCGAGGACGAAAGCTGGCAGGAAGCCCTGCCCGGCGCCGAGGAGCTGTGCCGCACCCTGGCGGTGGCGGCCCTGCAGGCCGGCGGCGGCGAGCTGGACGGTCCCGGTGTCGAGATCAGCATCGTCCTGGCCGACGACGGCACCGTCCAGGCCCTCAACCGCGACTGGCGGGGTCAGGACAAGCCGACCAACGTGCTGTCCTTCGCCGCCCTGGACGACGACGAGGCGCCCCCGGCGCCGCCGGGGGCGCCGGTCCTGCTGGGCGATGTCATCCTGGCCCTGGAAACCTGCCGCCGCGAGGCGGATGAACAGGGCAAAAGCCTGGCCCACCATACCGCCCATCTGGTGGTGCACGGGGTCTTGCACCTGCTGGGCTGGGACCACGAGGAAGACGAGGTCGAGGCCGAGGAAATGGAACGGCTGGAAACCCGGGTCCTGGCCCTGTTCGGCGTTGACGATCCCTATGCCGATGGCGGGGACCGGCGATCATGAGCGATCCTGGCCCTCTACCGCCCCGCAGCAACGGGGCGAACGACGCGGCCATCGCGGCCGCGGAAAACGGCGGCGACGACAGCCTGCTGCACAATATCCGCACCTGGATCCGTCAGCTGCGCCGCTCGAAGGGCAGCGAAAGCGTGCGCGAGGCGCTGGAAGAGCTGATCGAGGACCGCGACGATTCCGGCGTTCCCATCGACGACCACGAACGGGTGCTGCTGGGCAACATCCTGCACCTGCGCGACGTCACCGCCTATGACGTGATGGTGCCGCGCGCCGACGTGGTCGGGGTCGAGGCCGATACCGGCCTGGCCGAACTGACCGAACTGTTCACCCGCTGCGGCCATTCGCGCCTGCCGGTTTACCGCGGCACCCTGGACGACGTGGTCGGCATGGTCCACCTCAAGGACATGCTGGCGGTGATGCGGGTGGACAAGCCGTTCCAGATGCATCGCATCGTGCGCCGGGTGCTGTTCGTGTCGCCGGCCATGCGGGTGACGGACCTGCTGCTGGAAATGCGCCTGAAGCGGACCCACATGGCCCTGGTGGTGGACGAATATGGCGGCATCGACGGTCTGGTGACCATCGAGGACGTGGTCGAGCAGATCGTCGGCGAAATCGAGGACGAACACGACCGGACCAACGAGCCGGACATGGTGGTGCGCCCCGACGGCGTCATCGAGGCCGACGCCCGCACGCCGCTGGTCGAGTTCGAAGAGGCGGTCGGGCCGGTCCTGACCGACGAGGAACGCGACGACGTCGACACCCTGGGCGGTCTGGTGTTCTTCATCGCCGGGCGGGTGCCGGCCCGCGGCGAACTGATCGCCCATCCGTCGGGCCTGGAATTCGAAGTGGTCGACGCCGACCCGCGCCGGGTCAAATGGCTGCGGGTCCGTCGCGTCGCGCCGTCCGCCGCCGAGGAACGCTGATGGCCGCCGCCCTGGCGCTGCGGGCCATGCCCGGCGGCGGCGGACGGACCGGCGGCGCGGCGGCATGGATCGCCGCCCGTCAGGGCTGGCGCCGCCACGGTCTGGCCCTGGCCCTGGGATTGCTGGCGGTTCCCGCCCTGCCGCCCCTCGGGTTTCTGCCGGTTCTGCTGCCGGCCCTGTGCGGGCTGGTGTGGCTGCTGGACGGCGCGCGCTCGGGCCGGGCGGCGTTCGCCGCCGGCTGGTGGTGGGCCTGGGGCTGGTATTCGGTGGGCTTCTATTGGATCGGCAACGCCATGCTGGTCGAACCGGACAGGTTCGGCTGGATGATTCCCTTCGCCACCGTCGGACTGGGCGGGGTCCAGGCCATCGCCATCGGCTTCGCCACCTGGGCGGCCTTCGCCCTGAAGGCGGCCGGCATCGGCCGCATCCTGGTGCTGGCCGGCACCTGGACGGTCGCCGAATGGCTGCGCTCGTGGGTCGGGACCGGCTTTCCGTGGAATCCCATCGGTTCGGTCTGGGATGCGGTCCTGCCGGTGGCCCAGGCCGCGGCGGCGGTCGGGGTCTATGGGCTGGGCCTGCTGACCATCCTGATCTTCGCCCTGCCGGCGGTGTGGACCGATTTCTGCCCGGCCGGCCGGAAGCGGCTGGCGGTGGCCGCCGCCGCCGTGCTGCTGCTGGGCTTGTGGGCGGCGGGCAGCCTGCGCCTGTCCCGGCTGCCGACCGAGGCGGTTCCCGATATCCGTCTGCGGCTGGTTCAGGCGGCCATCGAACAAAGCCACAAATGGCGCGACGACCTGCGCGAGGCGCATCTGCTGGATCATCTGGAGCTGTCGCGCCGTCCAGGCTTCGATTCCGTCACCCACGTGATATGGCCGGAGACCGCGGCGCCGTTCTTCCTGGATCTGGATGAACGGCACCGTGCCCTGGTGGCCTCGGCCGCCCCGCCCGGGGGCATGGTGCTGACCGGGGCGCCGCGCGTCACGCCGCGCCATGTCGAGCCGCTGTCCCTGTGGAACAGCCTGATGGCCGTGGATGGTGCCGGGCAGGTCCAGGGGATTTACGACAAGGTGCATCTGGTGCCGTTCGGCGAATATGTCCCGCTGCGCCGGATATTGCCGATCGACAAGATCACCCACGGCGGCACCGATTTCTCGTCGGGCCCGGGTCCGCGCACCATGACGCTGCCCGGCCTGCCGCCGTTCAGCCCGTTCATCTGCTATGAATCGGTGTTTCCCGGGGCCATCGCCGCCCGCGACCAGACCCGGCCGGAATGGTTGCTGACGGTGACCAACGATGCCTGGTTCGGCCGTTCGGCCGGGCCGCACCAGCATCTGGCCGCCGGCCGCATGCGGGCCATCGAGGAAGGCGCGCCGCTGGTGCGCGCCGCCAATACCGGCATTTCGGCGGTGTTCGATCCGCTGGGCCGCGAGCTGGCACGGCTGCCGCTGGGACAGCGGGGGATCGTCGATTCGATCCTGCCGCGGCCGGCGCCGCCGACTTTGTTCTCGGTCTGGGGAAATGCCATCGCCCTGGGACTGGCGGCTATGGCCATCGTCCTGGGAATGCTGCCTGTGCGCATGCGAATTCCGCATAAGGACATTCGGCTGACGCGATCCTGATTGAATTCGACACCCGATTGACTTGTATACAACTGCAGTTCTATGGTGGGTATACCACCTGCGGGTTATCCCGCTTGCACCATGTCAGGGATCCATGAATCGGATGGTCAAGACTCCGCGCAATACCACGGTGACCCAGCGCAAGGGCGGCAATCGGGGCCGCACTCCGTCGGGCAAGCCCAATCCCATCGATGTCCATGTGGGGGCGCGGGTCCGCCTGCGCCGCACGCTGCTGGGGATGAGCCAGGAAAGGCTGGGTGAGGCCCTGGGCCTGACCTTCCAGCAGGTGCAGAAGTACGAACGCGGCGCCAACCGTGTCGGCGCCAGCCGCCTGTTCGACCTGTCGCGGGTTCTTGACGTTCCGGTCAGCTTTTTCTTCGATGACATGGACGATCAGCTGAAGGGGCAAAGCCCCGCCCTGATCGCCGGCCTGGGCGAGCTGGCCGAGCCGCCGGCCCATTTCGAGCACGACCCGCTGGCCAAGCGCGAAACGCTGGAGCTGGTGCGGGCCTATTACCGGATCAGCGATCCGCAGGTCAGGAAGCGGGTCTACGAACTGGCCAAGGCCCTGGCCGAAGTCGCTGGCGACTGACCGGGGCCGCGGCTCCGTCCGGCCTCGCCGATTCGTCTTGACGAGGGCCGGCCCCACCTGCCACAAGAACGCGTCCGAAGTCCCCCGAACGGGGGGCTTCCGTGGAGATTTGTGACCGCTTGCCACCACGCTAAACACCGGCTAAGTGGGTGCATCCCGATGGCAGCCATCCGCCCATTCCGATGCCCCTGGTCCACCGCACTGGAACTAGGAGGGCTTGTCCCGTGTCCAAGAAGAATTTTCTTTTCACCTCTGAATCCGTCTCCGAAGGCCATCCCGACAAGGTGTCGGACCGCATTTCCGACGCGGTGGTCGATGCCTTCCTGGCCGCCGATCCCTATTCGCGCGTCGCCGTCGAAACGCTGACCACCACCAATCTGATCGTCCTGGCCGGCGAGGTTCGTGGTCCGTCGTCGGTGAACGCCGCGCTGATGGAAGAAATCGCCCGCCATGCGGTGAAGGATATCGGCTACGAGCAGGACGGCTTCCACTGGAAGAACGCCCAGGTTCAGGTGCATGTGCATTCCCAGTCCGCCGACATCGCCCAGGGCGTCGATTCCGCCGGCGACAAGGATGAAGGCGCCGGCGACCAGGGCATCATGTTCGGCTATGCCTGCAACGAGACCCCGGTGCTGATGCCGGCGCCGATCTATTACGCCCACGAGATCCTGAAAAGCCTGGCCGAGGCCCGCCATTCCGGCGCCCAGCCGCTGCTCGGGCCGGATTCGAAGTCGCAGGTGACCCTGGAATACCGCGACGGCAAGCCGGTGCGCGCCACTTCGGTGGTGGTGTCGACCCAGCACGACGCCAGCCTGTCCCAGGCCGATGTCCGCGAAATCGTCCGTCCGCATGTCCTGGACGTCCTGCCCGAGGGCTGGATGTGTCCGGAAGAGACCTTCTACGTCAATCCGACCGGCCGTTTCGTCATCGGCGGTCCCGATGGCGATTGCGGGCTGACCGGCCGCAAGATCATCGTCGACACCTATGGCGGCGCGGCCCCGCACGGCGGCGGCGCCTTTTCCGGCAAGGACCCGACCAAGGTCGACCGTTCCGCCGCCTATGCCTCGCGCTATCTGGCCAAGAACGTGGTGGCCGCCGGTCTGGCCGACCGTTGCGTCATCCAGCTGTCCTACGCCATCGGCGTGGCCAAGCCGCTGTCGGTCTATGTCGACACCTACGGCACCGGCAAGGTCGATGAGGACAAGCTGTCCACCGTGCTGCAGCAGCTGATGGACCTCAGCCCGCGGGGCATCCGGACCCATCTGGGTCTGAACAAGCCGATCTATGCCCGCACCGCGGCCTATGGCCATTTCGGTCGCAATCCCGATGCCGACGGCGGCTTCTCGTGGGAAAACCTGGATCTGGTCGACCCGCTGAAGCGGGCCTTCGGCGTCTGATCCGCCCCGGCGCGCCATAATGTCGCCGGCAGAATCCGAGACGGCGCAGGTCCGCAAGGACCTGCGCTTTTTCGGCCGCCGCAGCGGCAAGAAGCTGCGGCAGGGCGCCCTTGATCTGTTGGCGACCCTGCTGCCGCGTCTGGCGGTCCCCGTTCCGGCGGAAGGGGGGACACTGGACCCCCGCACCCTGTTTCCGGCCGCCGTCGACGCGGTGTGGCTGGAGGTCGGGTTCGGCGGCGGCGAGCATGTGGCCGCCCAGGCCCGCCTGCATCCCGAAGCGGGCATCATCGGCTGCGAGCCGTTCCGCAACGGTGTCGCCAGCCTGCTGACCCACCTGAAGGACAGCAATCTGGAAACCGTCCGCATTTTTCCGAACGATGCGCGCCGGCTGCTGCCGGCCCTGCCCGATGCCTGTCTGGATCGGGTCTTCGTGCTGTTTCCCGATCCCTGGCCGAAATCGCGCCATGCCGAGCGCCGGTTCATCGGCCGCGACAATCTGGACGCCCTGGCCCGGGTGATGCGCGATGACGGCGAGCTGCGGGTGGCGTCCGACGATCCGGTCTACCAGGACTGGGCGGCCAGCCAATTGCGGGCCCATCCCGATTTCGTCGAACGGCAGGTCACGACCGAGCGGGAAACCTTGCCGCCGGACTGGCCGGCGACGCGCTACGAGCAGAAATGCCTGGCCGGACGGCCGCCGGTCTTTTTCCGCTTCGTCCGCAAGCCGCGGGTCAGCGGCGTGCCGGTGCCGCCAGCGGTTCCGACCTGACCCGCTCGGCCGGGGCGATGCCCATGGACGGGGCATTGGCCGGGGCCAGACCGCCGCCGGCCTGACGCTGGCCGACGATCACCGACACCGTCGAACCCCACACCGGACCGCGCTCGACCTGAACGGTGGCGGCGCGGTCGCCGCGGGTATAGCTCATCACCGAAACGCCCGAGGTGGCGGCCATGATCGGTTCCCAGCCGAACAGCGGCATCTGCTGCTGGTAGAAGGCGGTGATTTCCGATCCGGACTTCCCCAGCTTCATCACCACGCGGCCGGTCCAGCGGTCGCGATCGCCCAGGATCAGCGAGCGGTCGTTGTCCATCGTGGCCCCGGACGGGATGGGGATATCGGTCAGCAGCTGAAAATCGGGCTGGTTCTGGGGATCGCCGGCCTGGGTTTGCGGCAGGGACGTTCCCGGCCCGCCACACCCGGCCAGCAGCAGGGCGACGCATCCGGACAGAACGGTTCGGCGCAGGATTTTCATGGCGGCCAAGCTAACCGAAAGTTTTGGCATATACAAGGGGATGCTGTGCGTTACGGGGAAATGCCCCTTCATTTTGTGTTCAAGGGATAATGAACGAGGGGTTCATACAGGGCGCCGGTCCGGCCGAGATGGCTTTGGAACAAGACGAAGCGTTCCACGGCGAAAGGCTGCGAACGGAAGGGCGAATGGCCGAGGATGAAATCCTGCAGCCGCTCGGCCGGGGCGCCCCGGCAGCGGGCCAGGGTGACGTGCGGGGTGAATTTGCGGCCCTCGACCGGCAGGCCTGTGCGCAATATCGCCGCCTCGACCCGCTCCTGCAGGTGCAGCAGCGCCGGTGCGCGCCGGATTCCGGCCCACAGGGTATGAGGTTTGGCGCCGCCGAAGATGCCCAGGCCGTCCAGCTCCAGCATGAAGGCACCGGCCCGGATCGTGGCCAGCTCGGCATCGAGGTCGGCGGCCCGGCCTTCGTCGATCTCCCCGATGAAACACAGGGTGATATGGAAATTGGCGGGCTCGACCCAGCGGGCCGACGGGATGCCGCCGGCCAGGGCCGCCAGCCGGGCGGTCAGGTCGGCGGGCAGCGTCAGTCCGGTGAACAGCCGCAGCATGGGGTCAGTCCCCGGTCAGCACGGTCAGGACGCCGGTATAGCCGTACAGGCGTTCGCCGGAAATCTCCCCGTTGGCGAAAAAGCCGATCAGCGGCACCTCGGGTCCCAGCGCCTCCTGCACCATCGCCGCCTCGACGTCGGGGGCGCCGAACATATGCTCGCCGCGGGCGTTGCAGGTGACGTAATGGGCGGCCAGCGGACGGCGGCCGTCCAGCCGGCGGATGACGTCGTCCAGCATGCGGGTCAGGTCGGCCCTGGCGGTCTGCGGATCGCGCCGGACGAACAGCAGGCGCCGCCCGGCCTCCAGCTGGTCGCCGACCACCAGCCAGCCGTGGCGCGGGTCGATGCCCAGCAGGCTGCGCACCTGATAGTCGCCGGTATCGGACCCGGCCACCGGCAGGCCGACATGGATATAGCCGGCGGCCCGGCGCAGGTCGCGGGCGATCAGTTCGCCGGCTTCGTCCTTGAGGACGTCGATGGCCGGACGGCCGTCCAGGCTCATCAGGGCGGCGTCCCAGGCCTCGGTGACCAGATGCTCGCCGCCCAGCGGCGAACAGCCCTGGGTCAGGCCGGTGACCGCCCCGACCGAACGGGCCAGCAGCAGGCCCGACAGAGCCCCGCCGACGACGTCGCCGGCCACCTGGGCGCGGTCGCCGCTGCCCGAGATCAATCCGCCGGCCAGGAAGCCGACACCATCGGCGGCGGCCAGCAGCGCCGACGGCAAGGCCGGGTCGCGGGGGTTGCCGTGGACCAGGGCCAGGCTGGCGCCGTTGCGGCGCAGCCACGGCGCCAGCCTGGCCGACAGGTCGTCGCCGGTGAAGGTGGCGAAGGAATCCGCCGGCAGCCGCCCGACCATCACCGCCATGCCGGGACCGCTGCGCAGTTCCAGGCCGCCGGCCAGTACGCCGGGAACGGCGGCGCCGACCCAGGCGGGAATGCGGGTGGTTTCCCGCAGGAAGGTCAGCACCGATGCCAAATCGCCGGCAAAGGCCTCGCCCACGTAAAGGATGCCGAGATTGCCGCCCGCGATGGCGGCGCCGACGCCTTGCAGGCAAGCCTTGGCCGCCAGTCCCCAATGGTCGGCGCGGGCATGGGCGCAGGCGAAGCTCATCATTTTCCTCCCTCTTGACGCAGCAGGGGAATCACCCAGGGGGCGATGCGCTCGACGATGACGGTGATCCCTTCGGCGGTGGGATGCAAGCCGTCCTTCTGGTTCAGACGGGGGTCGCCGGCGACCCCGTCCAGGAAAAAGGGATAAAGCGGCACCTGCCGCCGGGCCGCCACTTCGCGGTAGGCCTGCCGGAAGGCGTCGCCGTATTCCCGTCCCAGGTTGGGCGGCGCCAGCATGCCGGCCAGCAGGACCCGCACGCCGCGCCCCTGCAGGGCGGCGACGATGGCGTCGAGATTGCGGGCGGTCTGGCCGGGGTCCAGGCCGCGCAGGCCGTCATTGGCCCCCAGTTCGACGATGGCGACGGAAGGCCGGTCGGCCAGTGCCCAGTCCAGCCGGGCCAGACCGCCGGCGCTGGTGTCGCCGGAAACCCCGGCATTGACCACCCGCACCTCCAGTCCGGCCGCCTTCAGCCGCTGTTCCAGGCGGGCGGGGAAGGAGGCCTGGGCCGGCAGGCCATAGCCGGCGGTCAGCGAATCGCCCAGGGCCAGCACCGTCGCCGGCTCGGCCCGGACGGAGGAGACGTTGACAAGCAGGGCCAGGACGCCATATCCGACCCGGACAAGATGTTCGAACCCGCGCACGAAAGCCCTTCCGCTCATGAGCCTGTCCCGTTCCCAGTCGCTGGTCGCGCTTGACGGCGTGCATCTGAACTTGGCGAGTCCGGCCGGCGAGGTCAACGTCCTCAAGGGGATTTCGCTGTCGGTGCAGCCCGGCGAGACGGTCGGCGTGGTCGGGCCGTCGGGATCGGGAAAGTCGTCCCTGCTGATGGTGATGGGGGGGCTGGAGCGGGCCAGCCGCGGCTCGGTGCGGGTGGCGGGGGCCGATCTGTCGGCCCTGGACGAGGACGGACTGGCCCGTCTGCGCCGCGGCGCCATCGGCATCGTGTTCCAGTCCTTCCACCTGATCCCGACCATGACCGCCCTGGAGAACGTGGCGGTGCCGCTGGAACTGGCCGGCGCCGCCGACGCCTTCGCCCGGGCCGAAGACGAATTGCGGGCGGTGGGCCTGGGCCACCGGCTGACCCACAGGCCCGGGCAGCTGTCGGGCGGCGAGCAGCAGCGGGTCGCCCTGGCCCGGGCCTTCGTCATCCGGCCAGGGCTGCTGCTGGCCGACGAGCCCACCGGCAACCTGGATCAGGCCACCGGCCAGGCGGTGATGGATCTGCTGTTCGACCGCCATGCCCGCCTGGGGACCACCCTGATCCTGGTCACCCATGACGCCGCCCTGGCCGGGCGTTGCGCCCGGGTGGTGCGCATGGCCGACGGATGTCTGTCGTGATCGCCGTCGCCGCCCGCTTCGCCCGGCGCGAACTGCGCGGCGGGCTGGCGGGGTTCCGCATCCTGATGGCCTGTCTGGCCCTGGGGGTGGCGGCCATCGCCGCCTCGGGATCGCTGCAGGCGGCCTTTCATGCCGCCTTGGCCCGCGATGCCCGCGCCCTGCTGGGCGGCGATCTCGACATCCGCCAGTCCTATCAGCCGGTCAGCCCCGAGCAGCGTGCCGTCCTGGCCGGCCTGGGCCGCCTCAGCGAGGGAGCCGACATGCGGGTGATGGCCCGCTTCGGCGACGCCCGCCGGCTGGCCGAGCTGAAGGCGGTGGACGGGCTGTATCCCCTGGTCGGCGAGGTGGTGCTGGACCCGCCGCTGCCTTTGGCCGAAGTGCTGGCCGGCAACGGCGCCGCCGTCGAGCCCGGGTTGCTGACGGCATTGGGGGCCGGCCTGGGCGACACCGTCCGGGTAGGTGACGCGACGGTGCAGATCCGGGCGGTGGTGGTGCGCGAGCCCGACCGCATCGCCAACGCCCTGTCGTTCGGCCCGCGTCTGCTGGTTTCCACCGCGCTGCTGCCGCAGACCGGGCTGCTGCAGCCGGGAACGCTGATCCGCTGGTCGGCCCGGCTGGAACTGGCCGATCCCGCCGTCCTGGCCGCGACCAAGGCGTCGCTGGCCGCCCGCTTTCCCGATGCGCCCTGGCAGGTGCGCGACAGCGGCGACGCCGCCCCCGGCCTGGGCCGGATTCTCGACAATATCGCCGCCTTCCTGACCCTGGTCGGCCTGACCGCCCTGCTGGTGGGCGGCATCGGCGTGGCCAGCGCGGTCAAGGCGGTGATGGACGGCCGCCTGTCATCCATCGCCGCTCTGAAGGCGGCGGGAGCACCGGCACGCACCATCTTGCTGACCTACGCGATCCTGGGCGGCGGGCTGGCGACGCTTGGCGTCCTGGCCGGTCTGGCCGTGGGGGCGGCGGTGCCGTGGCTGGTCGAGGCCCTGGCCGGAGACGCCCTGCCGGTGGCGGTGCAGACGGCGCTTTACCCGCTGCCGCTGGCGGTGGCCGCCGCCTTCGGCCTGTTGACCGCCCTGTCCTTCGGCCTGGTGCCGCTGGCCCGCGCTGCCGCGCTTTCCCCCACGATCCTGTTTCGCGGCGCGGCCGATCAGGGCGGCCGGGCCGGCTGGCCGGCCCTGGCGGCAGCCGGGCTTGCCGCCGTCCTGATGGCCGTCCTGGCGGTGGCCGGGGCCGACCGCAAGGGGCTGGCCGCGGTTTTCGTGGCGGCGGCCCCGGCGACCTTGCTGCTGTTCCGCCTGCTGGCCTGGGTTCTGGCCCGGCTGGCGGCCCGGCTGGGGCGGCGGCGGACCGGCCTGGCGGCCCATCCCGCCGTCCGTCTGGCCCTGGCCAACCTGCACCGCCCGGGCAGCACCATCGTCGGAATGGTCATCAGCCTGGGACTGGGGCTGACCATCCTGATGACCACCGCCCTGGTCGAGGCCAATCTGGCCCGCCAGTTCGGCGAGCGCCTGCCCGCCGAGGCCCCGGCCTTCTTTTTCATCGACCTGCAGCCGGCTCAGGTGGACGAATTCGACGCCGCCATCCGTGCCGCCGCCCCTGCCGCGCTCATCGACCGGGCGCCGATGGTGCGGGGGCGGCTTGCCGCGCTGAACGGCCGTCCGGCGGAAGAGGCCCAGGTCGCCCCGGAAGCCCGCTGGGCGCTGCAGGGGGACCGCGGCCTGACCGCCGCCGCCCTGCCGCCGGCCGGCACCCGGATCGTCGCCGGACAATGGTGGGCCGCCGACCATGCCGGTCCGCCGCAGGTTTCGGTGGATGCCGCCCTGGCCCGCGGCCTGGGGCTGAAGCCGGGCGACCGCATCGCCCTGAATGTCCTGGGCCGCGAGATCGAGGCCGACGTCACTTCGCTGCGCGAGGTGGCGTGGTCGTCGCTGAACATGAATTTCGCCTTCATCCTGTCCCCCGACGCCCTGCGTGGCGCGCCGCATACCTGGATCGCCGCCGTTCATGTGCCGGCTGCCGCCGAAGCGGCGATCGAGCGGGCGGTGACCGACCGTTTCCCCAACGTTTCGGCGATCCGGGTCAAGGAAGCCCTGACCACGGTGCGCGAACTGGTCGGACGGGCCGACCAGGCGGTGCGGCTGGCGGCCCTGGTGACGCTGACCTCGGGCGGCCTGGTCCTGGCCGGGGCGATCATGGCCGGCCATCGCCGCCGCGTGCGCGAGGCGGTGGTGCTGAAGGTGCTGGGGGCGACCCGCGCCGACCTGTGGCGGGCCTGGCTGGTGGAATTCGGGGCGGTCGGCGCCGCCGCCGGGCTGGTGGCCGCCGTCATCGCCTCGCTGGCGGCCTGGGCGATCCTGGTCCATGTCATGCGGGCCGACTGGAGCTTTCTGCCCGGGCTTCTGGCGGCGACCTTGCTGGGCTGCGTCGCGGCCAGCCTGCTGGCCGGTTTCGCCGGGACCCACGCCGCCCTTTCGGCCAGGGCGGCACCGCATTTGCGCGACGAATGATACGAAGCCCGGATGATTCATTCGGGCTTCGTATCCAGCGCCCAAGGGCGCGGCCAAGGCCCGCGGATGCGGCCGCCCGGCGAGGGCTTGGGAACCCGGATGATTCATTCGGGTTCCGTATGACGACAAATCCGATCTTGACGGAATGCCGATAGCATCCGACATAGGAAAAGAGGCGGTGCCGCACGGGCCGCTGCAACCGGGTGCCGGCGACGGACCCATCCGAACGTCTCGCTTCCTGAAGGAGGACGCTTCATGAGCCGCCTTTCTGCCTTCAATTCGCCGTTGCTGCTGGGTTTCGACCATTTCGAGCGGGTGCTCGACCGGGTCGCCAAAAGCCAGGGTGAAGGCTATCCCCCCTACAACATCGAACAGATCGGCGACAACGGCCTGCGCATCACGCTGGCGGTGGCCGGTTTTTCGATGGACGATCTCAGCGTCGGGCTCGAGGACAACCAGCTGGTGATCCGCGGCCGTCAGGGCGAGGATGAAAGCGGCCGCGTCTTCCTGCATCGCGGCATCGCCGCCCGCCAGTTCCAGCGCGCTTTCGTGCTGGCGGAAGGCATCGAGGTGATGGCCGCCACCCTGGACAACGGTCTGCTGCACATCGACCTGATGCGGCCGCGTCCCGAACCCAGGGTCAAAAGCATTCCCATCCAGGGCGGGCGCTCTTCCGGCCAGGACGAGGCGCTCCGCACCATCGACGTGACTGCCGATCAGGGCGGGCACGGGCGCTCGCGGCCCAGAACCGGCCAGTGAAGGAGGACGACCATGAACAGGGATTTCGCCCAGCACCCGGTCAGCCCGGCCGAATTCGCCGCCTGGGGGACGCCTGCCGTCGCCTATGTCAAGCGGGTCGAGACCGACGGCGAGGTCGGCTGGTCCATCCATGCCGCCGACGGCACGCCGGTAGGCTTGGCTTCCAGCCGGGACGTCGCCTTCGCCGCCGCCTTCCAGCACGACCTGGAGCCGGTCAGCGTGCACTGACCCGGCGGCTGCCCGCCCGGGCGGTGGCCTGGCAGGTCAGTCGCGCTTGATCAGCGTGCCGACGCCGTGCGGGGTGAACAGTTCCAGCAGCAGGGCGTGGGGGACGCGGCCATCCAGGATGACCGCCGCCTCGACGCCCTGTTCGACCGCGTCCAGGCAGGTTTCCACCTTGGGGATCATGCCGCCCGAGATGGTGCCGTCGGCGATGTAGTCCTTGACTTGCGACGCGGTCATTTCCGGGATCAGGTTGCCGGCCTTGTCCAGCACTCCGGCGACGTCGGTCAGCATCAGCAGGCGGCGGGCCTCGGTGGCGGCGGCGATGGCGCCGGCGGCGGTGTCGGCGTTGATGTTGTAGGTCTCGCCGGCCCCGCCCATGCCCACCGGGGCGATCACCGGAATGACGTCGGATTCGCGGAAGAAATCCAGGATGTGCGGGGTGATCTCGGCCGGTTCGCCGACGAAGCCCAGGTCCAGGACCTTTTCCACCTGGGTTTCGGGGTCCTTGCGGGTGCGGCGCAGCTTGCGGGCGCGGATCAGATGGCCGTCCTTGCCGGACAGGCCGACGGCGAAGCCGCCGGCTTCGTTGATGGCGGAAACGATCTGCTTGTTGATCTTGCCCGACAGGATCATCTCGACCACCTCGACGGTGGCTTCGTCGGTATAGCGCAGGCCATCGACGCGCGGGGTCTGGATGTCCAGGCGCTTCAGCATCTGGTCGATCTGCGGGCCGCCGCCATGCACCACCACCGGGTTGATGCCGACCTGCTTCAAAAGGACGACGTCGCGGGCGAACAGGCGGGCCAGATCGTCGGATTCCATGGCGTGGCCGCCGAACTTGACGACGATGGTCTCGTCGGAATACTGGCGCATGAAGGGCAGCGATTCCGACAGCGTCTTGGCGCGTTCCAGCCAGGCCTGACGGTCATGCAGGATGTCGGGGGTTTCGTCGCTCATGGCTTCAGGTCTCCGGTTGCGCCAGTTGCACGATTTCGGTGCGAAGGTCGGGGATGCCGTCGCCTTTTTCCGAGCTGGTGAGAATCAGCACCGGATGGGCCGCCACGTGGCGGGCGATCTCTTCGGCGGTCCGGGCGCGGACCGCCTCGACCTCGGACGTCTTCAGCTTGTCGACCTTGGTCAGCACCACCTGATAGACCACCGCCGACTGATCCAGCATCTTCATCATGTCGCGGTCGCTGTCCTTCAGGCCGTGGCGGGAATCCACCAGCAGGAAACAGCGCCGCAGGGTCGGGCGGCCGCGCAGGAAGCCTTTGACCAGCCGGGTCCAGGCGTCGACCTTGTCCTTCGGCGCGCTGGCGAAGCCGTAGCCCGGCATGTCGACCATCACCAGCCGGCCGCTGACGTCGAAGAAATTGAGTTCCTGGGTCCGGCCCGGGGTGTTCGAGGTCCGCGCCACCGTCGACCGGCCGCACAGGGCGTTGATCAGCGAGCTTTTACCGACATTGGATCGCCCGGCAAAGGCGATTTCCGGCAGGCCGATGGGCGGCAGCCCGTCCAGGGCCACCGCACCGCGCAGGAAGGTGATGTCGCGGGCGAACAGCAGCCGGCCGGCCTCGACCAGGGCCGCCTGGGCCTCGGCGTCGGGCGGGGCGGCGGTCAGTGCTTCGCCCCCGCTTTGCGCATGATCACCCATTGCTGCAGGATCGACAAAGAGTTCGACCATGCCCAGTAGATCACCAGTCCGGCGGCGAACTGGCCCAGCATGAAGGTGAACAGGAACGGCAGGAACATGAACATCTTGGCCTGGACCGGATCGGCCGGCTGCGGGTTCAGCTTCTGCTGCAGCCACATGGTGATGCCCATGATGATCGGCCACACGCCGATATGCAGGAAGCCGGGCAGGACGGCGTTGGCGTCGAAGGGGATCAGGCCGAACAGGTTGAACAACGTGGTCGGATCGGGGGCCGACAGGTCGTGGATCCAGCCGTAGAAGGGCGCATGGCGCATTTCGATGGTGACGAACAGCACCTTGTAGAGGGCGAAGAACACCGGGATCTGGATCAGCATCGGCAGGCAGCCGGACACCGGATTGACCTTTTCCCGCTTGTAGAGCGCCATCATTTCCTGCTGGACGCGGACCTTGTCGTCGCCGAAGCGGGCCTGCAGCGCCTGCATTTCCGGCTGCAGGGCCTTCATCTTGGCCATCGAGACATAGGACTTGTTGGCCAGGGGGAACATGGCCAGCTTGATCAGCACGGTCAGGGCCATGATGGCCAATCCCATGTTGCCCAGGGCATCGTGGAACATCTTCAGCAGATAGAAGAACGGCTTGGTCAGGAAATAGAACCAGCCGAAATCGATGGCCAGGTCGAAGCGTTCGATGCCCAGCTTCTCGCCATAGGCGTCCAGCAGGCCGACCTGCTTGGCCCCGGCGAACAGGTGGAACGAGGCCTCGGCGGCCCCGCCGGCGGCGATGACACGGGCGGCTTCGGTGAAGTCGACCTGATAGCGGTCGCCGCTGTCGATGCGCTGATGCACGAAGCGGCCGGTGGCCTCGCCCTTCTGGTCGGGGACCAGGGCGGTCAGCCAGTACTTGTCGGTGATGCCGATCCAGCCGCCGGTGCTTTTCTCGCGCACCGTGCCTTCCTTCTTCAGGTCGTCGTACTTCAGTTCCTTCAAGGTGCCGTTGAAGATGCCCAGCGGCCCTTCATGCAGGATGTACATGCCTTCGGTCTTGGGGGTGCCGGTGCGCGACACCAGGGCATAGGCATGCAGGGTCAGCGGCCGGGTGCCGTAATTCTCGACCCGCTGGTCGACGCGGAACATGTAATTGTCGTCGACGCCGATGGTGCGGATGAAGCGCAGCCCGTCGCCATTGTCCCACGACAGCACCGCCTTGCCGCCGACGGTCAGTTCGGCCGCGTCCGACGACCACACGGTATCGGCGCCGGGAACCTTGACGGTGGGGTCGGCGGGGACCCAGCCGAATTCGGCGTAATAGGGATGCGGCGCCCCCGACGGCGACAGCACTTCGATCTCGCGGCTGGCGGGGTCGGTGGTTTCGCGATAGCCGGCCAGGGTCAGGTCGTCCAGGCGGGCGCCCAGCAGTGCGATGGAACCGTGCAGCTTGCCGGTCCGCACCGGGATGCGGCGGCTTTTGTCCAGGGCCTGGGCGCGGGTTTCGGCGGCATTGGCCTTGACCGCCTGGGGGCTTGGCTGGGCGTCGGCGGCGGCCTGGGGCACCGGCGGCGTGCCGGCGGCGGTGACGGCCTGGCCGGGCGCGGTGGGCGTGGCCGGCTTCGACGGGAACAGCCACTGGAACCCGAACAGGATCAGGACCGAGAGGGCGATGGCGAGAAACAGGTTGCGCTGTTCGTTCATGACGTCCTATCCGGATGGCCGCAGGCGGCCTTCGACTTCGGTTCGGGGACGGGGTCGAAACCGCCGTCGTTCCACGGATGGCAGCGGCACACGCGACGCACCGCCAACCACGATCCACTGACTGCCCCGTGTTTGGCCAGCGCCTCGACGGCATAGGCGGAACACGAGGGATAAAACCGGCAACTGGCCGGCAAGACCGGCGACAGCAGCAGCTGATAGGCCCGCACCAGTCCGCTCAGCAGCCAGCTTGCCGGGCTCATGGGCCTTGCGTCTCCGCGGTGCGGCCGCGGGGTGTGGCCCCGCCGCGCGGCGTACCGACACGTTTTAGCGCGGCGCGCAAATCCTGCAAGAGAAGAGAATATGGCCGGCTCACCGTTTCGGGACGTCCGATGACCACATAATCCAATCCGGGGGTGGCCAGTTCGGGCATCAGCTCGGCCACGGCGGCCTTCAGGCGGCGGCGAGCCCGGTTGCGGGCGACCGCATTGCCGACCTTCTTGGAACAGGTGAAGCCGACGCGTGTGACGTCGGCTTCCGTTTGCGGCACCGGGGCCGCCTGCAGGATCAGTCCGGGAGCAGCCCATTTGCGGCGCTCGGCAGCGATGCGAAGAAAATCCGCCCGCTTTTTCAGCCGCGCCAGCACATTGGGCATGACCGCCGGTCAGGCCGACAGGCGCTTGCGGCCCTTCGAGCGGCGGTTGGCGATGACCTTGCGGCCGCCGACGGTGGCCATGCGGGCGCGGAAGCCGTGGCGGCGGGCGCGGACGATCTTGGAAGGCTGAAAGGTACGCTTCACGGCGGGTACTCCGAACAATACGGTCGAGCGGACTCGAAAAACGGAAGCCGCGCTTATAAGCCGAGGACCATGCCCGAGTCAACCCGCCCCGTTCAGGGCCGCCCCATTCAGGGCCGCAGAATGTTCAGCATGGCCTGGACCGCCTCGTCCGGCAGATCGGCGATGGACGCGGCCAGACGGTTGGCCAGTTCGGTGTGGGCCGGCGACAGCCCGGCGGTGTCGATGGCGACGCGGGGATGCGACAGTTCGGCCAGCCGTTTCAGTTCTTCCGCTTCGTCCCAGATGCAGCCCAGACAGCCGGCCACCTGCATCACCAGCCCGGGAGCCGGGCGGCCGCGATGCCCACGTTCCAGCGCCGACAGATAGGCCGCCGACACCCCCAGTTCGGCGGCCATCGCCTTCAGCGGCAGGCCGCGGGCCGCGCGCAGGGCGCGGACCCGGGCGCCGAACGGGGTCACCGCCGCCTCCGGATCAGGACGTACAGGGCGCCGTCGCCGCCATCCTTGGGCCGGGCATGGGAAAAGCCCAGGACCCGCTCGCGCAGCGGGCTCTGGTTCAGCCAGCGCGGCACCTGGGCCTTCAGGATGCCGGGGCCGGGGCGACCGCCCTTGCCGGTGATCACCAGGACGCACCGCCGCCCGGCCTCCCAGGCGCGGCCGATGAAGGCCAGCAGCTCGGCATGGGCCAGATCCTGGGTCAGGCCGTGCAGGTCCAGACGGCCGTCGATGACCATTTCCCCCTTCTTCATCCGCTCGGCGGAACGGCGGTCCAGGCCGGCGGGATTTTCTCCGGGGGTCAGGGGGGTCAGCTCGCGGCGGGTCTCCGGCACGGGCGCTGTCTGCGGCCGCGCCGCCGGGGCCGGCCGTCGCGGCGGGGCGGCCGGGGACGGAGGTGGGGGCGGGGTGGGTTCGGGCTCGTCGGCGATTTCCATCATCCGGCCGGGCAGCGGCGCCACGTCGCGGGTGACGGCTCGCCAGATGCGGGCCTCGTCCGGCGTCACGGCACGGCGGCGCGGCCGGTGGGCGGCGCCGGAGCCGCTCATGGCGGCAGGACCTCGACCGGCGGGGTCTCCTCGGCCTCGGGCGGGGCGGGATGGGCGAAGTCGTAAAGGTTGCGGCGCACGAATTTGTGCCAGTCCCCCCGCGGGGCGTAGCAGGGGGGTTCGCCGCCGTCGCGCACCAGGATGGCGATGCCGCCCAGCGTCCAGATCTGCCGCCAGTGCGCGGCGCTTTGCAGCACATAGGCGATGGTGCGGGTGCGGATGCGCCAGGCGATGAAATATTTGATGCCCAGCAGATGGATCAGGGCGCCAAGGGTCATGGCGACGATCCCGATGGCGACGCCGGTGGCCAGCAGGACGGCCAGGGCCAGCAGCATCAGCGCGGTCAGCGGAATCAGGTGGTCCCAGGAATTGTGGACCGGCGAGCCCTGGAAATCGAGCATGCGCTGGTCGGTGTAGATTTCGACCTGGCCGGTCAGCACGGCGGCGCGCAGCCGTTCGTGCAGATCGACTTCCTCCTGGGCCTTCTTGGCCCGCCACGCGGCCATCAACTCGCTCATGATCCCTCCGGGGCGGCAGGATGCGACGGGCGGCGGCGGCTTGGCAAGTCTTTCAGCCGGCGGCGGCCGGCAGAAAGACCGAGAAGGCCGATCCCCGGCCGGGAATCGACTGGATGGCCAGGGCGCCGCGGTGACGGCCGACGATATGCTTGACGATGGCCAGGCCCAGGCCGGTGCCGCCCAGGCTGCGCGACCGGGCGCTGTCGACGCGGTAGAAACGCTCGGTCAGGCGGGGCAGGTGTTCCGGGGCGATGCCGTCGCCGCAATCTTCCACCCGCAGCACCACCGCCGGCCCCGCCCGCAAGGCCGGCCCGGCCTGATCGGGCAGGGGGCCGGCGATCTCCAGGCGGATGGTGACGGCGGTTCCCTGGCGGCCGTATTTGACCGCGTTGTCCAGCAGGTTCTGCACCACCTGGGCCAACTGGTCGGCCTGTCCCGCCACCAGGGGAATGCGGGGATCGATTCCGACGTCGATGGACATCGAACGGGCCGCCGCCAGCGGCGTCAGGGCGTCGGCGCCGTCTTTGACGATCCGGCCCAGATCGGCGGTCCCCGCAGGGGGGGTGTGTTCATCCTGCTCGATGCGCGACAGGCTCAGCAGATCCTCGATCAGCCGGGCCATGCGCGATCCCTGGTCGTGCATGATGCCCAGGAACCGGTCGCGTGCCTCGGGATCGTCCCGGGCCGGGCCGCGCAGGGTGTCGATGAAGCCCAGCAAGGTGGCCAGCGGCGTGCGCAGTTCGTGGCTGGCATTGGCGACGAAATCGGCGCGCATCCGTTCCATGCGCTTGATGGCGGTCAGGTCGGTCAGGACCAGGACGGCGACGGCACTGCTGGCCGGCGACGGCCCCAGGCTTTCGATGCTGAATCGCAATGACCGCTCGGCCGGGACCGGCAGGTCGAATTCGCCGCCTTCCGCCGGTCCGCCGGCCAGAACGGAATCGGCCGCCGCCAGGACGGCTGGGGTGCGCAGGACGGCGGCCAGGTCCCGGTCCGACGGGTCGCGGCCGAACAGGCCCAGGGCGGCGCGGTTGACCCGCACCACCCGGCGGTCGCGGTCCAGCAGGACCAGCGGATCGGGCAGGGTTTCGAACAGGCCGTCGTTCCAGCGGGCCAGGGCGGCCAGGGCCGCCTGCCGGTCGTGCCAGGCGTGGCGCAATTGCGCCACCGACGAGGCGATTTCTTCCGCGGCGCTGTCCGGGACCAGGCGCGGGGGCGTCGCCTCGCCGCCGGCCGCCAGATTGCGGGCCCACAGCGCCAGATGGGCCGCGTCGTGCAAGGTGCGGCGGATCAGCAGGGCGATGGCGGCGAAGGCCAGCAGCCACAATCCCGCCGCCACCAGCACATGCAGGCCGTAGGACAGCACCATCACCGCCAGGACGGCGACGGTCGGCAGCGACAGGACCAAGGCCCGGCGCAGCAGGCGGGGAGTGGCGAAGGCGGGAGGGGTCATCATGATTCCGATACGAAACGGCCCCCCCAGTCTAGCAGGGGGGGCCGTTGCCTGTCGCGTGACGAGGCGATGACATTACCGGGTGATGGAATCGTAGCAGGCCAGCACCGCCATGTTGACGATGTCGTTGGCGGTGGCGTCCATCGAGGTGATCTGGATCGGTTGCGACAGGCCGGTCAGGATCGGGCCGATGACCGTGCCGCCGCCCAGTTTCTGCACCAGCTTCCACGAGATGTTGGCCGAATGCAGGCCGGGCATGATCAGCACGTTGGCCGGCCCCTTCAGGCGGCAGAAGGGATAATGCGTCAGCAGTTCGGGATCCAGCGCCACGTCGGCGCCCATTTCGCCGTCATATTCGAAATCGACGCCGCGCTGGTCCAGCAGGGCCACCGCCTGGCGCACCCGTCCGGACGGGTGGCTGGCCGGATTGCCGAAGGTGGAAAAGGACAGCAGGGCCACCCGGGGCTCGTACCCCAGCCGCCGCACCTTGGCCGCCGCCAGGATTGCGATGTCGGCGATCTGCTCGGCGGTGGGGGTTTCATGGACGGTGGTGTCGGCCATGAACACGGTGCGGCCGCGGGCCAGAACCATGTTCAATCCCATCAGCACCTCGCCGGGGGCGGGGTCGACCACCCGCTTGATCTCGTCGAAGGCCTGCCAGTAATTGCGGGTGATGCCGGTGATCATGGCGTCGGCATCGCCTTCGGCGACCATCAGCGAGCCGAAGATGTTGCGTTCCTGGTTGACCAGCCGCTGGACGTCGCGGGCCAGATAGCCCTTGCGCTGCAGGCGCCGGTACAGGACTTCGATGTAATGCTCGCGCCGGGGCGAGACGCGGGCGTTGACGATCTCCAGCCCTTCCCCGCCGGGCAGGCCGATGCGGCGCATGGTTTCCAGGATGCGGTCCTCGCGGCCCAGCAGCACCGGCGTGCCGTAGCCGGCATTGCGGAAGGCCAGGGCGGCGCGGATGGTCTTTTCCTCTTCGCCCTCGGCGAACACCACCCGGCAGGGATGCGCCCGCACCTTCTCGGCGATCACCTGCAGGCTGGCGGCGGTCGGGTCCAGCCGTGCCGACAGCTGCTTGCGGTAGCCGTCCATGTCGACGATCGGCTTCTGGGCGACGCCGCTGGCCATCGCCGCTTCCGCCACCGCCGGCGGAATCGCGGCGATCAGGCGCGGATCGAAGGGCACGGGAATGATGTATTCGGGGCCGTAACGAAGACGCCTGCCGGCATAGGCGGCGTCGACCTCGTCGGGCACGTCCTCGCGGGCCAGCTGGGCGATGGCCCGGGCGGCGGCGATCTTCATCGCCTCGTTGATGGTGCGGGCCCGCACGTCCAGGGTGCCCCGGAAGATATAGGGGAAGCCCAGGACATTGTTGATCTGGTTGGGGTAATCCGAGCGGCCGGTGGCGACGATGGCGTCGCTGCGGACCTGGCGCACCTCTTCCGGGGTGATTTCCGGGTCGGGATTGGCCATCGCGAAGATGATCGGCCGGGGGGCCATGCCGGCGACCATTTCGGGCGTCACCGCCCCCTTGACCGACAATCCCATGAAGACGTCGGCGCCGGCCATCGCCTCGGTCAGGGTGCGGGCGGCGGTCGGCACCGCGTGGGCCGACTTCCACTGGTTCATGCCGTCGGTGCGGCCCTGCCAGATCACGCCCTTGGTGTCGCACAGGGTGACGTTCTCGTGGCGGATGCCGACCGCCTTGATCAGTTCGACGCAGGCGATGGCGGCGGCGCCGGCGCCGTTGACCACCACCTTGGTCTCGGCCAGGGTGCGGCCGGTCAGGTCCAGGGCGTTCATCAGGCCGGCGGCGGCGATGATGGCGGTGCCGTGCTGGTCGTCGTGGAAGACCGGGATGTCCATGATCTCGCGCAGGCGGCTTTCGATGATGAAGCATTCCGGCGCCTTGATGTCTTCCAGGTTGATGCCGCCGAAGGACGGCCCCAGGAAGCGGACGCAATTGATGAACTCGTCGACGTCGCGGGTGTCGACTTCCAGGTCGATGGCGTCGACGTCGGCGAAGCGCTTGAACAGCACCGCCTTGCCTTCCATCACCGGCTTGCCGGCCAGGGCGCCCAGGTCGCCCAGACCCAGAACGGCGGTGCCGTTCGAGATGACCGCCACCAGATTGCCCTTGGCGGTGTAGTCGTAGGCCAGCGACGGGTCGCGGGCGATGTGCAGGCAGGGAAAGGCGACGCCGGGGGAATAGGCCAGCGACAGGTCGCGCTGGGTGGTCATCGGCTTGGTGGGCACCACCTCGATCTTGCCGGGGCGCCCCGAGGCGTGCATCAGCAGGGTTTCCCGTTCAAGGGCGGAGGTGTCGCTCATGGTGTCAGGCCTTGCGTTGGACGGTGTGGACGTTGGCGGCCCCGGCATCGGCCAGGGCCAGTCTGGCTTTTTCTTCCTGCAGCTGGTCGCCGGCCATCACCCACAGGATGATGCTGCCGGCTTCCAGGGCGCGGACGAAATCTTCCGATTCGGGGATGGCGGCGATCTCGTCCAGGAATTCCTTGGCGGCGACGCCGCCGACGCTGGCGGCGACCAGGGCGGCCAGGGCGGCGCCCACCGGCCCGGCGGCCAGGGCGATCAGGCCGGCGGCGACCAGCGGGCCTTCGTATTTGACCTCGCCGGCCAGGGCGACCAGCACGTCGCGCCACGGCCGGGCGTCGCGGCCGGCGGTGACGTCCAGGGAATCGTGCGACGACAGCACCGACAGGGCGTCGCGGGGAAAGCCGGCGGCGGTCAGGCGGTCGACAGCCGCCTGGAAACGGTCGCGTGCGGAAAAGGTGCCGACCACCTCGCGGGCAGTCGGGGCGTGGGATGCCAGGACCGTCATGGCGCTCCTCCTCAAATCGTGTCGTTCATGGTCTGCCATTGTGCGCCAAGCCGGGGCCGCTGCAAAGGGGGGCCGCAAGTCCTCAGGGTGATCGCCTTTGGCGATCGCCCTGCCTTCTTTCATGTCGGCATCAATCGCCGGCGGGGGCATCCGCCCCCTTAGGCTTCCTCGCTTTCCCTCCGGGGCTCCGCCCCTCCGGCCTCTGCGGCGCCCAACGGGCATAGTCCTCGCTACGCTCGTCCAAAGGCGATCACCCCGCAAGTCCTTGCGGCGGCCGGCCAGCGTGGTACTTTGCCCGTCTTATGGCAAAAGGCTGGATTTTCTCACCGTGACCGTTTCTCCGGACACGCCCGAACTGACCCCGATGATGGCGCAGTACCTCTCCATCAAGCGGGCCAATCCCGATTGCCTGCTGTTCTACCGGATGGGCGATTTCTACGAACTGTTCTTCGACGACGCGGTCAAGGCCGCCGCCGCCCTGGACATCGCCCTGACCAAGCGCGGCAAGCACCAGGGCGACGACATCCCGATGTGCGGGGTGCCGGTGCGCTCTTACGAGATGTACCTGTCGCGGCTGGTGCGGGCCGGCTTTCGCGTCGCCATCTGCGAACAGACCGAGGACCCGGCCGAGGCCAGGAAGCGCGGCTCGAAATCGGTGGTGGCGCGCGACGTCATCCGTCTGGTCACCGCCGGCACGCTGACCGAAGATAATCTGCTGGATGCCCGCGCCCACAATTATCTGGCGGCGGCGGCGCAGGCCCAGGGCCAGCTGGGTCTGGCCTGGGTCGACGTCTCGACCGGCGAGATCACCCTGCAATCCCTGGATGGCGGCCGTCTGGGGGCCGCCCTGGCCCGGCTGTCCCCCGGCGAGCTGCTGGTGCCCGACCGGCTGCTGGACGAAGCCGGCCTGTCCGATGTCTGGGCCGATTGGAAGGCGGTGGTGACGCCGCTGCCGGCAGTCCGTTTCGATTCCGAAAATTCTAGGCGGCGGCTGGAGGCGCTGTACGATGTCGGGTCCCTGGACGGCTTCGGCGCGTTCTCGCGGGCCGAACTGGCCGCCGCCGGCGCCCTGGTCGATTATGTCGAGCTGACCCAGAAGGGCAGGCTGCCGCTGTTGCAGCCGCCGCGGCGGCTGGCCCAGGGCGCGGTGATGGAAATCGATGCCGCCACCCGGCGCAACCTGGAATTGGCCGCCACCCTGAGCGGCGAGCGCCGGGGCTCGCTGCTGGCCACCATCGACCGTACCGTCACCGGCGCCGGCGCCCGTTTGCTGGCGGCCCGGCTGGCGGCACCGCTGACCGATCCCGCCGCCATCGACACCCGCCTGGACGCGGTGGCCTTCTTCCGCGATCACCCCTTGCTGTGCGGCGACCTGCGGGCTGCCCTCAGGCGCTGCCCCGACGTCGAACGGGCCTTGACGCGCCTGTCGCTGGGACGCGGCGGCCCGCGCGACCTGGCCGCCATCCGCGATACCCTGGGGCAAGGTCCGGCCCTCCGCCTGGGCCTGGGGCGCCACGACCTGGACGCGCCGCCGGCCGCCATCGCCGCCGCCGCCGCCGGCCTGGGCGAACATTCGGCGCTGGTCGACCGGCTGAGCCGGGCTCTGGCCGACGAGCTGCCGCTGGCGGCCAGGGACGGTGGCTTCATCCGGCCCGACTATCATCCCGGCCTGGACGAGCTGGCGGTGCTGCGCAAGGAGGGATTCGGCCTGCTGACCCGCCTGGAGCGACGTTACGTAGACGAAACGGGCGTTGCCACCCTCAAGATCCGTCACAACAACATCATCGGCCACCATGTCGAGGTGCCGGCCCGGCAGGCCGACAAGCTGGACGAACGCTTCATCCATCGTCAGACGATGGCCAACGCCGCCCGCTACACCACCGGCGAACTGATCGAGCTGGCCGGCAAGATCCAGGGGGCGGGCGAACGCATGCTGGCGCTGGAAGGCCAGCTGTTCGACGAACTGGTGGCCGAGGTGCTGGCCCATGCCGCCGCCATCGCCGCCACCGCCCAGGCCCTGGCCGAACTGGACGTCGCCGCCGCCCTGGCCGAACTGGCCGCCGATGGCGGCTGGACCCGGCCGCTGGTGGACGACAGCCGGGTCTTCGCCGTCCGCGGCGGCCGCCATCCGGTGGTCGAGGCCGCCCTGGCCGCCGCCCATGCCGGCAGTTTCGTCGCCAACGATTGCGACCTGTCCGACGGCAGCCGCCTGTGGCTGGTCACCGGCCCCAACATGGCCGGCAAGTCCACCTTCCTGCGGCAGAACGCGGTCATCGCCGTGCTGGCCCAGACGGGATCGTTCGTCCCGGCCGAATCCGCCCATATCGGCGTCGTCGACCGGCTGTTTTCCCGCGTCGGCGCCGCCGACGACCTGGCGCGCGGCCGGTCGACCTTCATGGTCGAGATGGTCGAGACCGCCGCCATCCTGAATCAGTCCGGCCCCCGTGCCCTGGTCATTCTGGATGAAATCGGCCGCGGCACCGCCACCTTCGACGGCCTGTCCATCGCCTGGGCGGTGGTGGAAGGGCTGCACGAGACCAATCGCTGCCGCGCCCTGTTCGCCACCCATTATCACGAGCTGACCCGTCTGGCCTCGCGGCTGCCGCAACTGTCCTGCCATCAGATGCGGGTCAAGGAATGGCAGGGCGACGTGGTCTTCCTGCACGAAGTGGCGGCCGGCGCCGCCGACCGTTCCTATGGCATCCACGTGGCCCGGCTGGCCGGCCTGCCCCAGGCGGTGGTGTCCCGCGCCGAAGAGGTGCTGTCCGCCCTGGAGAAAGGCGAACAGGGCGGCGCCGTCGCCCGGCTGGCCGACGATCTGCCGCTGTTCGCCGCCCTGTCCCGGCCGCCCCGGCCGTCCGAAGCGGCCGCGGCCGGCCCGTCGGCGCTGGAAAGCCGGCTGGCCGCCGTCAACGCCGACGATCTGTCGCCGCGTCAGGCGCTGGAACTGCTGTACGAGCTGAAGGCCCTGGCCGCATCATGAACTGGCTGGTCAACCTGGCCCTGCTGGCCATCGAGATCGGTCTGCCGCTGGGGCTGGTGTGGTGGCTGGTGCGCCGGCTGAAAACCCTGGGCGACTAGGCCGTCCGGGGGCCGCCGCCGCGCCGAAACAGTGGAAAGCCCCGAGAAGCACGGCCTATAATCCTTTGTCCACGCCCCAGGTCCGGTATGTTTCCATGAGCAAGATCCGTTCGCAACGCGCCATCATCGACCGCCGGGCACTGATCGCGCGCCTGGAGGCGGTGGTCGCCCTGGATCTCAACAAGATCAAGCGGCGGGGCAAGGTGCTGGAAACCTTCAAGGAGGCGCTGGCCGCCGGCCGGGCCGAGGTGCGCCGCCGCTTCGACGGCCACGGGGCGGGCGGCCACGGCGAGGGCAGCCAGACGGTGGGCGAGAATTGCTTCCTGATCGACCAGATGATCCGCGTCATCCACGATTACGCCGCGCAATACGAATTTCCCCAGGGCATCCGCACCAGCGGCGAGGCGATGAGCCTGGTGGCCGTCGGCGGCTATGGCCGCGGCGAGCTGTCGCCGCAATCCGACATCGACTTGCTGTTCCTGACCCCCTACAAGCGCACCCCCTGGCACGAACAGATCGTCGAATACATCCTTTACATGCTGTGGGACATGGGCCTGAAGGTGGGCCAGGCCACCCGTTCGGCCGACGAGTGCGTGCGTCTGGCCAAAAGCGACCTGACCATCCGCACCGCATTGCTGGAAATGCGCTGGATCTGGGGCGACCAGCCGCTGTTCCGCGACCTTAAAAGCCGTTTCGCAGCCGAAGTGATTGCCGGCAGCGGCGAGGAATTCGTCGAAGCCAAGCTGGCCGAACGCGACGGCCGGCACGAACAGATGGGCGACACCCGCTATGTGCTGGAACCCAATGTCAAGGAAGGCAAGGTGGGCCTGCGCGACCTGCACACCCTTTACTGGCTGGCCAAGTATCTGTACCGCATTGCCGATGTCGGCGAACTGGCGGAAACCGGGGTGATCTCGAAGGATGCCTGGAAACGCTTCGTCAAGGCCCAGGGATTCCTGTGGACGGTGCGCTGCCACCTGCATTACGTCACCGGCCGGGCCGAGGACCGCCTGACCTTCGACGTCCAGCCCGAGATCGCCCGGCGGATGAACTATGCCGACCGTGCCGGCAGCCGCGGCGTCGAACGCTTCATGAAGCACTTTTTCCTGGTCGCCAAGGATGTCGGCGACCTGACCCGCCTGTTCTGTTCGCTGGCCGAGGAGAAGCAGAAGCGCAAGCCGAAGATCCGCCTGGGACAGCTGCTGTTCCTGAAGCGGTCGAACATCGCCGGTTTCGGCCTGGACGGCGACCGTTTGACCGTCGCCCGCGACGATCAGTTCGAAACCGATCCGATCGCCATGATCCGGCTGTTCCATACCGCCCTGGAGCATGGGCTGGATATCCATCCCAAGGCCCTGGATCTGGTTCACCGCAACCTGAAGCGCATCGATGCCGGGCTGCGGGCCGATCCCCAGGCCAACCGCCTGTTCATGTCGGTCATCACCAGCCGCAAGAACCCGGAAGTGGCCTTGCGCCTGATGAACGAGGCCGGGGTGCTGGGCAGGTTCATCCCCGATTTCGGCCGGGTGGTCGCCCAGATGCAGTACGACATGTACCACGTCTACACGGTGGACGAGCACACGGTGCAGGCCATCGGCATCCTGCACGCCATCGAGCGCGGCGAGCTGAAGGAAGAGGCGCCGGTCTGCACCGAGATCATCCACAAGGTAGCCTCGCGCGATGCCCTGTACCTGGCCACGCTGCTGCACGACATCGCCAAGGGCCGGAACGGCGACCATTCGGTGCTGGGGGCCGATGTCGCCCTGAAGCTGGGGCCGCGTTTCGGCCTGTCCGACCAGGAAACCGAGACGGTGGCTTGGCTGGTGCGCGAACATCTGACCATGAGCCGCATCGCCTTCAAGCGCGACATCGACGATCCCAAGACCATCGCCGATTTCGTTGCGAAAGTGCAAAGTCCGGAGCGGCTGCGCCTGCTGCTGTGCCTGACCGTCGCCGACATCCGTGCCGTCGGGCCGACGGTGTGGAACGGCTGGAAGGGCGGCCTGCTGCGCGAGCTTTACAACCGCACCCTGGAAATGATGCTGGGCGGTCTGGCCGAGGCCCGGGAACACCGGGTGCAGGCGGCCCAGGACGCCTTGACCCGCGAGCTGGCCGGGCTGAACTGGCCGGCGGCCGAGATCGAGGCGCATCTGGCGCGCGGTTATCCCACCTACTGGACCGGATTCGATCAGCCCACCCATGTCCGCCACGCCCGGCTGGTGCGCGAGGCCGAGACGATCAAGGCGCCGCTGACCGTCGATTCCCGCATCGATTCGTTCCGGTCGGTTACAGAGATAACCGTTTACACCAGCGACCATCCCGGCCTGTTCTCGCAGATCGCCGGGGCGATGGCGGTGTCGGGGGCCAACATCGTCGACGCCAAGATCGTGACGATGGCCAACGGCATGGCGCTCGACACCTTCTGGGTCCAGGATTCCGACGGGGCGCCCTTCAACAACCCGTCGCGGCTGGCCAAGCTGTCGGCCGCCATCGAGCAGGTCCTGTCCGGCCGCATGCGCCTGGATCGCGAACTGGCGGCGCGCAAGGGCCGCCTGCCGACCCGCACCGCCGTCTTCAAGGTGCCGCCGCGGGTGATGGTCGACAACAAGGCCTCGTCCAACTACACCCTGATCGAGGTCAACGGCCGCGACCGCCCCGGCCTGCTGTACGACCTGACCGCCGCCATGACCCAATTGGGGCTGCAGATCGGGTCGGCCCATATCTCGACCTATGGCGAGCGGGTGGTCGACGTGTTCTACGTCAAGGACGTCTTCGGCCTGAAGATCGAGCATGGCCGCAAGCTGGACCAGATGCGCGAGACCCTGCTGAAGGCCCTGGACGATCCGGCGGCGGCGGGGAAGGCCGCCAAGGAGAAGGCGGCGGAGTGACGGCCGCGCCAAATTCCTGTATCCCTGACCGCCATGTCCCTGTTCCGCTCCATCGCCACCGTCGGCGGCTTCACCATGCTTTCGCGCGTCACCGGGCTGGCGCGCGAGATGATGATCGCCCATTACATGGGGGCAAGCTGGGTGGCCGACGCCTTTTTCGTCGCCTTCCGCTTTCCCAACCTGTTCCGCTCGCTGTTCGCCGAAGGCGCCTTCAACGCCGCCTTCGTGCCGCTGTTCGCCGGCCGGCTGGCCGGTGACGGCGCCCTGGCGGCGCAGATGTTCGCCCGGCAGGCCCTGACGGGGATGGCGGTGGTGCTGGCCTTGTTCGTGGCGGTGATGGAAATCGCCATGCCCTGGGCCATCTACGGGCTGGCCCCCGGCTTCGAGGCCGTCCCCGGCAAGATCGAACTGGCCGCCGACCTGGCCCGCATCTGCTTTCCCTACCTGCTGTTCATCTCGCTGACGGCGCTGCAGGCCGGGGTGCTGAATTCCCTGGGCCGCTTCGCGGCGGCGGCGGGGACGCCGGTTCTGCTGAACGTGGTGGGCATGGCCGGCCTGTGGGCGCTGACCCCGCTGACCCCGACGCCGGGGCATGCCCTGGCCTGGGGCACCTTTGCCGCCGGCATCGCCCAGTTCGTCTGGCTGGCGGTGGCGGTGCGGCGGGCCGGCATGGGGCTGGCCCCGGCCCGGCCCCGCCTGACCCCCGAGATCAGGACCCTGGCCCGCCGGATCGTCCCCGGCGCCCTGGGGGCCGGCATCTATCAGGTCAACCTGCTGATCAACACCATCATCGCCTCGACGGTGGCCAACGGCGCGGTCAGCTATCTGAACTATGCCGACCGCATCAACCAGCTGCCGCTGGGGGTGGTGGGCGTCGCCATCGGCACCGCCCTGCTGCCGCTGCTGGCCCGCCAGATCAAGGCCGGCGATCTGGATGCCGCCCGGGACAGCCAGAATCGCGCCCTGGAGCTGGGATTGCTGCTGACCCTGCCGGCGGCGGCGGCGTTGATGTGCGTCGGCGCTCCGGTGGTGCAGGTGCTGTTCCAGCGCGGCGCCTTCGGCCCGGCCGAGACCCAGGCCACCGCCCAGGCGCTGAGCGCCTTCGCCATCGGCCTGCCGGCCTTCGTGCTGGTCAAGGCGCTGGTTCCGGCCTTCTTCGCCCGCGAGGACACCCGCACCCCGGTCAAGGTCGCCGGGCTGGCCATGATCCTGAACGTCGTCCTCAACCTGGCCCTGGTCGGGCCGCTGGCCCATGTCGGCATGGCGCTGGCGACGGCGCTGGCCTCGTGGGTCAACGCGGTGATCCTGGTGCTGCTGCTGGCCCGCCGGGGCCTGTTCACTGTCGATGCCCGCCTGCGGCGGCGGGCGCCGCGGATCGTGCTGGCCGCCGCCCTGATGGCCGCCGCCCTGCTGGGCCTGCACCGGCTGCTGTGGCCGCTGGCCGAAGGACAGGGGCTGGCCCTGCTGGTGCTGGCCGCCCTGGTGGCGGCCGGGATGCTGGTTTTCGCCCTGGCCGCCCAGCTGACCGGAGCGGTCCGCTGGGCGGAAGTGCGGCCGATGATGCGGCGCCGTCCTTGACAGCGCCCGCGCTTGCCTTATAGCTGACGGGACCGTGGGTCCAAACCAGGAGTATTCCCGACCATGCAGCGCATTTTTTCCGGCGTCCAGCCGACCGGAAACCTCCATCTCGGCAACTATCTCGGCGCCATCCGCAACTGGGTGCGGCTGCAGGGCGAGTACGAGTGCATCTTCTGCATGGTCGATCTGCACGCCATCACCGTGTGGCAGGACCCCAAGGAACTGATCCGCAACACCCGCGAGGTGGCGGCCGGGATGATCGCCGCCGGCGTCGACGCCGAAAAGCACATCGTCTTCAACCAGTCGATGGTGCCGGCCCATGCCCAGCTGGCCTGGGTGTTCAACTGCGTCGCCCGCATCGGCTGGCTGAACCGCATGACCCAGTTCAAGGAAAAGGCCGGCAAGCACAAGGAAAACGCCTCGGTCGGCCTGTTCGCCTATCCCAACCTGATGAGCGCCGACATCCTGACCTACAAGGCCACCCACGTTCCGGTGGGCGAGGATCAGAAGCAGCATCTGGAACTGGCCCGCGACACCGCCCAGAAGTTCAACAGCGATTACGGCGTCGACTTCTTCCCGCTGCCCGAGCCGCTGATCTTCGGCGCCGCCACCCGGGTGATGAGCCTGCGCGACGGCACCAAGAAGATGTCGAAATCGGACGAGTCCGATTATTCGCGCATCAACATGACCGACGACGCCGACACCATCGCCCTGAAGGTCCGCAAGGCCAAGACCGACCTGCACCCGATGCCCGACACGATGGGCGCCCTGGACGAACGGCCCGAGGCGTCGAACCTGATCGGCATCTATGCCGCCCTGGCCGACCGCGACAAGCAGGATGTGCTGCATCAGTTCGCCGGCCGCCAGTTCAGCGAGTTCAAGGCGGAACTGGTCGATCTGGCCGTTTCGGTGCTGGCCCCGATCAATGGCGAGATGAAGCGGCTGATGGCCGACACCGGCCATATCGACGCGGTGCTGCGCCGGGGCGCCGAACGGGCCGACGCCATCGCCGCCCCGATCCTGCGCGACGTCTACGACATCGTCGGCTTCCTGAGGCCGTGATGAACGCCGCCCTTCGCCTTTGGCTGCGCCGGCTGCCGCTGATCGCGGCGGCGGCGGTGACGCTGTTCTATGCCGTGGGCATGGGGCTGGTCCAGGTCATCGACGACGACCTGGGCTATGGCCCCGGTCCGGTGGCGGCCGAGCAGAGCCGCGCCGTCGCCATCGCCGCCCGGCTGATCTTCCGCGAGGTGGACGAACACGGATGGGTGGCCAACGACCCCATCTTCAAGCCCAGCGCCCTGCTGGACAACATGCCCGCCTACCAGCAGGGCATGCTGGCCGGCATCGGCCGTTTCGCCGCCACCCTGAGCGGCGTGGTCGGCACCGACCCCGAACTGGAGCGGGCCGCCGGCCTGCTGAAATATCCCGGCACGGTGTGGAAGTTCGACCCGCGCACGTCGTGGGCGCCGACCGCCTCGGCGGAAAAGCAGTACCGCGCCGCCGCCCGCAACCTGACCATCTTCAATGAGCGTCTGAACAGCGGCGACACCCGTTTCGAGCGGTCGGCCGAGGCCTTGCGCACCCTGCTGATCCATTCCATCGCCGATCTGGGCATCGCCGCCGACGCTCTGGACGCCCATCTGGGCGAAAAGCGGTCGGTGCTGCTGGACGCCCTGGCCGACGATCTGTTCTACACCACCAAGGGGCGCCTTTACGCCCATGCCCTGCTGACCCGCGAGCTGGGTCAGGATTTTGCCGACGAGCTGGGCCGCCGCCACCTGGGCGACGCCTGGAGCGCGTTGCTGCTGTCGCTGGACCAGGCCGCGGCGCTGGACCCGCCGGTGGTTTTCAGCGGCGCCGGCGACGCGGCGTTCCTGCCCAGCCACCTGACGGCGCAGGGCTATCATCTTCTGCAGGCCCGCGCCAAGATGGCGGCGCTGGCGGCCAAACTGGGCTGAGCGGCGGAAAGCGGCGAGCATCCGAGCGGGAGAGTCGGTCTTTCGACCTTGACTCCGGCTCTCCCGCGAGCCATTTACGAAGATCAGATCCCTAAGCGCGTTCCGCAACCCGAGGAAGATCGATGTTCATCCAGACCGAAGCCACTCCCAATCCGTCCACCATCAAGTTCCTGCCCGGCTGCGAAGTGATGGCCAAGGGCACCGTCGATTTCGTCGACCCCGCTGCCGCCCGCCGTTCGCCGCTGGCCACCCGCCTGTTCGCCGTTCCCGGCGTGTCCAGCGTGTTCCTGGGGTTCGACTTCGTCACCGTCGGCAAGGACGGTGCGCAGGATTGGGCGGTTCTGAAGCCGCAGGTCCTGGCCGCCATCATGGAGCATTTCTCGTCGGGCCAGCCGGTGATCGAAGGTGACGCCGCCGATCAGTCCGACGAAGGCGAATCCGACGTCGTCCGCCAGATCAAGGAACTGATCGAGACCCGCGTCCGGCCGGCAGTGGCCCAGGACGGCGGCGACATCATCTTCCGCTCGTTCGAGGACGGCATCGTCTATCTGCACCTGCAGGGCGCCTGCTCGGGCTGTCCCAGCTCCAGCGCGACGCTGAAGCACGGCATCGAGAACATGCTGAAATATTACGTTCCGGAAGTCGTCGCCGTGCAGGCGGCCGACTGATACGAAGCCCGGATGATTCATTCGGGCTTCGTATCCAGCGCCCATTGGGCGCGGCCAAGGCCGCGGATGCGGCCGCCCGGCGAGGGCTTAGGAACCCGAATGTATCATTCGGGTTCCGTATGAGTGACGGCGGGCCGGGCAACCGGCCCGTTTCATTCGTGCCGCCCGCATTCTTCAGGCCCGGCCTGAACGCCTAGAATTTCGGCCGCGGCAGGTGGCTCAGATCCAGGCCCGCCGCCCAGCCGCCGGCGGCGGCGATCGCCGCCACCAGCCCGATTTCCACCATCGAGCCGGTCCGGCACAGATTGAGACTGAAGCGGCGGCGGTGCGGCCACAGCAACGGCACGCCCGACGGCGTCAGGGCGTCGGCCAGCAGGTGCGACAGATAGCCGACCGCCAGCGGCGCCCACGGTCCGGCATCGCCCAGACCGGCCAGCACGGCCAGCGCCGCCACCACGGCCAGCAGCGAATGGGTGACGCCGCGATGGCCCACCAGCATCGACAGCGGCACCGAGATGACCCGCATCTTGCGCCCGGCCCAGGATTGCGGATGGTCGATGTCGGGCAGCAGCGAACCGGCCAGGGCGATCGACAGCGCCGCCGGCTCGGCCGGCTCCAGCCCGCCGGCGCGGGCCGTCACCGCCCATAATGCCGCCCCCACCACCATATGCGACCCTGCCATCATCGGGCGCCTGTCCTTTCGCCGTGATCGAAGGCGGCTGTTGTGGCAGCCGGACCGGCCCGGGTCAAGCCGGCGCCGCCGCAAACAAAACCCCCGCCGGTTTCCCGGCGGGGGCAGTCGAAAGAACGGTTCTTATGGTCTTGACCGCTTAGATTTTGACCGTGTCGGCGACGTCCTTGAACGCGGCGATCCGGTCGAAGTTCATATAGCGATAGACGTCCTTGGCCTTTTCGTTGACCACGGTCACCTGGGCCAGATACTCGGCCGGGGTCGGGATCTTGCCCATCAGGGCGCAGACCGCGGCCAGCTCGGCGCTGCCCAGATAGACGCGGGTGTCGATGCCCAGGCGGTTGGGGAAGTTGCGGGTCGAGGTCGACATGGCGGTCGAGCCCTTGCGGACCTGCGCCTGGTTGCCCATGCACAGGGAGCAGCCCGGCATTTCCATGCGGGCGCCGGCCTTGCCCAGCACGCTGTAATAGCCTTCCTCGTTCAGGATCATGGCGTCCATCTTGGTGGGCGGCGCGATCCACAGCCGGGTCGGGATGTCGGACTTGCCGTCCAGCACCTTACCGGCGGCGCGGAAGTGACCGATATTGGTCATGCAGCTGCCGATGAACACCTCGTCGATCTTGTCGCCGGCGACTTCCGACAGCAGCTTGACGTCGTCGGGGTCGTTCGGGCAGGCGACGATGGGTTCCTTGACGTCGGCCAGATCGATCTCGATGACCGCGGCGTATTCGGCGTCGGCATCGGGGGCCAGCAGCTTGGGATCGGCGATCCAGGCTTCCATCGCCTTGATGCGGCGGCCGAGCGTGCGGGCATCCTCGTAGCCCTCGGCGATCATCCACTTCATCAGGGTGATGTTCGAGTTCATGTACTCGATGATCGGTTCCTTGTTCAGCCGCACCGTGCAGCCGGCGGCCGAACGTTCGGCCGAGGCGTCGGTCAGCTCGAAGGCCTGTTCCACCTTCAGGTCGGGCAGACCCTCGATTTCCAGGATGCGGCCCGAGAAGACGTTCTTCTTGCCCTTCTTTTCCACCGTCAGCAGACCCTGGCGGATGGCGTAAAGCGGGATGGCGTTGACCAGATCGCGCAGGGTGACGCCCGGCTGCAGGGTGCCCTTGAAGCGCACCAGCACCGATTCCGGCATGTCCAGCGGCATGACGCCGGTGGCGGCGGCGAAGGCCACCAGACCCGAACCGGCCGGGAACGAGATGCCGATGGGGAAGCGGGTGTGGGAATCGCCGCCGGTGCCGACGGTGTCGGGCAGCAGCAGGCGGTTCAGCCAGGAATGGATGACGCCGTCGCCGGGACGCAGGGCGACGCCGCCGCGGGTCGAGATGAAGCCCGGCAGCTCCTTGTGGGTCTTGACGTCGACCAGCTTGGGATAGGCGGCGGTGTGGCAGAAGGACTGCATCACCATGTCGGCCGAGAAGCCCAGGCAGGCCAGATCCTTCAGCTCGTCGCGGGTCATCGGGCCGGTGGTGTCCTGCGACCCCACGGTGGTCATCTTCGGCTCGCAATAGGTGCCGGGGCGCATGCCCTTGCCCTCGGGCAGGCCGCAGGCGCGGCCGACCATCTTCTGGGCCAGGCTGAAGCCCTTGCCGGTGTCGGCCGGCACCGCCGGCAGGCGGAACAGCGTCGAGACCGGCAGGCCCAGGGCCTCGCGCGCCTTGGCGGTCAGGCCGCGGCCGATGATCAGCGGAATGCGGCCGCCGGCGCGCACTTCGTCGAAGATCACTTCCGACTTGACGGTGAATTCGGAAATGACCTTGCCGTCCTTCAGGGCCTTGCCTTCATAGGGACGCAGCTCGACCACGTCGCCCATGTCCATCTGGTTGACGTCCAGCTCGATGGGCAGCGCCCCGGCGTCTTCCATCGTGTTGTAGAAGATGGGGGCGATCTTGGTGCCCAGGCAGACGCCGCCGAACCGCTTGTTGGGAACGAAGGGGATGTCCTCGCCGGTGAACCACAGCACCGAGTTGGTGGCCGACTTGCGGCTGGAGCCGGTGCCGACCACGTCGCCGACATAGGCGACCAGATGGCCCTTGGCCTTCAGGGCTTCCAGCTGCTTGACCGGGCCGCGGGCGCCGGGCTCTTCGGGCTCGATGCCGGGGCGGGGATTCTTCAGCATGGCCAGGGCATGCAGCGGGATGTCCGGGCGGCTCCAGGCGTCGGGGGCCGGCGACAGGTCGTCGGTGTTGGTCTCGCCGGTCACCTTGAAGATGGTGACGGTCAGCGATTGCGGCACTTCCGGGCGCGAGGTGAACCATTCGGCGTCGGCCCAGGACTGGATCACCGCCTTGGCGTTGGCGTTGCCCTTGTCGGCCAGGGCCTTGACGTCGTGGAAATAGTCGAACACCAGCAGGGTCTTCTTCAGACCCTCGGCGGCGGCGGCGCCGCATTCGGGGCAGGCCAGCAACTCGATCAGCGGCGAGATGTTGAAGCCGCCCAGCATGGTGCCCAGCAGCTCGGTGGCCTTGACCTTCGAGATCAGCGGCGAGCTTTCGCCGCCCGTGGCCACGGCGGCCAGGAAGGCGGCCTTGACCTTGGCGGCGTCGTCGACGCCGGCCGGCACCCGGTGGGTGATCAGCTCGACCAGGGCCTGTTCCTCGCCCTTGGGCGGGGACTTCAGCAGGGCAACCAGATCCTCGGTCTGCTTGGCGGTCAGCGGCAGAGGCGGAATCCCGAGAGCGGCACGTTCGGCAACATGCTGGCGATAGGCTTCAAGCACAGACATCCTCCGCTTTGAGACAGGGTCGAAAATCACGCATGGCATGGTGCCCCAGCGTGCGTTGGCTTACACCATATTTTTGGTCGCGAGTCCAGTATGGCTATCCCTTCGGGGGGGTTATTTTCCACCCTGCCCCCCCGGTCACGGCCGTTTCAGGGTCTGGACCACATGGACCATGAAGGCGGTTCCCAGGACCGGCGCCGCCAGGTTGAGTCCCGGCACCGAGAACAGGAACGACACGACCGCCCCGGCCAGCCACACCCGGCCCAGATTGTTGCGCAGCAGCAGGCGGGCCGGACCGGCATCCAGGCGGCGCAGGACCACCAGCTCGAAATATTCGCGCCCCAGCAGATAGCCGTTGACCACCGTCACCAGGATGAAGGTCAGTCCGGTCAGCAGCAGCACGGCATAGACCGGCAGGGCCAGCAGGTTGACCGCCAGCATGGTCAGCAGAAAACGCAGGGTCGCCGCCAGCATCTCGGCGGCGGGCAGGGGGCGGGCCGGCGGCAGGTGCGGATAGTGGCGGGCCTCGACGGCGTCGGCGGCGCCGTCCAGCATCGGCCCCATGACGGCGGTGGTCAGGGCGGGGAAGAACAGCAGCGGCACCGTCAGGGCGATCAGCACCAGGGCGATGCCGGTGCCGATATCGGCCCAGACGTTGCCGAACAGCGACAGGTTCGAGGCCACCGCCCACACCGCCGCCACCAGCAGCAGGTACACGGCCGCCGCCCCCAGGATGCCGCGCCGCAGCACCCCGCGCAGGGCGGGATCGGACAGTTGGGCGAAGGCTTTGAACAATCCGGCGATCATGGCCCCCATTGAAGCAGGGCCGCCGGATGGTGACAACCGCGCAGATGGTCACCTTTTTTATTGTTCCGGTCGGCGGTCTGGCTATACTGCGCCGCTTGTCGGGAGCCGCGGCCCCCGCCCCCCTGTCGCGCAGCGAAGCAAGAGATCACGATCATGACAGACATCCGCTACCACGTCGCCGGTATCGGCAACGCGATTGTTGACGTGCTGGTTCATGCCGAGGACGGCCTGCTGACCCGGCTCGGCCTCGACAAGGGGGTGATGACCCTGATCGACGGCGCCCAGGCCGAACGCATCTACGAATCGCTGCCGCCGGGCATGGAATGCTCGGGCGGGTCGGCGGCCAACACCATCGTCGGCATCGCGTCGCTGGGCGGGCGCGCCGCCTATATGGGCAAGGTCAAGGACGATCAGCTGGGCCGCGTCTTCCGCCACGACATCGCCAGCGCCGGCGCCAGCTTCCAGACCGCCGCCGCCGCCGAAGGACCGGCCACGGCGCGCTGCTTCGTGCTGGTCACCCCCGACGCCCAGCGCACCATGCTGACCTATCTGGGCGCCTGCACCGAATTCGGCCCCGGCGACGTCGACGAGGCGGTGATCGCCAATGCCGCCGTCACCTATCTGGAAGGCTACCTGTACGACCCGCCGCTGGCCAAGCAGGCCTTCCTGAAGGCCGCGGGCATCGCCCACGAGGCCGGGCGGCTGGTGTCGCTGTCGCTGTCCGACCCGTTCTGCGTCAGCCGCCACCGCGCCGAATTCATGGATCTGGTTTCGGGCCATGTCGACATCCTGTTCGCCAACGACGCCGAGATCATGGCGCTGTTCGAGACCGACGATTTCGACGAGGCGCTGCGCCGCGTGCGCGGCCATGCCGCCGTGGCCGCCGTCACCCGTGGCGCCAAGGGCTCGCTGGTGGTCACCGACGACGACGTCATCGTCGTCGCCTGCGACCCGGTCGCCCATGTCGTCGACACCACCGGAGCCGGCGACCTTTACGCCGCCGGCTTCCTGCACGGCTTCACCCAAGGCCGCGATCTGGCGGCCTGTGCCCGCCTGGGCGGCATCGCCGCCGGCGAAATCATCTCGCATATCGGCGCCCGCCCGGCGCAGTCGCTGGCCGCATTGGTCGCGGCCAAGCTGGGCTGACCCCTTTCCCTCCGCTCTTTTGAAAACGAAACGACGCCCTCATGGAACTCCGTAATATCGCCATCATCGCCCACGTCGACCACGGCAAGACCACCCTGGTCGACGCCATGCTCAAGCAGTCCGGCACCTTCCGCGAAAACCAGCAGGTCGCAGAGCGGGTGATGGATTCCAACGACCTGGAAAAAGAGCGTGGCATCACCATCCTGGCCAAGTGCACTTCAGTGGACTGGAAGGGCGTGCGCATCAACATCGTCGACACCCCCGGCCACGCCGATTTCGGCGGCGAGGTCGAACGCATCCTGTCGATGGTCGACGGCGTGGTGGTGCTGGTGGACGCGGCCGAAGGCCCGATGCCGCAGACCAAGTTCGTGACCGGCAAGGCGCTGGGCCTGGGCCTGCGCCCCATCGTGGTGGTCAATAAGGTCGATCGCGGCGACGCCCGTCCGCATGAAGTGCACGACGAATGCTTCGACCTGTTCGCCGCGCTCGACGCCAACGACGAACAGCTGGACTTCCCCACCCTGTTCGCCGTCGGCCGCGACGGCTGGGCGGCGGAAGCGCCGGAAGGCCCGAAGGAAAGCCTGGAGCCGCTGCTGGACCTGATCCTCAGGCACGTTCCGGCCCCCAATCACGACCTGGAGGCGCCGTTCTCGATGCTGGCCACCACCCTGGAGGCCGACCCCTATCTGGGCCGCATCCTGACCGGGCGCATCGAGACGGGAATCCTGAAGACCAACATGGCGGTCAAGGGCCTGAACCGGGACGGGGTGGTCGAACAGTTCCGCGCCACCAAGATCCTGTCCTTCCGCGGCATCGAGCGGGTGCCGGTGGAACAGGCCGAGGCCGGCGACATCGTCTGTCTGGCCGGCATGACCAAGGTCACCGTCGCCGACACCATCTGCGCCCCGGAAGTGGTCGAGCCGCTGAAGGCACAGCCCATCGACCCGCCGACGCTGGCGATGATCTTCTCGGTCAACGATTCGCCGCTGGCCGGTACCGAGGGCGACAAGGTCACCAGCCGCGTCATCGGCGCCCGCCTGTTCCGCGAGGCCGAATCCAACGTCGCCATCCGTGTCACCGAACAGGACAGCCGCGACGCTTTCGAAGTGGCCGGCCGTGGCGAGCTGCAGTTGGGCGTGCTGATCGAGACCATGCGCCGCGAAGGCTTCGAGCTGTCGGTGTCGCGTCCGCGCGTGCTGTTCAAGACCGAGGACGGCCAGCGGATGGAGCCCATCGAAGAGGTGTTCGTCGACGTCGACGAGGAATTCTCGGGCGTGGTGGTGGAAAAGATGACCCTGCGCAAGGCCGAGCTGACCGGCATGCGCCCCACCGGCGGCGGCAAGACCCGCATCACCTTCCTGGCGCCGTCGCGCGGCCTGATCGGCTATCACGGCGAATTCCTGACCGATACCCGCGGCACCGGCCTGATGAACCGCGTCTATCACGGCTACGCCCCCTACAAGGGTGCCATCGAGGGCCGCCGCAACGGCGTGCTGATCTCGAACGCCAACGGTGAGGCGGTGGCCTATGCCCTGTGGAACCTGGAAGATCGCGGCCCGATGTTCATCAACCCGCAGGTCAAGGTCTACGAGGGCATGATCATCGGCGAGCATTCCCGCGGCAACGACCTGGAGGTCAACCCGCTGAAGGCCAAGCAGCTGACCAACATCCGCGCCGCCGGCAAGGACGAGGCGGTGCGGTTGACCCCGCCGCGCAAGATGAGCCTGGAACAGGCCATCGCCTATGTCCAGGATGACGAGCTGGTGGAGGTCACGCCCAAGTCGATCCGCCTGCGCAAGCGCCTGCGCGATCCCAACGACCGCAAGAAGGCCTCGCGCTCGGCCGAGGACTGACCGTCAGTGCGATGGCGGGACCCGTCCCGCCATCGTTATCCTTTCCACCGCCGACAGAACCAGAAGGGCCACGTCCTGCTCGCGGCTGGCGGTCCGGCTGTCGGCCTGTTCGCGGGCCATGTCGGCGGCGTGCGGGCCGTAGCGCAGCACCAGCCAGCGCGCCGATCGCATGATTTCATCCGGGTCGGGACTCAACATGTCGGCCTCCTGCGGCGGTTTCTTGCCAGCATATGGTGGTTGTGCCGCCGATTACCAGAGGAAAGACTATTCCAGCGCCTGCCGCAGGGCGGCGGCGGCGGCCCACGGCGCCAGCGGCAGGGCGGCGACCAGCAATCCGGTCAGGATCAGCAGGTGCGGTTCCGCCGAACGGGCCTGGACGGCGGCGTCGATGGCGCCGACGCCGAAGATCAGCACCGGCACGTAAAGCGGCAGGATCAGCAGCGACAGCAGCACCCCGCCGCGCCGCGCCCCCAGTACCAGGGCGGCACCGATGGCGCCGATCAGCGACAGGATCGGGGTACCGATCAGCATGGTCAGCATCAGCACGCCGAAACCATCGGCATTCATGTGCAGCAGTACCGCCAGAACCGGCGCCGCCAGCAGCAGCGGCAGGCCGGTGGTCAGCCAGTGGGCGCAGACCTTGGCGACGACGACGACGCCCAGGGATGCCGGGGTCAGCACCAGCAATTCCAGCGACCCGTCCTCGTAATCGGCCTGGAACAGCCGGTCCAGCGACAGCAGCGAGGCCAGCAGCGCCGTCACCCACAGCACGCCGGCGGACACCCGTTCCAGCACGCCGGATTCCGGACCGATGCCGAACGGGAACAGCACCACCGTCAGCACGAAGAACGTGACCACCATGATGCTGTCCGAACCCTGGCGCAGGGCCAGGCGCAGATCGCGGCGCACCACCTCCAGGAAGCGCATCATGGCCCGTCTTCCTCTTCTATGGCGAAGGCGTCGAGATGCAGTTCACGGGCGCCGGGCAGGGCGACGTCCATGTGGGTGGACAGCACCACCATGCCGCCGGCGGCACGGTGTTCGGCGAACACGGCTTCCAGTTCGGCGATGGAGCGGCGGTCCAGCGCGGTGGTCGGCTCGTCCAGCAGCCACAGGGGCGAAGGCGCGGCCAGCAGCCGGGCCAGGTTGGTGCGGCGCTTCTGTCCGGCCGACAGCATCTTGCCGGGAATGTCGCGCAGATGGGCCAGGCCGAAGCGGTCCAGGGCGCGGTCGGCGGCCCCGGCGGCGCGGGCCGCGTGGGGATCGTGCAGCCTGGCCCAGAAACGCAGGTTCTCGGCCACCGACAGGACCGGCTTCACCGCGTCGTGGTGGCCGACATAATGGGTGCGGGCGGCATGGGCCTCGGGTTCGTCGGCGATGGTGCTGTCGCCCCAGGCCAAGGACCCGGCGGCCGGTTTCAGCAGGCCGGCCATCACCCGCAGCAGGCTGGACTTGCCCGATCCGTTCGGTCCCAGCAGCACCAGGGCCTCGCCCGGGGCCACGCTGAAGCCCAGGCCGGCGAAGACCACCCGGCCGCCGCGGATGCAGCCGAGGCCGGTGCCGGAAAAGCTGGGAAGGCCAGGGTCGAAACTCATGGCCGCTGTATGGCAGAAAAGGCGCTCGGACGCAAAGTCGCAATCATTGCGGCGGCGGCGCCAGACGCTATAATCCCCACGGTTCCACCGCCCCGGACCTGTCCCTGATGCGCCCGTTCCTGCCTGTCGTGCCGCTGTCCCTGCTGCTGGCCGCCTGCGTCGGCAATCCCGAGATGCAGTCGGCCTCTTCCCGCGTCCGTCCTCCGGGCGGCGGCGACCCGGCGCCGCAACAGGCGGCGCTGCCGCCGGTGAAGGTGGACCGGCCGGCGGCGCTGCGCGGCCTCGACGCCCGTCAGGTCAGCGCCGTCCTGGGCCGGCCCAGTTTCGTCCGCCGCGACGCTCCGGCGGAAATCTGGCAATACCGGGTCCATGCCTGCACGCTGGACCTGTTCCTGTACGAAAGCGGCGGCGGCCAGACCGTCGCCCATTTCGCCGTGCGCAGTTCCCAGCCCATCAGCGAGCAGGCCTGCTTCGACGAAGTGCTGGCCGGCCTGCGCGGCGTTCCCACCAGTTGATTGACGGGCTGCCCGCGGTCATCGGCCACCGGGGGGCGGCGGCCCTGGCTCCGGAAAACACCCTGGCCGGCTTTGCGCTGGCGGCGGATCTGGGCTGCCGCATGGTGGAATTCGACGTGCGGCTGTCCGGCGACGGCATACCCATCGTCTTCCACGACGACACCCTGGATCGCTGCGGCGGAGCCAGCGGTCCGGTGGCGGCCCGTTCGCTGGCCGAATTGCGGCATCTGCCGGCCGCCATCCCCACCCTGGCGGAAACCCTGGCCCTGTGCCTCGACCGCGGCCTGGCGGTGAATATCGAGCTGAAGCCCGGCCGGGGCGCCGCCGCCGCCACGGCCGCCGCCGCGCTGAAGGTCGCTTGCGCCCTGTGGCCGGCGGGCCGGCCGGCGCCGCTGCTGTCCAGCTTCTCCCGCCCGGCCCTGGCCGAGGCCGCCCGGCTTTGTCCCGGCTGGCCACGCGGATTGCTGGTCGAGCGGCCCGATGCCGCCGCGATCGGAACGGCGGTCGCCCTGGGCTGCGTGGCCATCCATGCCGGGCACAGCCGGCTCAGTCCCGAACGGATCGCCCTGGTCCGCGCCGCCGGTCTGGCGGTCCTGGCTTATACCGTCAACCGTCCGGCCCGGGCGAGACTGTTGCTGCAACGCGGCATATCGGCCGTTTTCAGCGACCACCCCGACCTGCTGACGGGAAAAAGCGTTCCCGTGTCATGAATTTTTCACCTGGGCGGTAGCATTGCGCGTCAAGGCTGGCTAGAAATAGGGTCCGCCGACGGAAGCGCCGCTTCGCGCTGCCGTCCATTGTCCCAAGGGAGTATGCGTCGCCTTGTTCAAGCTCGATCCCATCGTCATTTCCGGTCGCGAAGTCCTGCCCCTGGTGGAGGGCGGCAAGGGCATCAACGTTTCCAACGGGGAAAGCTCGGGCGCCTGGGCGGCGGCCGGCGGCGTCGCCACCTTTTCCGGTGTCAATGCCGATGATTACGACGAGAACGGCAAGCTGCTGGAGGCCGTCTACAACGGCAAGACCCGCACCGAGCGCCATCACGAGCTGATCGGGATGGGCATCCGCGGCGCCATTGCCCAGGCCCGCATCGCCCACGACATCTCGGGCGGCCAGGGCCGCCTGCACATGAACGTGCTGTGGGAAATGGGCGGGGCCGAGGCCATTCTGGAAGGGGCGCTGGAGGGGGCCAAGGGGCTGATCCACGGCGTCACCTGCGGGGCCGGCATGCCCTATCGCGTGGCCGAGATCGCCGCCCGCTACGGTGTCCATTATTATCCCATCGTCTCGTCGGCCCGGGCTTTCCGCGCCCTGTGGAAGCGGGCCTACCACAAATACGGCGACCTGCTGGGCGGCGTCGTCTATGAAGACCCCTGGCTGGCCGGCGGCCACAACGGTCTGTCCAATTCGGAAAATCCGGAAAAACCCGAGCCGCCGCTGGGCCGCGTGCGCGAGCTGCGCGCCACCATGCGCGAATGCGGCGTCGCCGATTCGGTGCCGGTGCTGATGGCCGGCGGCGTGTGGGCCTTGAAGGAATGGGCCGACTGGATCGGCAATCCCGAGCTGGGCGCCATCGCCTTCCAGTTCGGCACCCGTCCGCTGCTGACCCGCGAAAGCCCGATCTCCGACGCCTGGAAGCAGCGCCTGCTGGCGCTGAAGCCCGGCGACGTCCTGCTGCATCGCTTCAGCCCGACCGGCTTCTATTCGTCGGCGGTCAAGAACGGCTTCATCCAGGAACTGGTCGACCGTTCGCACCGCCAGATCGCCTATTCCTCGGAAGCGATGGGCGACCACGTCGCCGAGCTGCCCATCGGCGCCCGCGGCCGTCTGGTGTGGGTCACCCCCCACGACCGCGATCAGGCCCTGGGCTGGATCAAGGCCGGCTTCACCGAGGCCCTGCGCACCCCCGACAGCACCCTGGTGTTCGTCGATCCGGTCAAGGCCGAGGAAATCCGCCGCGATCAGGTGGAATGCATGGGTTGCCTGTCGCAATGCTCGTTCTCGAACTGGGCGCAGAACGAGGCCGGCACCACCGGCAAGAAGGCCGATCCGCGCAGCTTCTGCATCCAGCGGACCCTGCAGAACATCGGCCACGGCGGCGATGTCGAGCACGAACTGATGTTCGCCGGCCACAACGCCTTCCGTTTCGGGTCCGATCCGTTCTATGCCGGCGGCTTCATCCCGACGGTGCGGCAACTGGTGGATCGGCTGGCGACCGGCGAATAACCGGAAAAATGCTGCGGCGCAAATTGACCAAGGTTATAGCAGGCCGGGTGAGAGCCTTTATTTTTCAAACGGCTCTATGCTAACTTGGACAAATAACTCTTCTTATATCAGGGGATCCCTTATGTAAGAAGAGTCCCGCCCCGCAGCTTGGGATGATCGCGTCATGCCGATGGTTACCGTTCGCCCTTACAGCCAGGCCATCGATCGCCTGCGTTCGGCCGGTCTGCGTCCGACGCGGCAGCGTCTGGCCCTGGCCCGTCTGCTGTTCGATGGCTGCGACCGGCACATCTCGGCCGAGCAGCTGCATTCCGAGGCCCTGACCAGCAACATCCGCGTTTCGCTGGCCACCGTCTACAACACCCTGCACCAGTTCACCGATGCGGGCCTGCTGCGGGAAATCGTGGTCGATGCCGGTCGCTCGTACTTCGACACCAATACCGGCGACCACCACCATTTCTTCTACGAGAAAAGCGGCCGGCTGTGCGACATCCCGGCTGAAATGGTCGGCCTGACCAAGCTGCCCGAGGCCCCGGCCGGCTTCAACATCAGCCGGGTCGAAGTGATCGTCCGCGTCGACGGCTGATCCGTCCGCCGCCCCGTTTCCTCCGGTCAGCCCGCTTCCTCGGTGGCGATGCCCAGGCTTTGGCACAGGAACGCCGCGGCCAGGGACAGGCCGGGGCCGTCGATCCCGTGACCCAGCCCGGGTCTGACCTTGGTCAGGACCGGAATGCCGAAGGCGGCCAGGGCCTGTTCGGCCGCCGGCAGGCAGGCGGGATTGACCACCTCGTCGGACTCGCCGTGAATCAGCAGCGTGCGGGGCCGGCAGCGCAATTCCTCGGCCAGACCGTCCGGCCCGACCACGGCGCCGGAAAAGCCGACCACGGCGGCGCAGGCGCTGGCCCGGCGCGGGGCCACATGCAGCGATAGCATGGTCCCCTGACTGAACCCGACCAGGGCCAGATCCTGATCCCGCAGGCCGCGCTGGGCCAGGTGGTGATCCAGAAACGCGTCGAGCAACGGGGCGACGGCGCGGATTCCGGCCATCAGCGCCGCATTGGAACGATCCTGTAATGAAAACCACTGGCGGCCGAACGGTGCCAGGTCATAGGCGAAGGGCGCGTCGGGGGCCAGAAAGGCGGCATCGGGCAGGGCCGGAGCCAGATAAGGCACCAGCCCGAACAGGTCGGATCCGTCGACCCCGACGCCGTGCAGCAGGACGATCAACTGGCGGGCCGGACCGCCGGACAGGGGCTCGGCCGCCGGGCCGGACAGGATATCGGACATGATGCGCTCCGCATGGCTGAAAGACCGGCCTGCATTATGGTACGCTTGCGGTCATGGACCAACCCCCGCCCGTCACCCGCTTCGCTCCCAGCCCGACCGGCCTGCTGCATCTGGGGCATGCCCATGCGGCGCTGTTCGCCTGGGAGGCGGCGCGGGCGCTGGGCGGGCGATTTCTGGTCCGGCTGGAAGACATCGACGCCGCCCGTTGCCGCCCCGACTTCGCCGCCGCCATCCTGGAGGATCTGGCCTGGCTGGGACTGGACTGGGACGGCCCGGTCCGCCGGCAATCGGCCCATCTGGACGAATACCGGGCGGCCCTGGCCCGGCTGGAGGCCGAGGGGTTGCTGTATCCCTGCTTCTGCACCCGCAAGGACATCGAGGCGGAAATCGCCGCCGCCGGCCATGCGCCGCACGGGCCGGACGGGGTGCTTTATCCGGGAACCTGCCGAGGACTGACGGTGGCGGAGCGACAGGACCGCCGGCAGGACGGCCAGCCTTTCGCCCTGCGTCTGGACATGGCTGAAGCGATCCGCCGCGCCGGGCCGCTGACCTGGCAGGACAGCGGGGCCGGACATATTGTTGCCGTACCGGAATTATTTGGCGACGTGGTGCTGGCCCGCAAGGACGTACCGACCAGCTATCATCTGGCGGTGACTTGCGACGACGCCGTCCAGGGGGTCACCCTGGTGACCCGCGGCGCCGACCTGTTCGCCGCCACGCACGTGCATCGCCTGCTGCAGGCCTTGCTGGATCTGCCGGTGCCCCGCTGGCGCCATCACCGCCTGCTGACCGGCGCCGACGGGCGCCGCTATGCCAAGCGCGACCGCTCGCTGACCCTGGCGGCTTTGCGGGCTGCCGGGCGGACGCCGGCGGCGGTATGGGCGATGGCCGGCTTTACTCGTGCAGGCTTTGCCGGTGCAGAACGGTGATCAGGGCCAGCCAGGCGCCGCCGACCACCACGCCGCCCAGGACGACCATCCAATATTCCGCAGCCGGAACCTTGGCGATGACGCCCAGAACGGCGAAGCCGCCGACACCGAACACGACGGTAAACACCGAGGCAATGAACAGCCAGGCTTTCGCGGACATGGGCGGATCTCTCCCGATCTCTCAATATGCGGATAATCTACTATAAATGCGCTGTTCCCGCCACGGCTTCTTTCTTGCCGAACCACCCGCCCTTGCGTCACCATCCTTGCCCCGCCGTCCAGCCCCGGAGCCGCCATGACCGACGACAGCCTTGAGCGACACAAGGACAAGATGGCCAAGAAAAAGGCCAGCCGCGACCGGCTGATGGCCAGGAAGCAGGGGGAAAAGGGCCTGCTGATCGTCCATACCGGCCCCGGCAAGGGCAAGTCCACCGCCGCCTTCGGCATGGCCATCCGCTGTGTCGGCCACGGTCTGAAGGTGGGGATCGTCCAGTTCATCAAGGGGGCGTGGGACACCGCCGAGCGCCGGGTGATGGAATCCTTCGGCGATCTGGTGACCTTCAAGGCGATGGGCGAGGGCTTCACCTGGGAAACGCAGGACCGCGCCCGTGACGTCGCCGCCGCCGAACGGGCATGGCAGGTGGCGCTTTCCATGTTGGCCGACCCGTCGTTGCGGCTGGTCATCCTGGACGAGATCAACGTGGCGCTGCGCTACGAGTATCTGACGATCGAGCCGGTCCTGGCCGCCGTCGCCGCCCGGCCGGCCGGGCAGCACGTGGTCTTCACCGGCCGCAACGCCGCCCCGGCGCTGATCGAGGCCGCCGATCTGGCGACCGAGATGTCCCTGGTCAAGCACCCGTTCCGCGACGGCATCAAGGCCCAGCCGGGCATCGAGTTTTAACCGGATTCTAACGGCCCCGCTTCTATGATCCGGCAGGGCTGCTCCGGGGGGGTCGCATGCGTCTGTCCATTGTTTCCGTCATCATGCTGGTCTGCGCCCTGGTCTGTCCGGCGGCGGCCCAGACCGTCACCGATCAGATCCAGATGGTGCAGAAGGCGGCCAACACCGTCGAGCGCCTGCGCCGCGACCCGGCCATGCAGCGGGACCTGGACGCCCGGCTGGCCAAGGCCCGGGCCGTGCTGATCGTCCCCGATCTGGTCAAGGGCGGTTTCATTCTGGGGGCGGAATGGGGAACCGGGGTATTGCTGGCCCGCGATTCTGCCGGACGCTGGTCGGGGCCGGCCTTCTATTCGGTGGCTTCGGGATCGGTGGGGCTGCAGATCGGGGTGCAGGATGCCGAAACCGTTTTCGTCATCATGTCCGAGGCCGGGCTGCGGGCGGTGATGGAAAACCGCTTCAAGGCCGGGGCCAATGCCGGGGTGGCGGTGGCCCATGTCGGCGGCGGCGCCCATGCGGCGACCACCAGCAACGCCGGGGCCGACATCTACGCCTTCAACAAGGCGGTGGGGGTGTATGGCGGCGCTTCGCTGGACGGGTCCGGCCTGTTGCCCCGGCATTCCTGGAACGCCGCCTATTACGGCGGCAATCCGGTGCCCGAGGACATCGTGCTGAACCGCCGTCTGGACAATCCCCAGGCCGACCGGCTGCGAGACGTTCTTGCCCGCTGATCCGCCCCCCGCCGCCGCCCTGATGCTGCAGGGCACCGGCTCGGATGTCGGCAAGTCGCTGCTGGTCGCCGGGCTGGCGCGGGCCTTCACGCGCCGGAATCTGGCGGTCCGGCCGTTCAAGCCGCAGAACATGTCCAACAATGCCGCCGTCACCGCCGACGGCGGCGAGATCGGCCGTGCCCAGGCGCTGCAGGCGCGCGCCGCCCGCACCCGCCCGGTCAGCGACATGAATCCGGTGCTGCTGAAGCCGCAATCGGAAACCGGCGCCCAGGTGGTGGTCCAGGGCAGGGTGTTGACCAATGCCAGCGCCCGGGATTATTACGCTCTCAAACCGACATTGCTGCCGCAGGTGCTGCAAAGCTTCCGCCGGCTGGCCGCCGAAGCCGACCTGATGCTGGTGGAAGGGGCTGGCAGCGCGGCGGAAATCAATCTGCGCGCCGCCGACATCGCCAACATGGGCTTTGCCGAGGCGGCCGACATTCCGGTGGTGCTGGTGGCCGACATCGACCGGGGCGGGGTCATCGCCGCCATCGTCGGCACCTGGGAAGTGCTGCCGCCGGCCGAACGGGCCAGACTGAAGGGCTATGTCATCAATCGGTTCCGCGGCGACGTGACGCTGTTCGCCCCGGCGGTCGAGCTGATCGCCGCCCGCACCGGCCTGCCGTGCCTGGGCATCGTTCCCTTCTTCGCCGACGCCGCCCGTCTGCCGGCCGAGGACGGCGCCTCGCTGGCCTGCGGCGGCGGCGGCGGGAACATCCGCATCGCCGTGCCCCGCCTGTCGCGCATCGCCAATTTCGACGATTTCGATCCGCTGGCCGCCGAACCGGACGTGTCGGTCCAGTTCGTCGCCCCCGGCCAGGCATTGCCCGGGGACGCCCATTGGGTGATCCTGCCGGGGTCGAAGGCGACCATCGCCGATCTGGATTTCTTCCGCCGCCAGGGCTGGGACATCGATCTGGCCGCGCATCTGCGCCGCGGCGGCCGGGTGCTGGGCATCTGCGCCGGCTATCAGATGCTGGGCCGGACCGTCAGCGACCCGCTGGGGGTCGAAGGCCCTGCCGGTTCGTCCAGTGCCGGCCTGGGTCTGCTCGATGTCGAAACGGTCATGGGGGCGGACAAGACGCTGGTGGAAGCCGCCGGCAGCGACGGCGCCGGGCGGCCGGTGCGCGGATACGAGATGCATATGGGCCGCACCCTGGGTCCCGATTGCGCCCGGCCTTTCCTGCATCTGGGCGGCGGCCCCGACGGGGCGCAATCCGCCGACGGGCGGGTGGCGGGGTGCTATCTGCACGGCCTGTTCGCGTCCGACGCGTTCCGCGCCGGGTTTCTGGAACGGCCGGGGGCGCTGGCCTATGACGCCGTGGTCGAGGATGTGCTGGACCGTCTGGCCGACCACCTGGAAACCCATGTCGACCTGGCGGCGTTGCGCCGGATCGCCTATAGGGACTGAAGCCACAGCACCAGGACCACCAGCCCGGCATGCAGCAGGCAGGCGGCGGAAAACAGGTGCAGGGCGCGGTCGATGTCGGTGAAGGTGGCCCTGGCCCGGCCCTGGCCGATCCATTTCTCGTCGACGGTCAGGCCGGGATAGCGCCGCGGTCCGCCCAGCGCCAGCCCCAGGGCGCCGGCCATCGCCGCCTCGGGCCAGCCGGAATTGGGGGAGCGGTGGTGGCGGGCATCGGTCAGCATGGTGGTGGCCGCCCGCCACGGGTTGCCGCGGGCGGCGAACAGGGCGGCCAGGATGATGATCAGGCCCGACAGCCGGGCCGGGATCAGGTTCAGCAGGTCGTCCAGCCGGGCCGCCGCCCAGCCGAAGGCGCGGTAGCGGTCGTTGCGGTAGCCGATCATGCTGTCCAGGGTGTTGACCATCTTATAGGCCATCAGGCCGGGCAGGCCGAACAGCACGTACCACAGGGCCGGGGCGACCACCGCGTCGGAAAAGTTCTCGGCCAGGGATTCGATCGCGGCACGGGCGACGCCGTGTTTGTCCAGACTTTGCGGGTCGCGTCCGACGATCCGGCCGACGGCGAAGCGGCCGGCCTCCAGCCCGTGCGTCTGCAAGGCGCGGGCGACGTCGTCGACATGGCGGAACAGGCTTTTCTGGGCCAGCAGCACGGCGGCGGCGAAGACTTCGGCGATCCAGGCATGGGGCAGCGTGCGGGCGACGAAGGCGATGACGGCCCCGGCCAGGGCGGCGGCGGCGACCAGCAGCAGCACGGCGACGGCGCCGCGCAGCCGGCGCGCCGCGTCGGACAGCGTGGTGCGGTTGAGACGGCGTTCGAGGCCGGAAACGGCATTGCCGGCCAGCACCACCGGGTGGGGCAGGTGGCGGAACAGCCAGTTCATCTCGCCCAGCACCGCTTCCAGGCCAAGGGCCATGAACAGCATCAGCAGGGCGTCGGGCGCGTGGCCGAAATGGGTACCGAACGGCAACATGCGCCGCAGCATAAATCACTCGGCAGGCTCTTACAAATCCCCGGCAATCCTCCTATAGTCCCCCGCTCCGGCCGGAGGCACGGACCAGCCGGACCAGATGACGTATCGCATGAAGGCAAGGACCACGCGCATGTCTGAAAAAATCGGGGTGATGATCTGCGGCCACGGCAGCCGCGACGTCGAAGCAACGACGGAATTCGCTTCCCTGGCCCATCATCTCGCCCATCGGCTGCCGGCCTATGCGGTGGAATCGGGCTATCTGGAATTCGCCCGTCCGGTGATCAAGGACGGGCTGGAGGCGCTGAAGGCCAAGGGCGTAACCCGCATCCTGGCGGTGCCGGGCATGCTGTTCGCCGCCGGTCACGTCAAGAACGACCTGCCGTGGGAGGTCAACACCTTCGCCGCCGCCCATCCGGGGCTGACCGTCCAGTTCGGCCGCGAACTGGCCGTCGACCCCAAGCTGCTGGCCGCCGCCGCCGCCCGCATCGACGAGGCGCTGGCCGGAGCCGATCCCGCGGTTTCGCGGAAAGACACCCTGCTGCTGGTGGTGGGACGCGGCACCAACGATCCCGACGCCAATTCCAACGTCTCGAAGGTGGCGCGCATGCTGTGGGAAGGCATGGGGTTCGGCTGGGCCGAGACCGCCTATTCCGGCGTCGCCTACCCGCTGGTCGACCAGGCGCTGGACCGCGCCGTGCGGCTGGGCTATCGCCGCATCGTCGTCTTCCCCTACTTCCTGTTCACCGGCATCCTGGTCAAGCGCATCTATGCCTGGGCCGACGAAGCCGCCGCCGCCCATCCCGAGATTGAGATCGTCAAGGCCCCCTATCTCAACGACCATCCGCTGGTCATCGACAGCTTCGTCGAGCGGGTTGAGGAAATCCTGGAAGGCCGCACCCACATGAACTGCACCCTGTGCAAATACCGGGCGCAGGTGGTCGGCTACGAAGGGCAGGTCGGCACCGCCCAGGCCGGCCACCACCACCACGTGGTGGGCATCGGCACCGACGCCGACCACGGCCGTCACCACGGCCATGACCATGATCACGGTCATGGTCATGGTCATCACCACGGCCACCATCACCACCACGATCATTGACGCCGCCATGACCGGCACCTTGTGGGGCATCGGCGTCGGCCCCGGCGACCCCGAGCTGCTGACCGCCAAGGCCATCCGTCTGCTGGGGGCCTTGCCGGTGCTGGCCTGGCCGGCGCCGCTGGAAGGCGACGGGTTCGCCCGCTCGATCGCCGCCGCCCACATTCCCGCCGGCCGGACCGAGATCGCCATCCGCCTGTCCTTCCGTCCCGACCGCGACGACACCGACCGGGCTTATGATTGCGCAGCCGGAACTATTGCCGGACACCTGGAAGCCGGCCGCGACGTCGGGGTGCTGTGCGAGGGCGACCCGCTGTTCTTCGGATCGTTTCTTTACGTCATGGGGCGGCTGGACCGGCGGTTTCCGGTGCAGGTGGTGCCCGGGGTGTCGTCGCCGATGGCCGCCGCCGCCGCCGCCCGCCAGCCCCTGACCCTGCTGGACAACAGTCTGGCGGTCATCCCCGCCACCGCCGCCGACGATCGTATCGAGGCCCTGCTGCGGGCCGCCGACGCGGCGGTGATCATGAAGGTCGGCCGTCATGCCGCCCGGCTGACCGCCCTGCTGACCCGGCTGGATCTGACCCATCGGGCGGTGGCGGTCGAACGCGCCACCCTGCCCGAGCAGCGGGTGGTGCCGCTGGCCGAGGCCGGCGATCTGTCCTATTTCTCCTTGATCCTGGTGCATCCATGACCGCCATCCTGTGTCTGACTCCCGCCGCCCTGCCCACCGCCCGCGCCGTGGCCGCCGCCCTGCCGGGCGCCGTCCTGCACGGACTGGCCGGGCGGGTCGACGGGACCGAGCAAAGCTTTTCCGATGCCGCCACCCATATCCGCGCCCTGTTCGCCGCCGGCAGCGCCATCGTCGGGATCTGTGCCGCCGGTATCCTGATCCGTGCCGTGGCGCCGCTGCTGGCCGACAAGCAGGCCGAGCCGCCGGTGTTGGCGGTGGCCCCCGACGGCAGCGCGGTGGTGCCGCTGCTGGGCGGCCATCACGGCGCCAACCGCCTGGCCCGGACCCTGGCGGCGGCCCTGGGCGGCCAGGCCGCCGTGACTACCGCCGGCGATCTGACCCTGGGCCTGTCGCTGGACGAGCCGCCGCCCGGCTGGCGCGTCGCCACTCCGGCCGCCATCAAGCCGGTGGCCGCCGCCCTGCTGGCCGGCGGCAAGGTCCGCCTGGAGGTCGAGGCCGGCAATGCCGACTGGCTGGCCGGTCTGCCCGTTGCCGACGACGGCCAGCCGCTGGTGCGCATCACCGACCATGCGGTGGCCACCGACGAGGACGAGTTGCTGTACAACCCGCCGGTTCTGGCCCTGGGGGTGGGATGCGAACGCGGCTGCGACCCGGCCGAGCTGGCGCGGCTGGTGCAGGAAACCCTGGCGGCGGAAGGGCTGGCGCCGGGAGCCGTCGCCTGCGTCGCTTCGGTCGACCTGAAGATGGATGAGGCGGCGGTGCAGGATCTGGCCGCCGGCCTGGGTGTGCCGGCCCGCTTCTTCACCGCCGCCCGCCTGAACGACGAGGCGCCGCGGCTGCTCAATCCCTCGGATGTGGTGCTCAGGGAAATCGGCTGTCCCGGGGTGTCGGAAGGGGCGGCCCTGGCCGCGGCCGGTCCCGGCTCGGCCCTGGTGGTGGGCAAGACCAAGTCGCGCCGCGCCACGGTGGCCCTGGCCCGCTCGGCCGGTCTGATCGATGCCGGAACGGTCGGTGCCGGCCGGGGCCGGCTGATGGTGGTGGGGATCGGTCCCGGCATGGCCGGCTGGCGCTCGCCCGAAGCCAGCGCCGCCATCGCCGCCGCCGGCGATCTGGTGGGATACGGCCTGTATCTGGATCTGCTGGGCGATGCGGCCGACGGCAAGACCCGTCATGAAAGCGATCTGGGGGCCGAGGCCGACCGGGCCCGCAAAGCCCTGGATCTGGCCGGCCAGGGGCGCAGCGTGGCGTTGATCTGTTCCGGTGATTCCGGCATCTACGCCCTGGCCACGCTGGTGTTCGAGCTGCTGGACCGCGAACGCCGGCCCGAATGGCTGCGGGCCGAAATCGCCGTGGTGCCGGGCATTTCCGCCCTGCAGGCCGCCGCCGCCCGGGCCGGGGCGCCGGTCAACCATGATTTCTGCACCATTTCGCTGTCCGACCTGCTGACCCCGTGGGAAACCATCGAGAAGCGCCTGCAGGCGGCGGCGGCGGCGGATTTCGTCGTCTGCTTCTATAATCCGGTATCGAAACGGCGCCGGGACCAGCTGGCGCGCGCCCGCGACATCCTGCTGACCGGCCGCCCGCCCGAGACCCCGGTGATCCTGGCCCGCCAACTGGGGCGGCCCGAGGAAAGCATCCGCGTCGTCACCCTGGGCGAGCTGACCCCCGACCATGCCGACATGCTGACGATGGTGCTGGTCGGATCGTCGGAAACCAGGCTGCTGGATGCGGGCGGGCGCAAATGGGTCTATACTCCCCGCGGCTATGCCAGGAAGTTGAGCTGATCCCATGACCGTGCATTTCATCGGCGCCGGACCGGGCGCCCCCGATCTCATCACCGTGCGCGGGCTGGCCTTGATCCGCCGCTGTCCGGTCTGCCTTTACGCCGGTTCGCTGGTGCCGGCCGAAGTGGTGGCCGAGGCTCCGGCCGGGGCGCGGGTGGTCGACACCGCGCCGATGAATCTGGACGAGATCGTCGCCGAGATGGAGGATGCCGACGACAAGGGCCTGGACGTCGCCCGCGTCCATTCCGGCGATCCCTCGATCTATGGGGCGGTGGCCGAGCAGATGCGCCGTCTGGATGCCCTGGGCATCCCCTATGACGTCACCCCCGGCGTGCCGTCCTTCACCGCCGCCGCCGCCGCCCTGGGGGCGGAACTCACCCTGCCCGACGTCAGCCAGACCATCATCCTGACCCGCACCGCGGTGCGCTCGTCGGCCATGCCCGAGGGCGAGGACCTGGCGACCCTGGGCCGGACCGGGGCGACCCTGGCCATCCACCTGTCCATCGCCAACCTGGCCCATGTGGTCAAGGAACTGACCCCGCTGTACGGCAAGGATTGTCCGGTGGCGGTGGCCTATCGCGTCAGCTGGCCGGATCAGGCCTTCATCAAGGGCACCCTGGGCGACATCCGCGAGCGGGTGAAATCGGCCGGCCTGACCCGCACGGCGCTGATTCTGGTCGGGCGGGTGCTGGGCGGGGCCGAGTTCAGCGATTCCCGCCTGTACGCCCCCGACCATACCCACGTGCTGCGGCCGGGCAAGCCATGACCCTGCCGGATTTCCTGCCCGGAACCGTCTGGCTGGTGGGAGCCGGCCCCGGCGACCCCGGGCTGCTGACCCTGCTGGCCGCCCATGCCCTGGCTGGGGCCGACCATGTGGTCTGCGACGCCCTGGTCGACGCCCGCATCGTGGCGATGGTCAACCCGGCCGCCGAGATCGAGGAAATGGGCAAGCGCGGCGGCGTCGCCGGTCCGAAGCAGGAGCGCATCACCGCCCGCCTGATCGAGCTGGCCCGCGCCGGCAAGCGGGTGCTGCGGCTGAAGGGCGGCGATCCCTTCGTGTTCGGCCGCGGCCCGGAAGAGGCGCTGGCCCTGGCCGAAGCCGGCATCGTGTTCCGTATCGTTCCCGGAATAACGGCGGGGATCGGCGGTCTGGCCTATGCCGGCATCCCGGCCACCGCCAAGCAATGCAATTCCACCGTCACCTTCGTCACCGGCCACGGCCCCGACGGCGACCTGCCGCCCGAGGTGGATTGGGATGCGCTGGGCCGCGGCGCCCAGGTTCTGGTGTTCTACATGGCCCTGCGCCAGCTGGACCGCGTGGCGGCCCGGCTGATGCGGGCCGGCCGGCCGGCCGGCGAGCCGGTGGCCCTGGTGTCGCGGGCGGCCACGCCGGGTCAGGCGGTGCGGGTCGCCACCCTGGCGACGGCGACGGATCTGCTGGCCGACCCGGTGCTGCCCTCTCCGGCGCTGCTGGTGGTCGGTCCGGTGGTCGGATTGCGCCCGCGGCTGGACTGGTGGCCGCCGCAATGAGCGAATCCTGGTCCCTGCTGACCGCCGGCCTGACGGTCTGCCGCGTCGCGGTCCAGGATCACGGCGGTCTGCTGGGCGGTCTGCTGCTGACCGGGTTGGTCGGCAGCCTGACCCATTGCGCCGGCATGTGCGGCCCCTTCGTATTGTCGCAGACCGCCGCCCGCTTCGAGCGCATCCCCGCCGCCGGCATGGGGGAATGGTCGCGGCTGCGGGGCGCCCTGCTGCTGCCCTATCATCTGGGCCGGGCGACCACCTATGCCGGTCTGGGCGCTCTGGCCGGGACGGCGGCCGGCACCCTGACCGGCTGGAGCGGCTTCCGCTTCGCGGCCGCCGCTTTGCTGGCCGTGGCCGCCCTGCTGCTGGCCGGTCTGGCCTGGCCGCGCCTGAAGACCCTGCTGGGGAATGGTTCCGCCGGCGAAACGTGGTGGAGCGCCCGTGTCGCCCGCCTGGCCGCACCGCTGTTCGCCACGCCGACCGGCTGGCGCGGCTGGCTGCTGGGGGTGTTGCTGGGCTTCATCCCCTGCGGTCTGCTGTATGCCGCCCTGGCGGCGGCGGCGGCCAGCGGCGACGGGCTGGCGGCGGCCTTGGCGATGCTGGCCTTCGCCGCCGGCACCGTCCCGGTTCTGGTCGCCGTCGGCACGGTGGGGCATTTCGCCCTGGCGCGGTGGCGCGAACCGATGCTCAAATGGTCGCCGCTGCTGCTGGCGGCCAATGCCGGTATGCTGGGCCTGATGGCCTGGCGGCTGGCGGTGTGAACAAGGAGCTTTCCGGAAATGAAAAAACGGCAGTCTTCCATGCTGGCGATCCTGGCGGTCATCGTGGTGGTCGCCCTGGCGGTCGGCGCCCGCATGGCGGTGTGGTCGGGGGCGGATCATGCCGGCGGCGGCAGCATCGGCGGCCCCTTCACCCTGGTCGACCATAACGGCCGGACCGTCACCGACCAGGATTTCCGCGGCCGCTGGCTGCTGATCTATTTCGGCTACACCTTCTGCCCGGATGTCTGCCCGACGTCGCTGACCCTGGCGGCCTCGGCCCTGGACCGGCTGGACCCCGCCCAGCGCAAGCTGGTGGTGCCGGTCTTCGTCACCGTCGATCCCGTCCGCGACACTCCGGCGGTGATGAAGGATTATGTCGGGGCCTTTCTGCCCGACATGGTCGGCCTGACCGGCAGCGAGGAACAGGTCGCCGCGGCGATGAAGTCCTACAAGGTCTATGCCGCCAAGGCCAAAAGCGACGATCCCGCCAGCTATACGGTGGACCATTCCTCGATTCTGTATCTGGTCGGTCCGGATGGCCGTTTCGTGCAGCACTTTCCCCACGGCGCCGGGATCGAGGATGTGGCGGCGGGCCTGAAGAAACACCTGAAATAGCATGCCGGTTCCGGGGATCGTCCTGGCCGCGCCGTCCTCGGGCAGCGGCAAGACCCTGGCGACGCTGGGACTGCTGGCCCACCTGGCCGGGCGTGGGCTGCGGGTGGTCTCGGCCAAGGTCGGCCCCGATTACATCGATCCGGCCTTTCACGCCGCGGCGACCCGGCGGCCCTGCCTGAACCTGGATTCCTGGGCGATGCGGCCGTCCACCTTGTCCGGTCTGGTCGCCGCGCTGTCGGCCGATGCCGATCTGGCGATCTGCGAAGGGGTGATGGGGCTGCTGGACGGCGCCGCCGCGCCGCCCGGCCAGCCCGACGGCAGCACCGCCGAGGTGGCGGCCGTCACCGGCTGGCCGGTGGTTCTGGTGGTCGACGCCCGCGGCATGGCGGCTTCGGCGGCGGCGGTGGTGCTGGGGTTTGTCCGGGCCCGCGCCGACATCCGCATCGCCGGGGTGGTGTTCAACCGCGTCGCCGGTGATCGCCACCGCCGGCTGATCGCCGAATCCTGTGCCCGTCTGTGTCCCGAGGTGGCGGTTCTGGGCTGCCTGCCGCCGCTGGCCGACCTGGCGGTGCCGTCGCGCCATCTGGGTCTGGTCCAGGCCTGCGAACATCCCGACCTTGCCGGCTTTCTGGCCGCCGCCGCCGCCGCCGTGGCGGCGCATGTCGACGTGGCGGCGCTGGTCGCCCTGGCCCGTCCGGCCCGATGCGCCGGGTCCCATCCGCTGCCGCTGCCGCCGCTGGGCGGCCGCATCGCCGTGGCGCGCGACCGGGCTTTCGCCTTCGCCTATCCGGCGGTGCTGGAGGGCTGGCGCCGTGCCGGGGCCGAGCTTGCCTTCTTCTCGCCGCTGGCCGACCAGTCCCCGGACGGCGATGCCGTCTATCTGCCCGGCGGCTATCCCGAACTGCATGCCGGGCGGCTGGCCGCCGCCGGGTGTTTCCTGGGCGGGCTGCGGCGGCTGGCCGATGCCGGATGCCCGGTCTTCGGGGAGTGCGGCGGCTATATGGTGCTGGGCGACGGCATCGTCGACGCCGCCGGAGACCGTCACCGCATGGCCGGTCTGCTGCCGCTGGAAACCAGCTTCGCCAGCCGCCGGCTGCATCTGGGCTACCGTCGGGCCGCCCTGGCCGCCGCCGGCATTCTGGGCGGGGCCGGGGCGAAATTTTCCGGCCACGAGTTCCATTACGCGACAACAACGTTTCAGGCGGATGCGCCGCCCCTGTTTCATGCCGAGGACGCCGCCGGGGCCGATCTGGGCCGCACCGGGTTGGCGGTGGGGTCGGTGGCCGGATCGTTTCTGCATCTGATCGACCGTGTCTGAAACGCACTCCGCTTGACTCTGCCCCCCGATCCGCGCTCATACTGCACTGCACAAAAATTAAATGCACAAGGCGGCGGCCTCTTATTTCGTGCGGGAGCGCGAAAAAAGAATTTTATTGCCAGCGTCGGCGTGCCTGAGTAATAAAAATACGTAGTTACCGCAACCGGCCTAAAAGGACAGAGTCCATGCTCTATCAACTTCACGAGCTTCAGCATGCGGCGGTGGCCCCGATGCGCCTGTGGGCCGAGGCCGTGCAGACCATGTACACCCATCCGTGGATGCCGATGTCCTATACCAGCTTCGGCCGCGCCGTCGCCGCCAGCGCCGAGCTGATGGAGCGCACCACCCGCCGCTATCCCAAGCCGCCCTTCAACCTGCCCGCCACCACCATCGCCGGGGAAGAGGTGCCGATCCGCGAAGTGGTCGTCTACGAAAAGCCGTTCTGCAGCCTGCTGCATTTCCAGCGCCAGACCGACCGCCGCGATCCCCGCGTGCTGGTGGTGGCGCCGATGTCGGGGCATTACGCCACCTTGCTGCGCGGCACCGTCGAAACGCTGCTGCCCGATCACGACGTCTACATCACCGACTGGATCGACGGCCGCGACGTGCCGGTGACCGATGGCCCGTTCACCCTGGACGATTACATCGATTACGTCCGCGAGTTCCTGCATTTCCTGGGGGCGGACACCCATGTGCTGGCGGTGTGCCAGCCTTCGGTGCCGGTGCTGGCGGCGGTGTCGCTGATGGCCGAGGACAAGGACCCGCGTCAGCCCAGTTCCCTGGTGCTGATGGGCGGTCCCATCGATACCCGCATCAACCCGACCAAGGTCAACGAGGTGGCGACCACCAAGCCGCTGTCGTGGTTCGAGGCCCATGTCATCCAGACGGTGCCGTTCGTCCATCCCGGCCGCGGCCGCCGGGTCTATCCGGGTTTCCTGCAGTTGCAGGGCTTCATGAGCCTCAACCCCGAGCGTCACGTCGGGGAGCATCTGAACCTGTTCCACAACATGGTGCGCGGCGACGGCGATTCGGCGGAAAAGCACCGCGAGTTCTATGACGAATATCTGGCGGTGATGGACCTGCCGGCAGAGTATTATCTGCAGACCCTGCAGACGGTGTTCATCGAACACCATCTGCCGGAAGGCAAGATGATGAGCCGCGGTCGCCATGTCGATCCGTCACAGATCCGCCACACGGCGCTGATGACCATCGAGGGCGAGAAGGACGACATCACCGGCCTTGGCCAGACCGAGGCGGCGCAGCGTCTGTGCGGCAATCTGCCCGATTCGATGCGCGTCCATCATGTCGCGCCCAAGGTCGGGCATTACGGCGTGTTCAACGGGCGCCGCTGGCGCGAGGAGATCTATCCCCATGTCCGGGAGTTCATTCGGACGCACGACAGGCTTGCCGTTCTGGCGGACAAAGCCGCTGGATTGCATGAGCAGGAGCGAGTGGGAAGCCCTGTGTGACGGCTGCGGCAAGTGCTGTCTGCACAAGCTTGAGGACGAGGATACCGGCGAGATCCACTACACCAACGTGGCTTGCCGGCTTCTCGACCTGGGCAGTTGCCGCTGCAGCGACTATCCCGACCGCAAGACGCACGTCCCCGATTGCGTCAAGCTGTCGGCGCGCGAACTTCTGAAGATGCGCTGGCTGCCGTCCACCTGCGCCTATCGCCTGCTGTCGGAAGGAAAGTCGCTGCCCTGGTGGCATCCCCTGGTGTCCGGCGATTCCGAAAGCGTGCACCGGGCCGGTATTTCGTTGCGTGGCCGTGCCGTGGCCGAGAACCGCGCCGGCCCGCTTGAGCGGCACATCGTTACGTGGCCGGCCTGATTCCGGCGGCTGGCCTGTCCCTGGATCTGGGCGACCGGACCGTCCCCGTGACGGTGCGCCGGTCGGCGGCGGCGCGGCGGACCTCGATCCGGGTCGATGCCGTGCGCGGGGTGGTGCTGGTGCTGCCGTCCAAGGCGTCGCTGGCCGAGGCCAGGCGGTTTCTCGCCTCCCATGCCGTGTGGGTCGCCGAGCGGCTGGCCCGGCTGCCGGCCGCCCGGCCGCTGGTGCCGGGGGCCGAGATTCCCGTGCTGGGGATCGCCCATCCGATCCGCCATTGTCCCCAGGCCCGCCGCGGCGTATGGATCGAGGACGGCGCCATCTGCGTTTCCGGTCTGGCCGAGCAGGTCGGCCGGCGGGTCACCGCCTTTCTGAAGCAGCACGCCCGCCGGCTGATCGCCGACCGTGCCGTCGTGCTGGCCGCCCGGCTTGGCCGGTCTCCCGGACGGATCACCATTCGCGACACCCGGTCCCGCTGGGGCAGCTGTTCGTCTGCCGGCGACCTGTCGTTTTCCTGGCGTCTGGTGCTCGCGCCCGATTGGGTCCTGACCTACGTGGTGGCCCATGAACTGGCCCATCTGGTGGAAATGAACCATTCCCCGGCCTTCTGGGCCGTCGTCGCCGGGCTCAGCCCCGATGCCGCCCGCGCCCGGACATGGCTGAAGAGACATGGCGCGGGGCTGCATCGGGTGGGGGAATGTGCTACTGACTGAGTCAGACATTTTCCGAAAGCCTTTCCGATGAGCAGCACAGGCCGTCCGGCTCCGACTTCCTTCACCGTCGCCGCATTGTTGACCGGACTGGTCGCCTTCGGGCCGATCTCGACGGATCTGTACCTGGCGTCGCTGCCCGACATGGCCCGCGATTTCCGTACCTCGGTGGAAATGGTGCAACTGACGCTGTCGGTGTTCCTGGCCGGCTTCGCCACCGCCATGCTGGCTTACGGGCCGCTGTCCGACCGCTTCGGCCGCCGGCCGGTGCTGATGGGCGGGGTGGTGGTCTATCTGGCCGGATCGCTGGCCTGCATGCTGGCCCCGACCATCGAGACCCTGATCGGCGCCCGCTTCCTGCAGGCGCTGGGGGCCTGCTGCGGGCCGGTGGTGGCGCGCGCGGTGGTGCGCGACGTCTATCCGCGCGAACAGGCGGCCAAGGTGCTGTCCTACATGGCGTCGGCGATGGCGCTGGCTCCGTTCGCCGCCCCCATCGCCGGCGGCTGGCTGCACACCATCTTCGGCTGGCGGGCGAATTTCGTGCTGCTGACCCTGTTCGGGCTGCTCCTGCTGCTGGGGGTCTGGCGTCTGCTGGACGAAACCAACGCCCACAAGGACGAGCATGCCCTGTCGCCGTTGCGCATGCTGGCCAACTACCGCACCCTGGCCGGCGACCGTCAGGTGATGGGCTATGCCCTGACCGTGGCCTTCGGGTTCGGGGCGATGTTCACCTTCATTTCGGCCTCGTCCTTCGTGCTGATCGACGTCATGGGGCTGCCGCCGGCCTTTTTCGGCTTCGGTTTCGCCACCGTGATCGCCGGCTACATCGTCGGCGGCTTCGTCGCCGGGCGCTGGACCGGGCGGGTCGGTCTGGACCGCATGATCCTGATCGGGACCGTCGGCGCCACGCTCAGTGGCCTGACCGCCGCCGCCCTGGCCTGGAGCGGGGTGCAGACGCTGCAGGCCGTCCTGTTGCCGATGATGGGGCTGTTCCTGTTCGCGGCGATGGTCCTGCCCAACAGCACCGCCGGAGCCATCGCCCCGCATCCGCGCATGGCCGGGTCGGCGTCGGCGCTGGTGGGATTCGTGCAGATGGTGCTGGGCGCCGCCGCCGGCTGGGCCCATGCCGCGACCTTCGACCATTCCAGCCGGCCGCTGGCCACCCTGGCGGCGACCTTGTCGACCGGCGCCCTGCTGGCCTTCCTGGTCCTGGTCCGTCCCCGGAAGTCCTGACCGGCCGCTTTTTCCGCGCTCAGAACTGGCGCAGCAGCCGGTGCAGATAGTCGCGTTCACCCTGGGATCGCGACCCGTCGCCGGACCGCCGGCGCAATTCGTCGAGAATCTGCTGCGACCTGTTGAGCTCGGCCCGATGCGGGATACGGGTGGCGCCGTCGTCGGCCGGTCCGGCCGCCGGCCGTCCCAGCGGGTCGGGGCGTCTGGGGCTGCCCGGGCCGGCGGCCATGCCGTCCTGCGCCATCCGGGCGGATTGGCGCAGCAGGTCCAGGGCCTGGCCCTGATGGCCGGCTGCAGTGGTCCAGTCGTCGCGGCGCAAGGCCTCGGCCGCCGCCTGCATGGCCTGGGCGGCTTCGTCCAGGCCGGGGGGGCGTCGTCCCAGGCCGCGTTCCAGCCCGCTTGCCGCCTCGGTCAGGGACCGGCGGACCGCGTCCTGCCCCGAGGCGGCGGCATGGCCGGCCGGTCCTGCCGGGCTCTGGGCCTGCCGGTGACTGTAATCCAGCAGGTTCTGCTGGCGGTGCATCACCTCGCGCAGGACCGACAGGGCGTCGAGGGCCGGACCGGCGTCGTTTCCGGTCTCGCCGGGCCGCACCGATTGCAGCAGGGCGGTGACATCCCGCATCAGGGCGGCCAGGGCGTCGCGGGCGCCGTTGCGGGCCAGGTCGCGCAAGGATTGCATCATGCCGGCCAGATCCTCGCCGTCGATCACCCGGTCCAGGGGCGTCGGCGCGGCGGCATCGCCGGCGGTGCCGGCGGCCATCGCCTGCAGCCAGCGGTTCAGCGCCGCCTGGAAGGCGTCGACCAGGGCTTCGATCCGGCTGGCCGGCGCGGCCGACTGGATGGCCTGCTGCAGATCGTGGCGGGCCTGTTCCAGGGTGCGCTCGGCGGCGGCCAGGTCGCCCTCTTCGATGCGCAGCGCCGCGTTCCACAGCACGTCCTGCACGTCGTCGAGATCGGCGCCGTCGTCGGCCAGGGCGTGACGGGCCACCCGCAGGGCCAGGAAGCTCAGCAGATCGTCGCCGAACAGGGCGCGGTCGGCGCTGACGCCGTCCAGGGCGGCCATCACGTCCAGCACCCGCACCGCCGGCTGGGTCAGCAGGCGGCGCTGGTCGGCGACGATGCGGGCGCCGGGATGGCTGAAGTGCCGTTGCGGCAATTCCATCGCCAGCCAGTCGCTGGCCCCGGTCTGGCCGCGCCCGTCCTCGGCGACGGCCCGGACCGTCACTGGCAGGCCGGCCCAGGGGTGGGCCGACAGGTCGTGCCAGCTGGTCAGGTCGGCGCTTCGCGGCCGGCTGGCGGCCAGGGGCAGGTCGACGGTCAGCGGCGGCCCGCCGTCGTCCAGGCCGGCCCGGCGGATTTCCAGCCACAGCCGGGCCAGCCCGTAATCGTCGGATGCCGCGACCGACAGCCGCAGCCGGCCACGCCCGGCATCTTCGGGCGGTTCGGCGAAATCGACGGAGGGCACGGCGTCGGCCACGGCCCGGATCGTCCAGTGCGCCAGGGTGCGTCCCCATTGCCGGACGGCCAGCCGGCCGCTTTGCCCGATCTCCATCTCGGCGCGGCGGCTGCCGTCCCCGGTGGCGGCGAAGGCGGCGTCATGGCCGTCCAGCGCCAGGGATTCGCCGCCCCAGCCGCCGCCCAGGACGGCCAGCGCCGTGCTGCCGGCCGGAACCGCCACCGTGTCCTGGTCGGGCCGCAGCAGGGCCGGCGCCACCGCGGTATAGGCCGGCGGGGTGATCCAGACGTCGATGCGCGTGGGGGAAAGGCCGGGCCAGGGGACGGCCGGCACCAGGGCGCGCCGCAGGCGGGCATCGGCATCGCCGCCGCCGCCGGCCAGGGCGACGACCAGCAGCAGCAATGCCGCCGCCCGCCAGCCCAGCGGGTCGCGGGCGGCCATGTCCGAACGGGGAAAACCCAGCCGGGGCCGGGCCAGGGCCAGTTCCATGCGCCGGCGGTGTTCCCGCCACAGGACGGCCGCCAGCGGCGTGGCCGCCGTGGCCGGATGGTCGGCCAGGACGCTCAGCGGCTGGTGCGGCAGGGCGCTGTCCCGTTCCAGCCGGCGGGCGGCGTGGCCGGCATCCGGCGGCGGCACGCGGACCAGGGCCGTCACCAGGGCGGCGGCGGCCAGGGCGAACAGCGCCAGCACGGCGGCATGCAGCCAGACGGGCAGTCGGGGCAGGACGTCGAACAGGGCCAGCGCGGCGAACACCGCCGCCAGCGAGGCCAGGGCCACCAGATGCGGCCACAGCCGCTCCAGCCACAGGACCAGCCGTGCCGCCGCCAGCCAGCGGGTCATGGCCGGGGCTCAGCCGAACCAGTCGGGCAGGCTTTCCAGGGCCAGCATCTCCTCGTAGGACGGGCGTGCCCGCACCACGGCATAGGCCTTGTCCTTGACCAGGATTTCGGGAATCAGCGGCCGCGAATTGTAGGTCGAGGACATGGCGGCGCCATAGGCACCGGCGGTGCGGAAGGCGATCAGGTCGCCGGCCCGCAGCGGCGGCAGGAGCCGCTGGCGGGCGAAGGTGTCGCCGGTCTCGCAGACCGGGCCGACCACGTCGACCGCGACCGGAACCGCATCGGGCGCCGGTTGCAGGACCGGCTCGATGGCGTGGTGGGCGTCGTACAGGGCCGGCCGCATCAGGTCGTTCATGGCGGCGTCGACGATGACGAAGGTGCGGGTGGCGCCCTCTTTCACATAGATCACCCGGCTGACCATGATGCCGGCATTGCCGACCAGCAGGCGGCCGGGTTCCAGCACGATGCGGCAGCCCAGGTCGCCCAGGGTGGCGCGGATGGCCTCGGCGTACAGGTCGGGATGGGGCGGGGTCTCGTATTCGTAGGGCACGCCCAGGCCGCCGCCCAGGTCCAGCCGGCGGATGCCGATGCCGTCGGCGCGCAGCATGGCCACCAGATCGCGCACGCGCAGGAAGGCCTGGCGGAACGGCTCGACCTCGGTCAGCTGCGAGCCGATATGGCAGGCCACGCCCACCACCTCGATGCCCGGCAGGGCGTTGGCCTTGCGATAGACCTCGTGGGCACGGGTCCATTCGATGCCGAACTTGTTTTCCTTCTTGCCGGTGGTGATCTTGGCGTGGGTGCCGGCGTCGACGTCCGGATTGACGCGCAGCGCGATGGGCATGCGCACGCCGCGGGCGGCGGCGATCTCGGACAGGGCGTGCAGTTCGGGCTCGGACTCGACGTTGATCTGCATGATGCCCTTGGCGACGGCGAATTCCAGCTCGCGCCGGGTCTTGCCGACGCCGGAAAAGACGATGCGCCCGGGCGGAACCCCGGCGGCCAGGGCCTGGCGCAGTTCGCCTTCCGACACCACGTCGGCGCCGGCGCCCAGTTCCGCCAGGGTGCGGACCACGGCGATGTTGGGGTTGGCCTTCAGGGCGAAGCAGACGGTGGCGTCCAGGCCGGCCTTGGCCAGGGCCCCGGCGAAGACGGTGTAGTGCCGGGCCAGGGTGGCGGTGGAATAGCAGTAGAACGGCGTGCCGACATGGGCGGCGATGTCGTCCAGGGCCACTCCTTCGGCATGCAGCCGGCCGTCGATGTAATCGAAATGGTTCATTCCTGTTCCGCCTGTGGCTTGGTCTTTTCCTGGGGATAGCCGGTCCGGGGGTAATGGCCGGGATAGATGCCGTCTTCCGGCGGCACCAGATTGCCGCGCCGGCCGCAGCCGGCCAGCGGGGCGGCGGCCAGGGCGGCGGCCAGGGCCTGCAGCAGGGTGCGGCGGGTCATCCGGGGCATTCCTTTCAGAGCCAGCGGGATCGGGCGGCGGCGGCCTGCTCGCGGACGCGGGCCGGGGCGGTGCCGCCGAACGAGGTGCGGCTGGCCACCGAATGCTCGACCGCCAGCACGGCGCGGGCATCCTCGGTGATGCCGGGCTCGACGCCCTGCATTTCCGCCAGGCCGAGATCGGCCAGGTCGCGGCCCGACTGCTCGGCCAGCTTGACCAGCGACCCGGCGACGTGGTGGGCCCTGCGGAACGGCATCTTCAGGGTGCGCACGCACCAGTCGGCGATGTCGGTGGCGGTGGTGTAGCCGGCCCCGGCGGCGGCGCGCAGGGTATCGGTGTTGACCGTCATGTCGCCGATCATCCCGGTCATGGCGGCAATGGCCAGTTCCATCGTGTCGGCCACTTCGAAGACCGGCTCCTTGTCGTCCTGCATGTCCTTGGAATAGGCCAGGGGCAGGCCCTTCATGACGATCAGCAGGGCGTTCAGATCGCCGATCACCCGGCCGGTCTTGGCGCGGATCAGCTCGGCGGCGTCGGGATTGCGCTTTTGCGGCATGATCGACGAGCCGGTGGTGAAGGCGTCCGACAGGGTGACGAAGCGGAACTGCGCCGAGGTCCAGATCACCAGCTCTTCCGCCAGCCGCGACAGGTGCACGGCGCAGATGGCGGCGGCGGCCATGAATTCCAGGGCGAAATCGCGGTCCGAGACGCCGTCCAGGGAATTGTTCATCGGCCGGTCGAAGCCCAGTTCGGCGGCGGTGAAATGGCGGTCGATGGGAAACGAGGTGCCGGCCAGGGCGGCCGATCCCAGCGGGCATTCGTTCAGCCGGGCGCGGGCGTCGGCCAGCCGGCCGCGATCGCGGCCGACCATTTCGACATAGGCCAGCAGATGGTGGCCGAACGTCACCGGCTGTGCCGCCTGCAGGTGGGTGAAGCCGGGCATGACGGTGGCGGCATGATCCTCGGCGCGGGCGATCAGCGCCGCTTGCAGGCCCTTCAGCGCCCCTTCCATGCCGTCGACGGCGTCGCGCACCCACAGGCGGAAGTCGGTGGCCACCTGATCGTTGCGCGAGCGCGCGGTGTGCAGGCGGCCGGCGGCTTCGCCGATCAGCTCGGCCAGCCGGGCCTCGACGTTCATGTGGATGTCTTCCAACTCGTGGCGGAAGGGGAAATCCCCGGATTCGATCTCTTGCCGAACCCGGTCCAGACCCTGCACAATGGCGGCGCCGTCGGCCTCGGTCAGGATGCCCTGACGCACCAGCATCCGGCAATGGGCTTGCGAGCCGCGGATATCCTGGGCATACAGGCGCCTGTCGAAATCGATGGAAGCGTTGATCCGCTGCATGATGGCAGCCGGTCCGCCGGCGAAGCGGCCGCCCCACATGGACGACGCGGCGGGGGATTGTTTTGGTTCACTGGACATGCTGGGACCTTGGGCGATGAAATCCGGACCTTCGGCCCCGACCGTGACCCTGGCCGTTCTGGCGTTGCTGCTGGCGGCGGCGGCGGGGGTGGCGGTGGCCGTTCTGGGCACAAGCTACACCGAACCGCCGGGCAACCCAAGCCCCTCGGAGCCTTTGATCGCCGCCGTCGCTCCGGCCAAACGTCCGCCGGCTCCGGCCCTGGCCTTCACCGACGCCGCCGGCCGGCGGCTGGGCCTGGGGCAGTTCCGGGGCAAGGTGGTGCTGGTCAATTTGTGGGCCACATGGTGCCCGCCCTGCGTCGCCGAGATGCCGTCGCTGAACCGGCTGCAGACCGAGCTGGGCGGCGAGCGGTTCCAGGTGCTGGCGGTGTCGCTGGACAAGGGCGGCGCGGCCATCGTCCGCCGCTGGTACGAGCATGCCGGTCTGCAGGCCCTGCCCATCTACAATGCCCATGCGGCGGACTTTCCCGGGGCGCTGCTGCCCACCTCGCTGCTGATCGACGGCGAGGGCCGGGTGGCCTGGCGCGGCGAAGGGGCGTTCGACTGGTCGGGCGCCGAGGCGACGGCGGCGGTCCGTGCCCTGCTGGCCGAGCCGTCCGGCCAGGGGTGACGCCGGGGCCGGCGGTCAGCCCTGCGGCGCGGGCGGCGACACCCGGACCGAGACGATCTGGTTGCGGGTCTTGCGCAGCACCTCGAAGCGGAAGCCGTGGAAGCGGAACACCTGTCCGACATTGGGGATCTGCCGGCTTTCATGCAGCAGCAGGCCGGCGATGGTGCTGGCCTGGCCATCGGGCAGACGCCATTCGAACTGGCGGTTCAGGTCGCGGATGGTGACGCCGCCGTCCACCACGTAATCGCCGTCCTCCTGCGGATGGACGCCGGCCACCGCCACGTCGTGCTCGTCGGTGATGTCGCCGACGATTTCCTCGATGATGTCTTCCAGCGTCACCACCCCCATCAGGGCACCGTATTCGTCGACCACCAGGGCGAAATGCTCGCGTCGCTGCCGGAAGGCCTGAAGCTGCTCCAGCAGCGTGGTGGAATCGGGAATGAACCACGGCGTTCCGGCCAGTCCGGCGACGTCCAGGGCGTCGACGTTGCCGCCCAGGGCGCGGATGGCGCGCAGCACGTCCTTGGCATGGACGACGCCGATGATGTCGTCGGGCTGGCCGCGCCACAGCGGGATGCGGGTATAGGGGCTTTTCAGGATCTGTTCGACGATCTCGGCGGGGGACTGGCCGGCGTCGATGGTGAAGGCCTTGCGGCGGTGGGTCATCACCTCGCCGACCTCGACGTCGCCCAATTCCAGGATCGAGCGCAGCATGCGCCGTTCTTCCCGCACCTCGTGCTGGGTGGTGTGCACTTCGATGGCGCCCTTCAGCTCCATCATCGCCGCCTCGATGTCGGTTTCGCGCACGGCGCGGGCGCCGATCAGGCGCAGCAATCCGTCGACGAAGACGTGGATGGCGTGGATGGCCGGGCCGGCCAGGGAAACGAACAGCCGCATCGGCCGGGCGATGACCAGGGCGGCCTTGTTGGCGTGCTGGATGGCGAAGGTCTTGGGCAGGATCTCGCAGAACACCAGCACGATGACGGTCATCGCCACGGTGGCATAGACCACTCCGGCCTCGCCGAACAGGCCGATGGCCAGGCTGGTGGCCAGGGCCGAGGCCAGGATGTGCACCAGGGTGTTGCCCAGCAGGATCGATCCCAGCAGGCGTTCCTTGCGGTCGTGCAGGCGGTTGACCAGCCCGGCCCGGCGGTCGCCCTCGCGTTCCAGCTGGTGCATCAGCGGCTTCGACGCCACGGTCAGCGCCGTCTCGGCGCCGGCGAAGAAGCCCAGCATCAGCAGCAGGGCGGCGATGGCGGCGATGTCCAGCAGCATCGGCCCGGCCTCAGGCGACGAATTCGGCCAGCATGTCCCGCACCGCACCGGAGGGGACGTCGCGGGTCAGGAAGGCGTGGCCCAGGCCGTGGGCCAGCACGAAGGTGACCTTGCCGTCCTTGACCTTCTTGTCGCCGGCCATGTGGTGGACCAGGGCGTCGATGTCCCAGCGGCGTTGCCGCGACAGGCCGGTGGGCAGGCCCAGCTGGGACAGGTGGCGTTCCAGGCGGGCGCAATCCTCGGGCGGGGCCAGCTCCAGCCGGGCCGACAGCCTGAGCGCCATCACCATGCCGATGGAAACCGCCTCGCCGTGCAGCATTTCCTCGGAAAAGCCGGTTTCCGCTTCCAGGGCGTGGCCGAAGGTGTGGCCCAGGTTCAGCAGCGCCCGCACGCCGCCCTCGCGCTCGTCGGCGGCGACGATGCGCGCCTTGGCGCGGCACGACACCGCCACGGCGTGGGCCCGGGCGGCGCGGTCGCCGCCGATCACCCTGGCGCCGTTCTCTTCCAGCCAGGAAAAGAACGCGGGATCGTCGATGCAGCCGTATTTCACCACCTCGGCATAGCCGGCCAGGACCTGACGCCGCGCCAGGGTGCCCAGGGTGGCGATGTCGGCCAGCACCAGCCGCGGCTGGTGGAAGGCACCCACCAGATTCTTGCCCTGGCGGGTGTTGATGCCGGTCTTGCCGCCGACCGAGCTGTCCACCTGGGCCAGCAGGGTGGTGGGAATCTGCACGAAATCGACGCCGCGCTGCAGGATGGCGGCGGCGAAGCCGGTCAGGTCGCCGATGACGCCGCCGCCCAGGGCCACCACCATCGTCGAGCGTTCGCAGCGGGCATCCAGCATGGCCCCGGTCAGGGCCTCCAGCTGGGCGAAATCCTTGGAATGCTCGCCGTGCGGCAGCACGGCATGGGCGTGCTCGATGCCGGCCCGGTCCAGCGACGCCAGCAGCCGTTCCAGGTACAGCGGCGCCACCATGTCGTCGGTGACCACGAAGGCCCGGCGGCCGCGCATCACCGGCAGCATCCGTTCGCCGGCCCGGTCGATCAGGTCCTCCCCGATCAGGATGTCGTAGGAGCGGTCGCCCAGGTCGACGCGCAGGGATTGGACAGTCATGCATTCGGCTCCAGCAGGGCCGCCAACTGGTCGATGACCTTGGCGACGGTGATTTCCGGGGGCTCGTCGGTGGTGTCGACGGTGATTTCCGCCTCGGCGTACAGGGGATAGCGGGCTTCCATCAGCCGGCCCAGGATCTGGCGGGGGTCGCCGGTCTTCAGCAGCGGGCGGTGGTCGCGCCCCGATGTGCGCTTGACCAGCAGGTCCAGGTCGGCGCGGATCCATACCGAGATGGCCCCGGCCTGGATGCGGGCGCGGGTCTGCGGGTCGACGAAGGCGCCGCCGCCGGTGGCCAGCACCTTGGGCGGACCGTCCATCAGCCGGGCGATGACCTTGCGCTCGCCCTCGCGGAACGACGGCTCGCCGTGGCGGGCGAAATATTCGCTGATGGTGCAGCCGGCGGCGGCCTCGAATTCGGCGTCGGCATCGACGAAGGCCACGCCCAGGCGGGCGGCCAGCCGGCGGCCGACGCAGGATTTCCCCGCCCCCATCAGCCCCACCAGGACGACAGGGCGGTCGAGCCGGGCCGCCAGTTCCTGATCCGTCACCTTAGCCATGCGCGCCCCGCCGTTGATCCGCCGCGGCGAGGCCGATACACTGCCCGCGTTTCGCCATTCCCGGCCCTTCGATATACCCTGTCAGTGCCGCTTTTATCCGTCCGGGCCGGGGCCTGTCCATAAAATCACAGCGTGGGGTCGGTTACAGCTCATGGGAAAGATTGCCGGAGTACTGGTGCTTGTGGTGCTCGTCATCGTCGTCGGTGGCGGCATCTTCCTGGCGACGTCGGACATTCCGGCGCCGGCCGTCAAGGTTGAAAAGGTGATCCCCGATGACCGCCTGCCCCGCTAGATCCCGGGCGCGCCGCCTTGCCGCCGGCCTGCTGCTGGCCGCCCTGCCGGGGCTGGCCCTGGCGCAGGGGCGGCCGCTGCCGCTGGCCCAACCCTTCGATCCCGACACGATGGAGCGCGTCGACCCGCCGCCGGGCGAGCCGGCGGGGCGCATCAACGTCGACGCCCTGAAGGCGCCGCATCCCGACGGCATCGGCGTTCTGGACGCCCGGCAGGGCGGTTTCGCCGAGACCCTGTGGCAGGGCACGTCGGCGGCGGTGGCGCGCACGCTGATCCCGATGCTGCCGGGGGCCGGCGGGTCGCGGGTGCTGGCCGGCCTGGAACGGCGCCTGCTGCTGACGGCGGCGCCGCCGCCCGAAGGCGCCAGAGAGGGCGAACGGCCGGCGCTGGTGGAATTGCGGGCCGAGCGTCTGCTGGCGATGGGCGAGATCGACGGCCTGCTGACCCTGGCCAAGGCGGTTCCCGCCCAGGCCTCGGGGGAGATGCTGGACCGCATCCGCCGCGATGCCCGGCTGCTGGCCGGCGATCTGGCCGGGGCCTGCGCCGACCTGGGCCGGCAGGCGGCGCAGCCCGCCGATCCGGTGCAGCCCAAGCTGGTGGTCCTGTGCCACCTGACTTCGGGGCGGACGCTTGAAGGCAATCTGGGACTGGACCTGCTGCGCGAGCGCAAGGATTCCGACCAGGGCTTCATCGCCGCCGCCGAGGTGCTGGCCGGAGTGCCGGCGCCGCCGGCCGACAGGATCCGCCTGGACGAAGCCGCCGCCCTGCATGTCGCCGCCTTCGCCGCCGCCCGGCTGCCGCTGCCGGCCGCCTCGCTGGCCAAGGCTCCGGCGGTCGTCGTCCGGGCCGTGGCCCTGGGGGCGGGCAATCCGCCCGACCTGCGGCTGGTCGCCGGCGAACGTGCCGAAGCGGCGGGCATCCTGCCGGCCGAGGTGCTGCGCAGCCTGTATCTGGCCCAGACCTTCGCCCCCGACGAAATGTCCGCGCCGCTGGCCCGGGCCGAAGGGGCCGGGGGCCGGGGCCGCGCCCTGCTGTTCCGCGCCGCCACCGACCAGCCCGATCCGGTGATCCGCGCCCAGTTCGCCGCCAAGGCCATCGAGCTGGCCGCCGCCCGGGGCGAGGCCGCCGCCGCCGCCCGCCTGTTCGAGCCGGTGCTGCTGTCGACCCGTCCCGATACCGTCCTGGCTGCCGCCGCGCCGTCCTTCGCCCGTGCCCTGTTCGCCCTGGGCAAGCCGGAAGCCGCCGCCAAATGGCTGGACATGACGCGGGCCGATCCGGCCGGCGTCAAGGCCGCCGACCGTCTGTGGCCGCTGGCCGCGGTGGCGGGAATCGATCCCGGGGCCGAAATCTCCCTGGCCGGTCTGGCCGCCTGGCGCCAATCCCTGGCCGGTCTGCCGCCCGAGACCGCCGCCCGGCGCAGCGCCGTCGTGCTGGGGGCGCTGGCCGGCCTGGGGGCCAAGGTTCCCGACATCGCCTGGCTGGAGACCCTGCCGTTGCCGGCCGGCGGCCCCAGGCCCGGCCTGTTCGCCATGATGCAGGCCGGCGCCCTGGATGCCCGGCTGGGCGCCACCGTGCTGGCGGTGCTGGCCGCGGTCGGCGACACGCCGCTGGACAGGCTGGATTCCATCACCCTGTCCGAGGCCGTCAGCGCCCTGTCGGTGGTCGGGCTGGGCGACGATGCCCGCCGTCTTGCCGTCGAGGCCATGCTGGCCAACGGCATCTGATGGCGGCCCCGGCCGAACGCCAGCGCCTGTTCGCCGCCGGGGTGGCCAAGGCCAAGGCCGGGCGCCACGCCGAGGCGCTGGCCCTGTTCGAACGGGTCCGGCGGCTGGGAACCGACGCCGCGGTGCTGAACGCGCTGGCCATCACCCGCAAGAATCTGGGTGATCCGGCCGGCGCGCGTGCCGCCTACGAACAGGCGATGCGGCTGGAGCCGGGCAATCCCGACCTGCTGTTCAATCTGGCCAAGCTGGAAATGGACCGGGGCCGGCCGGCGGCGGCGGTGCCGCTGCTGGAACGCTCGCTGGCCATCCGGCCCTCTGCCGGCGCCTGGAAGAATCTGGGGGTCTGCCGTCTGGACCTGGAAGACAGCCGGCAGGCGGTCGAGGCCTTCACCCGCTGCGCCGGGCTGGCCCCCGCCGATCCGGTGCCGTGGTCCTATGTCGGGGCGGCGTGGCAGCAGGCCGGCGACCTGGGGGCCGCCGAACAGGCCCACGCCAAGGCCCTGGCCCTGCAGCCGGACAATCCGGAAATCCTCAACAATCTGGGCTCGACCCGGCTGCTGCAGCGCCGCCTGGACGAAGCCGAGACCGCGTTCCGCCGGGCCATCGCCGTCTGGCCGGATTACGCCGAAGCCCATTACGGCCTGGCCTGGGTCCTGCTGCACGGCAGACGCTTCGCCGAAGGCTGGCGGGAATGGGAATGGCGTCTGAAGCGCCGCCGCTTCGCCGAGCCGCCGGCCACCGCGCCGCTGTGGGACGGCCGTCCGTTCGCCGGCACCCTGGTGGTGCATTCGGAAATCGGCTTCGGCGATTCCATCAATTTCTCGCGCTTTCTGCCCGCCGCCCGCGCCCGCTGCGACCGGGTGGTCTTTGCCTGCCAGCGTCCGCTGGTGCCGCTGCTGGCCGCCGCCTTTCCCGATATCGACATCGTCCCCGACGATGCCGGCCCGCCGCCGGGCGACCGCTTCTGCTATGTCATGAGCCTGCCGACCTATTTCGTCACCGGCACCGCCGACATCGCCGGCGCCCCCTATCTGACCGCCGGGCGCGCCTTCGACCTGGGGGCGGACGACGGCCGCAAGCGGGTGGGGGTGTGCTGGTCCTCGACCCGCAAGGGCATCGACCCGCACCGTTTCCTGGGGGCCGCCGCCTTCGCCGGGGCCATCATGGACGGATGTCCGGGCGCCCGCTTCTACAGCCTGCAAAAGGGGCTGGCGGCGGCCGACAAGGCGGCGGCGGTTGCCCTGGCCGAGGACCTGGAGCCGCGCCTGAACGATTTCGCCGACACCGCCGCCGCCATCGCCGGGCTGGATCTGGTGGTCACGGTCGATACCGCGGTGGCGCATCTGGCCGGCGCCCTGGGGGTGCCGTCGCTGGTGATGCTGCACCACGGCGCCGACTGGCGCTGGTTCGACGGCCCCGTCTGCCCGTGGTACGCCAAGGCGCGGCTGTTCCGCCAGCCGGCTCCGGGGGTGTGGGGGCCGGTGCTGGCCGACATGCGCCGTGCCCTCGACCGCTTCCTGGCATGAGCCGCCACGTCGAGACCTTTCTGGAAATGATGGCGGTGGAACGCGGGGCCGCCGCCAACACCCTGGACGCCTATGGCCGCGACCTGGCCGATCTGGCCGACTTCCTGCGCCGCCGGGGCGTCGCCCCGATCGCCGCGACGGGGGCGGACATCGCCGCCTATCTGCGGTCGCAGAACGATGCCGGCATGGCCACCCGCACCCAGGCCCGCCGGCTGTCCTGCCTGCGCCAGTTCTATCGCTTCGCCTTCGCCGAAGGCTGGCGCGGCGACGACCCGACCAGCCGCGTCGACATGCCCCGGCTGGGACGCGGCCTGCCCCGGCTGCTGTCGGAAGCCGAGGTCGACCGGCTGCTGGAGGCCGCCCGCACCCTGCCCGATCCGCAGGGGCCGCAGATGACCGCCCTGCTGGAGCTGCTGTACGCCACCGGGCTCAGGGTGTCGGAACTGGTCGGGCTGCCCTTCGCCGCCGTCGCCCGCGACCCGGCGGTGCTGATCGTGCGCGGCAAGGGCGACAAGGAACGCATGGTGCCGCTGTCCGATCCCGCCCGCACCGCCCTGACCGCCTGGAAGGATGTGCGGGCCGGGCTGCTGGGCCGCAAGGCGTCGCGCTGGCTGTTTCCGTCGTCGGGCAAAAGCGGCCACCTGACCCGGTCGGGCTTTGCCCGCATGCTGCTGCGGGTCGGCATGCTGGCCGCCATCGACCCCCGGCGGCTGTCGCCGCACGTCCTGCGCCATGCCTTCGCCAGCCACCTGCTGGCCCACGGCGCCGATCTGCGGGTGGTGCAGGAACTGCTGGGCCATGCCGACATCGCCACCACCGAGATCTATACCCACGTTCTGGATGCGCCGAAGATCCGGCTGGTGCAGCAGCACCACCCGCTGGCCGGGAAAAGCTGAGGATATCACTGAAGACTTGCGGCAATCCGCCGTGGGGTCTAGGCTATCCACACTTTCAGGTCGGTAATTTTTTCGGGGATCTCTCGTGCTCGACGGCCGTCGCATCCTTCTGGTCATTTCCGGCGGCATCGCCGCGTATAAATCGCTGGAGCTGATCCGCCGCCTGCGCGAGCGCGGCGCCGCCGTGCGGTGTGTCGTCACCGCCAACGCCACCCAGTTCGTCACGCCGCTGGCGTTGCAGACCCTGTCCGGGGAAAAGGTGTTCCAGGACACCTTCTCGCTGACCGACGAACACGAAATCGGCCACATCACCCTGGCGCGGGACTGCGATCTGGTGGTGGTGGCTCCGGCCACCGCCAACCTGCTGGCCAAGATGGCGGCGGGTCTGGCCGACGATCTGGCCTCGACGGCGCTGCTGGTCACCGACAGGCCGATCCTGGCGGCGCCGGCCATGAATTTCCGCATGTGGGGCCATCCGGCCACCCAGGCCAACCTGGCCACGCTGGCCGGCCGCGGCGTGCGCACCGTCGGTCCCAATGCCGGCCCGCTGGCCGAGGGCGAGTCCGGCATCGGCCGCATGGCCGAGCCCGGCGAGATCGTGGCGGCGGTGGAAGGCCTGCTGGCCGCCGGCCCGCTGCAGGGGGTCAAGGCCCTGGTCACCAGCGGCCCGACCTTCGAGCCCATCGACCCGGTCCGCTTCATCGGCAACCGCTCGTCGGGCAAGCAGGGGCATGCCATCGCCGTGGCCCTGGCCCGGCTGGGGGCCGAGGTCACCCTGATCAGCGGGCCGGTGCGGCTGCCCGACCCGGCGGGAATCCGCACCATCGCGGTGGAGACCGCCCGCGAGATGCTGGGGGCGGCCCTGGCCAACCTGCCGGTGGACGTCGCCGTCTGCGCCGCCGCGGTGGCCGACTGGACGGTGTCCAACGCCAGCCGCGAAAAGCGCAAGAAGGAACCGGGGGCGCCGCCGCCGGCCATCGAGCTGGCCCCCAATCCCGACATCCTGGCCACCCTGTCGGAACAGGGGTCGGCCCGGCCGCGCCTGGTGGTGGGGTTCGCCGCCGAAACCGAGAAGGTGGTCGAGCACGCCCGGGCCAAGCGCGAGCGCAAGGGCTGCGACTGGATCGTCGCCAACGACGTGTCTCCGGCGTCCGGGACCTTCGGCGGCGATTTCAACAGCGTCCACCTGATCTCCGCCGCCGGGACCGAGGATTGGCCGCGCATCGCCAAATCCGACGTGGCCGAGCGGCTGGCCTGGCGCATCGCCGATTTTCTGAAGCCCGGGGGACACGGATGATCGCCATACCCATTCTTCGCCTGCCCCATGCCGGCGACCTGCCGTTGCCGCGCTACGAGACCGGCCATGCCGCCGGCATGGATCTGATGGCCTGCATTCCCGCCGACATCACCCTGGCCCCCGGCCACCGCGCCGTCATTCCGACCGGCTTCGCCCTGGCCCTGCCCACCGGGTTCGAGGGGCAGGTGCGGCCGCGGTCGGGTCTGGCCGCCCGCCACGGCGTCACCGTGCTGAATGCGCCGGGCACCATCGACGCCGATTATCGCGGCGAGGTCGGGGTTATTCTGGTCAATCTGGGCGAAAACGCCTTCACCGTCAGCCGCGGCATGCGCATCGCCCAACTGGTGGTGGCCCGGGTCGAACAGGCCCACTGGATCGAGGCGACCGACTTGAGCGAAACCGATCGGGGGGACGGCGGCTTCGGCTCGACCGGCACCGGCCGACGCAACGAGGGCTAGGCCATGCTGCGACCGTCGAAGAAGATGCTGTTCGCCATCGAAGCGGTGCTGGACATCGCCTACCATGCCGGCGGCGAGCCGGTGCAAAGCCGCGAGATCACCCGGCGCCAGGGCATTCCCCGGCGCTATCTGGAACAGACCCTGCAGCAGCTGGTGCGCTCGGGGATTCTGACGGGGGTGCGCGGTCCCCGCGGCGGCTACCGTCTGGCCCGCGAACGCCGCCGCATCTCGGTGGGCGAGATCGTCCGGGTGGTGCGGGCGATGGAAACCGCCGAGGACCCGTACCAGGACATGCCGGCCAGCGAACTGGGCAAAAGCGTCATCCGGCCGATGTGGACCGACCTGTCGGAAGAGATCATGACCCGCCTGGATGCCATCACCGTCGACGATCTGTGCATGCGCTCCTACAAGGCCGGCATCCCGTCCGAGGCTCATCAGAAGCTGGATTTCATCATCTGAGGCTTGTCGCCGCAGGCCCAGGCGTGCGAAGCTGTGAATAAGAGAAGATTAACAGTTAAAGTGAGGACAATAGGATGAGCGAGTTCCGCGGTCGCATCTACGACTCCATCATCGACACCATCGGGGCCACCCCGCTGGTCCGCCTGTCCAAGCTGGCCGCCGAAGCCGGCGCCAAGGCCGATATCGCCGGCAAGTGCGAATTCTTCAACCCGATGGCCTCGGTCAAGGACCGCATCGGCTTCGCCATGATCGAGGCGGCGGAACAGGACGGCCGTCTGAAGCCGGGCGCCACCCTGGTCGAGCCGACCTCGGGCAACACCGGCATCGCCCTGGCCTTCGTCTGCGCCGCCAAAGGCTATCGCCTGATCCTGACCATGCCGGAAAGCATGAGCCTGGAACGGCGCAAGATGCTGGCCCACCTGGGGGCCGAGATCGTGCTGACCCCGGCGGCCAAGGGCATGACCGGCGCGGTGCGCGAGGCCGAGCGTCTGCTGGGCGAGATTCCCGGCGCGGTGATGTGCCAGCAATTCGACAATCCGGCCAACCCGGCCGTGCACGAACGCACCACCGCCGAGGAAATCTGGACGGATACCGGCGGCAAGGTCGCCGCCGTGGTGGCCGGCGTCGGCACCGGCGGCACCATCAGCGGCATCGGCCGCGTGCTGAAGGCCCGCAATCCGGCCATCCGCATCATCGCCGTCGAGCCCGAGGACAGCCCGGTCCTGTCCGGCGGTGCCCCCGGCCCGCACAAGATCCAGGGCATCGGCGCCGGCTTCGTGCCGAAGAACCTCGACCGTTCGGTGGTCGACGAGATCTTGCAGATCGGCAACGAAACCGCCTTCGCCACCGCCCGCAAGGCGGCCCGGCTGGAAGGGCTGCCGGTGGGGATTTCGTCGGGCGCGGCCATCGCCGCGGCGCTGGAGGTGGGCGGCCGGGCCGACATGGACGGCAAGCTGATCGTCGTCATCCTGCCCAGCTTCGCCGAACGCTATTTGTCGACCGCCCTGTTCGAAGTCTAGACAAGGAACATCCGCGCCGGGGACCGCCGCATGGATTTCACCGAGGACCAGATCCGGCGCTATGCCCGCCACATCATCCTGCCCGAGGTCGGCGGCACCGGGCAGGCCCGGCTGCTGGAGTCCCGCGTCCTGGTCATCGGCGCCGGCGGCCTGGGCTCGCCGGTGGCGCTGTATCTGGCGGCGGCGGGGGTGGGTACCATCGGCATCGTCGACGACGACGTGGTCGACCTGTCCAACCTGCAGCGGCAGATCCTGCACACCACCGGCTCGGTGGGCATGGCCAAGGTGCAAAGCGCCGCGGAGACCCTGGCCACCATCAATCCCGACATCCGGGTGGTGCCGATCCGGACCCGCCTGAACAAGGACAATATCCGCGCCGTCATCCGCGATTTTCCGGTGGTGGCCGACGGGTCCGACAATTTCGCCACCCGCTTTCTGGTCAACGATGCCTGCCGGCTGGAGGGTGCCACCCTGGTTTCGGCGGCCATCCTGCGTTTCGACGGGCAATTGTCGACCTACAAGCCGGGCGGCCCGTGCTATCGCTGCATCTATCGCGAGGCGCCGCCGGAAGGGGCGGTGCCCACCTGCTCGTCGGCCGGTGTTCTGGGGGCCATCGCCGGAACGATGGGCTCGCTGCAGGCCACCGAAGTCCTGAAGGAAGTGCTGGGCATCGGCGACGGCATGTCCGGCCGGCTGCTGATCTACGATGCCCTGGCGGTGTCGTTCCGGACCGTGCGGGTCCGGCGCGATCCCGGCTGCCCGCTGTGCGGCGACCACCCTTCCATCACCGACCTGTCCGGCCACGGCGACACCGGCCATGCCTGCGGCTGACAAGACCTCGCCCGACAAGCTGTCCATCGTGGTGTTTTCCGGCGCCTTCGACCGGGTGCATTACGCGCTGGTGATGGCGGCGGCGGCGGTGGCGTCCAATACGCCGGTGACGCTGTTCTTCACCATGTGGGCCGGCCGCGCCCTGGAACGCGACCGCGGCTGGACCCGGCTGGCGGTGTCGGACGGCGGCCGGACGGCGGAAGAGATGGACGCGCAGTTCAAGGCCCGCCGCGTCGCCACCTTCGAGGAATTGCTGGAGGCCTGCGTCGCCCTGGGCGTCACCTTCATGGTGTGCGAGATGGGCCTGAAGGCGCTGGGCATGGATCCGGACGGCCTGCGCCCCGACGTTCCGGTGGCCAAGGGCGGCGTCGTCACCTTTCTGGCCGATGCCAGCCGCGACGGGGCGATGGTGTTCGTCTGACGGCGGGGGCCGGCGTGTTCCGGCCCCCGCCGCCGCCGTCTATGCCGTCAGTCCGCCGGCCATCACCGCCGCCATGCGCCGGGCGAATTCCACCGGATCGGCCGGCGGCTCGCCCTCGACGATGCGGGCCTGATCCAGCAGCAGCCAGGCCATGTCGGCGATGGCCTCGCGTCCCTTGGCCTTGACCGTCCGCGCCAGCCCCTTGATCAGGTCGTGGCGCGGGTTGATCTCCAGCACGCGGGACTGCCCGCCGTCCAGCTGGCGATGGGCCTTCAGCAGCTTTTCCAGATGGATGCTCATCTGGCCGGATTCGGCCACCAGACAGACCGCCGAACTGGTCAGCCGGTCCGAGCTTCTGACATCCTTGACGGCGTCGCCCAGGGTCAGCTTCAGGGCGCCGATCAGGGTTTCGACGGCCTCGGCGGCGGCCGGCTCGGGCCGGGACCCGGCGGCGGCGTCATCGCCCTTGATGGTGCTCAGGTCGATGCCGCCTTCCGTCACCGCCTTCAGGGGCTTGCCGGCCCATTCGCCCACCGCCGGCACCCAGAATTCGTCGATGGGGTCGGTCAGCAGCAGAACCTCGATGCCCTTGGCCAGGAAGCCTTCCAGCTGCGGGCTGCGCTTCAGGGCGGCCAGATCGTCGCCGGTGGCGAAATACAGGCAATCCTGGCCGTCCTTCATGCGGCCGGCGGCCTCGTCCAGGGTGGTCCAGCCCTCGGTGGCGGTCGAGCGGAAGCGGCACAGCGGCAGGATGTCGGCCTTGCGCTCGAAATCCTCGTAGATGCCTTCCTTCAGGACCGCGCCGAAATTTTCCCAGAAGACGGCATAGCTGGCTTCGTCGTCGGCGGCCTTCTTCTTCAGTTCGGACAGGACCCGCTTGACCAGTCCGCTCTTGATCTTGGCCAGCACCGGGTTGTGCTGCAGCATTTCGCGGCTGACGTTCAGCGGCAGGTCCTGGCTGTCGACCACGCCGCGCAGGAAGCGCAGATAGGGCGGCAGCAGCTCTTCCGCCTGATCGGTGATGAACACCCGCTTCACGTACAGCTTCAGATGCTGCTTGCGGTCGGGATGGAAGATGTCGAACGGCTTCGAGCCGGGGACGAACAGAAGGCCGGTATATTCGATGGCGCCTTCGGCCTTGTAATGGATGGTCAGCCACGGTTCGTCGAAGGCGTGGGCGGCGTGGTGATAGAATTCCTTGTACTGTTCGGCGCTGATGTCCGACTTCGACCGGGTCCACAGGGCCGAGGCCGAGTTGACGGTCTCGTCCTTGCCGTCCTCGGTGACGATCACCGGAATGGCGATGTGGTCGGAATAGCGTTTGACGATGGATTTCAGCCGGGGGGTTTCCAGGAACTCCCTGGCGTCGTCGCGCAGGGTCAGGGTGATGGTGGCCCCGCGCGGGGCCTCGGCGGCCTCGGCGATGGTGAAGCTGCCCTTGCCGTCGGATTCCCAGCTCCAGCCGTGCTCCTCGCCGGCCTTGCGGGTGACGACCCGGACCGTGTCGGCGACCATGAAGGCGGAATAGAAGCCGACGCCGAACTGGCCGATCAGCGTCATGTCCTTGCCGGCGTCGCCGGACAGCCGGCTCATGAATTCGGCGGTGCCCGACTTGGCGATGGTGCCGAGATTGGCCACCAGATCGTCGCGGTTCATGCCGATGCCGTTGTCGGCGATGGTCAGCGTGCCGGCGGCGGCATCGGGGATCAGGCGGATGCGGTATTCGCCGTCGCCATCGGTCAGGTGGGCTTCGGTCTGTGCGGCATAGCGCAGCTTGTCGCAGGCGTCCGACGCGTTGGAGACCAGTTCACGCAGGAAGATTTCCTTGTTGGAATAGAGCGAGTGAACGACGATCTCCAGAAGCTTGGCGACTTCCGCCTGAAATTCCCGCTTTTCTTCAGCCATGTTCTGTGTTTCCCGGTCCTGGTGGGTCGATCCGATGATTTGCGCGCCGCTCCGCAGCGGCCCATTGATATGAGGGAGGTCGGGAAAGGTTGCAAGCCTGGGCAATATTGGGAAAAATGAACGGGTGCCGCTGTTCCGGTTGCTCTGGCGCGGACGAATCGTTATGTATAGCGGCCCCGTCGCACGGGGGCGCCTGAAGCCGGTGGAGAATCGGCGCAGGCATAAAGATGCAGGAGACGTACATGCAGAATTCCCTCCAGATTACCTTCCACGGCATCGACCACTCCGACGCGCTGGAAACCCGCGTCCGCGAGAAGGTGGGCAAACTGGAGCAATTGTTCGACCGCATCACCAGCTGTCGGGTGGCGATCGAGTCGAACCACAAGAACACGTCGAACCTGCATCACAAGGGCGACGCCTTCCATGTCCGCATCGACCTGACGGTTCCCGGTTCGGAACTGGTGGTGAAGCGCGATTCCGACGAGCATGAAGACGTCTACGGCGCCCTCAAGGGGGCCTTCGCCGCCGTCGAGCGCCAGTTGAAGGAATATGTCGCCCGTCAGCGCGGCGACGTGAAGGCCCGGGCCAGCGTCTGATTGCGGCCGCAAGGCCCGGGCGGCGTCGATGCCGCCCGTTTCCCGCCAGGGATGTCCGGTTTTTGCGGCCGGGCACCCGTCTGCGGTACGCTTCGATCAAAAATTTCGATTGCCCCCTTTCGGGCTGTTGATGTTTGGTCGCGGCTGGAGTAGAAGTCCGGCGTCTTCGCAGGTGCGGCATGGCGTGCCGCGCATTTACCGGACTCCTTCATGAATATCGATCTGGCACGTACCTTCCTGGAAATCGTCGAAACCGGCAATTTCAACAAGGCGGCCGAGCGTCTGAACATCACCCAGTCCACCGTCTCGATGCGCATCAAGGCGCTGGAAGACGAACTGGGGCGGCCGTTGTTCGTGCGCTCGAAGACCGGCACCGGGCTGACCGCCGCCGGCATGCAGTTCCGCCGCTACGCCGCCAGTCTGGTCCGGGTGTGGGAACAGGCCCGCCAGGAAATCGCCCTGCCGCCCGGCTTTCGCACCGTCCTCAACGTGGGCGGCCAGTTCTCGCTGTGGGACCGGCTGCTGGTGCAGTGGATTCCGTGGATGCGTACCGCGCTGCCCGATGTGGCGTTGCGGGCCGAGGTCGGGCTGTCGGACGGGCTGATGCGGCAATTGTCGGAAGGCATGCTGGATATCGGGGTGATGTATTCCCCGCAAAGCCGCCCCGGTCTGCATATCGAGAAGCTGTTGGACGAACGGCTGGTGATGGTGTCGACCAAGCCCCGCCAGGTCGAGGATTGGGACGAGGATTATGTCTTCGTCGATTGGGGGCCGGAATTCCGGCAGGGCCACGGACAGGCCTTTCCCGACCTGAAGACGCCGGCGGTGTCGGTGGGGTTGGGGGCGCTGGGGTTGCAGCACGTCCTGGCGCACGGCGGCACCAGCTATTTTCCGATGCGGACGGTGCGGTCCTATCTGGCGGCCGGGCGTCTGTTCGCCGTCGAGGCCGCACCCGACTTCCGCCGTCCCGCCTGGCTGGTCTACAGCCAGGAGGACGGGCGCGGCGACTGGTTCAGGACGGCGCTGGACGGGTTGCGGCACGTCGCCTCGCTGGAAAGCGAGGACTGACCGCCGCCGCCGGTCAGGCGGCAGCCTCGCGCACCCGGGCGGCCAAGGCCAGCAGCAGGTCCGGCTGTACGCCGTCGCTGTCCATCATCCGGCGGATGACGTCGTCACCCAGGATCTCGTCCAGGTCGGGCTCGACATTGCCAAGATAATGAGACGGGCGCTGTCGGCGGCCGCTGCCGAAAACAGTAGGAACCGCGCCCCTGGACGGGCGGTGGGCGACAGGCGAACGGGCGATCTTCAGCATGCGAAGCCCTTTCCTGCATGGATGGTTCTGCCGCGAGTATAAAGCAAACTGATCCGGAGATGTCCAGTTTTGCTGAAGTATCGGCCGTCTTATTCTTTTGGCATAGCCACGAGGACTTTTCTTATGTTGCGGTGCCGCAACAAGGGCTCCGGGCGGCTCCGTGAGGGTGGCCCCGTAAAAGTTGCTCCGGTTTACGGCCCGTTCATCTGGGGCGAAAACGGCGTTTACCTTGTCCGGCTAGGATGCGTCCCGACAGCCAAAGGTCCGCCGCGACGACGGCAAAAGATGTTGTCTGAAATGCAGGACGTCATGTCCGGTCATCATTTTTGCAGCCAGACTGAGCGCCAGGCGCTGGTCATCCTCAACGGAATCAAAGTCGTATCGAACGAAGTCCGCTCGCTGATCCGGGCGCTGGGCGTCGTGTCGTGCCACGATGACTGCGTCGGCGAGACCGCCGGGCAGGTCCTGGACAATCTCGAACGTCTGGCCAATCTGGCCTTGCTGGAGGGCGAGCACCTGTCCCGCGACGTCAGTTCCGCGGTTGCGGGGGCGGTTCGCGATGGATTGCAGGATGCCTGCACCTGCCTGCAGGGCGGGGCTGTCCCCCTGATCTTCGACAGGTTGCAATCGGTTCGGGATCAGGCTCAGGCCGCCGCCGCCTGCACGGGGCACTGTTCGTTGGGGCAAAGCCGGCAGTTGGCCAGAACCCTGGACGGGATCGACCTGATTCTGGAAACCCTGGGCCAGGACGAAGCATTGACCGGCCGCGGCCGCAATCTGGTCAGCGAAGCCCGTCAGGCGGTGCTGGCCCTGGCCCTGCGCGAAGGCCAGGCCCTGGCCCTGCCGGAATTCGCCGGATAACGCCAAGGCCCCATGCAGGCGGCGGCCTGAACCGGGT
>Ga0172373_10000048_pt1 | contig 167403 bp, 158 predicted proteins | sample Lak10m_2_FD_114546 | JGI IMG/M metagenome (GOLD analysis project Ga0172373, IMG submission 114546) | Freshwater microbial communities from Kabuno Bay, South-Kivu, Congo - kab_092012_10m | ecosystem: Environmental > Aquatic > Freshwater > Lake | place: Democratic Republic of the Congo... | reverse complement strand
TCTGCTTCGGCTTCTTCACGTATTCACTGGCGGCAAAACTCATTTGTTTCATGGTGGCTTGAGAGAGTGGTTGGCTCATTCACAATTTTACAGGGCGGCAGACTTGTTCAGGGCTTCCTTAAGGAGCAACCCCATGAAACCCCAACATCCCAGCCAGCAGGAAGTCCAGTCCCTGCTCAACCTGTTCAATACCGGACGGCTGCCACAGGCAGAAGTCATGGCACGGACGCTACTGAAGAGCTACCCCAGGGAGTTCATCCTGCATAACGTGCTGGGCGTTTCGCTGGAAGGCCAGGGCAAGCATGCGGAAGCGGCCGACACCTATCGCAATGCGCTGGCGATCGAACCCGGCATTGCGGAGATTCACTTCAATCTGGGCGTGGTGTCCGTCCATCTGGGCAGGACGGAGGCGGCGATCGCCAGTTACCAAAAAGCCATTGCGCTCAAACCCGGCCTGGCCGTAGCCCATTTCAACCTGGGATTTGTATTTCAGGAACAATACCTCCTGGAAAACGCAGCCGAATGCTATCGCCAGGCCGTTGCCATAGAACCCGGGTTCTACGAAGCCTGGGGCAATCTCGGCACCGTGTTGCAGAAGCAGGGAAAACTCGAAGACGCCATAGCCTGCTACCGCAAGACAGTGGCGATTGCACCCGATGCCCGCGGCTATTTTAATCTCGGTACCGCGCTACGCGACGAAGGCAAACATGAGGAGGCCGGCGAGGCCTATTTGAAGGCGTTGTCCATCGACCCCAACTATGCCGATGCGCACAACAACCTGGGCGAGATCTTCCGCGACCGGGGCAACATGGACGATGCCATCAAGTGTTACCAGAACGCCATGGCGATCGATCCCGATCACCCCAACGCAAACTACAACATGGGCGAGTTCCATAGCCTGGCAAAACGCTATGCGGAAGCGATCCCTTATTTCGAGCGCTCGCGCTTCCAGGACTTCCAGGAGCGCGCCATGGAGTGCATGTACAAGATCGAACGCTACGACGAGTTCCGCGAGAAACTGAAGGCCATGGTGCAATCCGGCCGAAAATCCATCATGCTGGCCACGCTGTCCACCCACCATGCAACCAATTTTGGCGTGCCGGATGAGTACAATTTCTGTCCGGACCCGATGCGCTTTGCCTGGCACACCAATATTCAAGAACTGGCCGAGCCGGATAGTCGGTTACTGCAAGACGTTCTGGAAACCATAGACCGCACGCCGATCGCCGCCCGCAAACAGGGGCGCCTTTATTCCGGCATGCAATCGGCCGGCAACCTGCTCAAGCGACCGGAGCCTGCCTTCCAGCAGCTTGCCGCGCTGGTCAGGCAGAAGATCGTGGAATACCGCGAACACTTCGCCGACGAGGATTGCGAACTCATCCGCTCTTTCCCCAAGGACATTGATTTCAGCAGCTCCTGGTACCTGAAGATGAAAAGGGGCGGGAACCTCGGCTCCCATATCCACGAGGAAGGCTGGATCAGCGGCTGCGTTTACCTGAAACTGCCGAAGCAGAAGGTGCACATCACGGATGCCGGTTTTGAATATGGCACCGATGGCGACAATTACCCGCGCAAGCACGACAACTTCCCTTCGCACATCGTTGTACAGGAAGTGGGCGATATCGTGCTGTTTCCCTCCTCGCTGTTCCATAGAACCATCCCGTTCCATTCCGATGAGGATCGGGTGTGCGTGGCGTTCGACCTGAAGCCTGTGGTATCGACATAACGGCCTGCTGCCACCATTCATCCGTCGTCGTTTACCGTTCGTCTGCCGACACTTGTTTATCGACCAGGCACCGTTTTAGTATTGCGGCGTATTCTGTTTAAGGGCAAACCCGACCGAAAGGCGGGGACGCAAAGCAACCGGTCTAAAGGAGCAATCCCACGACAGCGGAGCCGCCGGAAATGCTCATCTCCAGCTTGGGCGAGGTTGGTGAAACTCCTCCCCACCAATCCAGCCCGAGAAGTCGAGCGTCGCGGTTTGCCCTTATTTTCTGAACGGAGCAAATCATGCGACAAACAGTACTTCTTTTCGAAACGGTTTTCAGCTTTGCGGTTTTTGCAGCCGTCACGCTGGCCGTGGCCGGCACGACCTACCAGCTGTTCAATCCGGACGGCGGACTGATCCAATGGATCTCCCAGGTATGGGACACCAACCCCACCCTGATCGTCCTGCTAGGCGGCATCGTCCTGCTGGTCAAGCGTTGGCTCTCCGGCGTACATGGCGCGCAGGGGGCCGATCTAATGCTGTATGGCGCCATCATGCTGGGGCTTTATTACGGCTTCAACCTGCTGATCGCGGCGTAAGCCTATCCAGCAGCGCGAGAACGCCATCGGCGAGCAGAGCGATTTCTTCCTCGCCGATAATGTAGGGCGGCATGAAATACACGGTATTTCCGATAGGCCGCAACAGCAGCCCCAATTGCAATGCGGATTGGTAGAAATTGCCGGAGAACTGCGGATCATCGGTTTCGACTTCAAAAGCCCAGATCATGCCGAGATGACGGAAGTTCCTCACCCTGGAATGCTCGGCAACTGCCGCCAGCGCCGCCGTCAAACAGACCGCCTGGTGCCGGTTCCGATTGATCACATTGTCCTTTTCGAAAATATCCAATGTGGCAAGCGCCGCACGGCAGGCCAGGGCGTTTCCGGTGTAACTGTGCGAATGTAAAAAACCGCGTGCCACGCGATCATCATAAAAAGCCCGATACACCGTATCGGTCGTCAGCACCACCGCCAGCGGCAGGTAGCCACCGGTAATCCCCTTGGACAGACAAAGGAAGTCAGGGCGAATCCCTGCCTGTTCGCAGGCAAACATGGTACCGGTCCGGCCAAAGCCGACAGCGATTTCATCCGCGATCAGATGCACGCCGTACTGGTCGCACAACTCCCGTACCCGCTTTAAATATGTTGCCGAATACATCGCCATCCCGGCAGCCCCCTGCACCAGCGGTTCGAGAATGACCGCGGCGGTTTCATGGTGATGCGCCTGCAGATGACTCTCCAGCACTTGCGCGCAGCGCAGCGCATAAGACTCCGCCGACTCGCCAGACTCGGCCAGCCGGCTATCGGGCGATGGCACCTGCGCGCTCTGCCGCAACAAGGGGGCGTAAATATCCTTGAACAAGGCCACATCGGTCACCGCCAGCGCGCCTATGGTTTCGCCGTGATAGCCATTCTGCAGGCTGATGAAATTGGTTTTCTCCGGTTGACCTGAATTCCGCCAGAATTGAAAGCTCATTTTCAAGGCGATTTCAGTTGCCGAAGCGCCATCCGAGCCGTAAAACGCATGCCCCAACCCAGTCAGGCGGGCCAGGCGCTCGGACAATTGCACCACCGGTTCATGGGTAAATCCTGCCAGCATCGCGTGCTCCAGCCGACCGAGCTGATCCACGAGCGCGGCATTGATGCAGGGGTTGGCGTGACCAAACAGGTTGACCCACCAGGAACTCACCGCATCCAGGTAGCGCTTGCCGTCATAGTCGAACAGCCACGCCCCTTCGCCCCGCGCGATCGGCACCAGCGGCAGCTTTTCATGCTGCTTCATCTGGGTACAGGGATGCCAGACGGCAGCAAGGGAACGGGACAACAAATCTTGGTTTTTCATAATTTTGATAGTTTAAGTGACTGGAGGCATGTTCGCGCTATCCAATTCAGGCATAATTCAGGCTAAAATCAAAACCAAATTATGTCCGAACCCACTCGCGAAAACATATCCGAAGCGCGCCGCAAGATGCGGCTGGGCGAACTGATGGTGCAGCAGGGCCTGATCAGTCAGGATCAGCTACGCATCGCGCTGATGGAGCAGGACCAGAACAATATCCCGCTCGGACGCCAGTTGGTCCGGCTCGGCTTCGTCACCGAGGCCATGGTGCGCGACCTGGTGGCGCACACCATCGGACAGGAAAGCGTCGACCTGGCATCGGTCATCGCCGATGCCGAAGCTCTCAAGCTAGTACCGGAAGAATTCGCGCGGCGCCACCATATCCTGCCCATTGCCTTTGAGGATGCGGCCAAATCGCTGGTAGTGGCGATGGCCGACATGTTCAACGTGGTTGCGCTCGATCAGCTGCGCGCCATGCTGGGCGGCCAGATCCAGATCAAGCCGGTTCTCGCCGGAGAAGCGCAGCTCGAGGAGCACATCGACCAGTTCTATGGTTATGAGCTTTCGGTCGACGGCATCCTGCGCGAAATCGAAACCGGCGAAATCGACTACGGCAGCCTGCAAACCGCGGCCGGTGAGGAATACACGCAACCGGTCGTGCGCCTGGTGGGCGCCTTGCTGATGGATGCGGTCAAGCGCGGCGCGTCCGACATCCACTTTGAACCGGAATACGCCTTTCTGCGCATACGCTACCGCATAGATGGCGTCCTGCAGCAGATTCGCAGCCTGCACAAAACCTACTGGCCGGGCATCGCCGTACGCGTCAAGGTCATCAGCGGCATGGACATCGCGGAGACGCGCGCCCCGCAGGACGGCCGCATCGGCATCACGCTATGCGGCCGCAACATCGACTTCCGCGTGGCGAGCCATCCGACCATCCATGGCGAAAACATCGTACTGCGTGTTCTGGATCGCGAAAAATCCATCGTTCCGCTCGAAAGAATGGGCTTGCGTACGGAGGTGCTGGATCAGTTGAAGGTAATGATGGCGCGTCCGGAAGGCATCGTCATCGTCACTGGCCCTACCGGCAGCGGTAAAACCACCACGCTTTATTCGCTGCTGTCCTTCCTCAACACCGAATCCATCAACATCATGACCCTGGAAGACCCGGTGGAATACCCGGTCACCATGATGCGCCAGACCTCGGTGGCGGAAGTGAACAAGGTGGATTTTGCCAACGGCATCCGCTCCATCATGCGCCAGGACCCGGACGTGATTCTGGTAGGCGAAATGCGCGACCACGATACGGCGGAAATGGCTTTCCGCGCCGCCATGACAGGCCACCAGGTGTTTTCGACACTGCATACCAATTCTGCGCTCGGCACTTTCCCCCGCTTGCTGGATATCGGCATCTCTCCCGATATCATGGCTGGCAACATCATCGGCGTAGTCGCCCAGCGACTGGTGCGCGTACTGTGCACACATTGCAAGGAGGCCTACGAGCCCAGTGCGGAAGAACAGCACGTGCTCGGACTCAAGGCCGGGGCTGCCAGCAGCAAGATTTACCACAATGTCGGCTGCAAACGCTGCAATTACACCGGCTACCGCGGGCGCATGGCTTTGCTCGAACTGCTGCGCATAGACAGCGACCTCGATTCGCTCATCTCCCGTCGTGCCCACATGGACGAACTGCGTGAAGCAGCCATCGAAAAAGGCTTCACCATGCTGGCCGAAGATGGCATACGCCGTATACTGGAAGGCTATACCACGCTGGCCGAGGTTTCCCGCGTGGTCGATCTGACCGGAAGATTGCATTAATCCCTTGGCATAACGAATGCCAACATTCCTCTACAAAGCAGTCGACCAGTCGGGCAAGTCCGCACAAGGCCAACTGGAAGCCGTCAACGATATCGATCTCGAACTGCGCCTGAAGCGCATGGGCCTGGATCTCGTCACTTTCCGCGAGGCCAGCAAACACCAGGGGCTGTTCGGCGGCCCCAGCGCAACCATGCAGGATCTCATCATGTTCTGCTTCCAGTTGGAGCAGTTATCCCGTGCCGGCGTGCCTATCATGGATGGACTGGTCGATCTGCGCGACAGCACGCCGAATCCCAGATTCAAGGAGGTCATCAGCCAACTGGTGACCGGCGTCGAAGGCGGCCTGATGCTTTCGCAAGCCATGGCACAGCACCCAAAGGTGTTCGACCACGTCTTCATCAGCCTGGTCAAAGCCGGCGAGCAGACAGGGCAACTGGCCGAAGTCTTCGACAATCTCGCCTCCACGCTCAAATGGCAGGACGAGCTCATGGCACAGACCAAGAAGCTGTTGGCTTATCCGCTGTTCGTTCTGGTGGTCGTGCTTGGCGCCACGGCCTTCCTGATGACCTATCTGGTACCGCAGATGGTCGGCTTCCTCACCAATATGGGACAGGAAGTCCCGCTGCAAACGCGGATCATGATCGCAATATCCAATGCGCTGGTGAACTGGTGGTGGCTGTTCATCACGGCACCCATCGTCGCCGTCATTGCCGTCGCGGCGCTGATCAAAAGCAGTCCGGAGGCACGCTATCGGTTCGACTACCTCAAGCTACATTTGCCGATCACCGGGCCGGTATTGCAAAAGATCATCATGGCGCGTTTTGCCCGCTATTTTGCGCTGATGTACCAGACCGGCATTCCCATTCTCGACGCCATCAAATCCTGCCAGGGCATCGTCGGCAACCGTGTCGTGGCGGACGGCCTGGAACGCGCATGGCAACAGGTCAATGCGGGCGAAAGCATGAGCGAAAGTTTTCATAACCTTGGCCTGTTTCCGCCGCTGGTGGTGCGCATGATCCGTGTCGGAGAAGGCACCGGAGCACTGGATGACTCATTGCTGAACATCAGCTATTTTTATGATCGCGACGTCAAGGATTCGGTCGAGAAGATGCTGAAAATGATCGAGCCCGCCTTGACGGTCGTTCTGGGCGGGATACTGGCGATGATCATGTTCTCGGTGCTGGGCCCGGTTTACGATTCGCTATCCAAGATGAAATTCTAGACGCGACGGGATAAGATTCGACAATGCTGCGCAAAATCGTCATCTTCGTCACCTCCAAGAAAGCCACTGCCGGCCGGTGGCGACTGGGCAAACTGGTGTCGTGCGAGGAGTTCCCCAACACCGCCGCGGGGCATGATCAGCTGCGCATGTTTCTGCGCCAGCACACCACCCCCCCCATTCACCTGATTGTCGATGCTGTAGAAGAAGATTTCCGCCTGGAATCGATGCCGCACGCCTTTGGCAGCGCACGCACCGAAATGGTCGGGCGCAAGCTCAACCAGCTTTATCGCAACACCAGCTACCGCACCGCGCAATTCGTCGGCAGGGAATCCGACAAGCGACGGGACGACCGATTCCTGTTCATGGGCCTCACCAACCCGGATCTGCTGGCACCGTGGATGAGCGCCATCGAGGATTTGCAGGCCCCGCTGGCCGGGGTGTATCTGAAGCCGTCGGTCAGTCAATTACTGGTCAAGGCACTCAAACTCAAGAATGCCGATCTGCTGTTGATGACCCGACAGAGCGCCGGGCTGCGGCAAACCTACTTTGCCAACCAGCATCTACGGGTAAGCCGTCTGACACCGCTGTCCGGCATGGATGCGCACCAGATCGAAAAACTGTACGTCACCGAAACTGAAAAAACCCGGCTGTACCTTGTCAGCCTGCGCATGATGTCGCGCGAAAGCCGGCTGCATGTCGTATTCCCGACGACAGAACCGGTAAACGAAGACCTTGTCGGCCAGTTGGAGGCAAGCCAGAACGTCAGTTGCAACATCATCGGACCGGCAGAACTGGCCCGCAGCATCGGCCTCAGCCAGGAATGGCTGAAACGCTACCCCGACCTGCTGCACATGCACATGCTGGCCAAGTACAGCTGCCCCGGCAACCTAGCGTCTGCCCAGCAGACGCACCACTATCAGGTGCACAATCTGCGTCTGCTCATCAACCTGGCCAGTGTTGCCACGGTGCTGGGCGCTTCGGCGATTGCAACGCTTAATCTCGTCAGCGCGGCCGACCTCGCCCTGCAGAAACGGGATGCGACAACACAGACCCAGCAACAGGAGCGGCTGTATGACGAGGTCTCGCGCAACTTTCCCAAAACACCGCTGCCGGGCAATGACCTGAAAGTCGCCGTCGATCTGGCCGAAAAAATAACCGAGATCAAACGCAACCCGCAGCGCCTGATGCAGGTGGTCAGCCAGGCTCTCGACAGCCAGCGCGAAATCCAGCTGCAACGGATGCGCTGGAAACTGACCGAAAACCCCACCGCCATGGATGACGAAGGCACAGGCAGCACGACCGCCAACAGCGCCGGCATTCCTCCGCCCGCCTCGCCGACCGGCCTCTATGAAATCGGCTTCATCGATGGCGAAATCAGCAACTTCACCGGCGATTACCGGTCTGCGCTGGACAGCGTGAACAAATTTGTAGAAATCCTGAAAAAGAATGCCGCGGTCGAACAGGTCAGCATCCTGCAGCAGCCGGTCAATACCAGCTCGCTGGCCAGCCTGCAAGGCAGCACCGTCGATCAGCAGGCACAGCAGCTGCCTGCCGCTGTGTTCAAGCTCAAGATCCTGCTGAAAGCCGTGACTATTCCGAACATCGAGGTCAAGCCATGAAGCTGACGGCCCAGGACTGGCGCAAGCTGCAAATCCCGCTCATCACCTTCGGCGTCGCCCTGATCATCGCGACGCTGCTCTACTCCGTGACCGACGAGCGGATGTTGAAGGCCGAGCAGGACCTGCAATCACAGCAAAGCCTGCTCAATCAGGCACGCACCCGGTACCAGACCTCCGGCGCAGAAAAGGACAACATCGTACAGCACCTGCCAGGCTATCAGAAGCTCATCCAGCAGGGGTTTGTCGGTGAAGAACAGCGCGTGGACTGGATCGACGACCTGCGTAACATCAACATGCGCTACAAGCTGTTCGGCATCAACTACAACATCGGTGCCATGCAGGACTACAAACCGGCGTTTCCGCTCGATATCGGCAATTTCAAGCTGCATCGCTCCACCATGAAGATCAACCTGGCCATGCTGCACGAAGGCGACTTGCTCACCCTGTTCCAGGCGCTGCCGCAGGAGCAGAACCCGCCCTTCATGCTACGCGATTGCACGATCACCAAAGCCAGCGGCGGCGGACGCGGCAAGTTTCTACCCAACCTCAACAGCGAATGTGAAATCGACTGGCTCACCGTGACCGAACCCAATGCGAGCGGGGGAATACAACCATGAGCCGCTGGCTAATTTTGTTATTGTCCCTGCCGCTATCTGCCGTAGCAGCAGAACCGGCACAACTGGGCCGATTGTTCCTCTCGCCGGGAGAGCGTGCCGCGCTGGATGTCGTCCGCCAGAACAGCCGACCGCCTGAAAGAATCATCACACCGGGAGCAGATGGAGAAGATGAAGAGGTTGTCGATGCTCCTGCCGCCGCCCTGCCCGTAGTCACCGTGCACGGCTACGTCAAGCGTAGCGACGGCAAAGGCACCGTCTGGATCAACGGCCAGCCGGTACAGGAAAAATCGGCAACCAAGAACGTCGAGATCGGCCGCCTGCAGGGCGGCGCCAATGAAGTGCAAGTCAAGCTGCCGAGCACCGGGCAGACGGTCAAGCTCAAGGCCGGGCAGAGTTATGACCCGGCGAGTGGCAAGGTGGGGAGTTTGCGGGAAATTACACCTGTCATGCAGACCAGTCCTGCAGAAAAGCCAGCCTCAGTTAAGCCTCCGGATGATGAGCCGGAAAAGGACTCTGCTAGCTCCGCCAACACCCCAATACCAGTTGACAAAGCTGCCGGATCAGCGGCTCCTGCCACGCGCCCCCCTGCAAGATGAGGCTGTTCGGCATGGCCGCTCAACCAAAACTGTACTTGACTCGGCAAAGTCTCCTGCGGGAAAAAGGATTAGCGCTGCTGGTAATCGTTTTTCTGATTGGCCTTGCTACGACGGCTTACGTGCTTTATTCGCTTAATTCCGACGAAATGAGAATTGAACGCGAAAAGGTCACGATCCAAGCACTGTCAACGGCCAAATCCGCGTTAATTTCATGGGCCGTTTCTAACTCAAGCCAACCGGGCATGCTGCCGTATCCTGACCGGAATGGGGATAGCAATTACGATGGCCAAAGCGACTGCGCCACCGTTGCATTCAACTACAGTTTTTTGTTGGGAAAACTACCATGGCGCGCTGCGGATAATGCGAACTGTGCCACTCTCGGCTCAGGAATGGGAAATGACCTTAAAGATGGTCAAGGAGAGTCTCTTTGGTATGCAGTTTCTCGAAATCTGGTTTATGACTACCCCAATGCAGAGTACCCCGTCATCAACCCCGGAATAATCAATGCACCAACACGGCAATGGATGGTTGTGCGAGACAAGAATGGCTCCATCATTTCCGATCGAGTTGCCGCGGTGATTCTCGCTCCGGGCGCATCTATAGGTGACCAGGACCGTTCTGGCAGCAGCGCCAATGCTAACCAATATCTGGACAAAGTGACTTTGGCTGATGGCAATGTGTTCAAGAATTACGACTATCCTTTGAACGACATTGATAACGATACCGACCCTTATAACGATTTCATTGCAGGTGAGGATATGCGGAATATTCCCGTATCCGACACGATTTACCAGCAACCCTATGAATTCAACGACAAGCTAATCTACATCACTATTGATGAATTGATGGCCGCCATTGAGAAACGTGCAGCGGCAGAAGCCAAGCTTTCGCTGCAAAAATATCATATGGACACTGGTTACTATCCGTATGCTGCCCAACTTGGCTCAACCCAGAATTATAGCTGCGAGCAAAGCCCCGCCGGAGCAAGCGGACTGGCAAGCGGGTTCCTTCCTGTCAGCTATCAAAGTTGTACATACACCGCCTCACCAGCCAGTATTAACTGCATTCAACCAATATTCGACGCTGCCACCTCGGGAGCAACATCCGTTCGATTCAGATTGAATAGCGGCACCTTTACAACATCCCCTACCCCGACTGGCAGTTGTGTTTTAGGAAGCAGCAATACCGAATGTCGCTGTACAGGATCAGGCGACTGTTCAAAAACAACCTCACCGACACTCACAGTAAGCTGTACTGCAAATAGCTGCAGTACAGTAGGCTCAGCCACTGGCTACTTCCAGATAAGAGGTGGCAAGTTCACCAACCGATCAGGGGGCTGTACCGCTACAACAGTGGCACCAGTATTCCCTACAAAGGATTCACTAGGCTGTACCGTTTCCACCACCAGTAGGATCACCTGCGATTCATCAAATGGCAGCTTTGCCTCATGCGGCGACGTAAGTTTTGAACCCTACTTACCCAACTGGTTTAAAAACAACCAGTGGTATGACTATATCTTTTACGCGCGCGCTCCAAGCATTATGCGAAGTACCGGCCTGACTTCAGGAAGCTCTACCGTGACAACCACCACCACCGGAATTTCCCCCGGCTGGTCGGTTTCAGGCCGCGGCATCCCAACAGTCTCTTCCGGCAACCCAATCGACGTAACCGTGCAATCAATCCCAAATGCCACAACGCTGGTGCTCTCAAATGCCGTCACTTACACGGGAACGGTGCCACTCGTTTTTTCTCCGGTTTCCACCAATCACTCGTCGTCGGCAACCTCCCTGCCATCGACAACTACAGCAGGCAACACAACCATCACTGGTAGTTTCGCTGCCATTCAGAAAGGTTGGCTGGTCGAGGGAACCGGCATCCCGCTCGGCACGGTCGTCGCCACAAAAACCAGCGACACGGCCCTCGTACTTTCAAACTCTGCCTCTCTTTCCGGAACGCCCACACTACGATTCACGCCGCTGACGATTTCTCAATCAGCCAGCACAGGTACGGGTAGTACGACTGTCACAACGACGGGATCCTTCGACCCCATCATTGTCGGATGGTCGGTGTCCGGCACGGGCATTCCAGCCGACACCTCGGTATCGTCTCAAGCTAGCACCACAACGATCAGCTTATCGAAAGTTGCAACGGCATCGGGCACAACAGCACTGACATTCCAGCCACCCTTCGTTACCGGATCCAAGACCGGCATTCAAGCATTGCTGGTACCCTTTGGAAAACCGATTGTCGCACCATCAAAAGGCAGCCTGCAAAGCAGGCCGTCCTGCTCGGCCATCAATGAATACCTCGACAGCTCCGAGAACACGGACAATGACACGACTTACGAGAGCAGTTCAAAATCCAGAAGCTCATCCTATAACGACCAAATATTGATTGTTGCGCCATGAGAACAAAATTACCGATTAGGCAAAGTGGATTCACCTTGGTCGAAATGGCCGTTGTAATTGTGATTGTCGGCCTATTGCTGGGTGGGTTGTTAATGCCAATGTCCATGCAGATTGAGAATTACAACAGACACGAGACAAAAAAAACTATGGATTCCATCAAGGAGGCCCTGATCGGGTTCGCCTTGACTAACGGAAGACTGCCTTGTCCTGATTTCGATGGTGACGGTGTAGAAGATCGTAGCGCGCCACCAGCGCCAAGTGATTGGGATACTCTTGACACCAGCCCCAATCCTGATGAAATCAGGCGTCCAACCCAAGCCTGCGCCAATGCCACCCCTGCAAATCTTTATCAGGGCTACCTTCCTTTTGTGAGCATTGGGATTGGGCGACAGGATCTCTGGAATGATCGGTTTACCTATCGAGTTTCCCCGGAATTTACAGATACCTTTGACGTATGGGCTGAAATTACTGCTGATGGTGCGCTTGATGCGGCAGAAATAGCAGTCGCAGCGCTAAGAACCGACACTTCGCTTAGCAGTAAAGGAGACATCGCCATCAGCGATCGGGGTGACGATACCTCGACTGTTGGTGTAGAAACTAAATCTCTCAATCCGATCATCGGGAACGCTGCAGCGCTTTCAACCGCAAATGCCGCCGCCGTAATCATCTCGCATGGAAAAAACAGATTGAGTGCGACGCAGGCCTCCTCTACTACCGCTATGACTGCGGCTCCTGCAAACTCTGATGAATTAATGAACGCCACCAATGGTATTCAGAAAGTTTCGCGCACTCCAACCCCATCTACTTCTGCATGCAATGATACGACGGAGGGTTCCAGTTTTTGCGAATTTGACGACATGGTGGATTGGATTGCGCCAACGATACTCCTGAGCCGGATGGTAGCGGCAGGGAAATTGCCTTAATTTTTGCTGATCACCCAGCGACATCTGCGCTAAAGCCGCCGTGAAATGGCGCGGGGACGATTGCAGATACCAAGTCGTCGGATATTGGGCTGTTGTGCAGCCCCTCAGCGATGATTACAATGATTGCATTGAAATCATCGGGAGCATCATCATGGCAAGCCTTACCATCCGTAATCTGGATGAGACCATCAAGTCGCAGCTGCGCCTGCAGGCTGCACGGCATGGCTGGTCGATGGAGCAGGAGGTACGCGAGATTTTGCGTCTATCGGTAGCGCCCGACGAGAACAGCATCGGTTTGGCAGAGAAAATTCACCGGCGCTTCGCCTCTCTGGAGGCGGACGCATTACCCATACCGGAACGCCACACCACGCGAACCCCTCCAGTAGTGGAGGGGTAATGTCACAGGGAATACTGCTCGACACCAATGTGTTGTCGGAGTTGATGCGCGGTGCACCCGATGTCAGTGTGCTGGCGTGGTTTGACAAACAGGGCCAGCACGGCCTTTATACCAGCGTGGTAACCCAGGCTGAAATTTTTCTGGGAATCGCCCTGCTACCGGGCGGCAAGCGCCGAGACGCCCTCGCCATTACCGCGGAGATGATGTTCCGGGAAGACTTCGATGGCCGTTGCCTGCCGTTCGATCAATCGGCAGCGCATGAATATGCCATGCTGGTAGCTGCCCGAACTAAAGCCGGTCGTCCCATTTCAACAGAGGATGCCCAGATTGCGGCCATTGCTCTCGCCAACCAGTTGGCACTGGCAACCCGCAACACCAGGGATTTTCTTGAGATCGAGGGACTGGTCGTGCTCAACCCGTGGTCAACCGCATAGGCCACATTAATCGTCAACGACCAACACTCCACGCCCCAACAAACAAATCGGAGTCCATTTGCAACTCGAACGCATCCTCCACAGTCAGGGCTTCGGCTCGCGCAAGCTTTGCCGCATATTGGCGCAATCCGGTCGCGTGACGGTCAACGGCATCGCCTGCGACGACCCGTCTGCCGAGTTCGCGACCGAGAACCTGCACTTTACCGTGGACGGCAGCACCTGGCGCTATCAGGAAAAAGCCTACGTGATGCTGAATAAGCCCACCGGCTACGAGTGCTCGCAGAAAACCGTCCATCACCCCAGTATTTACATGCTGCTGCCTCCACCGCTACGCGAACGCGGGCTGCAATCCATCGGGCGACTGGACGAGGACACCACCGGCCTGCTGCTGTTTTCCGACGATGGGCAGTTTATTCACCGCATGGGTTCGCCCAAGTGGAAAGTGCCGAAACTCTATGAAGTGACGACCAAGCATGCCGTGGATGACCAACAGATCGCAGCGCTCAAGCAAGGCGTAAAGCTTAACGACGAGGAAGGTCAGATCGCCGCACTGGATTGCGTCGCGGTGGATGCCCACCTGATGCACCTCACGCTGGGCGAGGGCAAGTACCATCAGGTAAAACGCATGGTGGCGGCAGCCGGCAACCGCGTGGAAGAATTGAAACGCATCGCCATCGGCAGCCTGGCCCTGCCGGCAGATTTACCTATCGGCGAATGGCGCTGGCTGACCGACGACGATTTGCAAAAACTGCGCGGGCAGGCCTAGACGACCTGTTCCAAGAGGCTGAATCAAAGCCCGAGCAGTTTGTTGAGTTTTTTCTTGGCTTTTTCTTCCGGCGTAAGCTTGGGCTTGGCTTCCGGTGCAGGTTGCGCCGGGGCAGCGGCCGGCTGATCTGCGGCCGTTGAAGCTGCGGGTGCAGCCTCGGCTGGTGGCGTTGCAGCTTTCTTGCCGCCTAGCAGGCCTTCGAGCGCCCCACCCTTGTCGCCACCGATGAGCTTCTGCACCGCATCGCCTTTACTGCCGGCAACGTTGCCCAGCAGGTTCTTCTTGGCGATTTCGGTAGCGATGGCGCTGAAGTCGATGCCGTATTTCGGGTCGGAAAATGTCCCGGTCAATTTCACCGGAAAAGTCAGCCCGTTAAGCGCACCGAGATCAGAGCCGCCCTGGCCCTTGAGCGTGGCGACCACGGTAGGCCTGGCCACGTAATTGAGCTTTTCGTTGCCGATATCGATATCGCCGCTGCCGGTCACCCGCAGTAGCGGCGATTTCATGCTCAAGTCGTCGTTATGTGCGACGCCGTTGGCAATCTTGAAACTGGCGGTCATCTCAGAAAAATCGGTACGCTTTTTCTGGTCGGCGCCGAGCGAATTGCCCTTGAAACTGAATTTGCTCTTGATGTCGCGCACGGTACCTGCGATGTCGATGCCTTTCACCGCGCCGTCCGCCAGCACCACTGCCGCCGTGCCGCCCAGCGCCTTCTTGAGCGCGCCCACCGTGGCCCCCTGCGTCTTCACATCCACCGCCAGCGTGCCACGGCCTTCGAGCATGTCGTTGTTGATGGCATCCACCAGCAGCGGGCCGATATTGATACCTTTCATGTCCTGCTTGAGAGTGATGGCCGGGGTCGCACGCGCATCGACGTTGAGCGCACCGGCCATGCTGCCGTCATACAGGTTGGCGGAAAACGGCGACAGCGCCACCTGGCCATCGACTGCCTTGAGGTTGACATGCACGTTGCTGGTCTTGACGTTGGCGATCTTGAGCCAGCCCACCTTGGCCTCGCCGCTCGCGTTAAGGGTCTTCAGTGCGGATAAATCGAGCGGCGTATCGCCGGCCGGTTTGGCGGCAGCCGGTTCGGATTTGGTGACGTAGCGGTCCGCATCGAGCTTGTCGATATCGACATTGAAGCTGAAGACCGGGTTTTCGAGACGCGTAATGCCAAGGCTGGCCCGGATCTGACTGTCATCCACCTTGGCCGCGAAAGGGTCCACAGCGAGCTTCTGGCCGTCGGCCTTGACGTCGATGCGGATGCCGGAAGCATTGATCTTGCCCGACTTCAGGCTGCCGATGCGCAGGCTGCCCTCGGCATTGAGCGCCTTCAGCGCAGACAGGTCGAGCGGTTTGGCCGGGCCCGATGCGGCCTTATCGCTGCCGGGCGGGGCATAGCGGTCGGCGTCGACGCGGTCGATGTCGATATCGAACACGTAGAGCGGCTTCTCGAAGTGGCGGATACCGGCGCTGCCCTTGATCTGGCTGTCGTCCAGTTTCAGCGACAGCGGATTGACCGTCAGCTCCTTGCCATCGGCTTTCACTGCCAGCGCCAGGTTGGACACGCGGTACTTGTCGTAGGCAATCGCACCGACGTTGAGCCTGCCTTCGGCCAGCACGTCTTTCAAGGCAGACAGATCGGCTGGCTTGGCCGGGCCGGGTTCGGCCCTGGCTTCTTTTTTCGCACCGAGGATCTTGTTGAGGTCGAGCTGATCGGCGGTAAGATCGAACTTCACGTTGGGCTGCTTGAAGCCCGCCACCGCCACGTCGCCCTTGAGCTTGGAACCATCGATACTGGCATCCAGCACGACCTTGGCCTGCTCCTGCCTGATGTCGGCATGCGCGGCCACGTTGAAGCTGGCCTTCATCGCGCCATTGGGCAGCGCCGGATCTTGTACATCCACATTACCGGCCAGCTTGGGCAGGTCGAACACCAGCTTTTCCAGGTTGCCGGAGAACGGCGAGCTGAACTTGCCCGCGATGCTGCGCGCGCCCTGCTTGCCGGAAATTTCGCCGCTGATGCCGCTACTCTGGAACGCCTTGGGCGAGCCTTTGAGATTGGCAATGGTCAACTTGGCGGACAAAGTATCGCCCCCCTGGGTCTGGGTGAAATTGAGGCGGGCTTCCTTGCCGCTGACTTCGTCCTTCTTCGCGGTCAGGCTGGGGGCGTCGAGCGCGACATCCAGCGTCTTGCCGGCCTGATCCGCCTTGGCGGTGAGCTTGAGGCCGTCCACGGTGAACTCCATCTGCTCCGGTTTGGCATCGAGATCGCCGGACAGGGCAAGATCCAGGTTTTTGAGAGTCGCCACACCGCCCTTGACGGACAGCGTCATGCCTTTGGCGCCGTACTGCTTCTTGTCGGCATCGGCCAGCAGCGTGCCCTTGAAACCGATATCCGCATCCAGCGCAGGCTGGTCGCCCTTGGCGTGGAACCTGGCATCGAGGTCGATAGGCTGGTTCTTGGCAACATGCCCGGTCTGGATATTGGCCCGGTCTATCGTCAGGTGGCGGCCTCCCATTTCATCGGTGAGCGAAACGGCGGCATTGCTGACGCGGATACCGTCGATATCGAACTTGATTTCCTCGGACTCCTCTTCCTTGCTCATGAGGTCGTCGAAGTTGGTGCTGCCATCCTTGTAGCGCACGATGTTGGCCTTGACGCCATCGACGTAGACCGTGTCGATCACCAGCTGCTTCCTGAGCAGCGGCATGACGGCCAGAAACACCTTGGCGCTCTGCATCGCGGCAAATTCCTTGTCGCCGTTATGCTCCGACAGCGAGACCTTGCCCAGATCCGCACCGATCTTGGGCCAGAACGCCAGCTTGATATCGCCTTCGATATTCAGCGTGCGCTGCTTTTTCTCCTTGACCAGCTTGACCACCAGCGGCTTGTAGTCGTTGGGGTCGAACGTCAGTGCGAATACGGCCAGCGCCACCACCAGCAGCCCGATAAAGCCGCCGATACCGATCAAAGCAAATTTGAGTGTCTTGTTCATGATCTCATCCACCAAAATAATGCAGGGCTTCCTTGCCAAACATCCATAGCATAACGAAAAACACGCTGAAATAGATGACCGTCACCGCCAGCCAGAAAAAAGCGACGAACACCATGAGGCCGTCCTCTTCCAGTTCGCCGATACCGTAGAACAGGATCGCCAGGCCGGGCAGCACGTTATTGAGCGGCAACACACCAAAGGGTATCGCCATCAGCGCTCCCCCTGCCAGCAGGACGAAGCCGCCGATTTTCTGTCCCTGCCGCCCGCTCACCAGGTGGGTGTAACGCGGTTTGGTGAACTTGCGGCAGAACCCCATGACCTTGAGACAGACGTTGACGATAAGCCGCCAGGAATGTTCGCTCAACTCGACCTGCCGGATTCTCTCCGGCAGCACCGGCGACTCGTGCCCGTGCATCAATTGCCAGCCCAGCGTGCCGAAGGTCAGCCCGCCGATCACCGTCAGCGGCCCTAGCGGCACCGGCTGCAGGAACGGCAGAACAAGAATGATGGCAATGAAGGCATACGCCGCTTCATCCAGCGTATCGATCGCCTCGCCCAGCTTGAGATGACCGCCCTTGGCACGTCCGGCAAAACCATGCAGGGTTTCTACCAGCGCATGGTAATCGCACATTACAGGTAATACCCCAGCACCAGGGCACCGAACACGATGCGGTACCAGGCAAACGCACGAAAATCGTGGTGCGCTACATAACGCAGCAGACCGCGCACCACCAGCAACGCGCTGAAAAAGGCGGTGACGAAGCCGACGGCAAACACCGGCAAATCGGCCGCGTGCAGATCGCCATAGCTCTTGTAAACGTCCAGCGTCGTCGCCGCGCACATGATGGGGATCGCCAGAAAAAACGAAAACTCCGTCGCCGTCTTGCGCGACAAGCGGAACACCACGCCGCCGAGGATGGTCGCCCCGGCCCGCGAAACCCCGGGAATCAGCGCAACCGACTGGGCGAAACCGACTTTTAGCGCGTGCTTCCAGTCCATCTCATCCACCGAATGTGTGTCCGGTTGCGGCGCGAATTTTTCGATCACCAGAATGGCAAAACCGCCCACGATCAAGGCGATTGCCACGGTAATCGGCGAGAACAGGTAGTGCTTGATCGCATCATGGAACACCAGTCCCAGCACAGCGGCGGGCAAAAAAGCGACGAGCAGGTTGAGCGCAAACCGTTGCGAAGCCGCTTCGGTCTGCATGCTTGCCAGCACATGGCCGATTTTGGCGCGATATTCCCAGCATACCGCCAGAATCGCGCCAAGCTGGATCACGATTTCGAACACCTTGCCGCGCGCGTCGTTGAAATCAAGCAGATCGCCCGCGATGATCAGGTGGCCGGTACTGGAAACGGGGAGGAATTCGGTCGCCCCTTCGACAATGCCGAGCAGGAAGGCTTTGAGCAGCAGGAAAACGTCCATGGAAAAGTCCGTTGAAATGGACGGACATTATACCCAAGGCCGCTGTTTAATATCGCCGCGGCCCGCCGTAACTATCGTCGAACAGCGCAAACGGAGGCGTACGGCCGACCAGCGTTTCGATCAGCATCAACTCTTCGTCGGTGTGGTTGATGAAAGGAGCTGGCAGGATGCGGCCATCCGCGGTCACATGGCGGGGAGCATCGTGATGCTTGGACTCGATGGTTTCCGTGTTGGCCGAATCGCTTGCCGCACTGATCTCCGTCGTGCCGTAGCAGGTGCAGATATAGGACAAATCCGGTTGCGCCTCGACATACAAGCCGGTGCCGCGAATGCCGATAGTGGCGTTGGGTGTTGCAACGTGGTGGCGACTTTTGCCGAATACCGACAAAACCGCACCGGTGACCAGGCGCATCCCTTCCACCAGCAGATTATCGCCTGACAAATGCAGCTGGCTGTTTTCGCGCAGCAGGAAGGCATCCTTGCCCACGACAAAAATGGCCAGCGCCCCCCGCCCGGTAGCCAGCTGGTCGCCAGGGACGATCAAGGTATCGGCGGTCGCCGGCTGGCCATTGACGTGCAACTCGCCGCTGATGCTATAAATGGATTTTCCCGCCGGCAATTCGCGCGGCACCTTGCCGAACAGCCCGGCCCGCGCCTGCGGCGAAACCGCAAACAACCCGGCGGCCAGGGCGCGCAATAGAAAAATACGGCGCGATTCATCAAGGTCTGACATCATGATGCAGCAAGACTACAATACTTCCATGAATCGCACCACGTTTGCACTGATGACGGGATTACTGACGCTGGCAGGCAAGGCAGCCGCCGGGATGACGCACGTCGATACCGAGCTGGCCTACAGGCATGACGACAACCTGAGCCGCGCCGAATCCGGACGCGACACTTTTGGCGACAATGCGGCCGATCTCGGCTTGACGCTGACGTGGAGCCAGCTGCTGACACCGAACAGCGGATTGCGCCTGTCCGGCGGGCTGCGGCTGACCGAGCAGGCGCGGTACGAGGAATTGAGTCATGTGAATGTCGTTGCCGGCCTGCGCTACCGCATCCAGCCCGTGGCCGGCTATACCGCACCGTGGATAGAACTGGGCACCGCGGTAGAAACCATGCACCATCGCGGCAGCAACATTCGCGACGGCAAGCGCTGGACGGCGGATGTCATCCTGGGCAAGCGCTTTACGGACCGCATCGGCGGCCGCATCGGGCTGGGCTGGGAGCAGCGTACTGCCGCCGAGGGCGAGGTATTCGAATGGCAGCGCCGGCACCTGTCTGCTGCCTTGGACTACAGAATCGGCCTCGATTCCACGCTTTATGCCAATCTGTCGCGGGACTTCGGCGATCAGGTGTTCACTGCCACGCCGGCACCGGCTTTCCGGGCTGCCGCCAAAGCCATTGAGAATGACCCGGTTTTCGGTGCGAGACGCGCCTACAGGCTGGGGGCGGTCGCCCGCACTATCGAGCTGGGCATGAGCACGCCACTCAATGCCAACAACGTGCTCGACATCGGCTTGCGCCGCTTCAACGCCGATGCCGATGGCGGCCACAGTTACGACGACACCGAACTAAGGGCGAGCTGGCTTTACCGCTTCAAGTAAAACCCGCGGTCAGTGCCGGTGGGGACACGGCTGCTTGGTGCAGTCGGCGTAGATATGCAGGGAATGTTCGCGGATGGCAAAGCCGCGCTCGCTGGCGGCCTGCCGCTGACGCTTTTCGATTTCCTCGTCGCAGAACTCTTCCACATGGCCGCACTGCATGCAGACGATGTGATCGTGGTGCCCGCCCTGATTGAGTTCGAACACCGCCTTGTCGCTCTCGAAGTGATGGCGCACGAGCAAACCGGCCTGCTCGAACTGGGTCAGCACGCGGTAGACAGTTGCAAGCCCGACATCCTCACCACCGGTGAGCAGCATGCGGTAAACATCCTCCGCTGAAAGATGGCGCTGCTGACTACTCTCGAATAGCGCCAGCACCTTGAGCCTCGGCAAGGTCGCCTTGAGGCCGACATTCTTGAGTTCTTTGGGTTCGCTCATGATGCTCAATATACACCCGAAGCCGTCAATTTTTGCGCGCGCCCGGGTTTTCCCGTGAACTCTGGCGCTGCTGGATTTCCTGCGGGCGAAGATCCGCCGCCATCTTGTCGAGTACACCGTTGACGTACTTGTGCCCATCCGCACCACCGTAGCGTTTGGCCAGTTCGATCGCCTCGTTGATGGCAACGCGGTAAGGAATATCCGGATCGAACGCCAGTTCATAAGTGGCGATGCAGAGAATGGCATGCTCAATCGGACTCAGCTCGCTCACCTTGCGGTCGACGAACGCACCGATCTTGGCATCCAGTCCTTCCAGGTTTTCCGTCACACCCTTGATCAAGGTACCGCAATAGGCCTGGTCGGCGCGCGCATAATCGCTTTCCTCGGCCAGGCTTTTCAGTATCGCCGACGTGCTGTTGCCGCTCAGAAACTGCTGATAAATGCCTTTGAGCGCCAGTTCACGCGACAGGCGGCGATTGCGCCCTGGCCTGGATTCTTTTTCTGTCATAGCCGCCTCAGCAGGTTGGTCATCTCGATCGCGCACTGTGCGGCTTCCGCCCCCTTGACCGACATGCGGACAAGCGCCTGGTCGTCATCCTCGGTAGTGAGGATGGCATTGGCCACCGGGATGCCGGTCTCCAACTGGACTTCCGATACGCCTTTGGAAGATTCGTTGGCAACGATTTCGAAGTGGTAGGTTTCACCGCGGATCACCGCGCCCAGCGCGATCAGGGCATCGTAACGACCGCTCTTGGCCATCTTGAGCAGGACCAGCGGCGATTCCAGCGCACCGGGTACGGTTGCCAGCGTGATATCGGCATCCGCTACGCCCAGCCGGTGCAACTCGTTGATACAGGCCGACAGCAGGCCATCACCCACGTCCTTGTTGAAGCGCGACAGCACGAGGCCGATACGCAAGCCCTTGCCGTCAAGATCGACATTCAGTTCGTTCATCCCTAATTTCCTTATTTCTAGCGATAAGGCCTGGCATGTGCCTGATGCACGTTCCAGTTATCGCGGTATAGCTTCATCAGTTTGTCATTGCCGCGCAGCAGCAACAGGTTTTCCGCATTCTTGTACTGTGCGGCATTGGTAAAGTTGTAACTGCCCGTCACCAGTACCGCCGAGGACGTCCCGGCATCGATCACCATGACCTTGTTGTGCGCGCTCTGGTGTTCACCATCGAGCCAGACCGGGACTCCGGCACCCGCCATCATGGCAACCTTGCTGCGCTCCATGCGCTCCGTCTGCTCGCGATCGGCAATCACCCGCACCTCTACCCCGCGCTTGCGGGCGGCAATCAGTGCCCTGGCGATACCTTCGTGGGTAAACGAGAACGCCTGCACCAAAACCTCTCGTTGTGCCTGGCCGATTACGCCGATAATCAATCCGGCCGCATCGTCTCCAGGCGTAAAAGCCACCTCCATCGTGCCGGTAGCCGGCAGTATCGCATGCTCGTTACCGCCACCCCAGAGAAACGCAGATGCCGAGCCGCTCACGGCCAACAGCCCGGCAACCAGCCAGCGGCGCGTCCCCTTACCTGTCAGTTTTTGTCGCAGCAACATTTTCGACGGATTCCGCATGAATCACGGCCCTATCCAGGCCATACCGGCCGCGGGCACATGCAATTGCAGACGTAACCAGCGACAGGAACAAGCTACCGATAGTCTCATGGAAGCGGCCGATTCTAGCATGACGCCTCCTTCCACTCCAGCCAAAACTCAATCAAATCAATGTCAATTTCCAGTTTCAGCCAAGGCGACGCCCAGCCGCACATATAAAAACCAGGCAATTTAAAATTAGTTGTTGATAATCTAAATGAGAATGTTTATCATTTCTACAGGATCACTAAAAGGACCGCCTCATGAAAACCGTTTTACTTTTGACCTTGCTATTGCCATGGGCCGCCCATGCCGCCGATGCCGATTACACCCTGATCATCAAGGATCACCGCTTCCAGCCGGCAGAATTGATTATTCCGGCAGGCAAGAAAATCAAGCTGTCGGTCGAGAACAGGGACGCGACGCCGGAGGAGTTTGAAAGCCATCCGCTCAATCGCGAGAAGGTGATTGCCGGCAACGGCACCGCCACCATCTATATCGGCCCGCTGGAGCCCGGCCGCTATCCATTTTTCGGCGAGTTCAACGAAGCGACGGCCCAAGGCGTGATCATCGCAAAGTAAACACGGAGACCATCATGTTTGGAACTGCTGTCATTGTTTTTCGGGAGGTGCTGGAAGCCGCCATCATCATCGGCATCGTCGCTGCGGCCACGCGCGACGTGCCGGGCCGCAAGCGCTGGCTGGCTGCCGGGCTGCTGGCCGGGTTGATCGGCTCGGGTATCGTGGCCGCTTCCACCGATGTGATTGCCGAAATGGCCAGCGGCATCGGCCAGGAACTGTTCAACGCCATCGTACTCGGTATCGCCGTGCTGATGCTGGCCTGGCACAACATCTGGATGTCGTCGCACGGGGCCGAACTGGCCGCCCATGCCCGCAATGTCGGCGCCAATATTCGCGAAGGCCGCAGCGAGTGCTCCATCCTGCTGATCGTGGTCGGGTTGGCGGTACTGCGCGAAGGTTCTGAAACCGTGCTATTCCTCTACGGCGTCGCCGCAACCGATGGCAGCGGAGCAGGCGCCATGCTCACCGGCGGCCTGATCGGAATGCTGGCCGGCATCGCCGTGGGTTATACGATCTATGCCGGCCTGCTGCGCATCCCGATGCGCTGGTTCTTTGCCGCAACCGGCGCACTGGTGTTGCTGCTGGCGGCCGGCATGGCCTCGACCGCCACCCGCTTCCTGATCCAGGCCGACCTGCTGCCCAGCCTGGCTGCCCCATTGTGGGATACCTCGGCTGCGCTGCCGGAAAACGGGCTGACCGGCATGCTGCTGCACAGCCTGATCGGCTATGACGCCCGACCGGCAGGCATGCAGGTCATCATCTACATCACCGTGCTCGCTGTCATCAGCCTGGGCATGAAATTGGCGGGCAAACCCCGCAAACCCATACTTTCATCTGGAGCCATTTAACATGCAAGTCCGCAAACTGCTACTCTGCCTCGGCGCGCTTTACATCGGAAACGCTGCGGCGGGACCGGCAGACTATATCTACACCCCCACCGTCGAGTACGGCGAAAAAGAAATCGATTTCAAATTCGGCACCGCCAAACAGCAGGATGGAACGCGCAAGACGGTCACCTCGCTGGGGTTCGGCTACGGCGCAACCGAATACTGGTTCACCGAGGTTTATCTGAAGCGCGAACGCGACGGCAGCGAAAGATTGACGCTGGCAGAATGGGAAAACAAGTTCCAGTTGACTGAAACCGGAAAATACCCGGTAGATCTCGGCCTCATCGTGGAAATCGAAGCGCCGCTGACCACCGGCAACGAGCCGTACGAACTCAAGCTCGGCCCGCTGCTGCAGACCGAATTCGGCAAGCTGCAACTCAACGGCAACGCGCTGTTCGAGCGCAAGTTCGGCCCACGGGATGCCGACGACAACTACTTCACCGAAATCGGCTACCAGTGGCAAGCCAAGTACCGTTGGCAACCGGCCTTCGAGTTCGGCGCACAGGGCTTTGGCGAAATGGGCAAGTGGAATGACTGGGACCAGTCCCACCTGCAGAACCACCGCCTCGGCCCGGCCGTATTCGGCAAGATCGATGTCGGCCAGCATCAAAAGATCAAATACAACGCCGCAGTATTGTTCGGCGTGAGCGATGCCGCACCCGACCGCACTTTCAGAATGCAGGCCGAATACGAATTCTAACCAGGAGTCCGCCATGAATAAAAAACTCAAGCAAGCGCTGGCAGGCGCTGCCTTGCTGGCGATCACCAGTGCCGCGACGGCTGCGGAGTATCCGGTCGGCGTACCGCAACAGCGGGCCGGCATGGAAATCGCAGCCGTCTACCTGCAGCCGGTACTGATGGAACCTGAGGGCATGATGCCGAAGCCGGAAAACTCGGATGTGCACATGGAAGCCGACATCCACGCCCTGGCCAACAACACCAACGGCTTCGAAGAAGGCGCCTGGGTGCCCTATCTGAGCATCAAGTACGAAATCACCAAACTACCGGAAAACAAGGTCATCCGCGGCGATTTCATGCCGATGGTGGCCAACGACGGCCCGCATTACGGCAACAACATCAAGCTCATGGGGCCGGGCAAATACAAGGTCAAGTACAGCATCGCGCCGCCGGGTGCCCATGCGCATTTCGGCCGTCATACCGACCGCCAGACCGGCGTCGCGCCATGGTTCAAACCGTTCGACGTGGAATACGAATTCACCTACGTCGGCATCGGCAAGAAGGGCGGATATTAAGGTGCGTGCGCCAGGCCTATCCCGCTTACTGCCGGGATTGCTGCCGGTCTGGCTGATCGCGGGCGCTCAGGCAATTGCCGCAGAATTGCCGACCTACAAATTGAGCATCCAGAACGGCCGCTTCTCTCCAGAAGTCATCGAAGTACCGGCTGGCGTGCGCTTCAAGATCATGGTCAGCAATCTGGGGCCGGGGCCGGAAGAGTTCGAAAGCTACGACCTGAAAAAGGAAACCGTGATGAACGCGGGCGTCACCCGGCCGGTGGTGTTCGCACCGCTCAGGCCGGGAGTCTACGAGTTCTTCGGTGAATTTCATCCCGCGACCGCCAAGGGCCGGATCGTCGCAAAATAATGCCCATGCAGCAACGTCTGATCCAGCCACTGCACCCTTTTTCCGCGGCTCCTCCGACCACACTGTCACAGCTGGGCGACCTGCTACGCCGTCATCGTACGACCATCGTCGGGGTGCAATGGGTCGTCGTAGCGGCTTATCTCGGCCTGCTGACCGTGCCTGCATTGCTGCCGCTGCCGCCTGCCGACGGGCGCATTCTGCACAACCTGACCCTGTTTGCCCAGTTCGTGTTCTGGGGCATCTGGTGGCCGTTCGTGATTCTGTCGGTGATGCTGATGGGCCGGACGTGGTGCGGCGTACTGTGTCCGGAAGGCGCGTTGAGCGAGTTCGCCTCGCGCCACGGACTGGGCCGGCCGGTGCCGCGCTGGATGAAGTGGGGCGGCTGGCCGTTCGTCGCGTTCATCCTCACTACTGTCTACGGTCAACTGATCAGTGTCTACGAATATGCCGCCGCCGCGCTGCTGGTGCTGGGCGGCTCCACCCTCGCCGCCGTCGGCACAGGCTTGCTGTACGGGCGCAACAAGCGCGTCTGGTGCCGCTACCTGTGCCCGGTCACCGGCGTGTTCGGCCTCCTGGCGCGCTTGGCACCACTGCATTTCAAGGTGGATCGCGACGCCTGGCAAGCCTCCCATGCCCTGCCGCATCCGATCCACTGTGCACCCATGGTACACATCAAGTCGATGACCGGCGCCTCCGATTGCCACATGTGCGGGTTATGCTCCGGCCACAAGGACGCCATTCGGCTCGCCGCCAGACGCCCAGGGAGCGAAATCGTCAACCTCGCGCCCGGCGAGACGAACCGATGGGAGGCCAGGTTGCTGGTGTTCGGCATGATAGGCGTCGCCATCGGCGCCTTCCAGTGGTCCTCCTCGCCCTGGTTCGTCGCCGTCAAGCAAGCCGCCGCAGAATGGCTGGTCGCCCGTGAATGGTGGTGGGTGCTGGACACCAACGCGCCGTGGTGGCTGCTCACGCATTACCCGCAGGCCTCCGACATCTTTACCTGGCTGGATGGAGCGCTGATCGTCGGCTACATCAGCGCAACAGCCCTGCTGGTCGGCGGATGGGCCTGGGCCTGGCTGCGCCTGGCCGGGGCCTGGTTGCCCGAAGATACCGTGCGCAACAGCCTGCGACTGGCCTACAGCCTGGTGCCCATGGGCGGATTCGGCATATTTCTGGGGTTGTCGGCACTCACGGTCACCATGCTCAAAGCAGAAGGCTGGGTCTTCCCCTGGCTGGACTGGGCCAGAGGTGCGCTGCTGGCGCTGGGCGCGCTCTGGAGCCTCGCGCTGGCCCGGGGCATCGCCGCCAGGATAGGCGGCTCGCCGCATCAACGCGCCTTAGCTCTGGCGTCGGTCACGCTGGCGATTTGCGGGACGGTCGCGCCCTGGATTTTCATGTTCTATCTCTGGTAAGAGCTTCCCTGTTACATTTTTGCAGCATTTTTTGCAAGAACCCGGCAAATCGCGCAGAATAAACGCTTTGCAAATTTCGCTGTCCAATCGGCCAGAAAATTAACCAGGTATTGATAATGCGCGCAAGATTCGAAAAGTTTGGATTGGTAGCTGCGGGAGCGGTGCTGGGCGTGATGCTGAGCCTTAACTATCCCGCCATTGCCGACAAGGATGCCAAGTCGCAACTACCGCTGGACGATCTGCGTGCTTTTGCCGAAGTGTTCGGCAAGATCAAGAGCGATTATGTCGAACCGGTCGAAGACAAGAAACTCATTTCCGAAGCCATCAACGGCATGCTGTCCGGCCTCGACCCGCATTCTTCCTATCTCGATGTCGACGGCTTCAAGGACCTGCAGGCAGGCACGCAGGGCGAATTCGGCGGACTGGGCATCGAGGTCGGCATGGAAGACGGCTTCGTCAAGGTGGTATCGCCGATCGAAGACACGCCCGCCTACCGCGCAGGACTGAAAACTGGCGACCTCATCATCAAGCTCGACGAAACCACCGTCAAAGGCATGTCGCTCAACGATGCGGTGAAGCGCATGCGCGGCAAGCCCGACACCCAGATCGTCCTGACCGTCCTGCGCAAAGGCGAGAACAAGCCGCTGGTGATGACATTGACCCGTGCCGTCATCAAGGTACAAAGCGTCAAGAACAAATCGCCCGAAGCCGGCTACGCCTATGCCCGCATCACCCAGTTCCAGGAGCACACCGGCGAAGATCTGGCCAAGGCGCTCAAGGCCATGCGCGACGACTACAACGCCCCGCTCAAGGGCCTGGTGCTCGACCTGCGCAACAACCCCGGCGGCCTGCTCAACGCGGCGGTCGGCGTATCCGCGGCCTTCCTGCCCAAGGGCGAACTGGTGGTGTACACCGAGGGCCGCACTGCCGACGCCAAGATGAAGCTCACCGCCAATGCCGAGAACTACGTCAGAGGCGGTCCCAAGGACGACTACCTGAAGAACCTGCCGGCCGACATCAAATCGGTGCCCATGGTGGTGCTGGTCAACGGCGGCTCGGCTTCGGCTTCCGAAATCGTGGCGGGGGCGCTGCAGGACCACAAGCGTGCCATCATCATGGGCACCCAGAGCTTCGGCAAAGGCTCGGTGCAGACCATACTGCCGATGAACAATGGCACCGCGATCAAACTCACCACGGCGCGCTACTTCACGCCCAAGGGCCGCTCCATCCAGGCCAAGGGTATAGCTCCGGACATCATCGTGGAAGACGCCGCCGACTCCGGATTCAACCTGCGCGAGGCCGACCTGACCCGCCACCTCTCCAACCCCAGGGAGGGCGAGGTACCGGCCGCCGAACCGGCCAAGGCTGCCGCACCGGAAAAAGATGGCGGCGACAAGGACAACGGCAAGACCGACCGTCAGGCACCGATAGAACCGGCTTCCAAGAACGACGTGCAGTTCGTCCAGGCCATGAATCTGCTCAAGGGCCTGCAAGTTTTGCAGAAAAAATAGTTTGAACCACGGGGAACACGGGGAAAACCAACATCAGAAAGCTTGTGCAGTTAATGCGTTTGGTTTCCCCGTGTTCCCCGTGGTTAATTGCTTCTCCTGATGAACCACTCCCCACTACTTGAACAAACAGGCCGCTGCGTCGCCTGCGGCCTGTGTCTTCCGCACTGCCCCACCTACCGTAAAACGCAGTCCGAAGCGGATTCGCCGCGTGGCCGCATCCTGCTGACGCAAGCCGTGGTGCAGGGCGTATTGCCGATGAACGAAAAGCTCATGGCGCACATCGACTTGTGCCTGACCTGCCGCTCGTGCGAAAGCGCCTGTCCCAACCATGTACCGTACGGCGATATCGTCGATCAGGCGCGTGCGATGATCAGCGCGCAGCGCCAGCTCACGTTGACACAGCGCCTTGCCGGGCATCTCGCCGCCCATCCCGCCTGGTGGCGTCTCGGCGGCATGAGCCTGCATCTTGCCAACCGCACCGGCCTGAACAAATTGATCCCGGCGATCCCGACCGTTGCCCGGCAATATCGCTTCAAAGCCCGCTACGCCGCAGCGGATTCCATCGGCGACGTCAGCCTGTTTCTCGGCTGCGCCAGCAGCGTGCTGGATGCAGAAACGCAGGCCGCCGCGATTTTCGTGTTGAACCGTCTGGGCTACAACGTACACATCCCGTCGGCGCAAACCTGCTGCGGCGGCCTGCACCGGCAGGCGGGCGACAAGGCGGGGGCGGAGGCACTGGAACAGCGCAATCTGGCAGCCTTCGGCGAAATGCCGGTGCTGGCCGTCGCCAGCGGCTGTGGCGCGCGCCTGATCGAAACCATGCCGGAGCGCGTGCAGGACATCAGCGCTTTTCTGGTCAAGGCCAAAGGGTGGGATAACATAGCCATTGCACCGCTGGCCGCGACCATCGCGGTGCACGACGCCTGCACCCTGCGCAACGTCCTCAAGGCCGAAAAACATCCCTACACTCTGCTCAAACGCATCCCCGGTGCCGAGGTGAAACCGCTGCCGGGCAACGCGCAATGCTGCGGCGGTGCAGGCAGTTACATGCTGACGCAACCAGACATGGCAAACCAGTTGCGCGACGATAAAATAAGCGCCTGCGAGACCCTCAACCCGGAATATCTGGCGACCTCCAACATCGGCTGCGCGCTGCACTTGGCAAAAGGGCTGGGGACAAGCGTCAAGGTCGTGCATCCGGTGAGGATCGTCGCGCAGCAAATGGGGTTTGACGGAACACTGTGAAGACAGGGGGAAAAACAGCTTGAACCGCCAAGACGCCAAGGACACCAGGAAAAGCCCATGGCATTGCGTAGGATGGCTATTCCCCGGCTGGGCGACCATGCCCGCAACTTGTTGAAATCGCCTGGCGCTCTTGGCGTCTTGGCGGTTCAACTGAGGTTTTGAAAATGATAGATCAACTGATTACCGAATTCGACAAAGGCCTACGCACGGTGTTCGCCGGTTCGCACTCCGTGCGCCCGCATCCCGACCGCAGCGTGGCCGACACGCCGCTGGACGCGCAGGAAAAGCATCATGCCGCCGCTCTCATGCGCATCAACCACAGCGGCGAAGTGTGCGCGCAGGCCCTGTACAACGGCCAGGCCCTTACCGCGCGCAACCCGGAAACCGAAGCGGCATTGAGGCAAGCCTCGCAGGAAGAAACCGAACACCTGGCCTGGTGCGAAAAACGCATCGCAGAACTGGGCAGCCACAAAAGCCTGCTCAACCCCATCTGGTATAGCGGCTCGTTCGCGCTGGGCGCGCTGGCGGGGGCATTAGGCGACAAATGGAATCTGGGTTTTCTGGCCGAAACCGAAAACCAGGTCGGCAAGCACATCGAGAATCACCTGTCGCGCCTGCCAGCCAGCGACACCAAAAGCCGCGCCGTGCTGGAACAAATGAAAATCGACGAAGCCAAACACGCCACCACCGCGCTCGACCATGGCGGCGCGGAACTGCCCGCACCGGTCAAGCTGGCAATGAAAATGGCCTCGAAGGTTTTTACTACCGCAACCTATCGCCTATGAAGGGAATGTAAAACACTTCGCTCGATACTGCAGCGTTGCAAACCAAGCCTGAAATCCTCATTTACTACCAGTAAACTCCGGTTTCAGCCTTGCTTCGCGCCTTGCACTCCCATCGCTCGGGTGTTTTTCATGTTTTATTTATGACAAACTTTGCTGAAATACTCGCAACGCTGGAAAGCGCCGACCACCTCACCAAGCTGGAACTGCGCACGCCGGACGGCCAACTCGTCGCCGACATCGAAAACAAGCCCGGCAGCCAGGGCTCGCTCAAGGTCTACCATCACCTGTTCAGGAAATACGGCGCAATCACGGCCGAAGCCGCGCAGGACGGCCTGGAACTCTACGCCGAACATACGGCAGACGCCCGCGCCAACCCCGGCAAGCACCCCAACATCGACCGCCTGCTGGATTTGATCGCGCAGAATGGGCGGTTGGAGGTTACGTTTTTTTAAACGGCTTGAACCACGGGGAACACGGAAGAAACCGCCTTGGGAATGCTTTCATCAGTCCGTCATTCCCGCGCAGGCAGGAATCTAGTCAAGTCAATTAGCTGGATTCCCGCCTGCGCGGGAATGACGAAATCGGAATTTTCCCGGTGTTCCCCGTGGTTAAATCTTTACACCTCTTTAATCTCGTAATCGTGGCTCAGTTCGGCCGTCTTGCCTAACATCAGCGAAGCCGAGCAATACTTCTCGATCGAAAGATTGATCGCCCGCTCCACCTGATTGGGTGCCAGCCCCTTGCCCGTGACGACAAAATGCACGTGGATTTTGGTGAACACCTTGGGCACGGTCTCGGCGCGCTCAGCGGTGATCTCCGCCACGCAATCGGTAATCGGCTGGCGCGCCTTCTTGAGGATGGTAACCACGTCAAACGACGAGCACCCGCCCATGCCCACCAGCAGCAGCTCCATCGGCCGGAAGCCCAGGTTGCGCCCCCCCGCCTCCGGCGCGCCATCCATCACCACGGCATGGCCGCTGTCTGACTCGCCGACAAAACTCACTCCTTCGATCCACTTGACCCGTGCTTTCATGGTGTTTCCTTCAAGAAAAATGTAATTTTAACAGGCGCCTTCTATCAATGTAGCGGCTTATGTAAAACGCCTGAGTGTAGGCAAGACTAGACGTAAAAACAGGCTTACAACACATATTTTCGATGTGATATGATGATTTACCACAATTGCAGTAAAGGAGCGTTATCGTGACAACCACCACCTCCATCCGTATCGATCAAATGCTGTACGAACAAGCCAAGGCCGATGCCGCCGCCGAGCACCGGACCATCGCCGGCCAGGTCGAATACTGGGCCAAACTGGGCCGCGCCGCGCTCGACAACCCGGACTTACCCGTCAGCTTCATAGCGGAATCCCTGGCAGCAATGGCCGAGCCGCGCGAAGACGCCACCCCCTTCGTGCCGCGTAGCCGCGCATGAGCTTCGACGTCCGCCAAACGCGCCGGTTTGCACGGCAATACAAAAAACTGCACGACAACGTCGCCGTCGATGTCGATACCGCCGTCACCCAAGTGGCGGAGAATCCGAAAATCGGCGAGCGCAAAAAGGGCGACATCGCCGAGCTATTCGTGCACAAATTCCGCAGCCAGGGGCAACTCTATCTGCTAGGGTATACGCTGGATGAGGATATCCGGCTGGTTTATCTGGAAGCAGTCGGGCCACATGAGAATTTTTATCGGGATATCAAGCGTGGATAAGACTATATGCATGAAGATATTGAATTATTAATATAGAAATCAATACGTCTCTGCAATTACTGTTAAGGTATTTATGAGAGTCCTTTTAAACATTGCTTTTGCCGTTATTTTCCTAATTGCCTTTGTTTCAGCCGTATGGGCTGGCGTACACAACGGAAATTTGTGGGGAACCGTCATAGTTTTTATTGCCTGGGCCATTTACATTCTTATCGACTGGCCATCGCGCAAGAGGTCCTCAACTGCGGCACTTCAATACGGAATGATTCGCGCCTTATCCGGCTTGCTCTTCTTTGGATTAGGGGCGTTCTCTATATGGCGGGGCTTTTCCGAATTTTCTTCGCCTGTCACATTTTCCTATCCCTTAATTAATGACGTTGCTTGGGCTATCCGTAAAGCTTTAGGCTCCATCAGCATTTCGATGCTACTCTGGGGTCTTGGTGCCGCATTATTAACAATCGGCATTCGCTTGTTAAGCTTCGCTCCACAAGCTCAAAAACTCACCGCCGCCACATTAAACCCCAACCCTACAGCCAAGCGGGACACGCTGTGAAGCAACTTCGTTCATCATTTCGGGGTAACGCAACCGCGCCATCTCAGACGCGGCACCCCATTACCTTAAGCACGTTGAGACTTAAGTGAATTACCAAGCCTGCGTCCAGACGCCCTTTGCCGTTCTTGGCATCGCCACGACTGGCGACACTTTCACCGGTATCGACTTCCTGCCGCTCGATACGCCGCCATTACCGCCGCAAACTCCTTTGGCCCGCCGGGTATACGATGCCGTGCAGCAATATCTGCAACACCCCGACCAATCGGTCAATTTGCCGCTGTCGCTCGCCGGTACGCCTTTCCAGCAAAAAGTCTGGCAGGCCATCTGCCGGATTCCGCCCGGCCAGACGCTGACCTACAAGCAACTGGCGCAGCAGGTGGGTTCCGGCCCGCGCGCGGTGGCGAATGCCTGCGGGGCGAACCCGATTCCGCTGTTTGTGCCGTGCCACCGTGTGGTCGCATCCAATGGGCTGGGCGGTTTCATGAAAGGGCACAAGCTGGATTCGCTCAATATCAAGCAGTGGCTGCTCAACCACGAATCCAATCATGGCAATCCCCTTAAAAACTGTTCTTGAACCGCCAAGACGCCAAGATCGCCAAGGCCTTTCTTCGATTGCCTGTGAATTGCTGAAAGTGCATCTCTCGTGGCTTTTCTTGGCGCCCTTGGCGTCTTGGCGGTTCACCTAGCTTTTTTCAGGATGAACGAAGCACATCAACAAACCCTTGACGATTTCATCGACCAGCTCTGGCTGGAAGAGGGCTTGGCGCGCAACACCCTCGAAAGTTACCGGCGCGATCTGGCGCAACTGGCGGAATGGCTGGAGAAGCGGGGTTCCGGCCTGTTCACCGCCGGGCGCGGCGATCTCGAAGGCTATCTCGCCTTCAAAAGCCCGACTTCCAAGCCCCGTAGCCTGGCGCGCCTGATCGCGAGCCTGCGCCGCTTTTACCGTTACTGGCTGCGCGAAGGCAAGATCGCTATCGACCCGACCTTGCAGCTCGATTCGCCCAAACTGCCGCGCTCGCTGCCCAAGAGCCTGACCGAGGACGACGTAGTCGCGCTGCTGCAAGCGCCGGACGATACGCAACCGCTGGGCCTGCGTGACCGGGCCATGCTGGAAACGCTGTATGCCACGGGCTTGCGCGTGTCGGAACTGGTCGGGCTTAAAGTCAGTGAAGTGAGTCTGAGCGACGGCGTAGTGCGCGCCACCGGCAAGGGCAGCAAGACGCGGCTGGTGCCGCTGGGCGAGGAAGCCATCGACTGGATACGCCGCTACCTCGACGAAGCACGGCCGCAAATCCTCGACGGCCAACTGGCCGACAGCCTGTTCGTCACCCAGCGCGGCGGGGCGATGACGCGACAGGCGTTCTGGTACATCATCAAGCGCTACACCTTGATCGGCGGTATCCGCAAGCCGTTGTCGCCGCATACCCTGCGCCATGCCTTCGCCACCCACCTGCTCAACCACGGCGCGGATTTGCGCGTGGTGCAGATGCTGCTGGGGCATGCGGATATTTCGACCACGCAGATTTACACCCATGTTGCCCGCGAACGGCTGAAACAACTCCACTCCTTGCACCATCCCCGCGGTTAGCAGGTAGAATTTCGGCCATGAAAACCGAATTCATTTTGCAGGCTGCATCGGCCGTCAACGATGCCATCCTCGCCAACGAATCCACCATCGAATCGCTGGACCGCGAGATCGGCGACGGCGACCATTACATCAACATGAAGCGCGGCTGTGCCACGGTGCTGGCGATGCACGACGAGCTGGCACCGCTGGCGCCCGATGCCGCCTTGCAGAAAATCGGCATGAAACTGCTCTCCACCATCGGCGGCGCTTCCGGCCCGCTGATCGCGAGTTTTTTCATGGCGATGGCGAAGACCGTCAAGGAGCAAGGTGCCGAGACCTTGCCGCAAATCGCCGCCGCGTTTGCCGCGGGTGTCGAGGCGATCAAGCAGCGCGGCAAGGCCGATGTGGGCGAGAAGACCATGCTGGACGTGCTGATCCCGGTGGCACGCACTTTCGAGCAACTAACCGCCGCCGATACCGATCGCGCGGCCGTGTTCGAGTCACTCAAGCAAACTGCGGAGCAAGGCATGCTCGCCACCCGCGACCTCATTGCCACCAAAGGCCGCGCGGCTTTTCTGAGAGAGCGGGCCATCGGGCATATCGATGCAGGGGCCAAGAGCAGCCAGGTGATGATTGCTGCAGTGTGTGACTTGGCGTTGGACGCGGAGTTGTCAGTCATCAGTCGTTAGTTATCAGTAACGACCACCGCAGCAAGACTGACAACTGAATACTGATGACTAATTACTATTCGGAGCATCCCATGAAAAAATTCATCAACCAAATCGACGATCTTTTAGTGGAAAACCTCTCCGGTTTCGGTGCGGCGCACCGCGACCTGGTCAACGTGCATCTGGACCCGAATTTCGTCACCCGCGCCGACAAGGCGAAAAACAAGGTCGCGCTGATTTCCGGCGGCGGCTCGGGCCACGAGCCGCTGCATACCGGCTTTATCGGCTACGGCATGCTGGATGCCGCCTGCCCCGGCCACGTGTTCACCTCGCCTACGCCGGACCAGATGATCGCCGCGGCCGAAGCCGTAGAAAATGGCAAGGGCGTGCTGTTCATCGTCAAGAATTACGCGGGCGACGTGATGAATTTCGAAATGGCGGCCGAGATGCTGCCGTTCGAGAACGCCACCGTGCTCACCAGCGACGACGTGGCCGTGGAAAACTCCACCTACACTACCGGCCGCCGTGGCGTGGTAGGGACCGTGATCGTGGAAAAATGCGTGGGCAGCCTGGCCGAATCCGGCGCCGACATCAAAGCCTGCAAGGCGCTGGGCGATAAGGTCAACAGCCGTACGGCATCGATGGGCGTGGCGCTCACCAGTTGTACCGTGCCGGCGGCAGGCCGCCCGACTTTCGACATCGAGCAGCACGAACTGGAAATGGGTGTGGGCATCCACGGCGAGCCCGGACGCCGCCGCGAAAAAATGCGTACGGCGGACGAAATCGTCGGCGACCTGGTCGCGGCCATTTTGCACGACCTCAAACCCGCACAGGACAGCGAAGTGCTGCTCATGGTCAACGGCTTTACCGGCACGCCGCTGATGGAGCTGTACGTGCTCTACAACGCCGCCGCCAAACTGCTGTCGGAAAGCGGCATCCGCGTAGTCCGCTCGCTGGTGGGCGATTACGTCACTTCGCTGGAAATGGCGGGGGCATCCGTCACGGTTTGTTTATTGGACGATGAAATCAAGCAGCACTGGGATTCTCCCGTTCATACTCCAGCTTTACGCTGGGGCCGCTAAGGAGGTTGAAATGATTACGATCTACGGCTACCCATTCACCCGCTCGACCCGTGCCACCTGGGCACTGGAAGAAATCGGGGCCGAGTACGATTTTGTCCCGGTCAATCTATCCAAGGGCGAACATAAAAAACCGGAGTTCCTTAAGATCAACCCCGCTGGCAAAGTGCCTGCGCTGGTCGATGGCGATCTTATCCTTGCCGAAACCGCTGCGATCGTCACCTACATCGGCGAGAAATTCCCGACCTCCGGCCTGGTGCCGGCCGACATCGCCGACCGGGCGCATTATTTCCAATGGAATTTTTTCAACATGACAGAGCTGGAAGCGCCGCTCTGGGTGCGGGCGAAGCACACCTCGCAATTTCCGGAAGCGCGCCGCGTCCCGGCTGTGGCAGAAAGCTGTCTGTGGGAGTTTCACCGTGCCACCGCCGTGCTGGCACAGCACATGGAAGGTCGCGAATATGCGGTCGGCGACCGGTTTACCGCCGCCGACATCATGCTGTGCGGCACCCTTAACTGGGCGCGCGTATCCGAGGTCAGCCTTGCATCGGCCGTGCTGGATGCCTATGCCGACCGCATCCTGGCCCGACCCGCGCTGGCAACAGCACGGGCACGGGAAGCAAAGGCGGCAGCTTGAGTTGAACCGGAAACAAAAAGGCCAAACCGCCTGGTTTGGCCTGCGACGACATCTGCAATTTCAATCCTGCATCAAAGCATTTTGATTATCCAGCCGGCAATCAACGTACCCAGCACACCGACAAGCGTGTAAACGAAATACCAGGCTTGGGGTGGAACCGGCTCCGGGCCACGTGCACTTTGGTCAGACATAAACCCTCCTTCGATAAGAATGCCAAGAGGAAATACGCTTCAACTGCAAGGCCCATCGTAATCAATATGGCCTTGACAATCAATAGGTTCCCACTACATGACCAACCGCAAAGCCCACTAATGATTTATGCCTATCCGGCCATCCGGCCCGAAGTCACGCGCAAGATCCCGGCCAGATCTGGCACCGAAGCCACCTCGACGAACCCCGCATCCGCCAGCAACTGTGCAACACGTTGCGCCTGGTCGTAGCCGTGCTCCAGCAACAGCCAGCCACCGGGCACAATATGCCGCGGTGCGGCCCGGACGAGATGCCGGATATCGTCCAGCCCATCCGCACCGGATGCCAACGCGGTCGCCGGTTCGAAGCGCAGGTCGCCTTGGGCGAGGTGGGGATCGTCCGCCTCGATATACGGCGGGTTGCTGACGATGACCTCGTAAAGCGCATCGCCGACCGCTGAAAACCAGTCGCCGACCTTGAAATCGGCATTGCCGAGCTGCAAGCGGCAGGCATTTTCGCTGGCGACCTGCGCCGCAGCTTCCGAGCGGTCGATACCGGTGACGCGGGCTTGCGGCCGTTGTGCGGCGATGGCGATGGCGATGGCGCCGCTGCCGGTGCCCAGATCGAGCACGCGACAAGGCTGGTTTGCAGGAATATGCGCCAGCGCCGCTTCGACCAGCGTCTCGGTATCCGGCCGCGGGATCAGCACCTCCGGGGTTACGGCCAATCTCAGCCCGAAAAACTCGCGCTCGCCGAGTATGTAAGCCACGGGCTCGCCCGCCAGCCGCCGCTGCAACAGGTCAGCAAATGTCCGTGCCTGAACTTCGGTCGGGGCTTCGCCGTCATGGGCAATGAGCCAGGCGCGCGAAACCTCGCCCAGCGCATGGCGCATGAGCATTTGCGCTTCGATACGCGCTTCGTTGGCTGGCTGGCCATGCACCGAAATAAGTTGAGTTTGTGCCGCTGTGAGCAATTGCCGAATGGTAAACGACATAGAAACAATCTAAATTTTTAAGGACGTTGTACCCAATATGTTAACCTTTGCTTAGTCATCTCAAATGACTTCAAATTATTTAAATTTACCAGGGAGAATCTTATGGCAAGCTATGTTGAAGCCGCGCTCATTCAAGACGAAAAAATAATCTACGCTGGGCAAGTTAGCTTATGGTCTCTTGCTCCATTAATAATTCTTGGATTCATTCTATTGCCATTTTTTGGGTTTGGATTAATTCTCTGGGTGATGGCATTTGTTCGTTACAAAACAACAGAACTAGCATTTACCAACAAACGAGTTATTGCAAAATTTGGTTTTATCAGTCGGCGCACTATTGAACTCAACAGCTCAAAAGTTGAGAGCATTCAGGTCGATCAAGGCATTCTAGGCCGCATTTTTGATTATGGCAGTCTAGTGATTTCCGGTGCAGGGAATCCTCAGGCACCAATACCTGGGGTATCCAACCCGATGGCTTTTAAGCGTGCCTTCCAAGAATTCCAAGACGCCGCATCCAAAAGCTAACCGTTCAGGGGAAATTCCCCCTGATTTTCTATATTGCTTGATTTAAAGTATAAATGAACCCCTTACTGCACTTCGACGGCCTGCCGCTTTTCGACCAGATCAAACCGGAGCATGTCACCCCGGCCATCGAACAGCTGCTCGGTGAAAGCCGCGCCCTGCTGGCCAAGCTGGAAAACGACACCAGCGAGCCCACCTGGGACAACTTCGTCGGACCGCTGGACGACGCCGAGGAACGCCTCGGCCGCGCCTGGTCGCAGGTATCGCACACCAACTCGGTAGTCAATTCGCCAGAGCTGCGCGAGGCCTATAACGCCAATCTGGCGACGCTGACTGCGTTTTATGCTGACTTGTCGCAGAACGAGGCGCTATATGCGCGTTACAAGCAGTTGCAGGCCAGTCCGGAGTTCGCCTCCTACAGCCCGGCACGCAAGAAGATCGTCGAAAACGAGATTCGCGATTTCCGCCTCGGCGGCGCCGAGTTGCCGGCCGATAAAAAAGCCAGGTTCAAGGCGATTCAGGAAGAGCTCTCCACGTTGACTTCCAGGTTTGAAGAAAACGTGATGGATACCACCGATGCATTCGCGCTGTTTGTCGAGGATGAAAACCGCCTTGCAGGCATCCCGGCCGATGCGCTGCAGGCCGCGCGCGAGGCAGCGGAAAAGGACGGCCAAACTGGCTGGAAATTCACCCTGCATTTTCCCTCCTATATGCCGGTGCTGCAATACGCCGACGACCGCAAGCTGCGCGAAGAGCTGTATTACGCCTACGCCACCCGCGCCTCGGAGTTCGGTAAGCCGGAACTGGACAACACGCCGCTGATCAAGCAGATATTGCAGTTGCGGCAGGAAGCAGCGCAGCTGCTGGGGTTCAATAACTATGCCGAAGACTCGCTTGCCACCAAGATGGCCGAAACGCCGGCGCAAGTAATGGGCTTCCTGCGCGATCTGGCGGTACGGGCCAAGCCGTTCGCCGAACGCGACATGGCCGAGTTGCGCGAAGCCGCTGCCCGTTTGGGGCTGGAGGACATGCAGGCGTGGGACGTGGCCTACGTGAGCGAGAAACTGCGCGAGGAACGCTACGCTTTTTCCGACCAGGAAGTGAAGCAGTATTTCCCCGAACCGCAAGTGCTGCAGGGCCTGTTCCACGTTATCGGTACGCTGTATGGCGTGACGGTGCGCAAGTCCCGGACGCCGGTATGGCATGATGACGTCAGCTTTTACGAACTTGTCGATCAGCAGAACAACCTTGTCGGCCAGTTTTATCTCGATCTCTACGCCCGCGATAAAAAGCGCGGCGGCGCCTGGATGGACGAAGCGATCACCCGCCGCAGGAAAGCCCACGGCATCGAAACCCCGGTGGCTTTCCTCACCTGCAATTTCTCGGCACCAGTCGGCGGCAAGCCCGCACTGTTCACACACGACGAAGTGATTACGCTGTTCCATGAATGCGGCCACGGCCTGCATCACCTCTTGACCCGCGTCGAGGAATACGGCGTCTCCGGTATCAAAGGCGTCGAATGGGATGCAGTCGAGTTGCCCAGCCAGTTCATGGAGAATTTCTGCTGGGAGTGGGACGTGCTGCAACACATGACCAGGCACGTCGATACCGGCGAGCCGTTACCCAGAAATCTGTACGACAAGATGGTCGCCGCCAAGAATTTCCAGGCCGGCATGCAGACCATGCGCCAGATCGAGTTCTCATTGTTCGACATGCGACTGCATTGCGAATTCGACCCGCACGGCGACAAAACTGCTCAAGACCTGCTGAATGAAGTCCGGCAGGAAGTCGCCGTCATATTCCCGCCGGCCTACAACCGCTTCCCCAACAATTTCACGCATATCTTTGCCGGAGGTTACGCCGCCGGCTACTACAGCTACAAATGGGCGGAGGTGCTGTCGGCCGATGCCTATAGCATGTTCGAGGAGAATGGCGTCTTGAGCGAAGACACCGGAAGACGCTTCTGGAGCGAAATTCTTGCCCAGGGCGGTTCACGTCCGGCACTGGAATCCTTTATCGCGTTCCGCGGCAGGGAGCCGACCCTGGATGCGCTGCTGCGACACAACGGCATGGTGGAGACTGTGACATGAAACTTTTAACTTTTCTTTTTCTTGCTGCCATCGCCAGTTCCAGTTGGGCGGGTGACATCTATCGCTGGATGGACGAGAACGGGGTGATTCGCTACAGCGACCAAACACCTCCAACCAACACCGAAAACGTGCAAAAGCTCAGAGTCCCTCGCGGCCTACCTGCCGATCAGTCGCAAGTGGCGTTGCCACCGGAAACTGTGGCAGCGGCGCAAAAAATGCCGGTCACGCTGTATTCGTTCAAGGAGTGCGATGCCTGTAAAAACGCGGAAGACTTGCTCAACAGGCGTGGCATACCCTACCACCTGAAGAATACTAACGACGATAAAATCGCCATGCAAAAATTAACCGGCAAGCTGAAAGCACCGGTAATGGTAATCGGTAGCAACGCACCTATCATCGGCTTTGAAGAAAACCGCTGGCACGAGGAACTCGATCTGGCCGGCTATGCCAGGAGCAACCCCAACGCCAAGCCCGGTACCAGCATGGCGATCAAGCCGCCAGCCAGCGACAACGAAATCCCTGCGGAGGAAGCGCTGCCGGTCACGCTGTATTCGTTCGAGGAATGCGGTGCGCCATGCAAAAGCGCGGTAGACCTGCTCGAAAAACGCGGCGTGCCCTATCAACTTAAAAATACCAGCGCCGACAAAATAGCCTTGCAGAAATTAACCGGCAAACTGAAAGCACCGGTAATGGTGATCGGCAGCAACGCACCGGTCGAGGGCTTTGAAGAGGAACGCTGGAACAAACAGCTCGACCTGGCCGGCTACGCCAGGAGCAACCCAGACACCGGGCCCGGTGTCAGCGGCAAATAAGAGTCTGACCGACCTTCGTCAGCATTGCCGTTATCTTAAATCCTGCGCATTGAGCGGACCGTAGATCAGTTCGTCCATGCCCCAGAATCCGCCCTTGGCATCCAGGTAGTAGCTGCTATCGTCCGTGGCTTGATACAGGGTGAAGGTGTAGGTCTTGTTGTTGTAGAACTTGTCGGGCTCGGTGTAGATGACCGCGAGGGGCCGCGCTTGACGGATTTTCTGCCACTCAGCCTTGCTTAACGCCGGCAGCGGCAGCAGGGATTGGCTGGTCTGGGAGAGGAATTCGCGGTATCTGTGATTGAATTTCTGCTGCAGGCCTTCGTCGTCGGCCAGCAGATTCCGGCTGGCCAGCAGCCAGACCAGCACCACCATGCGGAATATCACGCCGGATTGAAAAACCCGCACGCCAGCAACTCTTCCACCAACGCGTTGTAATCCCTGGCCCCCTGGCTGTGCGGGGCAAAAGTGAAGACATCGCGGCCATGCACCGGGCTTTCGGCCAGGCTGACCGTTTCTGCAATGCGTGTTTCGCACAAATCCTTGCCGTAATGCTCGCGCAGCTTGTCGTAGATGTCGTAGGAAAGCCTGCGGCGCGAATCGAAACGCGTGATGACGATCTTGCGTTCGATGCGCTTGCCCAGCGGTTTTTCCAGTACGCGCAATGCGGCATCCAGCCGGTTGACCCCCTGCATCGACAGATAATCGGCCGATACCGGGATCAGCAAGCGTTGCGCGGCAAAAACTGCGTTGAGCGACAACACCCCCAGCATCGGCGAACAGTCGATAAGCACCGGGATCATTTCGTCCGGCAACAACTCCTGCGTCAGTCCACGCTTTAGCTGGCTGGTGATGTTGGGGTTGCGGCCATACAGCGAGTCGATCTTGAACAGCTCCATGTGCGCCGGGATCAGGTGCGCGCCGTTGGGCAGCTCGCGCATGATTTGCGACAACGGCTTGTTCTCGCTGTAGAAAGAGTAAATGGTGTCGCTACTGGGCAGCGACTTGATCCCGCAGGAAAGAGTCAAATGAGCTTGCGGGTCGAGATCGATGCCTAGAGGAAAGCGGCCGCGTTGCGCGAGGGCTGCGAGTAGATTGAGGCTGGTAGTGGTCTTGCCCACGCCCCCTTTTTGATTAAAAATCGCGACCACTGACATGGCGCTATGCTACTCGACTGTCACCGATTTAGCCAGATTTCGCGGCTTGTCCACGTCCGTCCCGCGCATCAGCGCCGTATGGTAGGCCAGCAGTTGCACCGGGATGGCATGCACGACGGGAGACAGCACGCCGACATGGCGTGGCGTGCGGATGACATGCAGGCCTTCCTGCTCGACGAAGTTGCTGTCCAGGTCGGCGAACACGAACAACTCGCCGCCGCGGGCGCGGACTTCCTGCATATTGGATTTGACTTTTTCCAGCAGGGCATCGTTGGGCGCGATCACCACCACCGGCATCTCGCTATCCACCAGCGCGAGCGGGCCATGTTTCAACTCTCCCGCCGGATAAGCTTCGGCGTGGATATAGGTAATCTCTTTAAGCTTGAGCGCCCCCTCGAGCGCAATCGGATAATGTACCCCGCGCCCCAGGAACAGCGCATGGGACTTGCCGGAAAACTTCTCGGCCCAGGTACGGATCTGCGGCTCCAGATTCAGCGCGTACTGCACGCTGCCGGGCAAATGCCTGAGCGCTTCCAGGTATTCTGCTTCCATGTCCGGATCGAGCCGGCCGCGCAGTTTGGCGATGGTCAGGCACAGCATGAACAGCGCAACCAGCTGGGTGGTGAACGCTTTCGTCGAAGCGACCCCGATTTCGGCACCGGCGCGGGTGTAGAACACCATGCTGCTGGCGCGCGGGATAGCGCTTTCGCGCACATTGCAGATCGCCAGGGTCGCCGTGTGGCCGAGTGAGATCGCGTATTTGAGCGCCTCCATGGTATCCAGCGTTTCGCCCGATTGCGAAATGGTCACGATCAGGTGCTTGGGGTTGGCCACGGCGTCGCGGTACCGGTATTCGCTGGCGACTTCGACGCTGGCCGGAATGCCGGCAATGGCTTCCAGCCAGTAGCGTGCCACCGATCCTGCGTAAAAGCTGGTACCGCATGCCAGAATCTGCACGCCTTCGATCTGGCCCAGTATCTCCTCGGCATTGGCACCGAACAGGCTCGGCGAAAGGCCGACTTCCAGCACTTGATCGATGGTATCCGACAGCGCCTTGGGCTGTTCGTGGATTTCCTTCTGCATGTAATGGCTGAACTGGCCCAGTTCCAGCGAGGCCAGGGAAACATCCGACACATGCACCTTGCGTTCGACCGGCTGGCCCGCGCCATTCAGCATGCGCATGCCTTCACGGGTCAGCTCCGCGACATCGCCCTCTTCCATGAAGATGACACGGCGCGTGGCTGAAATAATGGCCGACACATCCGATGCGACGTAGAACGCACCTTCACCGAGACCGATCAGCAACGGGCAGCCCATGCGGGCGCAGATCAGCCGGTCCGGCTGGTCGGCAGCCACCACGGCAATGGCGTATGCGCCCTTGAGCTGCTTGATGGCCTGCTGTACCGCGCCGTAAAGATCCCGGCTGGTCTGGTAACAGCTGTGCACAAGGTGAGCGATCACTTCGGTATCAGTCTGCGATTCGAACACATAACCCAGTTGCTGCAGGCGGCTACGTTCTTCATCGTGGTTTTCGATAATGCCGTTATGTACCACGGCGATCAGGCCGCCTGAGATATGCGGATGTGCATTGGGTTCCGTGACTCCGCCGTGGGTGGCCCAGCGCGTGTGGCCTATGCCCAGCTGACCGGCCAGCGACTCCTCGGCCACCGCCCGTTCCATTTCGGCGACCCGGCCCACCCGCCGTACCCGTCGAATTTTGCCCTGATCGACAATGGCCAGACCCGCCGAATCATAGCCTCGATATTCCAGACGCTTGAGGCCGTCCACCAGTGTGGGGACTACATCCTGCCCTGCAATTCCACCGACAATGCCGCACATGGTTATCTCTTCTTTTCCGGCCGCTTCCAGCCTGCAATGGTGATTTGCTTGCCGCGCGACAGGGTAAGCTCTCCCGCCGGAGCGTTTTTGGTAATGGTCGATCCCGCACCTATTGTGGCGCCTGCACCGACCTCGACCGGCGCTACCAGTTGGGTGTCAGAGCCGATGAAAGCGCCGTCGCCAATCACGGTGCGATGTTTGTTCACGCCGTCGTAATTGCAGGTGATGGTGCCGGCACCGATGTTGACATCCCGGCCCACCGTACTGTCGCCGATATAACTGAGGTGGTTGATCTTGCTGCCAATACCAACCGCGCTGTTCTTGACCTCGACAAAATTACCGACATGCGCTTTCTCGGCCAGTACCGTTCCCGGACGCAGGCGCGCAAACGGCCCGATCCGGCCGCCCCTGCCGATTTCAGCCCCGTCGATGTGGCTGTAGGCCTGCACCTGCACGTCCGCAGCGATCATTGCATTGCGGATGACGCAATACGGCCCGATGCTGACGTTATCCCCCAAGCTGACCTGCCCCTCGAACACGCAGCCGACGTCGATGCGCACATCGCGTCCGCAACTGAGCGTGCCGCGGACATCGAGCCGGGCGGGATCGGCCAGCGTCACGCCTTTTTTCATGAGGGCATCGGCAATCAGGCCTTGATAAATACGCTCCGCCTGTGCCAGATCGGTTTTGCTGTTGATGCCGAGCGCCTCGAATTCATGCTGGGCCTGTCCGGTCAGAACCTTCACATCATCTGCAACCGCCAAAGCCATGACATCGGTCAGATAGTACTCGCCCTGCGCATTATCGGATTTGAGCTGTCCCAGCCATTGCGCCAGCTTCGCAGTCGGCAGCGCCATGATGCCGGTATTCACTTCGCGGATGCTGCGCTGTTCGTCGGTGGCGTCCTTTTCCTCGACAATAGCGCTGACATGCCCATCGAAGGATCGCACAATACGTCCATAACCTTTGGGATCGGCCTTGTCCACCGTGAGCAAAGCCACATTTCCCCTGGCCGCCTGCTGCACCACGGCTCGACAGGTTTCCAGCTGCACCAGCGGCACATCTCCCAGCAAAACCAGTGTGACTGGCGCATCGCTACTGAGATAAGACTGGGCCTGCATCACGGCATGGCCGGTGCCTTTCTGCTCGACCTGTTCCGCCCAAGTCACGCGCGCGTCATCGATGGTCTGAGGCACCATGTTGCCGCCAAATCCATACACCACGACCAATCTGGTCGGTGCCAGCTGGCAGGCGGTCTCGATCACATGGCTCAACAGCGGGCGGCCGCCCAGCGGATGCAGCACTTTGGGCAGGTCGGAATGCATGCGGGTACCCTTGCCGGCAGCAAGGATCACTACGTTGATGGGCGTGGCGGTCATGGGCCGGGAACCTTATTCAATGCTATCGGGTAGTTGCAAATGCCAGTCGGTCGCCTGCTGGTAGGCGTGGCCGATGCCCAGCATGCGCGATTCGCTGAAATAATTGCCGATAATCTGCAGGCCGACCGGCAAGGACTTTCCATTTGCAGCCTGGGCAAACCCGGCGGGGATGCTCATGCCGGGCAATCCGGCAAGATTTACGGCGATAGTGTAAAGATCTTCCAGGTACATCGCCACCGGGTCGTTGGATTTCTCCCCGGTCTTGAAGGCGGTGCCCGGCGCGGCAGGCCCCATGATGACATCGCATTGCTTGAAGGCCGCCTCGAAATCCTGCGCGATCAGGCGGCGGATTTTCTGTGCCTTGAGGTAGTAGGCATCGTAATAGCCCGCACTCAAAACATAAGTGCCGACCATGATGCGGCGCTTGACCTCGGCGCCGAAACCCTGCGCGCGGGTCTTGCAATACATGTCGAGCAAATCGTCGTATTCCGGCGCACGATGGCCATAGCGCACACCGTCGAAACGCGACAGGTTGGAGCTGGCTTCGGCCGGCGCCAGCACGTAATACACGGGGATGGAAAGACGCGTGTTGGGCAGGCTGATGTCCACCGTTTCCGCACCCAGCTTGCGGTATTGGGCGATGGCGTCCTGCACCACTTTGGCGACGTCGGCGCTCAAGCCTTCGGCGAAATACTCCCTGGGCAAACCGATTTTCAGGCCGGCCAACGGCAACTCGAGGTCCCGCGTGTAATCCTCCTTGTCGCGCGGCAGGCTGGTGGAATCGCGATGGTCGAACCCGGCCATGACGTTCATCATCAGCGCCAGATCTTCGGCCGACTTGGCCATCGGGCCGGCCTGATCCAAAGACGATGCGAAGGCGATCATGCCGTAGCGCGAGCACACGCCGTAGGTGGGCTTCAGTCCGGAAAGACCGCACAGCGAGGCCGGCTGCCGAATCGAACCGCCGGTGTCGGTGCCGGTCGCGGCCGGCGCGAGGCGTGCCGCCACGGCCGCCGCCGAACCGCCGGAGCTGCCGCCGGGCACGCGCGCACGATCCCATGGGTTCTGCACCTTGCCGAAGAAGGACGTTTCATTGCTCGACCCCATGGCGAACTCGTCCATGTTGGTCTTGCCCAGATTGACCGCACCGGCTAGATCGAACTGCTCGATCACATGCGCATCGTAAGGTGCAACGAAATTGCCCAGCATGTTCGAGCCGCAGGTCGTGCGCCAGCCTTTGGCGCAGAAAATATCTTTCTGGGCGATCGGTATTCCTGTCAGCGGTGACGCTCCGCCCGCCGCGATACGCTGATCGGCAAGGCGTGCCTGGGCCAGGCTTTTTCCCGCATCCAGCGTGATGTAGGCATTGATTTCCGGATTGAGTCGCTCGATGCGGTCGAGAAAAATTTGCGTCAGCTCGACGCTGGAAATTTCTTTGCTGGCGAGCTTGGCCGCCAGTTGCTTCAGGCTTGCGTTGATCATTACTCGATAACTTTCGGGACAAGATAAAGGCCGTTCTCGACGGCGGGCGCGATAGACTGGAACAGCGCACGCTGGTCGGTTTCAGTGACGACGTCTTCCCTCAACCGCTGAACGACATCCTGCGAATGCGACATCGGCGTGATGCCGTCAGTATTGACGGCCTGCATTTCTTCGATCAGGCCGATAATTCCGGAAAGTTTGTCCAGCGTGGCCTGGACCTCATCCTCGCCGACTTCGATACGGGCGAGATGGGCGATACGTTTCACATCATCTGTAGTAAGGGACATAGGTTTGCTTAATTTTCAAGGCAATATCGGGTATTATATCGTGATTTACGCGCGCTCCAGCTCCATGAGCGCGGCAAACTCCATGCAATAGCAGAGACATTTATGTTCGGATTCTTAAGCAGCTATTTTTCCAATGATCTTGCCATCGACCTTGGCACCGCCAACACGCTGATATACGTTCGCGGACGCGGCATCGTACTGGACGAACCTTCGGTAGTGGCGATTCGCACCGAAGGCGGACCAGCCGCCAAGAAAACCATCCTCGCCGTGGGCGCCGAAGCGAAGCGCATGCTGGGCAAGGCGCCGGCTTCGATCCAGGCGATTCGCCCGATGAAGGATGGCGTGATCGCCGATTTCACCATTACCGAGCAGATGCTCAAGTATTTCATCCGCAGAGTGCATGAGTCGCGCATGTTTTCCCCCAACCCGCGCATCATCATTTGCGTGCCGTTCGGTTCGACCCAGGTTGAACGCCGCGCCATTCGCGAATCGGCGATCGGCGCTGGCGCCCGCCAGGTATTCCTGATCGAAGAGCCGATGGCGGCGGCGATAGGTGCCGACCTGCCGGTGGCCGACGCGACCGGTTCCATGGTGGTCGACATCGGCGGCGGCACCACCGAAGTGGGCGTGATCTCGCTGGGCGGCGTGGTATACGCCAAGTCGGAGCGCGTTGGCGGCGACAAATTCGACGAAGCCATCATCGATTACATCCGCCGCAATTACGGCATGCAGATTTCCGAACCTACGGCCGAGCAGATCAAGAAAAACATCGGTTCCGCCTTCCCCGGTTCGGAAGTGCGCGAGATGGAAGTCACCGGCCGCAATCTGGCCGAAGGCCTGCCGCGCAAATTCACCATTTCCAGCAACGAAATTCTGGAAGCGCTCACCGCGCCGCTGAACAGCATCGTCGGCGCAGTCAAGTCAGCACTGGAACAGACCCCGCCCGAACTCGGCGCCGATATTGCCGAACGCGGCATGGTGCTGACCGGAGGCGGAGCGCTGCTACGCGATCTCGACATCCTGCTCAAGGAAGAAACCGTCCTGCCGGTGATCGTGGCCGAAGATCCGCTCACCTGCGTGGCGCGTGGCTGCGGCCGGGCGCTGGAAGAAATCGACAAGCTGGGCAACGTGTTTGCCCATGAATGAGGCAGCATTCAGCGATCAGCTTTCAGCATTCAGCCTGGACCGGATGTGTTTGCTGACCGTTGAAAGCTGACGGCTGTCAGCCCATGGTTCAACTCAGCCCGCAACAGCAACCCAATTTTTTCCTGCGTGGCCCCAGCCCGCTCGCCCGACTCACCTTCTTCGCCGCCACCTCGCTGGTGTTGATGGCGGTCGATGCGCGCCTGCACTATCTGCTGGAGGTACGCCAGGGGTTTGTCGCCATCCTGCATCCGCTGGAAATCATCGCAACCAGCCCCCTGCGCCTGTACCGCCAGATCGACGAGCATTTTTCCAGCCAGGGCGCCCTGCTGCGCGAAACTCGCCAATTACGCGAACAGAACATGCGCCTTGCGACCGAACTGCAGCAGCTGCCGACACTGCAGGTGGAAAACGAGCACCTGCGCCAGCTGCTGGAAGCACGCCAGCTACTCGATCAGCCCGCACGCGCGGCTGAAATCGTCCATGCCGGGCGCGACCCTTTTGTGCAAAAGATCATCGTCAACCTTGGCAGCCAGCAGGGCGTCACGGCCGGGCAGGCAGTAGTGGACGGTCTGGGCGTGATCGGCCAGGTAACGCGCGCCTATCCGTTTTCCAGCGAGGTAACGCTGATTACCGACCGCGAACTGGCGGTGCCGGTGCAGGTGGAGCGCAACGGCCTGCGCGCAATCGCTTTCGGCCATGGCCGCGACAACAGGCTGGACGTGCCCTATCTGCCGGTCAACGTCGATATCAAGGAAGGCGACCGGCTGGTAACGTCCGGCATCGACGGCACGTACCCGACCGGCCTCGCTGTAGCTACCGTCTCCCGCATCGAGCGCAATGTCGATTCGCCTTTTGCACAGATCATCTGCACGCCGGTCGCGGGCACCGACCGCCATCGGCAAGTACTGATCCTGACCACCAGCGCGCCGGACGTCGATTATGCACCGCCGGCCGAAAATCCGGAGCAGAAAAAACACCAGGGAAGTCGACATGCGGCCCGTTAGCATCGGCCAGGTTTATCTGGGGTTATTCGCCGGCATGATGCTCCACCTGCTGCCTTGGGCCGGCTTCGGACTGCTGATACGCCCGGATTTCGTGCTGCTGGTGCTGCTTTACTGGCTGATGCGCGCTCCCCATCTGTGCAATATCGGCACGGCCTGGCTCATGGGGATGCTGGTGGACATCGCCGGCGGCGACCTGTTCGGGCAGCACGCGCTCGCCTTTGTGGTTGCCGCATTCATTGCCGTCACCTACCTGCGCCGCTCGACATTGTTCACGCGCTGGCAACAGGCCGCCTATGTGCTCCTGCTACTGCTGGTATCGCAAGTCGTATTGCTGGTGCTCAAGCTGTTCAGCGGCAGCGACTTGCCTGACTGGAGCTATTTTGTGCCCAGTATTTCCGGGATCCTGCTGTGGCAGTTGGTGATCTTCTCCAAAGTCAAGGTGACCGGCGAGCATCAAGGACTCGGTAATGAGTAATCCGGGCAAACGCTGTTCGCATTCGGGATGGATACAAGCCTGGCAACGCCGCAGACGCCCGTATACACAACAACCCTCCGGATCACCCATTAACGAGTCCTGACCGTGAAGCTGTCCGAGCTCAAGAATTACCAGCGCGAGCAATATCAGTTCCGGCTCCGGCTTGGCGTTGCCGCCCTGGTCGTGCTGTTCTGCTTCGGCTTGTTGCTAGCCAGGCTTTTTCACCTGCAGGTACTGCGCTACGACCACTACCAGACCCTGGCTGAAAACAATCGCATCTCGCTGGTACCGGTTGCTCCCAACCGCGGCCTGATCCTCGACCGCAACGGCGTCGTGATGGCGCACAACTTCTTTGCCTACACGCTGGAAATTACGCCGTCCAAGGTCGACAACGTAGAGGCGGTGATCGCCGAACTGGCCAAGATCATCGAAATCACGCCAAACGATCGCAAGCAATTCAAGAAATTCCGCGATCAGAGCCACAGTTTCGAGAGCATTCCACTCCGCACCCACCTCAACGAGACCGAAGCCGCGCGCTTCGCCGTGAACCGTTACCGGTTCTCGGGCGTGGAAATCAAGTCGCGCCTGTTCCGCCACTATCCGCAAGGCAAACTGGGTTCGCATCTGCTCGGATACATCAACCGTATCAACGATGCCGACATGAAGGTGCTGGAAAAAAGCGGCGACATTTCCAACTACAAAGGCTCGGATCACATCGGCAAGGATGGACTGGAAGAGAGTTATGAGCGGCAACTGCACGGCACGACCGGCTTTCAGCAGGTGGAAATCGATGCCGATGGCCATGCCGTGCGCGTCCTGTCCAGCACGCCGCCGATTCCCGGCGACAATCTGGTACTTTCGATCGACAGCAAACTGCAGGACATCGCGGAAAAGGCTTTCGGCAACCGCCGTGGCGCACTGGTGGCGCTCAATCCGGCGAATGGCGAAGTGCTGGCACTGGTCAGCATGCCGACTTTCGACCCCAATTTGTTCGTCGACGGCATCGACTCGGAAAACTGGAAGCTACTCAACGGCTCGCTGGACAAGCCGCTCATCAACCGTACCATCAAGGGCACCTATCCTCCCGGCTCCACCTTCAAGCCCTTCGTCGCCATGGCCGGACTGGAAAATGACAAGCGTGCACCGCCGTTCTCGATCTCCGACCCCGGCTTCTTTACGCTACCCGGCAGCTCTCACCGCTACCGCGACTGGAAACCCGAGGGCCATGGCCATGTCGATATCCAGCGCGCCATCACGGTTTCCTGCGATACCTTCTTCTACGGTCTGGCGCTGGATCTCGGAATCGACCGCCTGGCCGGCTTTCTCAAACATTTCGGTTTCGGCCAGAAAACCGGCATCGATATCGGCGGCGAGCGTTCAGGGCTAATGCCGACGCCGGAATGGAAAGCCAAACGCTGGAAACAGAAGTGGTATCCGGGCGAGACCGTGATTACCGGCATCGGCCAGGGCTATACGCTGGTGACACCGCTACAGCTGGCCTACGCCACGGCCATGCTCGCCAATAACGGCACCGCGATCAAACCGCATCTGGTGACCAGCATCCAGCAAAGCCTCAATGGGGTGACTACGCCACTGCCCATCGAAACCGTGGACCGGGTACCGCTAAAGTCGGAACATATGGATCTGGTACGGCAAGGCATGGTGGATGTCACCCGCCCTGGCGGCACTGCGGCCAGCATCGGTGCCGGCGCTACTTATTCCATTGCCGCCAAGACCGGTACCGCGCAGGTCGTCGGCATCAAGCAGGGCGAAAAATACAATGCCAGTGCACTTGACGAACGGCATCGCGACCATGCGCTGCTCGTGGCCTATGCCCCGGCGGAAGCGCCCAGAATCGCACTTGCGATCATCATAGAGAACGGCGGCCATGGCGGCTCGGCCGCCGGACCGATTGCGCGGCAGGCGATGGATTACTACCTGCTCGGCAAGGAACCGCTCCCCCCGGTCGAAACGCCGGATGCCGCCACGGAGAATCTACCGAATGATTAAGTTCTGGCTGAAACAGGCTACTCATCATCTCGACCGCTTCCTGCTGGGCATGCTGCTGTTGGTCATCCTGATCGCATTGTTCGTTCTCTACAGTGCGTCCGGCCAGAGTCTTGCCCAGATCGGCCGGCAGGTTGCCAACCTGGGTGTCGCTCTGAGCCTGATGTGGCTGGTCAGCAACATTCCGCCGCAACGGCTGGAAAGCATCGCCATGCCAGCCTACGTCCTGGGCGTATTGCTGCTGATCGGGGTATTTCTGTTCGGCGATGTTTCGAAAGGCGCGCGACGCTGGCTGGACTTGGGGGTGGCGCGTATCCAGCCTTCCGAAATGATGAAACTGGCCGTACCCATGATGCTGGCCTGGTATTTTGCGCGGCGCGAAGCCAGCTTGCGTTTGGCCGATTACGGCATTGCCAGCCTGATGCTCGCGATCCCGATGGGGCTGGTATTGAAGCAGCCGGATCTGGGCACGGCATTGCTCATCGGCGCCTCTGGCTTTTATGTGCTGTTTCTCGCCGGCCTGAGCTGGCGGCTGATGCTGGGGCTGGGGCTGGCAGGGGCCGCCGCGATGCCGCTGGTATGGAATCTGATGCACGACTACCAGCGCAAGCGTGTGCTGATCCTGCTCGATCCCAGCCAGGATCCGCTGGGCGCGGGCTATCACACCATCCAGGCGACCATCGCACTGGGCTCCGGCGGCTTGGCGGGAAAAGGCTGGCTGCATGGCACGCAAGCACAGCTGGATTTTCTGCCGGAGCGGCATACCGACTTCATTTTCGCCGTGTTCGGCGAGGAATTCGGCCTGCTCGGCATTTCGCTGCTGCTGGTGATGTTCCTGCTCATCATCGGCCGCGGGCTGTACATTGCCGCCAATGCGCAGAGCATGTTCAGCCGCCTGCTGGCGGGCAGCATCACGCTGACTTTCTTTACCTATGCCTTCGTCAACATGGGCATGGTCAGCGGCATTCTGCCCGTCGTCGGCGTGCCTTTGCCCCTCATCAGTTATGGCGGCACGTCGCTGGTGACGCTGCTGATCGCTTTTGGTATGTTGATGAGCATACAGACACACAAAAAACTGGTGAGCAATTAACCTGGAAAATGCAGCTCAGACCGCCAAGACGACGCCAAGCACGCCAAGAAAAACTAAAGTGCTCCAGACACTATAGCGATTCACCTGTTGGATGATAGGCGCATTGGCGGTTCAACTGGGGTTCTGAGGCTTTAAGGAGAAACCGTGATTACTGAAATCAGATGGTTGGCAGCTGCACTAGTCGCAATAGCCTTGACCGGCTGCAGCAGCCTGGGCGGAAAAGTCGGCGAAAAACCGAAATCGCCAGTCATCGAGCGCGGCGAAACAAGCGAAGCGATCAAGCCTGCGCCGGCAAAGCCCGAGCAGCAACCGGGCAAAGGCGGCTATTACCTTGACGATGGCCCGGGCGACAATCCGCCGCCAGACATCGACGCCATTCCGGATGCCGTGCCTCACGCCGAAGCACCCCTGACGCGCGCAAACCGGCCCTACACGGCGCTGGGCGAAGCCTATAAGCCGATGACCGAATATCAGCCCTACAAGGCCAGCGGCGTGGCCTCCTGGTACGGCCGGCGCTACCATGGTCAGAAAACATCCAGCGGTGAAATCTACGACATGTACGGCATGAGCGCCGCGCATACCACGTTAACCATTCCGAGCTATGTCCGCGTCACCAACCCGGAGAACGGACGATCGGTCATCGTTCGCGTCAATGATCGCGGGCCGTTCAAGAAAGACCGGCTGATCGACCTGTCTTATGCTGCCGCCTACAAGCTGCGACTGATCGGCAAGGGCAGCGGACTGGTGGAAGTGGAAGCCTTGGACGCACTGGCCGCCGATGCAAAACCCGTACAACCCAGCCTGACTCTGGATAAATCTGTCGACAGCAAAGTAGTAGCCAGCGGCGGGGCATTCCTGCAAGTAGGCGCATTCCGGCAAAAGGACAACGCCGACCAGTTGCGCGACAAAATCGTGCAGAGCGGTGTTGTACAGAGCGGCAGCGTCGAGAGTTGGTATAATGACGGCATTCATCGCGTGCGGCTCGGCCCATATGCCAGCCGCGACGATGCCGAGCGGGCATCCGCCCAACTCAAGCAATCTCTGGGGCTTACCGCCATCGTAATCAATCAATAATCATGCACATACTTTTTGCTTTTCTGGCCTTGCTGGCCATCACCCCGGCCATTGCCGACAACATTCCGCCGCCACCGACACTTGCCGCCAAGGCCTATCTGCTGCGGGAGTTCAGCAGCGACACCATCATCGCCCAGCAAAGCGCGCACGAGCGCATAGAGCCGGCATCGCTGACCAAGCTGATGACAGCATATCTATCGTTCAAAGCACTCAAGAACGGCCACCTCAGCCTGACGCAAACCCTGCCAGTGAGTGAAAAAGCCTGGAAGACCGAAGGCTCCAAGATGTTCATCGAGCCACTGAAACCGGTAACCGTGGATGAACTGCTGCACGGCATGATCATCCAGTCCGGCAATGACGCCTGCATCACCCTGGCCGAGGGCATTGCCGTCACCGAGGAGGCGTTTGCCGACCTGATGAACAAGGAAGCCGCGCGGCTCGGCATGAAGGAAACCCACTTCATGAACGCGACCGGCCTGCCCGATTCCAACCACTACACCACGGCGTACGACCTGTCGCTGCTGGCAAGCGCCCTGATCCGCGACTTTCCCGACCAATACAAGCGCCTCTACAGCCTCAAGGAATATCGCTACAACAACATCACCCAGCCCAACCGCAACCGCCTGCTGTGGATAGACCCCAGCGTCGACGGCATGAAAACCGGCCATACCGAGGCCGCGGGCTATTGCCTGATCGCCTCGTCCAAGCGCGGCGACATGCGCCTGATTTCCATCGTGGTGGGCACCCCCAGCGACAACGCCCGCGCGACGGAGAGCCAGAAGCTGCTCAATTACGGCTTCCAGTTCCATGAGGCCAGGATTGTTTACAAACGGGGCCAGGCCATCAGCAAGCTCAAGGTCTGGAAAGGTCACGCCGACATGCTTGCCGCCACAGTCGATAGCGACCTGGTGCTGCCTTATCCCAAGGGCCAGTACGACAAAATCAAGTCCAGTGTGACCAGCGTGCAGCCATTGATTGCGCCGATTGCCAAGGGGCAGCCGGTCGGCTCCATCCAGTTCACGCTGGACGGCAAGACCCTGCTCGAACGCAAGCTGGTAGCAACGGAAGAAGTCGCGGTGGCCGGCATTTTCGGGCGCCTGTGGGATGGCCTCAAGCTCATGTTCAGGTAAGCGGCCGATGCCCCAGATCGTCCATCTCAACGGCAAGTTTCTCCCGATCGACCAGGCATGCGTGCCGGTGCTCGACCGCGGCTTCATTTTCGGCGACGGCGTATACGAAGTGATCCCGGTCTACTCCAGGCATGTGTTCCGTCTGGAAGAACATCTAACTCGCCTGCAGCACAGCCTCGACAGCATCCGCCTGGCCAACCCGCATAGCAATGCTGAATGGGCCGGCCTGATCGCCGAACTGATCGCGCAAAACGAGGAAGAAGACCAGTCCATTTATTGCCACGTCACGCGTGGCGTCGCCAAGCGCGACCATGCTTTTCCCAGGGATACAGCTGCCACCGTGTTCATGATGAGCACACCGCTGCCCACGCCACCCCGCGAACTGTGCGAAACCGGGGTAGCCGCCGTGTCGGCCATCGACAACCGCTGGGATCGCTGCGACATCAAGGCCATCGCCCTGCTGCCCAACGTGCTGCTGCGCCAGCTGGCGATCGACCACGGTGCAGTGGAAACCATCCTGTTCCGCGACGGCATCCTGACCGAGGGTGCCGCCAGCAATATCTTCGCGGTAGAAAACGGCGCCATTCTTGCGCCGCCCAAAGACAATCGCATGCTGCCCGGCATCACCTACGACCTGGTGCTGGAACTGGCCGCGGCCAACGGCATCCAGCTCGAAGTCGGCAAGTTCACCGAATCCCGCATCCGTGCGGCCGATGAGTTGTGGCTTACTTCCTCCACCAGGGAAGTCCTGCCGATAACCCGCTTCGACGGGCATCCGGTCGGCAGCGGCAAACCCGGCGAGCTGTTCTGGAAAATGCACGGCCTGTATCAGGACTACAAGGCCAGAGTCATGAGGTCGCCCGCCTGATGGCCGAACAGGAAACCCTGCTGGAGTTCCCCTGCGACTTCCCACTCAAGGTCATGGGCGAGACGCGCGATGGCTTTGCCGAAGCCGTCGTGGCAGCGGTACAGCAGCATGCGCCGGATTTCGACGGGACGCGGGTGGAAATGCGCGCCAGTTCCGGCGGCAAGTACATCAGCCTGACCTGCACCGTCACTGCCACGTCCAGGTCGCAACTGGACGACCTCTACCGCGCACTGACTTCGCACCCATGGGTGAAAGTCGTTTTGTAATCCGCCGGCTGGGCCTCACCGAGTACGAGCCCACCTGGAAAGCGATGCAGGCCTTCACTGCCGTCCGCGATGCCGGCACCGCGGACGAGCTGTGGCTGACCGAGCACCCGCCGGTCTACACACTTGGCCTCAACCGCAAAGATGTTGCTCCGCCGCTACGCCACGACATCCCGCTGGTGCCCACCGACCGCGGCGGCAAGATCACCTACCACGGCCCCGGCCAGATCGTGATCTACCTGCTGCTCGACCTCAAACGGCGCGACCTCACCGTGCGCCAACTGGTGAGCCGGATGGAAGGCGCGGTGATCGGTCTGTTGGACCGGTACGGCATCGAAGCCCAGGCCCGCGCCGATGCCCCCGGCGTTTATGTGCAGGACAAGAAAATCGCCTCGCTGGGACTGCGGCTCAAGAACGGCTGCTGCTACCATGGCCTGAGCCTCAATGTAGCCATGGATCTGTCGCCCTTCGACGCCATCGACCCGTGCGGTTACAAGGGGCTGCAAGTCACGCAAGCCCGCAAGTTGGGTATTTTGCAATCGACGGAGGAATTGGCCGACCAATTAACCGATCTCATGATTAAAAACATCGGAAGCTAAAAATGAAGAAGATCGCTCTGATCGCCATCCTGATTGCCGCTTATCTCCAGTTCTCAAAAGTACAGGACATCCCTCCGGATTCCACGAGTGCTCCTGACGCCAAAAGTTCGGTGAAGGAGAATATCGGCCAACAATTCGCGCCCCTCCTTGAGCAACATCAAGAGGCCCTCAACGTCAAAGAACAGGTAACTGAGCAAGAAACTCTTCCCAGCAATCTCGATGGCGGCAATTACCAGAATTCCACAAGCCCCCTGAGTAACCAAAGCGAGGTGATACAGAGTAACGATCAACAATTCGCAACAGCCTTTGCGCAGCACCAAAACAATATCCAAATTGAAGGCCATGGCACCGTGTCCAGAATCCTGCCTGATGATATTGATGGCAGTAAGCATCAAAAATTCATCGTGCAACTAGCTAATGGGCAAACCCTTTTACTGGCGCACAATATTGATCTGGCACCACGAATCAATGACTTGAGTGAAGGGAATCCGATTTCTTTTTACGGTGAATACGAGTGGAACCCGAAAGGCGGCATCGTCCACTGGACGCACCATGACCCGGACGGCCAGCACGTCGCCGGCTGGATCAAACACAACGGCAACCTCTACCAGTAAAACATCCCGTGGACACTCAGAACAGACAGAAAGGCGCCGCCAAAACCGCGCGCATCCCGATCAAGATCGTACCCCAGCCTGCCGCCCGCAAGCCGGAATGGATACGCATGAAAGTGCCCGACGGTGCGCGCTTCCAGGAAATCCGGCAGATCCTGCGTGACAACAAGCTGCATACCGTGTGCGAAGAAGCCACCTGCCCCAATATCGGCGAATGCTTCAGCAGCGGCACCGCCACCTTCATGATCCTCGGCGACCTCTGCACCCGGCGCTGCCCGTTCTGCGACGTGGCGCACGGCAAACCGCTGCCGCCCGACGCCCAGGAGCCGGCAAACCTTGCCCGCACCATCGCCGCCATGCGCCTCAGATACGTCGTCATCACCAGCGTCGACCGCGACGACCTGCGCGATGGCGGCGCCGGCCATTTTGCCGACTGCATCCGCGCAGTGCGTGCCGCGTCACCTGCCATCCGCATCGAAGTCCTAGTCCCGGATTTCCGCGGTCGCCTGCAACCTGCGCTGCAAGCCTTGTCCGCCGCCCTACCGGACATCATGAACCACAACCTTGAAACCGTGCCGCGCCTCTACAAGGCCGCCCGCCCCGGAGCCGACTACGCGCATTCATTAACACTGCTGAAGGATTTCAAGGCCGCGCATCCCGCGATCCCGACCAAGTCGGGGCTGATGCTGGGGCTGGGTGAAACCGACGAGGAAATCCTCGATGTCATGCGCGATTTACGCACACATGGCGTGGAAATGCTCACCCTGGGCCAGTATCTGCAGCCCAGCGCACATCACCTGCCGGTACTGCGCTTTGTCGAACCGGAAAAATTCACCTGGTTTGAGCAGCAGGCGCTAGAAATGGGATTCAGCCATGCCGCCTGCGGGCCTATGGTCAGAAGTAGTTATCACGCGGACCAGCAAGCGCACGGCGCCGGAGTGTAACTGAAAAGATTCTGCTATTTGATAATAGCTCAATGATTGCAATCAAAACATTGATAATCGACGTTTAGGGTGCAATCCCTATTCAGAATGGGAGCGTCAATGGGAAAAGTAATTGCTGGGAGAGATGGCCCAGTTCTTGGAATCGACTCTAGCGAGGCAATGTTCGAGAAGCTGAAGCACGAGTCATCACGCTTGCAGCAGGGGTGGCACCCATACGATGCGTTCAATTTTTTAGTAACAGCTTGGCACCTTTTTGAGGATTGGACTAAAAGCGATGACCCTCGTGCCTTGTGCCGGATGAAACGACAGAGACCTCGGCTGCCTCCTCCCATGAACCTTGTATTAGACGTTGTTCGTGACTTGGTCAATGGGAGCAAACATTTTCAGTTGACTCCTGAAGCGGCAATGAAATGTCGTGTGGGCGAAGTTCACACCGGAGATGAGGTGGGGTGGTATGAGTATTTTTTTCATGAAGATCTGCCAGCAGTTACCGTTGAAGATAACTGGTATTTCAGCATTCGCGTATTGCATAACTTAATGATGCGGTATTTCGAATGGACGTTTGATGATTCGATGCCCGTGAAGGAGTTTCCGAGAGATCTTCTCGAGGCTATTTTGTACTGTGATATAGCTAACCGTTGTGACGGACCTTCACCAGCGGTGTGGTTGAGCGGGATAGAAAGTGCGTATTGTAAATAGCGTTATCTTTCAACCGGGCTTGATTGGGATCACCTACAGACTACCGAGAACCCTTGACGCTCGTAGCGTAATGGCGGTTCAAACGCTTTTCTCAAAGTATATTTGACGCATTCATTCTCGACATGCGAATGCCGAGGATTGTCAGGTAAAATCCGGCCCTTTTTCTCAAGGGCTTCCAGATTATGTGGTTCAAGAATCTTCTCGTCTATAGGCTGCACAAGTTGAGCGAAACACCCGCGTCGCTTGAGGAAAAGCTCTCTCGGCAGGCACTGCAATCATGTAACGGTCTGGATATGCAGAGCCGTGGCTGGGTGCCTCCCAAGGAGGACGGCGGCCCGCTGGTGCAGACTTTGAGTGGGGCGCTGACAATCAGTCTCGGCGTGGAAAAGCGCTTGCTGCCGGCCACGGTGATTAACCAGGTCGCCAAGGCCCGCGCCGCCGAGATCGAAGAGCAGCAGGGTTACAAGCCGGGCCGCAAGCAGATGAAGGAGATCAAGGAAGCGGTCACCGACGAGCTGATTCCCCGCGCCTTTGCCATCCGCCGCAAGACGCAGGTGTGGATAGACCCCGAGCAGGGATGGATGGTGGTGGATGCCGCTAACGTGGCCAAGGCCGATGAAGTGGTGGAGATGCTGATCAAGGGACTGGAGGATTTTTCGGTGGCCTTCATCAAGACGCAAACCTCGCCATCGACTGCGATGACCGGCTGGCTATCGGGTGCCGAGGTTCCAGATGCGTTCACGGTCGATCAGGATTGCGAATTGCGCGGCAGGGGCGATGGCGGGGCAACCGTCCGCTACGTACGCCACGCGCTGGAAGAGGAAGAAGTCGCCAAGCACATCAAGTCCGGCAAGGAAGTCACCCGGCTGGCCATGACTTGGAACGACAAACTGTCGTTCGTGCTGCACGACAAACTGTCGTTCGTGCTGCACGACAACCTGCAATTGAAACGCATCGCCCCGCTCGACCTCATCAAGGAACAAGCGAAGCTCAACGAGCAGGACGATACTTTCGACACCGATTTTGCCATCATGACCGGCGAATTGCGGCAGTTGCTCCCGGCGTTGATCGATGCCCTGGGCGGCGAGATGCCTGCTGCGGTTTAGTCGATTTGACGCGGTCTGGTTGGGCTGTTGACCTAACCAAACCGCGTCGAGGATTTTAAGCCAGCTTCCATGGCATGGCTTGCCCTGCCCGTAGCGGCACCAATACCTCGTCCCCAAACGTCTGGCTTTCCGGCGTTGTCCAGCTTTCTTTTACCAGAGTGATTTTTTCTTCGTTGCGCGGCAAGCCATAGAAATCGGCACCATGGAAGCTGGCAAAGGCTTCCAGCTTGTCCAGTGCATCGGCCTGCTCGAAAGCTTCGGCATAGAGTTCGATGGCCGCATGTGCCGTGTACATGCCGGCGCAGCCGCAGGCGGCTTCTTTGGCGGATTGGGCGTGAGGCGCGCTGTCGGTGCCGAGGAAGAATTTGGGGTTGCCGGAAATAGCCGCCGCCACCAGTGCCCGGCGGTGCGTTTCGCGCTTGAGCACCGGCAGGCAGTAGTGGTGCGGACGGATGCCGCCGGCGAACATGGCATTGCGGTTCATCAGCAGGTGATGGGCGGTGATGGTGGCGCCGATATTGACGGGCGACGCTGCGACAAAATCGGCCGCATCGCTGGTGGTGATATGTTCGAACACGACCCTGAGGCCGGGAAATTTTCTGGCAAGCGGGATCATGTGGCGCTCGATGAACACTGCTTCGCGATCGAAAACGTCAACCGCGGGATCGGTAACTTCGGCATGCACCAGCAGCGGCATGCCGTGCTGTTCCATCGCCGCCAGCGTGGCGTCGCACTTGGCGAGGTCGCTGACCCCGGCATCGGAGTTGGTGGTCGCCCCGGCCGGGTAGAGTTTGACGCCATGCACGAAGCCGCTGGCTTTGGCCTTGGCGACTTCTGCGGGCGAGGTGTTGTCGGTGAGGTACAGCGTCATCAGCGGCTCGAACGCCATGCCCGCGGGCAGCGCATCCAGAATGCGCCGGCGGTAGGCGGCAGCCTGCCCCACGGTGGTGACCGGCGGCCTGAGGTTGGGCATGACGATGGCGCGGGCAAAGCGCTTGGCGGTGTCCGGCAGCACGTCGCTCATTGCGGCGCCGTCTCTCAAGTGCAAATGCCAGTCGTCGGGGCGGGTGAAGGTGAGTGTTTGCTTCATTTAGTCTCGGGTTTCAATGTCAGGGCTAGGTCGTACAGCGCGTTTTTCTTCGCGCCGCTGATTTCTGCTGCCAATTTTACCGCCTGTTTGAGCGGCAATTCTGCCAGCAGCATTTCGAGGATGCGGCGGGCGTCGTCGGAGACGGCTTGCTCTTCGGTTTCGGGTGCGCCTTCGACCAGCAGCACGAATTCGCCGCGTTGCTGGTTGGGGTCGGCTTGCAGCCAGTCCAGCGCTGCCCCCAGGCGGCAGGCGTGTATGGTCTCGAAGGTCTTGGTCAGTTCGCGGGCAAAGGTGATGCTGCGCTCGCCGCCCAGCATTTCAGCCAGATCGGCCACGCTTTCCAGCACGCGGTGCGGGGCTTCGTAGAACACCAGCGTCGCGGGCACATCGCGCAGCGTATCCAGCACCTGTTTGCGATGCGAGCTTTTGGCAGGCAGAAAACCGATGAACAGGAATCTCGGCATGAGCAGGCCTGAAGCGGACAAAGCCGCTATCGCCGCATTGGCGCCGGGGATGGGCACGACCTTGACGCCGGCCTCGTGCGCCATGTGCACGAGAAGTGCGCCGGGGTCGGAAATGGCAGGAGTACCGGCATCCGAAATCAATGCGACCGATTGCCCGCCCTGTAACAATTCCACCAGTTTCTGCCCGGCGCTACGCTCGTTGTGTTCGTGCAGCGCCGTGAGCTTGGTCTGGATGCCGAAATGCCCGAGCAGCTGGGCGGAGTGGCGCGTGTCCTCGGCTGCCACCACATCCACGGTTTTCAGGGTTTCCAGCGCGCGCAGGGTGATGTCCTGCAAATTTCCAATCGGCGTGGCGACCACATATAATGTACCGCTATGTTCCAACGTCTTCTGATCCTTATTGTGCTGGGCGCAAGTTTTGCGCCGGCTGTCCATGGTGCGGAAGCGAAAAAAACATCGCCGCCCGCTGTTCAAATCCAGAAAAAACCGCAAAAAACGGCGGAAGAGCTATATCTCGACGGCCTGGCCAGCCTCAAGGCCGATGATGCGGGGAGCGCCGGTATCGCGCAGGCCGGCATCAACCCCGCCCTGCCCTACGCCAAGCTGCTGCGCGCGCAGATCGCCGCGGCCAGCCATGATTTCGATACGCCGCTGCGCCTGCTGCTGCCGCTGCAAGCAGAAGCCGGACTGCTGCCGCAAGCCTATGCGAGTTTACACGCAACCCTGGCCCTCGCCTACGAAGCGCAGGAGAACGTGCTCGGCGCAGTGGAACAGCGGATCAAGGCAGAACCTTTCCTGGAACCGCAGGAAATAAGTGCCAACCAGTCGCGCATCTGGAAACTGCTCGCCGCGCAGCCGCGAGAAGTCCTGGTGGAACTGCGCGGTGAAAGCCCGGATCCTGTCGTGCAAGGCTGGGTCGATCTCGCGCTGGCAGTCGCATACGCGGAGAAAAAAGCACGCAATATCGAGCAATGGCGCAGCGCCTACCCCGACCATCCGGCCAGCGCCGCGCTGCTGGAACAGCTCGCCGACGACGCGGACACCGCCCAGCCCGTCGATACGCCTGTCATTGCCGAAAAAATTGCTCTGCTGCTGCCGCTGGATGACCCGCTCTACGCCACCTTCGCCCAGACCGTACAGGCAGGCGTGCTGGCAGCGCTGGCGGCCGATGACAGCCAGCCGAAAGGGGTGGATCATGCAGCCGGCCACGACTTTGCCGGCGCATCGAAGGGCGAACAGGCGACCATTCTGGCAACACTGGCCGCCGATACCGGCAAGCCGGAAATTGTGACCTACCCGACCGGCGGTACCGAGGGAGTGGTAGGCATATACCAGCGCGCAGTAGCCGACGGTGCAACATTCATCATCGGCCCGCTGACCCGCGACGAAGTCACGCAACTGGCAGGCGCAACCCTGACGGTACCGGTACTGGCGCTCAACCAACCGGACAGCGCGATCAAACCGCAATCCAAACTGATACTGTTCGGACTGCCGGTAGAAAGCGAAGCCCGGCAGGTTGCGCGCCTGGCGCGCAATCACGGCATGCAGAGTGCGCTGGTGGTCAAGGCTGCAACGCCGCTGGCCGAGCGCATGGCCAAGGCTTTTGCCGACGAGTGGCAGGCGCAGGACGGCACCATCAGCGCCCAACTCGTCCTGCCCGCACCGGAGCGGCGCGCCGATTTCAAACTCGATGCCGCGCAAAAAACCGCCGATATGATTTTTCTCGCGGCCAATGCCGCCCAGGCACAAAGCATCCGTCCGTGGCTGGATGCGTCCATCCCCACCTACGGCACCTCTCACCTGTATGACGGCATGGATAAAAGCATTCAGAACCTGGATCTGCTGGCCGTGCATTTTGTCGAGTCGCCCTGGCTGGTCGAGCCGGACAACCCCGACTTTGCCGACCTGCGGCCGGCCGCACCGCTGGCCAGTGCCGAGCAGCAACGCCTCTATGCGCTGGGGCTCGATGCCTACCGGCTGGTGACTGCGCTGGTGAATGCACCTCCGGTCGCGGGCAGGCAGTTACTGGAGGGCGCAACGGGCCGTATCTTCATGCAGGAGAACAATGTCCTGACGCGCGAACTCACCCCCGCGCAATTCCGCCGCGAAGGGGTAGTGCCGGAGTTCGCCGATTGAAAGACAACGGCGCGCAGGCAGAAAAGCTTGCCGCGGATTATCTGCAACGGAACGGATTGCGCCTGATCGCCTCCAACTACCGTTGCCGCATGGGCGAAATCGACCTGATTCTGAAAGATGGCGCCACACTGGTATTCGCCGAAGTCCGGCTGCGGTCGAATGCGCATTTCGGCGGGGCTGCCGCCAGCATCACGCCGGCCAAGCAGGCCAGAATCAGCCGTGCCGCCCAGATTTACTTGCAGCAAAGCAATATCGATGCACCGTGCCGGTTCGACGCGGTGCTGCTGGACGGCCTCGATGCCGGACGCATCGAATGGATCAAGAACGCTTTTGAAGGAGTTTGAACATGCGCTTAATACTTGCACTCATCGCCGCCGCCCTGCTGGCGGGCAACCTTTCCGCCTGCGCCCCCGTCGCGGTCGGTGCAGCCGCCGAAGGCGGTCTCATGGCAGCAGATCGCCGGACTTCCGGCGCCTATGTCGAAGATGAGGCCATCGAATGGAAAGGGCTGAAACAGATTAACGATACGCTGGGCGACAAGATCCACGTCAATGTCACCAGCTATAACCGCAACGTGCTGCTGACCGGCGAAGCGATCGACGAGGCGAGCAAGCAGAAGGCGGAGAGCCTCGCCAGGGACATCGAAAACATACGCAGCGTGACCAACGAGCTGATTGTCGCGGGCGCCAGTTCCATGACTTCGCGCAGCAACGACAGCTACCTGACATCCAAGGTCAAGGCGCGCATGCTGACCGAGAACAAATTCCCGGCGAACTACGTCAAGGTGGTCACGGAGAACTCCACGGTTTACCTGATGGGCATGGTGACGCGCAAGGAAGCCGACGATGCGGTGGAAATCGCCCGCGGCACCGATGGCGTGCAGAAAGTGGTGAAGGTGTTCGAGTACGTTGTGGTGGTGCAATAAGCGGGGGCAAGCGTTTCGCTGCCGATTACGTACGCAGCGACCCAAGCTGGATCTGGCTGAAATTTCAGCGCACATGCCCGTCACTCGGGCGTTTTGCGCGATTATCGTATTGTATAATCGCGCCATCCAAAATTTTAAAGCCCATACCATGAGCGAAGAAATCATCATCGAAGGCCTGACCAAGGCCGGCAAACCGTTCCGCCCCTCCGACTGGGTGGATCGCATGTGCAGCCAGTACGCGACCTTCGGCCCCGACCGCAAGTTGCGCTATTCGCCTTATCTCAAACCGCGCGTCATCAACGGTGTGCGTTGCCTGGTGGTGGATACCCAGTTGAAGGATGTGAATCCTGAAGGCTATGCCCAACTGAGCCAGTTTGCCGATGAAAACCAGCTCGGCATCAAGAACGCAGCCGGCGACACACTGGAAGCGTTGCCGGCCTGATCAGCGATCCGATTGCCAGGGCGCCACTTTTAGCAGTAGCAGCATACCCGGCACGGCCAGCGCAAAACACAGCAGAAAAAACACCGTCCAGCCCAATGCCTCGACCAGATAACCGGTTGCGGCATTGGCAAAAGTGCGGGGCACTGCGGCGAGACTGGTAAACAGTGCAAACTGGGTGGCCGTATACAGCGGGTTGGTGGTACGCGCAATGAACGCCACAAAAGCCGCCGTACCCAGCCCCACGCCAAACGCCTCGACGCCGATCACGATTGCCAGCCAGAGCAGGCTGTGGCCCAGCGTAGCCAGCCAGGCAAAGCCCAGTATCGCCACCATCTGCATTGCACCGAACAGCCACAGTGCACGGTTGATGCCCAGCTTTATCATCCAGACACCGCCCAGCAAGCCGCCGACCACACTCGGCCAGAGTCCGGCGTTTTTCGCCACCAGGCCGATTTCGGTCTTGCTGAAACCCATGTCGAGATAAAACGGCGTTGCCAGCGCGGTCGCCATGCTGTCGCCCAGCTTGTAGAAGAAGATAAAGGCCAGCACCAGCAAGGCAGAATGCCAGCCGTTGCGGCTGATGAATTCGTGAAATGGCTCGACTACTGCCTGGCGCAGGGTTTTCGGCAGCCCCTGGACCAACTCCGGCTCCCGCACCAGCAAAGTCATCGCCAGGCCGGGCAGCATGAATAGCGCCGTGATCAGAAATACCGCATTCCATGGCAAATGATCGGCCAGCACGAGAGAGAGTGCTCCCGGCACCAGCCCGGCGATCTTGTAGGCGTTGACATGTACCGCGTTGCCCAGGCCGAGCTCACTCTCCAGCAGCAATTCGCGCCGGTAGGCATCCAACACGATGTCTTGCGACGCGGAAAAGAATGCCACTACGCCGGCAAGATAGGCAATCGCCCATAGGTCCAACGTCGGGTGCAGGTAGCCGAACAAGGGAATGGTCAGCAGCAAGGCGACTTGCGTAACCAGCAACCAGCCTCGCCGCCGCCCCATGGGCAATGCATATCGATCAAAGAACGGGGCCCACACGAACTTCCAGGTAAACGGCAGTTGGATCAGCGCAAACAGACCGATGGCCTTGAGATCGACCTGCTCGGAGCGCAGCCAGGCAGGTAGCAGGCTGATCAGGATGTAAAGGGGTAATCCAGAGGTAAAACCGGTAAAAATGCAGATCAGCATGCGCCGGTTGAGCAGCACGGTTTTCCAGTCGGTCTTCAGCATGGGCGTAACCATACCCGAAAACCCGCGTCCTGTGACAGAATGCGCTCTTTGCTGAATTCATATTTTAAAGATCATGCAGGAACACACCATCACCCCCCAAGCCGCACTGCACAAACTGCTGGACCGCGTGGATTTGTCGCGCGATGAAATGCTGGCCGTCATGCACAGCATCATGTCCGGTGGATACAGTCATGCGCAAATCGCCGGAATTTTGATCGCCCTGCGCATGAAGGGCGAAACCGTGGAGGAAATTGCCGCCGCTGCCGAGGTAATGCGTGCGCTTTCGACCAAAGTCGCAGTGACCTCCGACACTCACCTGATCGACACCTGCGGCACGGGCGGCGATGGCATCCAGACCTTCAATGTTTCCACCGTCAGCGCCATCGTCGCGGCAGCAGCGGGCGCAAAAGTTGCCAAGCACGGTGGCCGTTCGGTCTCGTCCACCTGCGGCAGTGCGGATGTGCTGGAAGCATTGAACGTCAACGTCAATCTCTCGCCGGAACAGGTCGCGCATTGCGTCGACACCATCGGCATCGGCTTCATGTTCGCGCCCAACCACCATAGCGCGATGAAGCACGCCGCGCCGGTACGGCGCGAACTGGGCGTGCGTACCCTGTTCAACCTGCTGGGCCCGCTTACCAACCCGGCAGGTGCCAGACGCCAGATCATGGGCGTATTCGACAAGGCACTGACCGCCAAGCTGGCACATGTGCTGCACCAGCTCGGCAGCGAGCATGTGCTGGTCGTGCATGGCGCGGACGGCATGGACGAAATCTCGTTCTCCGGTGATACCTATGTCGCGGAACTCAAGGATGGCAATGTCAGTGAGTACATGCTCAACCCGCGACAATTCGGCATGGGTCTGCACCGCGCTGAAAGTATCCGCGTGCAGAATGCGGAAGAATCCAAAGTCATGATCCTCGCCGTGCTCGACGGTCAGCCCGGGCCGGCGCGCGACATCGTGCTGTTGAACGCCGGGGCGGCCATTTATGTCGCAGGCCAGGCGTCCAGTTTGCTGGATGGCCTCACCAGAGCAGCGCAGGTGATTGATGACGGCACCGCCAAGGCAAAACTCCACAGCCTGGTAAGTGTCGCCGTTTTATAATAGCCAGATATTCATTCACGCATTGATTGTTAGCAGCCCCATGTCCGACATCCTGAAAAAAATCCTCGATACCAAACACGCCGAAGTCATTGCGGCGATGGAGGAAAAACCCCTGATCATGGTCCGCGGCGAAGCCAGCGACGCGCCGCCGCCGCGCGATTTTGTCGGTGCCATCCGCGCCAAGATCGCCGCCGGACAAGCTGCCGTGATCGCCGAAATCAAGAAGGCCAGCCCGTCCAAGGGCGTGATCCGCGCAGACTTCCGCCCGGCCGAGATTGCCGCGACCTATGCTGCACACGGTGCCGCCTGTTTGTCGGTGCTGACCGATGAACAGTATTTCCAGGGCAGCCCGGAATACCTGAAGCAAGCCCGCGCCGCCTGCGACATCCCGGTGCTGCGCAAGGATTTCATGATCCAGTCGTACCAGGTGTACGAAGCCCGCGCCATGGGGGCGGATTGCATTCTGCTGATTGCAGCGGCGCTGAACCTGGTACGCATGAAAGAACTGGAAACGCTGGCGCACGATCTCGGCATGGCCGTGCTGGTCGAAGTGCATAACGGTGAGGAACTCGATCTGGCGCTGCAACTGGATACGCCGCTGATCGGCATCAACAACCGCAACCTGCGGACATTCGATGTGACGCTGGATACCACGCTGGGGCTGTTGAGCCGGATTCCGCAAAACCGCATCGTGGTGACGGAGAGCGGCATTTTCACACCGGACGACGTGGCCTTGATGCGCAAGAACAACGTCAATACCTTCCTCGTCGGCGAGGCTTTCATGCGCCAACCCGACCCCGGTGTGGAACTGGCTCGAGTTTTCGGATAAGGACATTTCATGAGCAACCAATTTTTAGCCCGCCCGCGGCGTATGCGCCGCGATGAGTTTTCGCGCCGCCTGATGCGAGAAAACGTCGTGACAGCCAACGACCTGATTTACCCGGTATTCGTACTGGACGGTGAAGGCCGTACCGAGACCGTGGCTTCCATGCCCGGCGTGACGCGACAAAGTATCGATGTGCTGCTTAAGACGGCCGCCGAGTGCGTGCAACTGGGCATCCCGGCACTGGCGCTGTTCCCGGTGGTAGATCAACCGCTAAAAACATTGGATGCTCGTGAGGCCTTTAACCCGGACGGACTGGTGCCGCGCACGATCAAGGCGTTGAAAGCGGCTTTTCCCGAACTCGGCGTGATTACCGACATCGCACTCGACCCCTACACCAGCCACGGGCAGGATGGGTTGATCGACGATACCGGCTACGTGCTCAATGACGAAACGATCGAGGTGCTGGTCAAACAGGCGCTTTGCCACGCAACTGCAGGTGCGGACGTGGTGGCGCCTTCCGACATGATGGACGGGCGTATCGGCGCCATTCGTCAGGCGCTAGAGGCCGAAGGTCACATCCACACCCGCATTCTGGCCTACTCCGCCAAATACGCTTCGGCGTTCTACGGGCCTTTCCGCGATGCGGTCGGCTCAGCAGCCAATCTGGGCAAAGGCAACAAATACACCTACCAGATGGATCCGGCCAACTCCGACGAGGCGCTGACCGAGGTCGCGCTGGATCTGGAAGAAGGCGCCGACATGGTGATGGTCAAGCCCGGCATGCCCTATCTGGACATCGTGCGCCGGGTGAAGGATGAGTTCGGCGTGCCGACTTTCGCCTATCACGTCAGCGGCGAATACGCGATGCTGAAAGCCGCCGCGCAAAACGGTTGGCTGGACGAGAAAGCCTGCGTGATGGAGGCGATGCTGAGCTTCAAGCGCGCCGGTGCGGACGGCGTGCTGACCTACTACGCCATGGACGTGGCGCGCTGGCTGAAAGCAAGCTAATAGCTTTCTGCGTTCAGCCGTCAGTTGAACCAACCCTCCCGGCCGCTTTTGCTGAAAGCTAAAACGGCTGCAACGGTGGCAGGTGGTCGCGTTTTTCCAGGATGGCCAGCAGCAACAGGATTTCCTGTAGCACTTCCATGCTGAAGCCCTGGCGTTCGCCACCGCGGTTATCCTGCAACAGATGACTGATGAAATCCTGCGCTTCCGGCTTTCCCCAGATTTCGGACAACCGTGCCAGGATGTGCGGAAACTCCTCCAGGCTGTGCGCCACAACCATCATGGTCTGGCCGGAGTTTTCCCACTGCGGGGCAATCACGTTCATGGCCTGATGGAAGCGTTTGGCGACATTCGCAAAAGCATCGGGATTGCGGGTACTGCGATAAATGTCCATCAGATATAGCCAGGGATTGGCTGATGCGCCCGGGTGGGTGGTAATGTAATCTTCCAGTACCTCGATCGCGTGCTCGGTGCGTCCGAGGGCCACGAATATCTTCGCCTCCTCGACAATCGATGCAATTTCGTCCACCGAGATATTGCCATCGTCGACGAAGTTTTCCTCGATTTGCAACACCGTCACCGGCGCGCCGAAATCCACTTCCTGTACATGCATGGCAGCATGGTCATCATGCTGCGCTGGCCCGGATGCTGCCGCAGTCACCGGCTTGCCCGCCCGGCGTCGCATCCAGATCAGGCCGCCGCCCGCCAGCAGAATGCCGGTTGCCGTCAGCAGGTGCAGGGGCGATGGCGACAGCAGGGAATCCAGCGTCATTGCGCCGTCCGGCGCGGGCGCAGCGACACTCCTGGCACGACGTGGCACCCGCCTGCGGTCTCGGGCCAAGGCTTCCCGGATGGCAGTGAGATTGGCTTCGATCACGGCAATCCGCGCATCCAGCGCTTGCTGCTCCTGTTTCAGGGCTAGATTGCGCGCGAGCAAAGCCGCGATAGCCGCCGCCGCATCGCTGTCATACGTCGGCATCGCATTCATGTGGCGGATCGCCGGGGCTGGTGTGAGCTCCACCCCGCCCGCAGTGCTGCCGGCATCGCCACTAGCCCGAGGTTTATCGTCGATGGCAGCCGTCAGCTGCAACCGCGAAGGCTGGGCGCCCGCCGCACTGGGTTGCATGGCAGGCAGCACGGGATGCAAATAATGCCGTGGAGTTTCCGCTGCTGTTGCCAGCTGCGACAGCTCCTTCAGGTCAGGCAGCCAGATCAGGGTTTCCTGATCGAACACCTGATTCGCGCCCATCCGGGAAAAGGTCGCCGGGTTCTCACGCACGGCAGCGGTGATAAAGCGGCGCTGCATCACTGCATCGCCGGGGTAAATGAGACTGGCCAACTGACCGAGAGACTCGCCCTGCAGCATGGGCCATTCGAGCAGGCGCGGCGGTGCACCATCATGCATCTCCCCCGCACCACCCAGAACCACCGGAAATATCAGCGCCGCAAACAGGAGGATGATAAATGTCGCGGCGCGCTTCAAGGATTCAGCCTAGTTCCGTTCTTGCCTTATTGATTGCCAGCCGCACCCGCTCCGGCGCAGTGCCGCCGGTGTGTTTGCGGCTGGCGAGCGAGCCTTCCGGCGTCAGCACGGCGTAAATGTCCTCATCGGCCAGCGCCGAAAACTGTTTCAATTCAGCCAACGGCAAATCGGCCAGATCGCAGCCTTTCGCTTCGGCGTGGCGCACTGCTCGGGCCACCGCCTCATGGGCATCGCGGAATGGCAAGCCCTTTCTGACCAGGTAATCGGCAAGATCGGTAGCCGTAGCAAAGCCTTCCAGCACGGCCAGCCGCATGGCCTCCTTGTCGACCTTGATACCGCGCAGCATGTCGGCATAGATGGTGAGGGTATCCATCAGCGTGTCCACGGTATCGAACAGCGGCTCCTTGTCCTCCTGGTTGTCCTTGTTGTAGGCCAGCGGCTGGCCTTTCATCAAGGTCAGCAACGCCACCAGATGGCCGTTGATGCGGCCGGTCTTGCCGCGCACCAGTTCCGGCACGTCGGGATTTTTCTTTTGCGGCATGATGCTTGATCCGGTGCAGAAACGGTCGGCAATGTCGACGAAGCCGAAACGCGGACTGGACCACAGGATGAGCTCTTCGGAAAAGCGCGACAGGTGGGTCATCACCAGCGCAGCGGCCGCAGTGAATTCAATCGCGAAGTCGCGGTCGGACACGGCATCCAGCGAGTTTTCGCACACACCATCAAAGCCCAGCGTGCGCGCCACCATCTCCCTATCCACCGGATAACCGCTGCCGGCCAGCGCAGCGGCGCCCAAAGGCAGGCGGTTGATGCGGCGGCGAGCATCGGCAAACCGCCCGGCATCGCGCTTGAGCATTTCGAAATAGGCCATCAGGTGATGGCCGAAAGTGACCGGCTGGGCGACCTGCAGATGGGTGAAGCCCGGCATGACGGTGTCGGCATGGTCTTCTGCCAGATCGAGAATGGAAACCTGCAGGGCGTGAATCAGGCCCAGGATGTCATCGACCGCAGCCCGCAACCACAGTCGCACATCGGTCGCCACCTGATCGTTGCGCGAGCGGGCCGTATGCAAGCGCTTACCGGCATCGCCGACCTTGTCTGTCAGGCGCTTTTCAATATTGAGATGAACGTCCTCGAGATCGAGCAGCCATTCGAATTCGCCACTACGGATTTCCAGCAGGATTTCCGCCATGCCGCGCTCGATGGCGGCCAGATCGTCGCGGCTGATGATACCCTGCGCGGCAAGCATGGCGGCGTGGGCGAGCGAGCCCTGAATGTCGAACTCTGCCAGCCGTTTATCGAAGCCAACGGAAGCGGTATAGCGCTTCACCAGCGCGTCTACCGGCTCGGAAAATCGACCTGACCAACCCTTGTTTTTGTCTTGCATCAAACTCAGCCATCGTTACAATGAAAATCATGGCAAGTATAAAGCAAAACCCTTCGCCCATTCTGGTGTCGTTGCCCGATTTCCGTAATCTGGGGTTCACCTTGCGCACCCTGGTCATGGTGAACCTGCTCGGGATGGCGGCAGCAATTCTGCGTAGCGATAGCCTGGCCGGTACCTGGCAGCAATTGCTGCTCATTTCCGCCACCTTGCAGCCCGTGCTGCTTGCCAGCCTGCTTGCGCTTTATGCCTTCAACCAGCCGCTGGCAAAACTGGATTATCGCGCAGGCGTGGCTGCCGTGCTGGTGCTGGAACTGCTGATTGCAACTGCGGCATGGGAATTCAACATCCTGCTTTTTGGCGATGAGAATTTTTCCAGTCTTTACCGCTGCTGGCTTCTGACCGGGCTGACCAGTAGCGTATTGCTGGCCTATTTCAATCTGCGCAGCAGGGCGCTTTCGCCGGCTCTGGTCGAGGCCCGCCTGCAAGCCTTGCAGGCACGCATCCGGCCGCATTTTCTGTTCAACAGCATCAATGCCGTGCTCTCGCTCATTCGCGACGATCCCAAGCGGGCCGAAACGGTGCTGGAGGACATGGCCGATCTGTTCCGTGTGCTGATGGCGGACAACCGTCGCCTGGTGCCGCTGGAGTCGGAAGTTGCGCTATGCCGGCAATATCTCGATCTGGAAAAATTGCGCCTGGGCGAGCGGCTCCATGTCATCTGGAATATCGATGAAATGCCCGCCGATGCGCTGATTCCTCCGCTGGTACTGCAGCCGCTACTGGAAAATGCGGTTTATCACGGCATCGAACCCTCGGGCGAAGGTGGCGACGTCGTCATCGACATCACGCTCAAGCGCGACCAGGTGCATGTGCTGCTCTCCAACCCCTATCACCAGGGCGGCACCCACCATGCCGGCAATCGCATGGCGCTCGACAACATCCGGGAACGGCTGGCGCTGCATTTCGACTATGACGCCAGATTGCATTCAACAGTCGTCGATCACCGCTACCAGGTCAGCATCACTTTGCCCTACCGTACATCATGAACGCTCCGCTCAAGGTTCTCATTGCCGACGATGAACCGCCGGCGCGCAACCGGTTGAAATCGTTGCTGGCCGACATTCCCAATGTGACGCTGGTGGGTGAAGCCGGCAACGGCAAGGAGGTGCTGTCCATCGCCTCCGAACAGTTACCGGACGTGCTGCTGCTCGACATCCGCATGCCGGTCATGGACGGCATCGAGGCCGCCGAGCACGCACAGAAGCTCTACCGGCCGCCGGCCGTCATTTTCACCACGGCCTACGACAGCCACGCCATGCAGGCATTCGAACTGAATGCGGTGGACTACCTGCTCAAGCCCATCCGGCTGGAACGCCTCAAGGCCGCGCTAGCCAAGGCGCAGGTACTGGGCCCGGCACAGCGCGATGCGCTACATGCCCTTGCCCCGCAACGCACGCACTTCAGCATCCATGAACGCGGCCGGGTGCTGCTGGTTCCGGTCGCCGATGTCATCTACCTGCGTGCCGAACTGAAATACCTGACGCTACGCACGGCGGAACGCGAATACCTGCTGGAAGATTCGCTCAATCGCATCGAACAGGAGTTCTCCGACCGTTTTTTGCGCATCCACCGCAGTTGTCTGGTGATGCGCGATGCAGTAAGGGGGTTTGAGAGCCGCCCGGATAGCGACGGCGACAAACATTGGGAGGTGCTGCTGAAAAACCTGGACGAAACACTGCCGCTCAGCCGGCGACAGCAGCACATCGTCAAGGAATTCAGCGGCTAGCCGCCGAGTTTGTTACGCTCCTTGAAGACCCGCTCCAGCGCAGGCACAAGGATCGCCAGATCCTGCATGGTGAGCATTGGAAAAGCTTCCATCAAAGCCGGATAGGCATGCCGCGTCATCGCCTGACCGCCCCAGCCCTGCTTGGGGTCGATAAATGGCAGGGCGATCTTGTAGGCTTCTTCAAAAATTCCGCGAATCTGATGATACTGCCGGCGATCTTCCCAGTTTCCATCTCCCGAGGAATTTGCCGGTGGTTTCTGACTGCTAATGCCAAACATGATGTGACACCCCAATTCGGACTTGCCGATACAAATACGGGCATCTTATCGATTAATCAGCCAGTTGTGTTAAGAGCTGGCGGCAAGCGCGTGATAAAATTCGGCCATCGATAAAAACCGGCATTTCCCTCAGACTCCATGAACCTTCCCAAACGCATCGTTATCGCCTCGCGCGAAAGCGCACTGGCCATGTGGCAGGCACGCCACATCCAGACACGGCTGCAGGATCTTTACCCCGGCATGCAGGTCGAGATTCTAGGCATGACCACGACCGGCGACCAGATTCTCGACTCCCCGCTGGCGCGCATCGGCGGCAAGGGATTGTTCGTGAAAGAACTGGAACAGGCACTGGAAGACGGGCGCGCCGACCTTGCCGTGCACTCGATGAAAGATGTACCGATGAACCTGCCGGAAGGCTTCGAACTGGCTGCCATCGGCGAGCGCGAAGACCCGCGCGATGCTTTTGTGTCTAATCAATACAAGAACCTGGAGCAGTTACCCGAAGGCAGTATCGTCGGCACCTCCAGCCTGCGTCGCCAGAGCCAGCTCATGGCGCGTTTTCCGCACCTGAAAATCGAATCCCTGCGCGGCAACCTGCAGACCCGGTTGCGCAAGCTCGACGAAGGCCAATATGCCGCCATCATCCTTGCCGCTGCGGGATTGAAACGGTTGGGACTGGAAAACCGCATCGCCGGGTTGATTGACCCGGCCAGCAGCATTCCGGCTGTCGGTCAGGGCGCGTTGGGCATCGAAATCCGCGCAGGACGCGACGACATGCTGGCCCTGCTGGCCCCGCTCAACCATGCAGAAACCGCCGCCTGCGTCATTGCCGAGCGCGCCGCCAGCCGGGCGCTGGCCGGCAGTTGCCAAGTGCCGTTGGGTGCTTATGCGCAATTCAAGGACGGCTCCAGCATGCAGATGACCGGCTTCGTCGCCAGCATCGACGGCCAACGCATGGTGCGGGCCGAGGCCCAAGGCTCGTCAAACGACGCCGACGCGCTGGGGCGCGACTTGGCGGCAAAGCTTGTTGCCCAGGGTGCCGACAAGATACTCGCCGAACTTGAACAACACACCTGATCTGCCGCTGGCCAAGCGCGGCATCGTCATCACGCGCCCGCTGGATCAGGCGCAGACATTGGCCAATCTGGTCCGGCAGGCGGGCGGCGAGCCCATCCTGTTTCCACTGCTGGAAATCGTTCCATTACAGGATTACCGCAATTTCGATGCCGTCATCGACAGGCTGGACGCTTTCGACTGGGCCATCTTCATCAGCAGCAACGCCGTCCAGCATGGCATGTCGCGCTTGCTGACGCAGCGCAGCCTGCCGCAAGGACTGCGCTACGCCGCAGTCGGTCCGGTCACTGCGGCCGAACTGGCCGATTTCGGCGTCCATGAAGTCCTGACCCCGGTTGGCCGTTTCGACAGCGAAAGTCTGCTAAACTTGCCCGAAATGCAGGCGGTTGCCGGCAAGCGCTGCGTTATTTTTCGCGGAGTCGGCGGGCGTGACCTGCTTGCAAAAACCTTGGAGGAAAGAGGTGCCGAAGTGGCGTTTGCCGAATGTTATCAGCGCATCAATCCCAGCATCGACCCTCAGTATCTGGCAAGCCTGTGGGGCAGTAATCGATTGCATGCAATGGTGGTGACCAGCAGCGAGGCGCTAGGCAATCTGCTTCACCTGGCGGCCGGCGCAGCCTGGCTGGAGGCCACCCCGATTTTCGTCAATCACCCGAGAATTGCCGAAACCGCCGAGGCAAAAGGGCTGTGTGCGATTACCGCCGGCACACCGGGAGATGCCGGCATGCTGGCAACGCTGGAGACGTATTTCAATAAATCATGAGCGATACCGAAACTCAAGCAGCCGCACCCCTCGCGGCAAAAGTGACCGGCATCTCGCCGACGGTCGCCCTCGCGGTCGCCCTGATCGCCATTGTGCTGCTGGCCTGGCAATGGCTGGACAGCCGCAAAACCAACGCTACGCTCGAAGCCGTGCTGTCGCAACGCCTGGGAGAATTCGATACCCGTAATCGCGAAAGTCTGCTACTGGCGAAAAAAGCCGAGGAATCCGTCACCCAGTCAACCGCACGGGTAGCATTGATCGAGCAGAAGCTGGCCGAATCGCAAAACCAGCAGGAAGCGCTGCAAATGCTTTACATGGAATTCGCCAACAACCGCGACGAGCGGGCGATGTCCGAAGTTGAGCAGCTGGTGACCATTGCCAGCGAGCAATTGCAATTGGCCGGCAACCTGAAGTCCGCCCTGATCGCCCTGCAAACTGCCGACATGCGCCTGCAGGCCCTCGACAAGCCGCAAGCCATCCAACTGCGCAAACTGATCGGCAAGGACATAGAACGTCTGCAAGCCATCCCTGCGGTCGATACCGTGGGCATCAGCCTGCGCCTGGAAGGCATGGCCGCCATGGTCGAAAAACTGCCGCTCACCAGCGATCATCATCCACGCTCTGCCAGCGATGCAGTCGTGCCGGATTATGAAAGCAACGCCTGGCGGCGGCTGGCCGGAGAGATCTGGCAAGACTTGCGCCGCCTGATACGTATCGAGCGCATCGACCATCCCGAGCCACCGCTGCTGACGCCGGAACAAGCCTATTTTCTGCGCGAAAACCTGCGGCTCAGGCTGCTGACAGCTCGCGTCGCCCTGTTGCAGCGCGACGAGGCCACCTATCACACCGACCTGCGGGCGACCGAAGACTGGCTCAAGCGCCATTTCGACACCACCGATGCCCACGTGCAGACCAGTATCGCTTCCATCCGCCAGATGGCAGGTAGCGCCATCAATATCCGGCTGCCCGATTTGACCGAAACCCTGAACGCGGTCGGACGCTATAAGCTGGCTCTGGAAAAAGGCAAATGAAGCTCCTGATCTGGCTGTTGCTGGTCGCAGGCGCCGCAGTTGCCATCCCGCTGGCGATCGGGCACGGCAATGGCTATGTACTCCTGGTGCAGCCCCCGTACCGGATTGAACTGTCTACCAGCATTTTTCTGCTGTTGGCCTTGCTGCTGTTTCTGGCGTTGCACGCCAGCCTGCGGCTGGTTACATACACGCTGCAACTGCCAGACAAAGTCCGCGCCTTCAAGCTTGCCAGGCGCGAACAGGCGGCAGCGGAAGTCCTTATGGAGGCCATCGCCGCATACTCCGCAGGACGCTACGGCAAAGCGGAAAAGTCGGCTGCCCACGCCCTGGAACTCGGTGCCGATGCGCTCCTGGGAACCCTGACCGCTGCCAGGGCCGCGCATAAACTTAAAAATTACGAGCGCCGCGACTTCTATCTGGCCGAGGCCGAACGGCTGGCTCCGGATGGCACTACCGCCCGCCTGCTGTGCCAGGCGGAACTGCTGATCGACCAGCGCCGCTTTGCCGATGCCTTGGTGACCTTGCGCCAACTGGACAAAAGTGATGCCAAACTTCTGCCGGCGATGCAACTGGAAGTCAATGTACGGCGCCACCTGTCGGACTGGGAACAACTGCTGCCGCTCATCGCGCAGCTGGAAAAGCGCGCCGGAATCGAACCCCTGATCGCCCAGCAGTGGAAACTGGAAGCCCATCTCGGCCTGCTCAGCCGCAAGGCCGGCGAATTGAACTCATTGAAAACCTACTGGCAGAACGTATCCGAAGCCGATCGCCTCGATCCACGCATCGCCCTGGCTGCCGCCCGACATTTCGTCCAGTCGGGTGACGGTGCAGGCGCGGCCCAGATCGTCGAAATGAGCCTGACCAAACAATGGGATACCGCCCTGGCCGAATACTACGGCGACTGCGAAGGCAAGGACCCTGCACGACAAATGCAGCAAGCGGAATTCTGGCTGGGGGAACACCATCACGATGCAGGATTGCTGTTCTCGCTCGCCAAGCTCTGCATCCGTGCCGAACTCTGGGGCAAGGCCCTGAACTATCTCGAAGCCAGCATCAGCGTTCATCCAACCAGTGCCGCGCATCTGGCGCTCGCCCAGATCATGGAGCAACAGGGGCGAGAACGGGACGCTTTCGCCAACTACCGGTCGAGCCTCGAGTGCAAGATGCAGGAATGCAATTAGATCTCATCCCGGTCGCACGTCGATGGGAAATTGACCTCTACTAGCCCAGAAACAACTTGTACGCCGGATTCTCGCTCTCGTCCCAATTGGCGTAACCCAGGTTCTGCAGAAACTCTTCGAATTTCCGCTTCTCTCCCGCCGGCACCTGCATTCCCACCAGTACCCGGCCATAATCCGCACCGTGATTGCGATAATGGAACAGGCTGATGTTCCAGCCCGCACTCATGGATTCGAGGAATCGCATCAGCGCGCCCGGACGTTCGGGAAATTCGAAACGGTACAGCAATTCATTCTTGACCTGTGGCGCGCGACCACCGACCATGTGGCGGATATGCAGCTTGGCCATTTCGTCGTCGGTCAGGTCCAGAGTGGGCAAATGGTGCTTGCGCAGGTTTTCCACCAGTTTGAGCGATTCGGCCCGGTTGGCGACCTGCACGCCGACAAAGACGTGCGCTTCTTTTTCATCCGAGAAGCGGTAGTTGAATTCGGTGATGCTCTTGGTGCCAAGCAGGGTACAGAATTTCTTGAAGCTGCCTGGGGTTTCCGGAATGGTGACGGCGAGCACGGCCTCGCGCTGCTCGCCCAGTTCCGCACGCTCGGCCACGAAGCGCAGGCGGTCGAAGTTCATGTTGGCCCCGCTCGCCACGGCCACCAGCGTCTTGCCCTTGAGCTTGTGGCGCTCGGCGTATTCCTTGGCGCCCGCGATGGCCAGCGCACCGGCCGGTTCCAATATCGAGCGCGTGTCCTCGAACACGTCCTTGATCGCCGCACAGATGGCGTCGGTATCCACCAGCACCATTTCGTCTACATACTCCTGGCACAGGCGGAAGGTTTCCTCGCCCACGTATTTCACCGCCGCGCCGTCGGCAAACAACCCGACTTGTTCCAGTTTGACGCGCTTGCCTTTTGCCAATGATCGCGTCATGGCATCGGCATCCACCGTTTCCACGCCGATGATTTTGATCTCCGGCCGCAGGCGCTTGACGTAGGCCGCCACGCCCGCGATCAGGCCTCCGCCACCCACGCAGCAGAAAATGGCGTGAACAGGATCGGGATGCTGACGCAGGATTTCCATGCCGATGGTACCTTGTCCGGCGATGACTTCGGGGTCGTCGAACGGGTGCACATAGGTCAGCTGCTCGCGTTTTTCCAGCATTTTGGCATGGGCGCTGGCCTCGTCGTAAGAGTCGCCGGCCAGCACGACTTCGGCACCGCGTCGTGCCACGGCATCGATCTTGATCTGCGGCGTGGTGGTCGGCATTACGATCACCGCGCGGCATCCCAGCTTTTGCGCGGAAAGCGCTACGCCCTGCGCGTGATTGCCAGCCGAGGCGCAGATGACACCGCGTTTTCTTTGCGCCGGCGTGAGGTGCGCCATCTTGTTGTAGGCGCCGCGAATCTTGAAGGAAAACACCGGCTGCATGTCTTCGCGCTTGAGCAAGATGTGATTGCCGGTACGCAGCGTAAGGCTGGAGGCCGGCTCCAGCGGCGTTTCCACCGCGACATCGTAAACGCGTGCGGTGAGTATTTTTTCCAGGTAATCGTTTTTCATCGGGGGTGGGACGTGTATCATTTGTATTTTGGTCATTATAAAGAAATCAGGAGCGCTACATGGCAACACAAGACGAACTTAAACTGGCTGTGGCCCAAAAAGCTGTCGAATATGTGAAGGGTGGCATCATCGGCGTGGGCACCGGTTCCACCGCCAACTTTTTCATTGATGAACTGGCCAAGGTCAAGCACAAGATCGACGGCGCAGTAGCGAGCTCCGAAGCGACAGCACAACGCCTGCGCAAACACGGCATCGAAGTATTTGACCTCAACAGCGTGGACAGCATGGACATCTACGTCGACGGCGCTGACGAGATCACCGAACACATGCACATGCTCAAGGGCGGTGGCGGCGCGCTGACGCGCGAAAAGATCGTGGCCGCCGTGGCCAAACGCTTCATCTGCATTTGCGATGCCAGCAAACTGGTACCCGTGCTGGGCAAGTTCCCGCTGCCGGTCGAGGTACTGCCGATGGCACGCAGCCAGGTGGCACGCGAACTCACCAAGCTGGGCGGCCAGCCACAACTGCGCGACTTCACTACCGACAACGGCAACCTGATTCTGGACGTACATGGATTGACCATCCTCAACCCGGTCGAACTGGAAGCCAAGATCAACCAGATCGTCGGCGTGGTGACGAATGGTTTGTTTGCGGCACGCCCGGCCGACGTGCTGCTGCTGGCAACGCAAGACGGCGTCAAGACCATGACGCGGTAACATTGCTGTCACATTAACGCAATAAACTGGGGGCTTTGTACTCTGGCGAGGAATCCACCATGCAATCTGAACACACATACAAGCAATACGACGCTGAACTCGAGGCCATCAGATCCAAGGTCATGCAGATGGGCGGTTTGGTCGAAGAACAGATTGCCAACGCGGTGGAAGCGCTGAGCGAAGCCGATATTGCGCTTGCCAACCAGGTGATCGAGCGCGACCACGCGGTCAATGCGCTGGAAGTGGCGATCGATGAAGCCTGCACCACGATCATTGCGCGGCGCCAGCCTACTGCGAGCGACCTGCGCATGATCATGATGATGGTCAAGACCATCACCGATCTCGAACGTATCGGCGACGAGGCGACCAAGATCGCGCGCGTGGCGCACAAGATCCATGAATCCGACCGGCTGTTCACACCGCGTTTCAACGAAATCAAGGCCATGACCACGCAAGTGCGCGAGATGCTGCGCATCTCGCTGGATGCCTTTGCCCGCCTGGATGTGAGTCGTACCGTCGAAGTGGCGCGCCAGGACATGCAGGTGGATGACGATTTTCGCGCTGTCATGCGCCAGCTCATTACCTTCATACTGGAAGACCCGCGCACCATCTCGATGACGCTGGAAATCATGTTCATTGCCAAGGCCATCGAACGCATGGGCGACCATGCCAAGAATATCGCCGAATACGTGGTCTACATGGTCAAGGGCAAGGATGTGCGGCACACGACGGTACAAGAGATGGAAAAGGAAACTCTGCAATAAACGATTTCGTTTATTGCAGACACCCGCTTTGAAATCACCCGGCCTCGCCAATCTGTCTGAAATCGCCGCAGTCGATCTCGGCTCCAATAGTTTTCGCCTGCAACTGGCCCGCGTAGAGGGCGAGCAGCTGTTCATGCACGACTCTCTGCGCGACATGGTACGGCTCGGCGCCGGCCTTGGTGCGGACAAGATGCTGGCACAGGATGCTATCGACCGTGCGGTCGAATCCCTGCGACGGTTCGGCGAGCGGCTGCGCAGCTTTGACCCGCACGCAGTGCGCGCCGTCGCCACCAATACCTTCCGCGTGGCCAGGAATGCCCCGGAGCTCCTGGCACGGGCGCAGGAGGCACTGGGCTTCCCCATAGAAATCATTGCCGGACGCGAAGAGGCACGCATGATCTTCGTCGGCGTCTCGCGCAGCCTGCCGCCATTCGCCGACAAACGGCTGGTCATCGACATCGGCGGCGGCTCGACCGAGTTCATTGTCGGACAGGGTTTCGAACCGCAGGAGATGGAAAGCCTGTATATGGGCTGCGTCAGCTACAGCCTGCGCTATTTCGGCGACAACAAACTGTCCGAAGGCAACCTGCGCCGCGCCGAAATCGCCGCACGCTCGGAAATCCAGGGCATCCGGCGCGGGTTCTCTTCGGATCACTGGCAGGAAGCAATCGGCTCTTCAGGTTCGGCGCGAGCCTTGGGCGAAATACTGCGCCTCAACGGACTTTCCGACGGCGCCATTACCCGCGACGGACTGGCAGGGCTGAAGTCACTGCTGCTCAAGGCCAAGGAAATCCGCAAGCTCGACCTGCCCGGCCTGTCTGCAGAACGCTCGGCGGTTCTTGCCGGCGGCTTCACCATCATGGCAGCCGCCTTTGCCGAACTCGGTATCGAGCGCATGACGGTCGCCAACGGCGCATTGCGTGAAGGCGTACTGTATGAACTGCTCGGCCGCATGCAACACCACGACACGCGCGAAGCCACTGTGCGCCAGTTCAAGCGCCGTTATCATATCGATGCACAGCAGGGACAACGGGTACAAACACTGGCGCTCAGTCTGTTCGAACAGATCAGCGACGAGCTGCAGATAGAAGATGCCATCGCCCGCCAATATCTCACCTGGGCCGCCCGCTTGCACGAAATCGGCGTCTCCATTGCCCATACCGGCTACCACAAGCATTCGGCCTACATCATCGAAAATGCCGACATGCCGGGGTTCTCCCGCATGGATCAACAGATGCTGGGCATGCTGTTGCGGGCCCAGCGCCGGGCGCTGACCAAACTGGACATGCCTCCCGCCCACGACGACCGCGTGGCATTGATCATGGCTTTACGGCTGGCGGTGCTTTTTCATCGCAACCGGATGAATACCGTGCTGCCGGGCCTGAAATTTTCACTGCTGCGTGCCGGGCATTTTTCGCTGGAAATCGAAGCTGGCTGGCTGGCGGAGAATCCGCTGACCGAAGCGGAACTGGCCGCGGAAGTCGCTTACTGGAAAGACGTCAACATCTCGCTGGCACTGATCGGCTAGCCGGGTTCTGCCTCACCAGCCTCCAAGCCGGGGGCCGTCATCGTTCTGCAGCTTTCGGTTCGCGCGCCAGTTCCTGGCTGAACTCCGCCAACAGGTAGTCCTGTGCGCTGAACGGTAGCGCGCGACCCGGCTTTTTCTGCCGGTAACTGCCGTCCGACAGCATTTCCCACGCCTGGCTGTTGTCCTTGAGGTAAGGTTCCAGCCCTTCCTTGTAAACGCGGCGCTTGAGTTTGGCATCCAGCACCGGGAAACAGCTTTCTATGCGCCGGAAAAAATTGCGGTACATCCAGTCCGCACTGGCCAGATATAGGCTCTGGGCGCCGTCGTTATGGAAATAGAAAATACGCGAGTGCTCCAGAAAACGGCCGACGATGGAACGTACGCGGATGTTTTCCGAGATGCCGGCAACTCCGGGCCGCAGCGCACAGACGCCCCGTACGATCAGGTCAATTTCGACACCGGCAATCGAGGCGGCATAGAGCGCGCGGATGATATCGGGGTCGAGCAGCGCGTTCATCTTGGCGATGATCTTGGCTTTCCTGCCCGCCTTGGCGATGGCTTCCTCGTTTTCGATGGCCTTGATCAGCTTCTGGTGCAGGGTGAAGGGCGATTGCCACAAGTGGCGCAGCTTGGTGGCTTTGCCCAGCCCGGTCAACTGGGCGAAAATGTCGTTGACGTCCTCGCCTATCTCCTGATTGCAGGTGAGCAGGCCGAAGTCGGTATAGAAGCGCGCGGTACGCTGGTGATAGTTGCCGGTGGACAGATGCACGTAACGGCACAGCTTGCCGTCTTCTCGCCGCACCACCATCGCCATCTTGGCGTGCGTCTTGTGCCCGACCACGCCATACACAACGTGAGCGCCCACATCTTCCAGCTTGGCCGCCCAGTTGATGTTGGCCTCTTCGTCAAAGCGCGCCATGAGTTCGACGATCACGGTGACTTCCTTGCCGCTGCGCGCAGCGTCTATCAGGGCCTGCATCAGGGTGGAATCCGAGCTGGTGCGATACACGGTCTGCTTGATTGCCAGCACGTCGGGATCGGCTGCTGCCTGCTGGATGAAATCGACCACCGGGTTGAACGACTGGAACGGCAAATGCATGAGGATGTCGCTCTTGCGTATCGCCTTGAATATCTCGGATTCCTTGCTGATTTCCTTGGGCAGACTGGGCGTGTAGCGGGAAAATTTGAGGTCGGGCCGATCCACCCAGTCGGGAATCTGCATCAGGCGCACCAGGTTGACCGGGCCGTGCGCCTGGTAAAGGTCATCCGCACTCAAGCCGAACTGGCCGAGCAGGAAAGCAGACATCTCCGGCGGACAGTTGTCGGCAATTTCCAGCCGGACTTCGTCGCCGAACTGGCGGTGGGTCAATTCGCCCTGCAAGGCCTCGCGCAGATCCTTGACTTCTTCTTCGTCCACGAACAGGTCGCTGTTGCGCGTAACGCGGAACTGGTAGCAGCCTTTGACCGTCATGCCGGAAAACAGCTCGCCGACGTGGGCGTGCAGGATGGAGGAGAGAAACACGAAACCGTATTCGCAACCGGCAACTTCGCTCGGCATGCGGATCACACGCGGCAGCGCACGTGGCGCCTGCACGATGGCAATGCCGGAATTACGCCCGAAAGCGTCCTTGCCTTCCAGTTCTACCGTGAAATTCAGGCTCTTGTTGAGGACGCGCGGGAAAGGATGCGCCGGGTCGAGCCCGATGGGCGTCAGCACCGGCATCAGTTCGTTGAAGAAATAATTGCGTATCCATTCGCTCTGCTCATCGGTCCAATGCGTACGGCGCAGGAAGCCAATGCCCTCGGCCTTGAGCCGCGGTATCAGGATCTGGTTGAATATCTGGTATTGCAGCGCAACAATTTCATGGGCGACCTTGCAGACTTGTGCAAACACCTGACGCGGCGTCATGCCATCGGCCGCAGTAAAGGTGGTATTGAACTGGATCTGCTCCTTGAGGCCGGCGACCCGCACCTCGAAGAACTCATCCATATTGCTGCTGACGATGCACACAAACTTCAGCCGCTCCAGCAGCGGATTGCGTTCGTCCTCGGCCTGGGCCAGCACGCGCCGGTTAAAGGCGAGGATGCCCAGTTCCCGGTTGAGGTAATAGTCTGGAGCATTCAATTTGATGGTCGCCATTATGCAGTGAACCTTCCAGCGTACGCGCTCAATATGACACTTCTATTGCAGGCCACCTTTATTGCGGGATAAAGCCCGTCGGTTTCTCCGCGCCGTCACCGAAAAAGTAGGCTTCGGTCTGCTCGGACAGGTACTTGCGCGCCTGCGGGTCGGACAGGCTCAACCGGTTTTCATTGATCAACATGGTCTGGTGCTTTTTCCAGCCCTCCCATGCCTCCTTGGATACGTTTTCATAGAGGCGCTTGCCCAATTCGCCGGGGTACGGCGGAAAATCCATACCTTCGGCTTCACGTCCCAGTTTGATGCACTTCACCATTCTTGCCATGTTGCGTTGCTCCTTGTGTTTGATCCACCAATCATAGCCCAAAGCGGCGCAGGTTGGCGAGAATGCCGAGGATGGCAAGACACCAGACAATGACGGCGCCGGACGGCAAGTCGAATACTGCCGATAACGCCAGACCGGCCGCGTAAGCCAGCGCACCGACGGCATAGCCACCCGCCAAACGCCTGGATTCCGGCCAGTTGCGCACGGCCAGTGCCGGCATGATGAGGCTGGAGAACACCAGATACACCCCGACCAGCTGGACAGACGCGGTGACAGCCAGCGCAAACAGCCCGTAAAAACCGAGACGTCCGAGCTGTCCGCCCAGCTTGAACCACACGCCCAGGATCAAAGCTGTCAGGAATGCGGCAGGCAACAACTGGCTTTCACTCACCCAGAGAATCTGGCCGGCGAGCAGATCTTTGAGGTGCTCGCCACCATGAGGATTGTTGGCTAGCAGCAGAATCCCCGTGCTGGCCGCCAGCACGAAGATGGCACCGATCAGCGCCTCCTGCACCTCCTGCCAGCGTTTTTCGGTCCAGGTCAGCAGCAAGGCACCCACCAGCGCAGCGCTGATGGCAGCGGCTTGCACGGCCCAGCCTTGCGGCTCCCAACCCATGAAATCGGCAGTCATCACGCCCAGCGCGGCAATCTGCGCCACCGCCAGATCGATGAACACGATGCCGCGCCGCAATACCTGCTGCCCGAGCGGAACATGGGTGGCAAGCACCAGCAGACCCGCCAGTAGAGCCGGGCCGAGAATGCCGGGGCTCAAGGTATCCAGATTCATTTTGCGGCCTCCAGCAGGCGCTGGACGGTATCGTCGAACAGCGAGAACAAGTCTTTTGCACGATCCGAGCCGCCAACGGTATAAGGAAGCGCCACGGCCGGAATCTTCGCCCTCTCCGACAACCATTGCGACGGCCGGTCGCCGTTGTAGGCGGCACGGATCACCATCTTGGCCGGCTGACGCTGCAATTGCGCCAGCACATCCGCGAGATGACCGCTGCTGGGCTCTATTCCTGGTTTGGGTTCCAGCGCGGCGACTTCTTTCAGGCCAAGCCAGTCCTCAAGATAAGGAAAGCCTTTGTGCTGCACCACGATGGCAATGCCTTTGAGCGGTGCAGCCTGCGCTTCCCAGCGCTGAATGGCGTCCTGCCAGCGTTGGGCGAAGTCCTTGTGGCGCCCCTGGTAATACCCCGCGTTGGTCGCGTCGATTTCAGCCAGCCGCTGCGCCAGCGCCACGCCAACCTTTCCGATATTGCGCGGGTCGGTCTGGATATGCGGATTGCCGCCGGGATGCACATCGCCGTCAGCACGGTCGAGGCGGGAAGGGATTTCCAGCATGCGCACATAGCGGGCCGCCTCGAAATTGCCGGGCTTTCCTGACCGCACCCGGTCATTTCCCGATTGCCGCAACAGCACCGGCAACCAGCCGATCTCAAGCTCGGAGCCGGTACATACCAGCAAGTCTGCTTTGCGTAGCTGCGCCACCAGGCTGGGTTTGGCTTCGATGTGATGGACATCCTGCAGGGCATGGGTTGCCGTGAACACGGTGACCTTGTCGCCACCCAGTTCCTGTGCCAACACCCCCCACTCCGGCTCGCAGGCAAAAACATTGAGTGCCGCATGGACGGCGTGTGGCACCAGCAGGGCAGCGGCCAGCGAGAGTGCTCGTATCAGATGTTTCATGAAAATCCCCTTAATATTTGTGTGCGCCATGGGCGCCCAGGTTCATCTGGTACTGGATGAACACCTGGTTGTCGGTCGCTTCCTGCCGCGATTCGTCACGCGAGATTTGCAGGCGGATACGCGAGAATTCGCTGGGGTTGTAGTCCAGCATCCAGGTCAAGCGCTTCGGGTCGTAGCCGGTATTGGCCAGATTGGCAGCGTTGAGGCCATAATCCACATCGCCGCTGTCGAGCCGGTCGTAGCGCAAACCGGTGCGCCAATGCGGCATGAACTGATAAATGCCCTGCGCGTACCATCCCGACTGGGTGGCGGAATAGCGATCGGCATTGAGCGTGCCATTTTCGGAGCGATGCAGATATTCGCCCTGCAGCTTCAGGCTGGTATTGGCGGCATTGCCGTTGGGCGCCCACTTCCAAACAAAGTCTGCCATCCACACCCGGCTGTTACCGGTGAAACTGTTGGTCACATAACCGCCCGCCGCATCCAGGTCATTCGACTGCCGGTCTTGCGGCGCGGTTTGCAAGTAGGACAATCCGGCACGCCAGCTATTGCTCACGCCGGCATCGCCGCCCAAGTGCGCGAACAGCGATCCTGCCCCGCCGCCGTTCTTGTCCCGGCCTTCGGTGTCGGCAATACGGCCTCGTCCATATTCCGCACCCAGTTCAAGAAACAGGTCGCTAGGCGCCAGCCATTTCAGCTGCACCCCGTCGTCGCCGAACTGATTGCCCAGGAATGCCTGGTAGGCCAGTGGGTTATCGACGAAATCCCAGGTATGGGCATGCTGCTCGTTGAGATAACCGATGCCGGAAAAGAATCGCCCGGCCTTGAGCGTAATGCCATAAGGCAACGAAGTCGTCTGGATGAATGCCTCTTCCACCCCGACCGAATTATCCGGCGCCAGCGCCAGATTGAGTCCGCCGTAAAAACTGGGGTCGATGCTGGCATAGATGCCCAGTTCCGATTCGCCCAGGCTGAAACCGCGCGTGCCCGGCCCGATTTCACCGGCGGCCTGAAAACCGCTGATATGGTAATCGGAATCCCTGGACCGGTTGGCGTAGGTGCCGGAAAGTATCAGCGAGATGTCCGGGTTGAAAGCGTTGCTGGCGGTCGGACGGGTGCTGGCTTGCGCGGCGGCTTCGGCCTTTATATCGGCTTGGCCGGCAACGGCTGCCGTTTGCTGCAGGCGCGATTCCAGCGACTGGATGCGGCTCTCGTAGCTTTGCTTCATTTGCTGGATTTCAGCGCGGAGTTTTTCCATCTCCTCGCTGTCGTTGGCAGATGCCAGTGCCGGAAAGGCACAGGCAAGCGCGACGGCGCAGGCCGTCAGCTTTGGTCTAAACATGATATTCCTCGCGTATGAACGAACACAGCCGCCCGCAATGGCGGGGGCGTTTACAGTGAAGCAGGTTCAGGCGAGGGTGGGCGGGGCGCGGGCTGCGTAATGACAGGTGTGGCCGGAAAGACGCGGGCATGCACTCGTGCCGGAATGTACCGGGGCGCCGGAAAGGAACGCAAAATCGGCCACATCCGCATCAATTGCGCTTCCCAGGTTGGCGTATGCTGCACACTGATCGCAAAAGGACAATGGATGCGATTTTTTGTTCTGCTGCGACTCCTGCTGCTGTTCTGCCAGGTGCGAAATCGCATGCACGGCAGCGCCCTGCTGGCCGAGGCCGAACAGCAGAGCGAGCGAGAGTATCAGTAACAGGCGGCGAAGCATGCTGGACATTGTAGCGTATTCGTCAAGCCCCGACAAAAGCGCCGGGGAACGGGCGCTTTTTCGGCTAAAATACCGGTTTGAATCAATCGCGCATGTTCTGCGTCTTACAGCCACCATGAGCAATACCCCTCCCGTCGTTCTCACCCTTGCCGGCACCGACCCGACCAGCGGCGCCGGCCTGCAAGCCGACGTCCTCACCCTGGCCAGCATAGGCTGCCACCCCGCCTCGGTGGTAACGGCGATTACCGTGCAGGACACGCTGGGGGTAGACAATATCATGGCGCTGGATGCCGAATGGGTGGAAGAGCAGGCGCGCGCGGTACTCGAGGACATGAGCGTTTCCGTATTCAAGATCGGCATGCTGGGCAGCGTGGAAAATATCGCTGTCGTAGCCGAAATCCTTGCCGATTACCCGGACATCCCGCTCATCATGGATACCGTGCTGGCCTCCGGCCGCGGGGACGAACTGACCACCGAGGAAATGCAGGAAGCCATGATCGACCTGTTGCTGCCGCAGGCCTCGTTGATTACGCCCAATAGCATGGAAGCACGCCACCTCGCCTTCATGAACGACAGCGAGGAGGACGAAGAAAACGGTTCGCTCGAAGAGGCTGCCCGCAGGTTGCTGTCGGCCGGCTGCGAGCACGTGCTGATCACCGGTACGCACGAACGCACGCATGACGTGACCAATACCCTGTACTCGCAGAACGGCAACGTGCGTTCCTGGCACTGGGATCGCCTGCCCGGCAGCTACCACGGCTCCGGCTGCACACTGACCTCGGCCATTGCCGCCTGCCTGGCGCATGGCTTGAGCATGGAAGAAGCTGTGGCCGAAGCGCAGGAATTCACCTGGACCTCGCTCAAGGGTGCGTTCCGGCCCGGCATGGGGCAATATATTCCCGACCGGCTGTTCTGGGCGCGTGACGAGGATGAATCAAAAGATAATTAACGGGCTCTATGCCATCACGCCAGACAGCCAGGACCTCGATGGCTTATTGCTCGAAGTAGAAGCCTGTCTGGCAGGCGGCGCCCAGGTCGTCCAGTATCGCAACAAGATCCCCGGTGTCCCGCATCTGCCAATGGCGCTTGCACTGGCGTCGCTGTGCCGGCGCCATGGCGTGCCGCTGATCGTCAACGACGATGTCGGGCTCGCGCTTGCTGCCGGCGCCGATGGCGTACATCTGGGCGATGACGACGGCGAAATCGTTGCGGCAAGGCAGCAACTTGGGGCAGGCCGCATCATCGGCGCCAGTTGTTATGGCGACCTGCAGCGGGCGCTGACCGCGCAGCAGGCTGGAGCCGACTATGTCGCCTTCGGCAGCATGTTCGCCTCGCCGACCAAGCCGCATGCGCCGCATGCGCCGCTGTCCCTGCTGAGTGACGCCGCTGCACAATTGCATATTCCCATCGTTGCCATCGGCGGCATCACGTTGCAAAATGCGCCACAAGCGATTGTCGCCGGCGCTGATGCCATCGCCGTCATCAGCGCGGTGTTCGATGCCCCCGACGTAAGACAAGCCGCACACGCTTTTTCCGAATTTTTTAATAGAAGCCCATCATGACCACACGCAACCAGCAACTGTTCGAGCAATCCCAGAAACTCATCCCCGGCGGCGTCAATTCGCCCGTGCGCGCCTTCCGTTCGGTGGGCGGCACGCCGGTGTTCTTCAAACGCGGACAAGGTGCTTACGTATGGGACGAGGACGACAAGCGCTACATCGATTACGTAGGCTCCTGGGGCCCGATGATCCTCGGCCATGCCCACCCGGCCGTGATCGAGGCTGTCAAGCAGGCGGCCGAGCAAAGCCTGTCGTTCGGCGCACCGACTGCACGCGAGCTGGAAATGGCCGAGCTGCTGATCCAACTGGTGCCCAGCATGGAACAGGTGCGGCTGGTCAGTTCCGGCACCGAAGCCACCATGAGCGCCATCCGCCTGGCCAGGGGTTTTACCGGGCGCAGCAAGATCGTTAAATTCGAAGGCTGCTACCACGGCCACGCCGATGCCCTGCTGGTCAAAGCCGGTTCCGGCGCACTGACCTTCGGCCAGCCAGTTCCGCCGGCGTGCCGCCGGAAGTCGCGGCGCATACGTTGACGCTTTCCTACAACGACATCGCCGGCGTCGAAACGCTGTTCAAGCAGATCGGCGACGAAATCGCCTGCGTCATCGTCGAACCCGTCGCCGGCAACATGAACCTGATCGCCCCGGCTCCCGGTTTTCTGCAAAGCCTGCGGGATCAATGCAGCAAGCACGGTGCCGTGCTGATTTTCGACGAAGTCATGACCGGCTTCCGTGTCGCCCTGGGCGGCGCGCAAGCCTTGTACGGCATCAAGCCCGATCTCACGACTCTGGGCAAGGTCATCGGCGGCGGGCTGCCGGTAGGCGCATTCGGTGGCCGCGCCGACATCATGCAATGCCTGGCTCCCCTGGGTCCGGTCTACCAGGCCGGCACGCTATCGGGTAATCCGGTCGCCGTTGCCGCTGGCCTGACGACGCTCAAACTGGTGCAGGAAGCCGGCTTTTACGACCGACTGACAGCCAAAACCCGGCAATTCGTCGAGGGACTGAGCGCCATCGCGAAAGAAAAAGGCATCGCATTCAGCGCCCAGAGCGTGGGCGGCATGTTCGGCTTGTATTTCAGCGCCACCTGCCCCACCAGCTACACCGAGGTCATGCAATCGGACAAGGAAGCCTTCAACCGTTTCTTCCACACCATGCTGGATGCAGGCATCTACCTGGCGCCTTCAGCTTTCGAGGCCGGATTTGTTTCTGCCGCACATGGCGATATGGAAATCAACATGACGTTGGATGCGGCAAGACAGAGCTTCTGAAAAACCTCATTTGAACCGCCAAGACGCCAAGCCCGCCAACAAAAACCAAGTGTTCCAGCATATGGTTTCACCTGACGGGTGATAAGGGACATAGGCTGTAACCTATTGCAATTGCTTGGTGCCTGGCGGTTTGCTCTGATTCTCCAGGGTCACTTAGCCCGGCGAAACATCCAGATGCCGACCACGATCATCGGCAGGCTGAGCCATTGCCCCATGCTCATGCCCAGCGACAGCAGGCCGAGGTAGGCGTCCGGTTCGCGGGCGAATTCGACCATGAAGCGCGAACTGCCGTAGCCGATCAGGAATAGCCCGGACACGGCACCCACCGGCCGCGGCTTGCTGGAATACAGCCAGAGCAACAGAAACAGGGCGATGCCTTCCAGGCCGAACTCATAGAGCTGCGAAGGATGGCGCGGCAGTTGATCGACTTGTGGAAACACGATGCCCCACGGCACATCGGTCGGTCGGCCCCACAATTCACCATTGATGAAGTTGCCCAGCCGCCCGGCCGCCAGCCCCGGCGGCACCAGCGGCGCGATGAAATCCATAAGCGCGAGCCAGTGCTTACCCTCCTTGCGAGCAAACAGCAACATGGCCGCCAGCACGCCGAGAAACCCGCCGTGGAAGCTCATGCCGCCTTTCCAGACCATCAATATCTCATCGGGATGCGCCAGAAAATGGCCCGGCTGGTAGAACAGCACATAACCCAGTCGTCCACCCAGGATTACCCCAAGCACACCGTAGAACAGCACATCGTCCAGCTGCTTCGCCGTCCAGCCGCAGTCCGGATTGTTACGGATGCGCCATTTGCCCAGCCACAATAGCGCCATGAATCCGGTCAAATACATCAAGCCGTACCAGTGGATGCCGAATGGACCGAGATGAATGGCGACGGGGTCGAACTGCGGGTGAACCAGCATAAGAGGGCGCGGTCGTAATGAGTTAGAATTAGCGGATTATACGTTCTCCTCTGTTATTCCATAGGTAATCAAGGAGAACAAAACGGCGAGGATGAGGCGCCGCAGACAGTACAATAGTTCGGCAAGGTGCCGAAGACGAAGCCAACGCAGTTATCGTTTGATTAAGATGGAATAGACATGCCCAAATACCGCTCCCATACCACCACCCAGGGCCGCAACATGGCCGGTGCCCGCGCCCTGTGGCGCGCCACCGGGATGAAGGAGGAGGATTTCTCCAAGCCCATCATCGCTGTCGCCAACTCGTTCACCCAGTTCGTTCCCGGCCATGTGCATCTCAAGGACATGGGCCAGCTGGTGGCGCGCGAGATCGAAAAGGCCGGCGGCGTCGCCAAGGAATTCAACACCATTGCCGTGGACGACGGCATCGCCATGGGCCACGGCGGCATGCTCTACAGCCTGCCCAGCCGCGACCTCATCGCCGATAGCGTGGAATACATGGTCAACGCGCACTGCGCAGATGCGCTGGTGTGCATCTCCAATTGCGACAAGATCACCCCCGGCATGCTGATGGCAAGCCTGCGCCTCAACATCCCGGTGATTTTCGTCTCCGGCGGCCCGATGGAAGCGGGCAAGGTCAACTGGCAGGGCGACAACCTCAAGCTCGACCTGGTCGATGCCATGGTAGCCGCCGCCGACAGCAACGTCAGCGACGAAAAGTCCGAAGCCATCGAACGCTCCGCCTGCCCCACCTGCGGCTCCTGCTCCGGCATGTTCACCGCCAACTCGATGAACTGTCTGACCGAAGCACTGGGTTTGAGCCTGCCGGGCAACGGTTCCATCGTCGCCACGCATGCGGATAGAAAACAATTGTTTCTGCGTGCGGGCCGCACCATAGTCGAGCTGGCGAAGCGCTACTACGAACAAGATGACGCCAGCGTGCTGCCGCGCTCCATCGCCACCTACGAAGCGTTCCAGAATGCCATGAGCCTGGACGTGGCCATGGGCGGCTCGACCAATACCGTGCTGCACCTGCTGGCTGCCGCCTACGAAGCCGGGGTGGATTTCTCCATGTCCGACATCGACCGCATCTCGCTGCGCGTGCCGTGCCTGTCCAAAGTCGCGCCGGCGACGCAGAAATACCACATGGAAGACGTGCACCGCGCCGGCGGCGTCATGGGCATTCTCGGCGAACTGGATCGTGCCGGCTTGATCCAGCGCGAGGTACCGACCGTGCATGCGCCCAATATGGGCGCGGCACTTGAACAGTGGGACATCCAGCGCACGCCAGATGAATCCGTCAAAGAATTCTACCGCGCAGCCCCCGGCGGCGTGCCCACCACCATCGCCTTCAGCCAGTCCATGCGCTACCCCGCGCTGGACGACGACCGCGCCGAAGGCTGCATCCGCGACAAAGCCCATGCCTACTCGCAGGATGGCGGCCTCGCCGTGCTGCATGGCAACATCGCGCTGGACGGCTGCATCGTCAAGACCGCCGGCGTGGACGACAGCATTCTCAAGTTCACCGGCCGCGCACGCATCTTTGAAAGCCAGGACGATGCCGTGGCCGGCATTCTGGCCGACCGGATCGTCGCCGGCGACGTGGTGGTCATCCGTTACGAAGGCCCCAAAGGCGGTCCCGGCATGCAGGAAATGCTCTATCCCACCAGCTACCTCAAGTCCAAGGGACTGGGCAAAGTCTGTGCCCTGCTCACCGACGGCCGCTTCTCCGGCGGCACCTCCGGCCTGAGCATCGGCCATGCCTCGCCGGAGGCGGCCGAAGGCGGCGCCATCGGCCTGGTGGAAGAAGGCGACACCATCGAGATCGACATCCCCAACCGCCGCATCCACCTGGCCGTGCCGTCCGAAGAACTGGAACGCCGCCGTGCGGTGATGGAGGCCAAGGGTGCACACGCCTGGAAGCCGGTGAACCGCGAGCGCCATGTATCGGTAGCTCTGCGGGCTTATGCGGCGATGGCGACGAGTGCAGCCAAGGGCGCGGTCAGGGATGTGACGCAGGTGGAGAAACGCTGACCCCCTGTCATTCCGGGCCTTGGCGCCCAACTTGCTGCGAAGCAGCTTGGCGAGGCTGGACAAGCCCTTTACGGGCTGCCCCGGAATCCGGTGAGTTTAACGTAGAAAAAAGCCGGGGAAACCCGGCTTTTTGTTTATGCGTCAGGCACCGGCTCAATCCCGGCCATGGCCCTTGCCTTGCCCGTTGCCGCGCCTATCCCTGCGCTCGCCCCGTCCCCGGTCACGCCCGCCCCGGTCATGGCGATCATGCTCGACGCCATGCCGTTCGCGGTAGTGCGGCACATAGATGTCGTGGTACCAGCCATCCTCGACAAAATAGACCGGATAGCCGCAGGCGCTGTAGCGGCCGCAGTAATGGCTCCAGCGTTTGGCATGGCCCGGCGGCACACGCAGAAAGATGGGCTCATATTCGACGACCGAACGATGGACGATGACAGGGTGCGGATAGACGATCGCCGGCACCGGATAATCACCGATGTCGATGCGGCCATAAAAACCCGGCTGCCCCACGCTGATCGACACGCCCACATCGGCGGCAAGTGCGGGGGTGGAAAAAGCGGCCGTCGCGACACTCAGAGCAAAGAAAAAAATCTGGCGGATATTCATGATGAAGTCTCCCGTTGAAAATATTATTACTTAACGCATGAACGTGACTGCCGGATGACAAACTGGACTCGCTTTATCAGGGACGCCATTGGCGGCATCGACTTTGTTGTGCCGGAACAATTGCTTGCAGCGCCCCGCAAGGAAGGGTAGCCTTATTTCCGCACCGGCAAATTCAAGTCTTTTCAGGGAGAGTAAAAATGACCAACAGAACTTTCTTCAACCGGCTTCGAGCTTTCCCGGCAACCGCATTGGCGGCATGCGCGCTCGGCGCCATCTTCCTGGCAAACGTGGCAGTTGCCGCAGATGCGGTAAGTGCCAGGAAAGACCTGAAGCAGATGGGCATCGAATACACCGAGCAGCAATTCGCCAAATCCGCCGGGGCGGGCGACATGGTCGCCGTCAATCTGTTTCTCGATGGCGGCATGGACGTCAATGCCGGAGGCAGTGCCGCCCTTGGCTTGGCGGCTGGCCGTGGCCAGATGGAGATGGTGAAACTGCTGCTGGCCAAAGGTGCAAAACCGACTTCCAACGCCCTGCAATTCGCCCGCACCAGAGGGCATCAGGAGATAGAAAAACTACTGGTCGAGGCTGGTGCCAAGGAATGACATAGCCTATGGAAACCTTGACACCAGTTCTCTCCTTTATAAAAACTATCTGGCATTTTATTGCTCGACCTGATGTTGGGGCTGTTGCCTCTGTGATCGGGACAATAGTTTCGATATGGGTTGGATACACTGTTAGAGACATTCGTCGTCGAGTTCTATTTCGGAACAGAGCCCCTCAAGTTGTAACCAACCTTCATAGTAAGGCTTCGGTAATAAATGATCTATTGCAAGATTTTGACGCAAATAAAGAACAAATCATTGTGGAGATAGCGCTTTCCCTTGAGCTAATGCGAAATGTGGTTGATAAGCTATCTGGCGGTTCAAAATCAACAATAAAATCGACTATCAAAAACATACAAGTGTTTCGCAAAACTCCAAGCGAAAAAATTAAGCGAGGAGCCGTACGAGAAATCTATACGCAAATCTTGGTTTCAGCGCAAGCAATTGAGAACCTCATTGCGGACACAATTCAGGAACCATAATCATGAAACTTTCAAATACGAAATGGATTGAGGCAATATCCACACTAAACGAGCTTACACAAACACACCGGTTGAAGTGGTCAGTATCAAAGACCGCAGCTATTGGATCCAGGTATGGAGGTGGGCTAATGAGCATAGGTGGTGTTACGGAAAGTGAACCAGTTGGCGCAAGCTTTATTGCGCCGTATCAGGACAAATTTCTTAGACTCACAAAATTTCAAGTTACCTCATCGGGAGGAGGTTCCACAGCAGGATTATTAGGAATAGCTGGAAACTATATTGACTACCGCTTAGATATCCTTGATTCGGCGGGTACAGAGTTATTTTCCGTTCCAGAAACGTCTGGCCTTGCTGATTTATATAAATCTATTCAATATCAGGTAACAGACGTTGATGGACTATTAAATTCACTTTTAAAAGAACCATTACCCTGAATAGCAAGGGGAGGGGGCCTTCTCTTTAGTTTCTTTACTCTCAACCAAACAGGAGAAAGAAACTCGGCAGCACCCTTAAAGGGCATGCTCGCCGAGTGCCCGTCGTAAAACGGCGACCTCGGCGGCATCGGCCGAGACCGACGGTTTATAGAAACGATCCCATCTCACCCAATCCCCAAAACTCACTACAATACCCCCTCCATACTCCATCTAAAAAGGTTGGCTTTGCATACCGTTCTTGTCCTCGGAGGCTACGGCAACTTCGGCGCGTATATCTGCAAGGCGCTCGCGCAGGATGAGAACATCCGGCTGCTGATCGCCGGGCGCAATCTCGAAAAGGCGCAGAATTTTGCCGTGCAACTCGGATTGCCCGCCCGCCGCGGGCAGTATCTGGATGCCGAAATCACCACGCTGGCAAGCGAGCTGCGGGGTATGGCGGTGGATACCGTGATCCATACCGCCGGGCCGTTTCAGGGGCAGGATTACCGCGTGGCGCAAGCCTGCATCGAGGCCGGCTGCCATTACATCGATCTGGCCGACGGACGCGAATTCGTCGCAGGCATTTCAACGCTGGATGCGGCAGCCAGGGCAGCCGGCGTGCTGGTCACCAGCGGCGCGAGTTCCGTCCCCGCGCTTTCTTCTGCCGTGGTGGATCATTTTCTGCCTGAATTCTCGCGGCTTGATTCCATCCGCCATGCCATCGTGTCGGGCGCCAAAACGCCGGGACTGGCCACCATGCGCGCGGTGCTGGGGTATTGCGGCAAACCTTTCCTGCGCCTGGAAGACGGCGTGCGCAAGAGCGTGTACGGTTGGCAGGATCTGCACATGCGGCGCTACCCAGACCCCATCGGCAAACGCTCGCTGGGCAGCTGCGACGTGCCAGATCTCACGCTGTTTCCGCAGCGCTACCCTGCGGTCAGGACGGTGACTTTCCACGCCGGGCTGGGTATCCCGGTGGCACATCTGGCAACCTGGGCATTGTCCTGGCTGGTGCGCCGGGGCTGGCTGGAAAGTCTCGCCGCCTGGGCCAAGCCGCTGCAATGGCTCAGCCGCGCCATCGAGCCGCTAGGCACCCGCAACTCCGCCATGCATGTCGAGCTTTCCGGGCTGGGCAAGAACGGCCAGCCGCTCACCCGGACCTGGCACATCCTCGCCTTCAACCATCACGGCCCCAACATCCCTTGCGGGGCAGCCATTGCACTGGCAAGAAAACTGGCACGCGGCGACGCCATCGAGGCAGGGGCACTGCCTTGCCTGGGGCTACTGTCGCTGGATGAGTACATGAGCGCGCTGGCCGGGCTGGAAATCCGGCAAATCCATAGCTGATGGAATATTTCACGCTTAAATACCTGCACATCCTTAGCGCCACGCTGATGTTCGGTACCGGCTTGGGGACAGCTTTCTACAAATGGACAACGGATCGTTCCGGCGACACGCGCACAATTGCCATCGTCATGGAGCGCGTGGTACTGGCGGACTGGTTGTTCACCACGCCCACGGTCATTCTCCAGCCGGTAACTGGCCTGTGGATGGCGCGTCTTGCCGGTTGGCCATTGACGCAGGGCTGGGTAGTCTGGGCACTGGGGCTGTACCTGCTGGCAGGCGCTTGCTGGCTGCCGGTAGTGGTACTGCAAATAAAGATGCGCACGCTGGCCAGGCAGGCTGCGGCACAAGGGGCGGATTTACCCCATGTTTACTGGCGCTACGCGCAGATATGGTGCTGGCTGGGGGTTCCGGCGTTTTTCGCGTTGCTGGTGGTTTACTGGCTGATGGTTTTCAAGCCCGCGTAAGCCGCAGGTTTCAGTGCAAACGACGGCGTCCAGTCGATCCGGGCATTTGCATGGAAGGGAACTCTTCGCCTTCTTCTGCGGCCGGCTGGGTATTGCGCTCGCGGCGGAACAGGTCGTTGACCAATGCCACGACTTCGTTGGTAGCGGTCTCGCTGAACTGGCGGCGTAGCAGGCCGCTGACGTCTTCGATCATGCGGCGGCGCTGGGCATCATGGATGGCATCTGCCGACGGGCCGATGAAAATCAACTGCATTTCATCGCGTCCATCGGGATGATAGAGAATGACTTCAACAGCCGTGCCTTGTTCGGCCAGCAGGCCGACGCCGTTCATGGCGCCTTCCAGCGCGGCGAAGAAGCTGTTGCCGATTTCCAGCGTGCAGCAGATTTCCAGTGTAAATTCGCGCTGGTTGTACACGATGCCGGGCTGGTCTTCTTCCAGGCTGAGCACTTCGCCCATGTTTTCCACGTCCAGATAGGCGAACAACGGGCGTAGTGCGGTCTCGACCTGCCGCCGGCTGACGCCTTCGCACAGTTCAATGTAGCCGTGGAGATGCACTTCGAGACGCATGGGGAAATCCTTGGGATATTGCTGAATAGGATATTGAATTATATCCGAAAAACCAGTCTTCCGTTTTAGTGCTCAGAAGATATCCGCTATTGCAGACCTGCAAGCTGCAGCAGATGTTCGTGGGCGGCAGCCAGCCCGTCGTGCAGCCATGGCGGCTCGATGAGTTTGGACATATCTCCACCCATGAGCGACATGACATGTTCCCGTTGGTCGTGCATTTCCTTTTCCATGCCTAGCAGCGCATAGACCATGCACAGATAGATGTGGTTGGGAGGAAAGGTATTGCTCATCCGGCAGCCTCGCTGGTAAGCCGCGATGGCACGGTCATAGTCTTCCAGCACGTAATGGGCCTGGCCGAGCACAAACTCGTAGAACGGTGAAGAATGGGGGTTCAGCTTCAGCGCCTTTTCGATATAGAACAGCGCCTCCTCGCCGTAGCCCGCCGACGACAATACCATCGACAGCATATTGAGAGATTCCGGGTTGTTGGGGTCAAGCGCCACAGCGTGGCGGCTTGAAGCAAGCGCCGGTTCGCGCTGTTTGCACCACAGGTGAACCCACCCCTTGATAGTGTGCGCATACGCCAACCGGGGACTCAACTCCACCGCAAGATCGGCATGTTTCAAGGCAGATTCGCGCAAATCGGACTCATCCGACCATTTCATCATCCACTGGTGCAAGATCGAACGCGCCAACCAGGCATGAGCCGCCGCATATCCTGAGTCGCGTTCTACGGCTCGGGTGAAATGCTGCCGGGCTTCCGCAATCGTTTTGGGGGCATATTTCCAATGGCATTCAAGACCGCGTAGCAGGGCATCGTGCGCCTCGACACTATCCGTTCCTTCATGCCCGAAAAACTCCGCTTCGGCACGTGCCAGTTTCACTTGCAGCACCTTGACGATGCCGCGTGCAACTTCGTCCTGCAGGGCAAAGATATCCTGCAGATCGTTCTCGAAACGTTCCGACCATACGTGCCCGTCCGAACCCGCCTCGATCAGCTGCGCCGTTACCCTGACCCTGGAACCGTGGCGCTGCACGCTACCTTCCAGCAGATATTTCACCCCCAGTTCCCCGGCGATAGCCCCGGAGGGTTTGGCCGAATTGCGATAGGCAAAGGAAGACTGGCGCGAGATCACGAACAACCCGGAAAGCCGCGACAGCTCAAAGATCAGGCTGTCGGTAATGCCATCGGCAAAGTAGTCCTGCTCCGGCCCTGCGCCGAGATTGGCCAGCGGCAACACGGCGAGCGAAGGCTTGTCTTCCAGCAGCCGGCTTGCCGGCGTGGAACGCGGTGGAGCGTCTGGCTGCTCAGGCTCCATCGGTCGCAGATGCAGAACATAACTGCCCTTGGGCAGGTCGAAGCGCAGTGGATCGTCGTGCCCGTCGCCCTGGTAATACTCGCGCAACCGGGCACGCAACCGTCCCACCTCGACGCGCACGATGGCATCCGTCGCCGGGTCGAAGTCGGCGCCGCGCCTGAACACTTCGACGCCGATGACATAACCCTTCAGGCGCTCGGCCCTGCCGGCAACGGAATGGTCGACCAGATAGCGCAGCAAATCCTGCTGCCTAGGCGAGGCAGAAAAGATCGGGCTGGCGAGCACCTTCCCCAGGCAGTTTTCTGCAAGTGTCCGACCGTCCAAGTCCCCGTCGCTCCTTTTGGGTGGAGAATGTAACTGTTACTTACTTGTAACCGGGTGGTTTTTGGCTAAAGTATATTCCACATCAATGAGTTGAGCGAGAGGGGAAATGCCATGCAACTAGCCGACAAACTACGCGAGTTTTCCAGCTATGCCGCCGCATCTTCGGCAACCACCATCCCATCTTCCAGCCAGGGACGCATGGATGTCGCCGTGGCACAGTTGCGCGAAGCCGCCAAAGGCTTCGCCGCCCTGCGCATCGACCAGCGCATCGCGCTGGCGGATGCCATGCAACAGGGGTATCTGCGCGTGGCGGAGCGCAGCGTGCAGGCCGGATGCAAGGCCAAGGGCATAGCCTTCGGCTCGCCCGCCGAAGCCGAGGAATGGGCCACCGGACCATGGGGCATCGTGCGGCAGCTACGACTGATCCGCGAATCGCTGCAGGCCATCCAGCAGCACGGCAATACCCCCATCGGCAAGGTGTCGCGCACGTCGGACGGAAATCTCGCCGTCAACGTCTTCCCCAACAATGCCATCGACGGCATGCTGTTCAAGGACGTCACAGTGGACGTGCACATGCTGCCGCACGTCACGGCAGCCTCGCTGGCCGTCGACCGCGCGCGTTTTTACAAGAATCCCGACCACCAGGGCAAGCTGGCGCTGGTACTGGGGGCAGGCAACATTGCCGCCATCGGCGTGATGGATGTCATCACCAAGATGTTCAATGAAGGCAAGGTCTGCCTGCTCAAAATGAATCCGGTCAACGCCTATCTGGGGCCGTTTATCGAGGAAGCCTTCAAGGAAGCCATCGACAGCCATTACCTGGCCGTGGTCTACGGAGGCGCGGAGGAAGGCCGACATCTGGTCTATCACCCCGATATCGACGAAGTGCACCTCACCGGTTCCGACAAGACCCACGACCAGATCGTCTGGGGCCCACCCGGATCGGAGCGGGATGCGCGTATCCACAACAACGAGCCGCTGTTGCGCAAACCCATCAGCGCCGAATTGGGCAACGTCTCCCCCGTCATCGTGGTGCCAGGCCCATACACGCAAAAGGAAATCGCCTTCCAGGCCGAAGCCATCGCTGCCGCCATGACCATGAACGCCTCGTTCTTCTGCAATGCTGCCAAGATGCTGGTCACACCGGCGAACTGGTCGGGCAGCGACCGCTTTCTGCACGCCATCCAGCAGGCATGCGCCACCGTCGATCCGCGCAAGGCCTATTATCCCGGCGCAGAAGACCGCTGGAACGCCCTGATCAAGGGGCGCAGCAACGTCACCCATATCGGCAACCCACAGCTCGGCGCGCTGCCGTGGAGCTTCATCACCGGCCTCGATCCTGAGGACGAAAACGAAGTGCTGTTCCATGAAGAACCGTTCTGCTCGGTGCTTTCCGAAGTGCGGGTGGGCAGCGAAGATACGATCCGGTTTCTCGAACGGGCAGTGGAATTCTGCAACAACCGGCTATGGGGCACGCTCAATGCCACGCTGGTGGTGCATCCCAAAACATTGAAAGATCCGGCCGTGAATGCCGCCTTCGAGCGCGCCATCTGCCGGCTGCGCTACGGCACGGTAGCGGTCAACACTTTCCCCGGCATCTCCTTCGTGTTCGCCTCGCCGCCATGGGGCGCTTACCCCGGCGCCACGCCGGACAACATCCAGAGTGGCACCGGCTTCGTCCACAACACGACCATGCTGGAAGACATCGAAAAAGCCGTGATCCGCGCCCCGCTCACGGTATTCCCGAAACCCGCCTTCCTGCCCAGCCACAAGACCGCACAGACCGTGATGCGTCGCATCACCGAGATGGAAGAGAAGGCCGGCTGGAGCAAGGTGCCGGGCATCGTGTGGGCGGCGATGCAGGGTTAAAACAGAGGTAATTAAGTAAATATCCCGAAATAAGACTCAACATATTGAGGCGTGAGTTTGATTGCACCATTAATTGCTGAATTTTTGCTGGGCTTTAACTAAATATGTATCTCATATCAATGTCCACTGCCTACGATAAAAACAACCAGCAGCATCAAAATCTCCATCGAGCTATACTAAAACTCATCCTTTAGGATTGGAAGTTGTGAAGAGGATATTATGCGAGTTTCTTTTGTTACAGAACCTTGGGGACGATAGTGGCGATACTCGAAGGCATACAAATTCAGAACTACAGGGCACTCCGGGATGTAACGCTTGGCAAAACGCTTTATGAGCGTGAGCAAGATGCACTACCTAGATTAGTTACAGTAATCGGCGAAAATGGTTCGGGCAAGTCCAGCTTATTGGATGCATTAGGCTTTTTGGGCGACTGTCTTGCTGAAGGAGCAGAGGCCGCTTGTGACAAACCGCATCGAGGTGGGTTTGAGCAAATTAGAACCAAGGGGTCAACTGAGCCAATAAAGTTTGAAATTCGCTATCGTGAAACGCTTTCCTCACGCCCAATAAGCTACTCACTTTCTATTGACTGCGATACTGAAGGGCGAGCACAGGTCGTATACGAGAGACTCAGGCAGCGGCGAAAAGGTCAAAAATCTGGCCAACCCTACTCATTTCTGGAACTCAACAATGGGCAGGGCTATGCATGGTCGGGGACAGAAGGATTCGAGCCCGGCACAGGTAGCGGCAATCTTCCTGCTGTGCAATTAGAGGGAAGCGAACGCGTTCCGGTAATGATGAAGGATCGCCAAGTTTTGGGGATTTCAACTTTAGGGACACTGGCAAACCATGATCGTGTCGCCGCCTTCAGGGATTTTTTGACGGGTTGGTATTTATCATATTTTGTACCCGAGTTAGCACGCAAGCCTAATCAAGCAGGGGCCGATCCGCATCTTGATCGAACAGGAGAAAACCTATCTAGATACTTGCAATTCATTCAACGGAAAAACCCGGATGGGTTTAGCCAAGCGTTAACTCGAATTTCAAGCAGGATACCAGGCGTGCTCAACATTAAGCCAGATACTCAGAAGGATAAACGGCTATTGTTGGAGTTTTGGATGGAAGGGTTTGATACCCCATTTTATCAGCAAGATATCTCTGATGGTACATTGAAAATGTTGGCGTATCTACTGCTGATGGAAGACCCTGAACCTGCCCCATTTATTGGTATTGAGGAGCCAGAAAATGGCCTCCACCATCAGCTATTGAGTTCACTGGCACAAGAATTCAAGGAATATGCAGCTTTGTCGCGGGGCCCCCAACTCCTCATTACGACCCATGCTCCCAATTTTGTAGATGCATTGACTCCAAAAGAGGTTTGGATTCTTGATAAAAGCAAAGATGGATATAGCAAGTTGACTCGCGCAGCGGATATTGAAGGGATACAAGAGCTTTACGCGGAAGGAGTGCCTATGGGGAGCTTATGGTTCAGTGATCATTTTAATCGAGAAAATCCTCTATGATTATTGAGGCTCTTACAGAAGGGGCATCAGATGTTCCCGTCATTCGGGAAGTATTATCCAGGCATTTTAATTTAGACGAACACATTGATTTCCGTATTCACCCTCATCGTGGACGAGGAGACATCCCCGTCGACGTGCTTGGTCAACCCAATCCAAAACATCGGGGATTGCTTGATCAATTGCCTGCGAAGCTTAGGGGATTCGGGAAATATATGGATGATCAGTTTCTAGTACTCGTCTTGATAGACGTTGATGATAATGACCCTGAAGATCTTCTGGCGAAGTTGGATGCTATGCTGGAACAATTACCCTCTCGTCCTCCACGCGTATTGTTCAGACTTGCTATCGAGGAAACAGAGTCATGGTTTTTAGCGGATAGTAATGCAATAAACCTAGCCTTCCCAAATGCCAATTTAGCGTCGATTAGTCATATTGTGGCTGATTCACGAGTCGGTGCATGGGAACGGCTTGCGGAATGTTTTGGGAAAAATGTAGAAGAGGTTTCTGGCTCAGACAAGACGTATTGGGCAGAAAAAATTTCACCTCATCTGAACTTTTCCAATCCAAATTCACCAAGCTTAGGCCAGTTAATTACTGGCCTAAAAAAAGAATTGGATGCAGAAGTTTAGAGCGGTCTGGCACACCTCCATTTTCAGTCAGCCTACACTCAGGTAGTTGTTCTTGAGCCGTATGTAGTGCTGTGCCGAATAGGCGAAATGCGCCAGTTCGCCTTCGGTCAGCGGCCGCACGCGCTTGGCCGGGGAGCCCAGGTATAGATACCCGGATTCCAGCACCCTGCCTTCCGGCACCAGGCTACCGGCACCCACCAGCACACGCGGTTCGACCACGACCTTGTCCATGATAATGGCACCCATGCCGATCAGGCATTCGTCGGCGATGGCGCAGCCGTGCAATATCACCTTGTGCCCGATGGTGACGTTGTTGCCGATGATGAGCGGCGCGCCGCCGGGATCCCAGCTCGACTTGTGGCTGACGTGCAGCACGGAGAGATCCTGCACGTTGCTGCCATGGCCGATACGGATGGCGTTGACGTCGCCACGGATCACCGTGCCGGGCCACACCGAGACATCGTCGCCCAGCACGACATCGCCGATCACACTGGCCGAAGGATGCAGGTAAACGCCGCTGCCGACCTGCGGCGTAGCGCCCTGGTAAGTTTGAATGGTCATGGCGGTGCCCCTGTAGAATGCTGCCATTGTATAATCCCGCCATGCAAGATTCATCCTCCGTCGGCATCGTTGCCCCGCAAACCGCCCGTTTCAGCGAGCCGCTCGCATTGAAATCGGGGGCGGTGCTACCGCAATACGAACTGGTCTTTGAGACCTACGGCACGCTCAATGCCGACAAATCCAACGCCGTCCTGATCTGCCACGCGCTGTCCGGCACGCACCACGTAGCCGGCAAATACAGCGACGACGACAAATATCCGGGCTGGTGGGACAACATGATCGGGCCGGGCAAGCCGCTCGACACCAACCGTTATTTTGTCATCGGCGTGAACAACCTTGCGGGCTGCCATGGCTCGACCGGGCCGGCCAGCATCAATCCGGCCACCGGCAAGCTGTGGGGCTCGCAGTTCCCGGTAGTCACGGTGGAAGACTGGGTGCACGCGCAGGCACGGCTGGCCGATCAGCTCGGTATTACCCAATTCGCCGCCATCGTCGGCGGCAGCCTGGGCGGCATGCAGGCCCTGCAATGGACGCTGACCTACCCCGACCGCGTGAAGAATGCGCTGGTCATCGCTGCCGCGCCCAACCTCACGGCGCAAAACATGGCCTTCAACGAGGTCGCGCGGCAGGCCATCATCACCGATCCGGAATTTTACGGCGGCGATTTTTACCAGCACGGTGTCGTGCCGCGCCGCGGCCTGCGCATCGCGCGCATGCTGGGGCATATCACCTATCTCTCCGACGACGCGATGGGTGCCAAGTTCGGTCGCAAGCTGAAAAGCGGCGAGATCAAATACAGCTTCGATGTCGAATTCGAGATGGAATCGTATTTGCGCTACCAGGGCGACAAGTTTGCCGGCGAGTTCGATGCAAACACCTACCTGCGCATGACGCGAGCGCTCGATTACTTCGACCCGGCGGCAGAGTTCGGCGGCGACCTGACTGCTGCGTTGTCGCGAGCCAAGGCGGATTTTCTGGTGGTGTCCTTCACCAGCGACTGGCGCTTCTCGCCCGCACGCTCGCGCGAGATCGTCAAGGCGTTGCTGGATAACGAACTGTCGGTGACCTATGCGGAACTCACCGCCGCGCACGGGCATGATGCCTTCCTCATGCCCGACCAGCACTATCACGACATCGTGCGCGCCTATCTGGAGAATATGGAATGACGCACGTTCCCGAGCAGGCACACGTCCATTTTGCCGAGGCCGCCACCGAGCGCCGCGACTTTGCTGCAATTGCGCGCTGGATTACCCCCGGGGCGAAAGTACTGGATCTGGGTTGCGGCGATGGCGCATTGCTGGGCTATCTGCGCGACACCCTGAATGTGCGCGGTTACGGCGTGGAAAAGGACGACGCCAACGTGCTGGCCTGCGTCAAGAACGGCATCAACGTCATACAGATGAACCTGGAAGAAGGGCTGTCCGGCTTCGACGCCAACTCGTTCGATGTGGTGATCCTGTCGCAAACCCTGCAAGCGGTTTACCAGACCGAACGCATCGTGCTGGAAATGCTGCGCGTGGGCAAGGAAGTCATCGTCACCTTCCCCAATTTCGGTTACTGGAAGCACCGCCTGCACATCATCGCGGGCAACATGCCGGTTTCACCCAGCCTGCCCTACCAGTGGTATGACACCCCCAACGTGCACATGTGCACCATCGCCGATTTCGATGCCTTCTGCGCCGGGCATGGCATTCATGTCCGCGAGCGGCTGGTGATGACTGACGGCAAGGCGGTTGGCGTGCTGCCTAACTTGCTGGGCAGCCTGGCCATGTATCGTTTCCAGACAGCTTGAAAATTCGCGAGGAGGGCATCTGCGGTGTTGCGCGGTGCTCGAAATCCTCATGAATACTACCTGTACATTCCGGTTTCTGCGCTCCGGGCGCCTTGCATCTGTCCCTCCTCGCGAATTTTCTAGAAGCTACTAATCCCCGATCACCTTCACCAGCACCCGCTTCCTGCGACGGCCGTCGAATTCGCCGTAGAAAATCTGTTCCCACGGGCCGAAATCCAGGCGGCCTTCCGTAATCGCCACCACCACTTCGCGCCCCATGACCTGCCGCTTCATGTGCGCATCGGCGTTGTCTTCACCGGTGCGGTTGTGGTGATAGCCGCTCACCGGTTCGTGCGGAGCGAGTTTTTCCAGCCACACGCCGTAATCGTGGTGCAGGCCGGATTCGTCGTCGTTGATGAAGACGCTGGCGGTAATATGCATGGCGTTGACCAGCACCAGGCCTTCCTTGATACCACTTTCGCGTAGACAGTCTTCCACCTCGCCGGTGATGTTGATGAAGGCCATGCGCGATGGCGCGTTGAACCAGAGTTCCTTGCGATAGCTTTTCATGATGTTCCCCTGATAAAGACAGTGCATTATAGCCGCGCTACAATGGCCTGAAATACAAAGGGAGAAGCCATGGCTGACGCGACTTTCCGCGTCGAGGATCATCCGGGCGGCGGGCGGCGCGTGCTGTTGGCGGGCAACTGGTCGCTGCGCTCGGTGGACAACAACTTTGCCGATCTGCGCGATCAGTTGCGGCCGTTGTTTGCCGATCCTTTCACCCACTGGGATCTCAGCGAGGTCGAACAACTCGACAGTGCGGGTGCAGCCATGCTGCTGGCCGGATGGGGCCACCAGATCGATCACCGCATGACCCTGCGCGCCGAGCATGCGACACAGTTTACCCTGCTCAAATCCCTGCCACGCCGCCACTCCTCGCAAGCAGGCCGGGGCCGCGTCAAATCCTGGTTGCAGCGCCTGTGGGACAGCTATCTCGGGTTTGTCGGGCACATCATCGACTTTATCGGCCTGCTGGGCGCACTGGTACTAGAAGTGCTGCACCTGCTGCGCCATCCGCACGAGATCCCGTGGAAGGAAATTTCCGCCAATGTCTACAAGGGCGGCGTGATGGCGCTACCCGTAACCGGACTGGTGGGCTTCATGATCGGCATTGCCATGAGTTACCTGATGGCGCTGCAGCTACGCAAGTTCGGCGCGGATATTTTCATCATCAACATTCTGGGGCTGGCTGTGATCCGCGAACTCGGCCCCATCCTCATGGCAGTGCTGGTGGCGGGCCGCTCCGGTTCGGCCATGACGGCGCAGATCGGCGTCATGCGGGTCACCGAAGAAATCGATGCGCTTGCCACCATGGGTATTTCGCGGGTGTTGCGGCTGATCCTGCCCAAGGTAGTCGGCCTCACGCTCATCGCGCCCCTGCTGGTGTTCTGGACTTCGCTCTGGGCCATGGTCGGCGGCATGGTGGCTGCCAACCTGCAACTGGGTATCGGCTTTGAATTCTTTCTCGACCACTTGCCGCGCGTAGTCAAGCCTATCAACCTCTCGCTGGCGATGATAAAGGGCCTGATGTTCGGCCTGCTGGTAACGCTGATCGCCTGCCACTTCGGCATGCGCGTCAAACCCAACACCGAAAGCCTGTCGGCCAGTACAACCACCTCCGTGGTGGTTGCGATTACCGCAGTCATCTTGGTGGATGCCATTTTTGCCATCGCCACGCGAAGTGTCGGACTGTGAACGACGCCAGCCCCATCTGCGAAATCCGTGGGCTGTGGACGGAGTATGGCCACACCGTCATTCATCGCGACCTGGAACTGGAAGTCCGCCATGGCGAAGTGCTGGCGCTGGTTGGCGGCTCGGGCAGCGGCAAGACGACCTTGTTGCGGCACATCGTCGGGCTCACCGAGCCGTCGCGGGGAGAGGTTCGGTTGTTTGGCCATTCGCTGGCACAACTTGACCGTGCCGGCCAGCGTGAGACGCGTAACCGCTTCGGCATGCTGTTCCAGCATGGTGCGCTGTTTTCTGCCTTGAGTGTGTTCGAGAATATCGCGTTCCCGCTGCGCGAATTGCGGCAGTTCGACGAAGACACGATACATCTGTTGGTCATGCACAAACTGTCGCTGGTTGAACTTGAACCCAGGCACGCCTGGTTGCTGCCTGCACAGCTTTCCGGCGGCATGGTCAAGCGGGTGGGGCTGGCGCGCGCCTTGGCACTGGAGCCGGAATTGCTGGTATTGGACGAACCAACCGCCGGGCTGGATCCCGACCGCAGCGAGAAATTCGTACAGTTGATCAAAAACTTGCGTTACCAGTTAGGGCTCACTGTCATTTTTGTCACGCACGATCTGGACACACTGGCATCCCTCACCGACCGCGTCGCCGTGCTGGCCGATCAGCACATCGTGGCTTGCTGTACCCCGGCGGAATTAAGTACCGTCGATCATAGTTTCGTGCAAAACTTCTTCGAAGGCGTGAAGCATCGCCTGAAAAACCTGGAGACCTCCTGATGGAAAACCGAGCCTATGCCTTTATTGCCGGACTGTTTGCGCTGGTGCTGTGCGGCGGCCTGATTGCCGGCTTCTGGTGGCTGGGCGGATCGCACACCGAAGAGAACGAATATGTGGTCGCTTCGGAATTCCCGGTGGCCGGCCTCAACTCGCAAGCCGCCGTTCGCTATCGCGGCGTGGACGCAGGGCGGGTACGCGCAATTGCCATCGACCAGAAAAATCCAAAAATCATCCTCGTCACGATCTTGGTCGACAGCAGTCTGCACCTCACTCGCGGCACCTTCGGCCAACTGGCCTCGCAGGGGCTGACCGGCCTGTCCTATATCGAGCTCGATGACAGCGGGCAAAATCTCGCGCCACTGGATGATGCACGCATTCCCTTGCGCGAATCCAACATGAGCCAGATGGTAAATTCAGGCAAGGAAATCATGAGCCACACCAAAATACTGGAGCAGGATGCCGCCCGATTGCTGAAAACGCTCAATCGTGTGCTGGACGACAAAAATGTCACCAAGATCAACAGCCTGCTCACCAACATGGAACGTTCGAGCGCCGAACTGGAATCGTTGCTGAAATCGTCCCGTACCGCCACCGATAAGGCCGGGCGCCTGCTGGACGAGATCCGTCCGCAGGAGCTTTCGAAAACGCTGGAAGCTGTACGCCAGGTGTCCTACAGCCTGAAAGACACCTCGGATAGCGCGCGGCCGGCTGTGGCCCAATTGCAGCATTCGCTGCTGGAATTCGAACGCATCGGTCGCCGCATCGAGCAATCCAGCGCGGAACTGGGTGACACCCTCAATGCCGACACCCTGCCCCGCGTCCATGAACTCACCAGCCAGTTGCAGCACGATGCCAGAACCATCAACCGCCTCGTCGATACGCTGGAACAAAACCCCAACAGCCTCGTTTTCGGTAAACCGCAACCCGCCCCGGGCCCCGGAGAAAAAGGATTCAACCCATGAAAAAGCTGATCGCCATTTTGTTTTTTCTCATCCTTGCTGGCTGTGGCAGCCTGCCTAAAGCCGGATCACAGGCCGCGCTTTACGATTTCGGGATTGCATCGGGCACTGACAGCATCAACCTCGAGCACGTACGGCTGGCGAGCGTTGAGTCCGCCCCTGGACTTGAGGGCAGCGAAATGCGCTACCGTCTGGCCTATAAAAATCCGGCACAGGTTCTTGCCTACACCGAAAGCCGTTGGGCCGCGCCCCCTGGCAAATTGCTCCAACGCCGGCTGGAACAACAACTGCAGGTTTCAGGCTCGGCGCAGTGCACCTTGCAGATTACCGTCGAAACTTTCGATCAGGTTTTCGACACCCCCACCAGCAGCCGCGGCGTAGTCCAGCTTAGAGCCGTACTAACCAAAGGCTCAGGCCGCCAGGCAACCCGGCAAAGCACGCTGGCGAGTATTGAACACCCTGCGCCTAGCGCAGATGCGCAAGGCGGAGTGGCTGCGCTCAAGCTGGGTAGCGAAGAAGCTATTGCCGCTATTGTGGGTTGGGCCAGAAAGCAGGATTGCAAATAGTTGACTTGGTGGCCGGGCCAGGTTTCGGCTGAAATTGCGACAGCGTGACCTCTCACGTCATGGCTCCATAGTTCGACTACGACTCAGGAAGATACTTATGCGTTCGACCCGCGCAACAGCGGCAGTAGCTAGGCTCAACAACCGGAGCAAGGAGCATTACTACGTGCTGACCCAGACCGGCGCCGGCCTGTTCTATTTGAGCGAGCGCATCGATGAAACCAACAAACGCGTTTCTGAAGCCCTGCCCCTCGATGACTTTGTAATCTTTGTCGATGCCATGGGACCTCAAGCGGTACGCCGCATGACAAAAAACGATGTTGCCTTTGCAAAGCAGCTGATCAAGAAAACCGAGCAATAAAAACCGTTTTTGTTTCTACTAATGCCCCATCTCATTGTTGCTACCTCTCTTCCATTGCCCTCACTGCGCAATGAACTACCATCAAAGCCAGCATTGCCAGACACCATTAAGTAGTTATAATAATGTAACTACAATTTCGGAGCTTTCATGCAAGTAGTTTGGGACGAAGACAAGAATCGCACCAACCAGCAAAAGCATCATGTGAGCTTCGAGATTGCACAGCACGTTTTCGATGACCCGTTACATGTGAGCAGGCAAGACAGAATCGAAGACGGCGAGCCGCGCTGGCAAACTGTCGGGCTGGTGGGTAACGTGGCCTTGCTGCTGGTGGCGCATACCGTGACCGAAGCGGACGGCGGCGTAACGATAGGTATCATTTCCGCGCGAAAGGCGGACAAGACAGAACGGAGGATATATGAGCAAGGCGCATAAGCTGACGGCAAGCCAAGCCGCAGAGCTTCAAGCACTGCAGGCCATGCCGGATAGTAAAATCGACTATTCCGACATTCCCGCAACTACCCCGGAACAGTGGAAAGGGGCGGCTGCTGGCAAGTTCTACCGCCCGATCAAGCAACAGCTCACCCTGCGGCTTGATGCCGACGTGCTGGCGTGGCTGAAAGGTCAGGGCAAGGGCTATCAGACTCGCATCAACGACCTGTTGCGGCAGGCCATGTCGAAAGAAGTCAGCCACTGACGCGAACTTGCCGGAGACTTTGCGTTATTTTTGGAGCGGGTGACGGGAATCGAACCCGCGTATCAAGCTTGGGAAGCTGGCGTTCTACCATTGAACTACACCCGCATGGTGCGGCGCTTATTGGTTGGCGGCTGGATTGTCGCTTACAATAGAGGCTCACATTGCGCCATCGCAAACCGCGAACGCCCGAATTCTACTGCATTTTGACTGACCGACAAAATTGATCGTTATACACATCAACGGCAATGAGCGCCGTTTCGACGAAACAACTTTGACGCTTGCCCAATTGATCGGCAAGCTGGGCCTGGAAGGCAAGCGCCTCGCCATTGAGCGCAACGGCGAAATCGTGCCGCGCGGGCTTTTTGCAGAAACTCAGCTGACGACGGGCGATAAACTGGAGATCGTCGGCGCTGTCGGCGGAGGTTAAGGAACAAATGGACAAACTTATTATCGCGGGCAAGGCTTACGGCTCCCGCCTGCTGGTGGGCACCGGCAAATACAAGGATTTCGCCCAGACCAAGGCGGCCGTGGATGCCAGCGGCGCCGAAATCGTCACGGTCGCCATCCGCCGCACCAACATCGGCCAGAACGCGGGCGAGCCATCCCTGCTGGATGTCCTGCCGCCGTCCGAATACACCTATCTGCCCAATACCGCCGGCTGCTATACCGCCGACGATGCGGTGCGCACCCTGCGTCTGGCGCGCGAACTGCTGGATGGCCACAAGCTGGTCAAGCTGGAAGTGCTGGGCGACCCGCACACGCTGTATCCGAACGTGATCGAGACCATCGCGGCCGCCAAGACCTTGATCAATGAAGGCTTCGATGTCATGGTTTACACCTCGGACGACCCCATCATCGCCAGGCAGCTCGAAGACGTGGGCTGCTGCGCAGTGATGCCGCTGGCATCGCTCATCGGTTCCGGCATGGGCATCCTCAATCCGTGGAATCTGCAGATCATCCGCGATACCCTCAAGGTACCGGTGCTGGTCGATGCAGGCGTCGGCACGGCGTCCGATGCCACCATCGCGATGGAACTGGGTTGCGACGGTATTCTGATGAACACGGCGATTGCCGGAGCGAAAGATCCGATACTGATGGCTTCAGCCATGAAAAAGGCGGTAGAAGCCGGACGCGAAGCCTATCTGGCCGGACGCATGCCGAAGAAGCTCTACTCTGCCTCGCCCAGCTCCCCGACTACCGGCTTGATCAACTGACATGACCTCGCATAAACGCTACGAATGCTCGGTGATCGTCGAAACGGCATTCGTGCCGGAACAATCGGACCAGGCCCGCGATCGTTATGTATTTTCCTACACCATTACCATCCGCAACGAGGGCAGCATCGGAGCACAACTGATCAGCCGTCACTGGATTATCAAGGACGCCAGCGGCGAGATCCAGGAGGTGCGCGGATTAGGCGTGGTCGGCTCGCAACCGCTGATGCAGCCGGGCGAGAGCTTCCAATACACCAGCGGTTGCGTGCTGGTCACCCCGATCGGCAGCATGCAAGGCAGTTACCATATGGTGGCTGAGGACGGCACGCAATTCGACGCTCCGATTCCTGAATTCATATTGACCATGCCACGCGTGCTGCATTGAAGGGCCTGCCATGAGAAAGGTTTTCTGGGTCCTGCTGGCCCTGACCGCATGCGCCACCGAACCGCAGAAACCTGCCGTTCCGCCACCGAGCAAAACACCCGCCGAGGCTGCCCCCGTCTGCGCCTGCCCGACCATCGAAGAAGTGCCGCCCATCCAGATTCCGGACGTCGAACGCTATGCGGTGCCGGCAATCGCCAAAGCTGGCGAACCGCCCAAGGGTCCGGAATTGCAGTTATTGAAAACCAGCTCCTGGGAGGCTGTTGACGGCCTGGACCAGGACAACCTGACTGCCGCCTGGGGGGCCTTGCTGCAAAGCTGCGGCAGCCTGAAGAAAAACGCATTATGGCGCAACGCCTGCGAGGCCGTGCTGGCTTCGCCCTCGCCGTCCAGCGCAGAAGCGCTAGCCCTGTTGCGCGAGCACTTTTCGCCCTGGCGTGCAACCACAGCCAACGGCACCGACACCGGCCTCATCACCGGCTACTATGAGCCGTTGCTGCGCGGTAGCCGGGTTAAAACAGATCGTTACCCCTTCCCGCTTTACTCACGGCCCGGCGATCTGGTCACCGTTGAATTGGCAAGCCTGTATCCGGAACTGGCCAACCGTCGCTTGCGTGGCCGGCTGCAGGAAGGAAAGCTGACACCCTATTTCAGCCGCGGCGAAATCGAGATCAGACAATCGCCGCTTGCGGGTAAGGAACTGCTCTGGGTGGACGACATTGTCGACTTGTTTTTCCTGCAGATTCAGGGGTCAGGCATGGTCAAGCTGGACAATGGCGAGCAGGTGCATGTGGGCTATGCCGACCAGAACGGCCAGCCTTACCAGTCCATCGGCAAAGTGCTGATCGACCGTGGAGAACTCACCCCGGACAAAGCCTCCATGCAGGGCATCAAGGACTGGGCGCGGCGCAACCTGGACAAGCTACGCGATTTACTCAACAGCAATCCAAGCTACGTATTTTTCCGCGAACTCCCCAATGGCCTGAGCGGCCCGCTGGGCGCGCTTGGCGTGCCCCTGGCAGCAGAACGCAGTATTGCCGTCGACCCGCGATACATCCCCCTGGGAGCGCCGGTGTTTCTGTCAACCACTTACCCCAACAGCGAAAAACCGCTACGCCGCCTGATGCTGGCACAGGATACCGGCGGCGCCATCAAGGGCGCGGTTCGGGCCGACTTTTTCTGGGGTGCCGGCAACGATGCCGGACGTCTTGCGGGCGCGATGAAACAGCAGGGGCGCATGTGGGTGTTGCTGCCAAAAGACTACACCCCATAAAACACGAAGCCCCTGGAAGCTTGAGCTTCCAGGGGCTTTTGCTGCTTAACCAAGCGCCAGCTTAACTGAACAGGCTCTTCAGCCAGCCAAACAGACCACCGCCGGAAGCGCCGCCGGAAGCACCGTCAACCAGGTCGCGGATCTCGCGGGCTGCTACGTCGGCAGCCTTGGAACCGGTAATCGCACCGCCAACCACGATGATGTTCGGGCCGGATTGCACCACTTGCTGCACGGTGGATTGCTTGATGCCGCCTGCCACGGAAACCTTCACGTTGAGGCCAAGAGCGACCAGAGCAGCCAGATCGGAGAATGGGGTCTGGCCAGCCAGTTGCTGGTCGATGCCGGTATGGATACCGATAATGTGGGCGCCCACGGCAACGGCCTCCTTGGCGCGAGCCGCCTTGTCTTCGACATTGATCAGGTCAACCTGGGCTTGCTTGCCGTAAGCGTTGGCAACGTCAACCACCCCCTTGATGGTGCCGATATCGGCAGTGCCCAGCACGGTAGTGATGTCGGCACCGGCCTTGAAGAAAGGCTCGGCTTCGTAGTAACCGGCGTCCATGGTTTTCAGGTCGACGAACAGCAGTTTGTCCGGATGCTGGGCCTTCATTGCCTTGACCAGGGCCAGACCGTTAACCTTCAGGCAAGGCGTGCCGATTTCGATGATGTCGACATAAGGAGCAGCCTGGCGAGCCAGTGCGAGGGTTTGTTCGTAATCCAGAGAGTCGAGTGCGACCTGAATAAGTGGTTTTGCCATGGTTTTCCTCCGATTGATTAGGGTTTGCAACTTGCCTGCTGACGTAATAATACAATTTTTTTAAATTTTGCATGCCTTTATACGAGATTTCGGCTGGATTGTCCACGAAAAGCCCAGGGACAACCCCACTTCCCGGGCAATTCACGAGGAAACAAATCGTTTTAGCCGCACCCAGTCAAAATACGGGCCTGGATCGGTCTTGCGTCCCGGCGCAATATCGGAATGTCCGGCCATGCCGCTGATCGGGTAGCTTTTTCCGATGACTTCGAGCAGGTTTTCCAGCACGGGGTATTGGCGTTCGTCAAAAAGCATGTCGTCAGTCCCTTCCAACTCGATGCCGATGGAAAAGTCATTGCACCGCTCTCGCCCCTGCCACGCAGACACACCGGCGTGCCAGGCCCGTTTGTCACAGGATACGAACTGAACCAACTCGCCGTTACGGCGAATGAAAAAGTGGGCTGAAACCTTGCGCTGATAGATTTCCCGATAATAAGGATGCTCGTCGGGGTTGAGTCGATTGGTAAACAGTTCGACCACCCCATCGCCACCGAACTCTCCCGGCGGCAGGCTGATGTTATGAATCACCACGAGATCGACTGCCACCCCCACGGGGCGATCATCGCAATTGGGCGAATCTATGCGTCGCGCTTCAGCGATCCATCCCTGAGCATCGAAGGTCAGGCCGCTCATGCGCAAACTTTCCGATTCCGATACAATCCGTCGTTAATCCAACCTGCTGGGGGTTTCATGGTCTTTCTTGAGCTGTTCATCATGCTGGTAGTGATTCTAGTCGCTGCCGAAGTCTTTACCAATGCCCTGGAGCACCTGGGCGAGAAACTGAAGATTTCCGAGGGCGTGACGGGCTCGCTGTTTGCCGCCGTCGGTACCGCATTGCCGGAAACCATGGTGCCGCTGCTGGCGCTGCTGGCAGGCACGCAAAATGCCCAGGTCAACGAAGAAATCGGCGTCGGCGCCATCCTCGGCGCGCCTTTGATGCTATCCACCCTATCCCTGTCTCTGCTGGCCTTTGCCGTGCTGGCAAAACGCGGAGCGCACGGTGAATTCCGGCCCGAAAAAACCGGACTGATCCGCGACCTCAATTTTTTTCTGGCGGCATTTGCCTTTGCCACCTTGGCTCTCTACATCCCGCACCAGATGTCGGCCGTGCGCGCCGCACTGGGCTTCGGCATGGTACTGATCTACTTCATCTACATCATGCTGACCCTGCGCGCATCCAAGGCCCTGGTGCATGAAGGGCACGCCACCGAAGCCGACGAACCGATGTTTCTGTGCCGCATCGGCCTGCCCAACAACATGGTCGTCATCGTCCTGCAACTCGCGGCCGGCCTCGGTCTGCTGGTGTTTGGCGCACACGGCTTCATCCTGGGCGTGGAAGAAGGGGCAAAACTGCTGGGAATTTCTGCATTGCTGCTATCCCTGCTCATCATCCCGATTGCCACCGAACTGCCCGAAAAGGTCAACAGCATTCTGTGGGTACGCAAGCACAAGGACACCCTGGCTTTCGGCAACATTACCGGCGCCATGGTGTTTCAGGGCACACTGCTGCCCGCGATAGGCATCATGCTCACCCCCTGGGAACCGCGCCACGAAGTGCTGGCCGGCGTAGTCATCACCCTGCTTGCGGCGTCATGGCTGCGCTGGTCGGCAGGACGCGGCCATATCAAGGTGTGGCATGTCTGGGTTAACGGCTTGATGTACCTCACCTACCTGACCATAGTCCTGATCTAAGCTTATGACTACTACACGCAAAAAATCTGGAGTCCTGCCCGATGCACGGGTAGAGAGCATAGGCCGTGCAACAGCGCGTCTGCACAAACTGCTCAAGGAGCTGGGCCACACGCAAAAGCTGGAAAAAACCGCTTCGACCATGCCGGACGCCCGCGACCGGCTGTCGTTTATCGACCGCTCCATGCACGAAGCGTCGGAAAAAACCATTAGCGCCGTCGAGTCCTCGATCCCGCTGACCAATCGCAACCGGGATGCCTGTGCCGATCTGGCAGGCCGCCTGTCTGATGCCGGATTCGCGGAAAATTCGGCGCTGATATCCGAAGCCGTTTCAATGCTTGGCGAAATCGCCGCAGCAGAGGAAACCATACACCACAACCTGATGCAGATCATGGAAGCCCAGGAGTTTCGCGATGTCGCCGGGCAGATGGTCAACAAGATCGTGGATGCCGCAGTGGAAATCGAAACCATCCTGATCGACATCCTCATCGAGTACGCACCGGACGCCAAGGACTCGCTCATCAGCAAAACCGGCCTGACCGCCGGCCCCAACCTCAAGGCTGAAAACAGCGTCAGCGGCCAGGACGAAGTCGACGACCTGCTCTCATCGCTGGGACTTTAGGGCGTGTTCACACCAAATGAATCAATCTAATGATTTTCATTAGGCAACATTCATGAAGTTGTGGAGCATCATTGGGGAATTGTTTGCGTATAGTGGGTTCCAACACTGCAGATGCGCGAAATCTCCATGAGCGCTCTGAGTGAGAACTGAGCACCCCTTAACGGAAAAGGAAATCGACCATGTGGACCAAGCCAGAAGTAACCGAAATGCGTTTTGGTTTTGAAGTGACCATGTACGTCTGCAATCGTTAATAGCCGACGCTGCAAAAAGAACGGGAGCTCAGGCTCCCGTTTTTATTTACCTGTCTTACCTGATTAACCGCAGCAACCCCAGCAGTCCGTACGCCAGCACCAGCAAGCCGCTCACCCGCCGCACCGCCGCATGCTGCAGAAACGCCTTGAGCCTGACTGCTGCCATTCCCATGGCCATCAGGGTCGGCAAGGTTCCCAGCCCGAAAGCCAACATCAGTAAACCGCCCTGCAACGCAGAGCCTGTTGCCAGTGCCGCCACCAGCACCGAATACACCAGCCCGCACGGCAGCCAGCCCCACACCAATCCCAACGCCAGAGCTTGCGGTACCGACCGCAGCGGCAGCAGTTTTTTCGACACCGGCTGGAGGCAACGCCACAGCCGGCTGCCTGCCTTTTCCAGCACCAGCACGCCTTGCCACAAGCCTGCAAGGTAAAGCCCGAGCACAACCAGCATCAGGCTGGCGAGTAGGTACAGCAGCTTTTCTATCGGGAACAGGTGATTCAAAAACAGGCTGGAAGCGCCAAGCAGGCCTGCCAGCACACCTGCAATGGCATAACTGGCAATGCGCCCGGCGTTATACGCCAACAGGTAACCGGCCGGCGAACGCCGGCCGGGGAGCGCGATACTGACTGCGCCAACGATCCCGCCGCACATTCCCACGCAATGCCCGCCGCCGAGCAAACCGACAATAAACGCGGAAAGTAGCGTTAACTCCTGCATGACCGTCCCCGCAGGGATACGCGTCAATAGCGCTTGAGGAAGTTATCCAGCAGTTCGTGCCCGTATTCCGTCAGGATGGATTCCGGGTGGAACTGCACGCCTTCGATCGGCAGCGTCTTGTGGCGCACCCCCATGATTTCCTGATCCTCGGTCCAGGCCGTGATCTCCAGGCATTCGGGTATGGTTTCGCGCTCGATCACCAGCGAGTGATAACGGGTGGCAGTAAACGGATTGGGCAATCCTTCGAATACGCCGGTATTGCTGTGAAACACCGGCGACGTTTTGCCATGCATGAGCTGTTTGGCATGAATGATATTGCCGCCAAACGCCTGGCCGATACTTTGATGCCCAAGGCAAACGCCGAGAATCGGCACCTTGCCGGCGAACTCCTTGATCAGCGGCACCGAGATTCCGGCTTCGTTCGGGGTACAGGGGCCGGGCGAGATGACGATATGGCGCGGCTTCAGCTTTGCCACTTCGGCCACCGTGATTTCATCGTTGCGGTACACGACCACCTCCTGCCCCAGTTCGCCCAGATATTGCACCAGGTTGTAGGTGAAAGAGTCGTAGTTGTCGAGCATGAGCAGCATGATTTACTAATATCCTGTGTTTTATTGCTGGATTGAATATTCAGGCCAGATACCCTGAAAGGCAATGGTGACGTGTTCGGCAAGAATCACCATCGGCAGGTGAGACACCAACATACTAGGAAGTTGCGCTGCATGATTTCGACATTCTACCAATGCCCCCGTAGTGCGTACAGGCGCCATTTGAGTTATCCGTTATCTACCGCAGCCCTGACAAAACTCGCATAATGATACGCAGGGTACTGAATTATCCAGCGTAGTGGTGTCTACAACTAAGCATTCTTCATCAACGGCCATTATGAGCAGCGTCATTCTCAGCAACAGCTCCACCGTCAACGCCCTGTTATGCGGGACGCGCTGGGGCGAGCTTGCGGCTGGGAGCCCCGCTGCCCTTGCTTACAGCTTCCCGACGACCGGCAGCCTGTGGCCAGGTTACTCCAACCCTGGCGAGCCCAATCAGGGATTTGCCGTATTGACCACCCCAGCCGAACGGCAGGCCGTGCGGGATGTCCTGACGGCGTGGTCGGCAGTAGCCGATATCACTTTCAGCAGAGTATCTGAAAGCGACGTTAATGCCGGTGACCTGCGCTTTGCCTATACCACCTGGCTGATGGACGGCAACCAGCTCGCCTATGCCTATCTCCCCGATGACGACAACAGCAGCGGCGACGTATGGCTCAATACCAATTTCAGGGACACCCTGCTCCAATCCCTTGAGCCAGGCTCACTGGGTGGTTTTACCGTGCTGCATGAAGTTGGCCATACGCTGGGTCTCAAGCATCCGGGAGAATCGACAGCCTATTCGGCCGCCACGCTAGCAATATTCGACGACACCTTGTTCAACACCGTCATGAGTTCCAACGTCTGGCCCGGCATCCGTCTCACCAAAACCGGCAATATCGACCGCCTGCCGACCACCCCGATGTCATTGGATATCGACGCCCTGCAATATCTGTATGGCGCCAACACCACCATCCACAGCGGTGACGATCGCTACACCTACGCCGACACCGGCAAATATCTTGAGGTCATCTACGATACCGGCGGCAACGACACCATAACGATCACCGGCACGTCCGGCGGCAGGATCAACCTCACCCCCGGCAGTTGGAGCCAATTGGGCGCGCCAGTCAAGATCGCCGGCACCATCTCGAACCCGGAGACGGTGCAGATATACCGCACCAGCCTGATTGAAAACGCTATCGGCGGCCAGGGCAATGACCAACTCACCGGCAATGCCGCGGACAACCGGCTTGACGGCAACGCCGGCGACGATACGCTGATCGGCGGCGACGGCAACGACACCCTGCACGGCGGCAGCGGCGCGGATAGCTTCGTACTCGACGCGAACAGCCAGGACACCATCATCGACTTCAACATCGAAGAAGGAGACCGGCTCAATCTGGCACAGATTTTCGGCCGCTTTACCGGCAATGCCGATCTGACCGGTCTTTTTGCCAGCGAGCATCTTGTCCTGTCGCAACAAGGCCGCGATACCCGGATTGATTACGACACCGACGGCAGCGGCAATGCCGATATACGGCACGGTCTGGTGACGCTGCTCAACGTTGAAGCCGTCAGCCTCAACAACGCCTTGTTCATTCAGGGGCTGGAGTCATCCGCGCTGGCAATGAGCGCGCTTGGCGACGACACCCTGGTTGGCTCGAGAGGTAAAGATACATTAATGGGTTTTGGCGGCAACGATACCCTGCTGGGCAAGCGCGGCAGGGATCTGCTGGACGGCGGTGCCGGCGCTGACACCCTCGATGGCGGCAAAGGCATCGACACCCTCATCGGCGGCCGCGATGATGACTGTTATCTGGTGGACAGGGCCAGGGACATCGTCGTGGAAATGGCGGACCAGGGCAACGACACCGTGCAAAGCTCGAGCCGCAGCTACACGCTCGCAGACCACATCGAGGATCTCACGTTGGTCGGCCGCGGCGCCAGAGGCGCCGGCAATGAACTCGACAACCGCCTGACCGGCAACGACAGGGGCAACATCCTGAAGGGTGCAGCGGGCAACGACACCCTCGAGGGCGGCTTGGGCCACGACAAGCTCACGGGTGGCGCAGGCAGCGACATCTTCGTTTTTGGCTCACCGCTCAAGGGCAGTCTCGATACCATCACGGATTTCGAAGCCGGCACCGACCAGCTGCAGCTAGACAGCGCCATCTTCCAGAACCTCGTGACAGGCCCGCTGGATGCGGGCAATTTCGTCAGCGGGGAGAAAGTCAGGGCAGCGGATGCAGATGATTTCCTGTTGTTCGACAGCAAGACCGGCGCGCTATATTACGATGCCGACGGCATGGGCACCGGCCAGGCCGTCAAGTTTGCAATACTGACTGGCTCCCCCCATGTCTCATCGGCAGATTTCATCGTCGCGTGATTCATGATGATCTCGAAGTTTCGAGCAGAATCGTCGCAGTTACTCAGCCGACAACATACAGGGGAATCCATGTTGTGGATTATGGCTGCTTGTGGACTATCGTAACAATCCCGCCAGCGGGCGGACATTGCGTTGGGGTTTGCTGCGCTCACCGCCAACCATTCGGACTGCCGCAGTCATCCTGGTACATCTGCGCTATTGACGGAGGCGCCGATCTCAAGGAATATCCCGCAAGACATTACGCAGAGGGACCACTGAACAAGCCCGGCAACGTCATTCTTGCGAATGTTTGCCGGAATAGCGAAAGCCGCCGGTTCATGGCTACTCTAAACATAATATTTTTCTCATAAATTTCATCAGGGGTGCTTTATGCAGATCACAACCGATATCAACACGGTGGACAAGATTGTCGGCGTTACCAAGCTTGCCAACGGCAAGATTCTGGCCGGAGGAACAAGCTCGGACAATAGCAACGGCGAGTTCACCCTGCTGCGCTACAACGCCGACGGCACCCTCGACACTACGTTCGACACCGACGGCAAGCTCACCACCGATATCGGTACCGCGTCGAACGACCAGGCGACGAGCATGGTAGTGCAGGCCGACGGCAAGATTCTGCTGGCGGGCGACAACGGGAATGATTTCGCCCTGGTGCGCTACAACACCGATGGCAGCCTGGATACCAGCTTCGACACCGATGGCAAGCTCACCACCGATTTCGGCAGCACTGAAAATGGCTACTCCATGGCCTTGCAGACCGACGGCAAGATCATCATTGCGGGGGGTACGTTCAGCGGGGGCGGAGATTTTGCCCTGGCCCGCTACAACACCGACGGCAGCCTGGATACGACTTTTGACACCGACGGCAAGCTCACCACCGAAATCGGCACGGCCATCGGTGGCGCTCCCACCTCCGACACGGCCTATGCGGTCGCGGTGCAGACCGACGGCAAGATCCTCGCGGCGGGCAACAAGGACGGCGACTTCGCTCTGGTGCGCTACAACACCGATGGCACCCTGGATACCAACTTCGGCGGCAGCGGTAACGGTGTTGCCATCACCGACTTCAGTGGCGACGGCAGCAGCATGGAAGTCATTAAAAGCATCGCCGTGCAGGCCGACGGCAAGATCGTCGCGGCCGGCTACAGTGGGGTCAGTGGAGAAGACTTCGCCCTGGCGCGCTACAACACCGACGGCACCCTGGACACCAGCTTCGATACCGACGGCATGGTGACCACCGATTTCGGCGGCGCGGCCGACGAAGCCTATGCCGTGCGCCTGCAGGCCGACGGCAAGATCGTGGTGGTCGGCACCGGCAAGGGTGCGGGCACCGACAACGAGTTTGCCGTGGCCCGCTACAACACCGACGGCAGCCTGGACACCAGCTTCGGCACGGGCGGCAAACTCACCACCGCGATTACCGCCGGCGACGATGCCGCCAACGCGGTTTATATCGACGCCGGCGGCTGGATGCTTGCGGGCGGCAGCAGCAATGGCGGGGGCGATTTTGCCCTGGCCAGCTATACCGCCAGCGGCGTCCAGGACAACACCGCCCCTACGCTCAGCAGCAGCCCCACGGACGGGGCCACTACTGTTGCGGCGGGTGACAACATCGTGCTCACATTTAATGAAACTGTCTATGCTGGCGCCGGTAACATCCGCATCGTCAACGACACCGACGTCAGTACTACCACTATCGCAGTCGGCGATGGCCAGATCGGAATCAGCGGCACCACTGTCACCATCAACCCGACCAGTGACCTCACTGTCGGCAAGAACTACCACATCGAGTTTGACTCGGGAGCGATACTAGACGGAGCAGGCAACGCCTATGCCGGCATCACCACCACCACCGACCTCAACTTCACGGTGACCCCTCCGCCAACCATCGTCATCGCCACCGACGACAACACATTGACTGTTGGCGAAGCCGCAACGCTCACCTTTACGCTGAGTGAACCCTCATCCAACTTTACTGCGGCCGACATTAGTGTTGCTGGCGGCGCATTGAGTGGCTTTGCTGCTGTTAACAGTACCGTTTACACGGCTACGTTCACCCCCACACCCAACAGCACCACATCAGCCACGGTGAATGTGGCAGGTGGCAGCTTCACTAATGCCACAGGCAACGGCAACACGGCAGCGAGTCAGTTGAGCATGACGGTTGACACCATTGCGCCGACCATCGCCATCGCAACGAATGACAGCACATTAACTGTTGGCGAAACCGCAACGCTCACCTTTACTCTGAGTGAAGCCTCCTCCAACTTTACTGCGGCCGACATCAGTGTTGCTGGCGGCACATTGAGTGCCTTTACTGGCAGCAGTACCAGTTACACGGCCACTTTTACCCCCACACCCAACAGCACCACATCAGCCACGGTGAATGTGGCAGGTGGCAGCTTCACTGATGCCGCAGGCAACGGCAACACGGCAGCGAGTCAGTTGAGCATGACGGTTGAAACCCTTGCGCCCTCGCTATCGAGCAGCAGCCCCACGGACGGGGCCACCACCGTCACGGCGAGCGGCGACATCGTGCTCACTTTCAACGAGGCCGTGTCGGCCGGTAGCGGCAATATCGTCATCAGCGACGGCGCCGGCGACACCCGCACCATCGCGGTCGGCGACACCAGCCAGGTCACCATCAGCGGCACCACCGTCACCATCAACCCTACGGCCGACCTTGTTCTGGGCAGCAGCTACTACGTACAGATCGCCAACACCGCCTTCGTGGATACCGCGGGCAACGCCTATGCCGGTATCAGTGACACCACCACGCTCAACTTCACCACCACCTCGGTCAACACCGCGCCGGCGTTCGGCAACCTCACCGGCAGCGCCGCAAGCTTTACTGAAGGCGGTAGCGCCGTCGTGCTCGACGCCGACGTCACTATCACCGACGCCGAACTCACCGGCAGCCACTACAACGGCGCCACGCTCACCTTGGCGCGCAGCGGCGGCGCCAGCAGCGACGACGTTTTCGGCGCCACCGGCAACCTCAGCCTCAACGCCGGCAACGTCATCCTGTCCAGCACCACCATCGGCAGCTACACCAACACCGGCGGCACGCTGGCGATCACCTTCAACGCCAGCGCCATCCAGGCCGACGTCAACGAGACCCTGCAGTCCATCACCTACAGCAACAGTTCGGACGCCCCGACGGCGGCCGCCACCATCGGCTGGACCTTCAACGACGGCAACACCGGCACCCAGGGTACCGGCGGCGAACTGACCGCCACCGGCAGCACCATCCTCACCCTCACCGGCGCCAACGACGCGCCCACCGGCACGGTCACCATCGACGGCACCGCCAAGGCCGGCCAGACCCTGAAGGCCGTCACCAGCACACTGGCCGACCCGGATCTGCCGAACGGCCTCGGCACCTTGGCCTACCAGTGGAAGGCGGCCGGCACCAACGTCGGCAGCAACCAGAGCACCTACGTGGCGACCGATGCCGATGCCGGCAAGACCATCACCGTGGACGTGAGCTACACCGACTTCGACAGTTCCACCCGCACCGTCAGCAGCACGGCGACCAGTACGGTGAGTATCGAAATCCAGAGCGACACCGGCATTGCCACCACCGACTTCGGGAGCACGGACAATGGTAGGGGCGTGGCCTTACAAAGCGACGGCAAGATTGTGGTGTCGGGAGGTAGCGGTAATACTTTGGCAGTGGCGCGCTACAACACGGATGGCAGCCTGGATACCAGCTTTGATATGGATGGTATGGTCAAAATTACTGGATCCTCCGGTGCATATTCCAGCGTCATTCTGCAAACTGACGGCAAGATAATAGCGTCTGCCCAATCATTTATTGCCCGTTTAAATAGTGACGGTAGTCTGGATACCTCGTTTGATTCTGATGGCAAGATCGATAGTGGGCCGGTTGACCGTTTTTGGGATGAGGCGCTGCAGGCTGATGGCAAGATCGTGGCGGTCGAGACTTACTATGTGTATCGTTTCAATCCAGACGGTAGTCTGGATACTACCTTCGACAAAGATGGCAAGGCTACCGGTATATCTAGTATATATGGTGTCACCCTGCAAAGCGATGGCAAAATCATCACTCTGGGGGGGAACTTCAGTAGATGGGGTTTGACGCGCTACAACAGCGACGGCAGCCTGGATACCACCTTCGACAAGGACGGCAAGGTCACAACGAATTTTGAACACAGAGACCTCATTGCCCGTAATGCCGTCGTCCTGACAGATGGCAAGATTGTAGTGGCGGGTAGGGATGGTGGTAACTTCGCTGTGGCGCGCTACAACAGCGACGGCAGCCTGGATACCACCTTCGACAAGGACGGCAAGGTTAGCACCAAGAATGACGGCGCAGATTCTTTGAGTGGCGCATGGGACGTCGTAGTGCAGAGCGATGGCAAAATCGTCACGTCGGGCAGAAACGGTGCCAGTGAATATTTGATGGTTATCCGCTACAACACCGATGGCAGCCTGGACACTACATTCAGTGGGGATGGCAAGGCAGAGCTTAAGTCTATTACAGCTTCTCGATACGCCGATATCGAACTTCAGACTGACGGCAAGCTTGTGGTAGCTGGAGCTGTTAATGAGAATTTCGCTGTCGCGCGCTTGAATACCGACGGCAGCCTGGACCTGAGCTTCGGCGACAAGGTGGGCTCCACCCAAGCCGCCGACACCAACACCATCGCCGAAGACGCCGGCCCCCTCAACGTCGATTCCGCCCACGGCGTCCTCACCAACGACAGCGGAACCGGCACCAAAGTGGCTACCGCCCTCAACGGTTCGACCATCACCGCCGGCTCCTTCCAGACCTTCGACGGCAGCTACGGCACCCTGACACTCTACTCCACCGGAGCCTACAGCTACGCCCTCGACAGTTCGCTGGCCGGTGTCCAGTCCCTCAAAGCCAACGCCACTGCCACCGACGTGTTCGGCTACACCATGCAGGACGGGAGTAACGCCGTGGGCCACGGCACCCTCACCATCACCGTCACCGGCGTCAACGACGCTCCGGTGGCGAACGGTGTCGACGACTTCACTACCGTCGCCGGTACCGCCTTCGAATACCAGATCGCCAGCAACGCCTTCAAGGACGTCGACAGCGGCGACACCCTCAGCTACAGCGTGCAGCAGGTCGACGTCAACGGCGACCTTATCGACACCGATGGCAACGGCACCGGCGACGGCCTGCTGCCGGCCGGCCTCACCTTCAACGCATCCACCCGCACCTTCAGCGGCACCGCCGATGTCGCCGCCGATAACTACTGGATCAAGGTCACCTCCACCGACAGCGCCAATGCGACCGCTTCCACCATTTTCGCCCTCGAAGTGAAGACCGCGGTGGTCGCCGACAACAAGGGCAAGTTCATCGGCGGCGACGGCGATGAAATCATCGCAGGCAGCACCGGCGCCCAGTCCATGAAGGGAGAAAACGGCGACGATACCTACATCGTCAACGACAAGAAGGACAAGGTCACCGAGGACTTTGACGAGGGTGACGACACCGTCGTCGCCAGCATCAGCTACAAGCTGGGCAAGAACGTCGAGAATCTCACCCTGGTCGGCGCGGCGGCGGACAACCTCAGCGGCGTCGGCAACGAACTCGACAATGTGCTCATCGGCGACGACGGCGACAACATTCTCGACGGCGGCAAGGGCACCGACACCTTCGAAGGCGGCCAGGGTGACGACACCTACATCCTCGACGACCTGGTCGAACAGGATCTCGTCACCGAGAACGAGGACGAAGGCACCGACACCATCAAGCTCGCCATCAACGTGGCCGACCCTGACGTCAGCTTCACCCTGGCCGACTACATCGAGAATCTCACCCTCACCGGCAAGGCTGTGATCGATCTCATCGGCAACGATCTCGACAATGTCATCACCGGCAACACCAAGGACAATACACTGACTGGCTTAAGCGGAGACGACACCCTGGACGGCGGCAAGGGTGCCGATACCATGGATGGCGGCGACGGCAACGACCTCTACTATGTGGACACCGGCGACAAGTTTGCCAAGGACGGCATCACCGTCAACAAGGCGGGCGACACCATCACCGAAGCTGCTGACGAAGGCACCGACACCGTGATCTCCAGTGCGGCGAGCTATATCCTCGCCGACAACATCGAAACCCTGATCCTGGCCAAGGCCGGCAAGGGTATCGGCAACGACGGCGACAATTCGCTCATCGGCAGCAGCAAGAACGACAAGCTGGACGGTGCGGCGGGCGACGACACCATCAATGGCGGGCTGGGCAAGGATGTGCTCTCCGGTGGCGATGGCGCGGACATCTTCGTGTTCGACAGCGCACTCAAGGGCAACGTCGATACCATTACCGACTTCAGCAGCACTGATAGCGACAAGATCGAACTGCATGCCCAAGACAGCCTGGGCCAGAATCTCTTCTTTGCGCTGCAGGGGCTGGAACTGGCGGAGACCAATCTGGCGCAGGGCGCAGGGAGGAAGACGGCGCTGGAAGCGGACGACTATCTGATCTACGACACCAATACCGGGGCGCTGTATTACGACGCCGACGGCAGCGGGACGGCGGATAAGGCGGTGCAGTTCGCCACGCTCACCAGGATTGAAGGGGTGGCGCCTACCCTCGCCTACTCCGATTTTACGGTGGTGTAGGCATCAAAGTTGGGGTTCGCTGTGCTTACCGCCAACCTACGGGCTACGGACGCGTAGGTTGGGGTGAACAGCGTGAACCCCAACACCCATGATCGCGGGCGCTTGAAGCCCGCACCCTATCGGTTGATCTTACTCACACCCTGACCACATGCTCGCATCACTTGCACAGACGGCAATACAGTCGGCCAGGGAAAAACTCGGCCGGGGCGACATTGCCGGCGCCCGGCAGGCGGTTTCATCGCTGCCGGAGTCTGCGCCGCATCCCGACCTGTACAATTTGCTGGGTACTCTGGATTTGGCCGAAGGCAAGATGCCGGATGCCGAGCGGCACTTTCTGAGGTCGCTGGAACTTCAACCTGACAATGCGGCCACGCGCCACAACCTGGGCATGTGTTTGGCGATGGCGGGAAAATTGAGCGAAGCCGCCGGGGCGCTGCGCTCCGCCCTGGCTATCGATCCGCATGCAGTGGAAACCTGGCTGGAACTGGTATCGGTTGAATCAGCCCGGCACGGACAGGAGGCTGCCACTCCTTTGCTGTACGAAGCGCTGGGCTATTGCCCCGAGCGCCCGGCACTGCTGCACCGGCTGGCCCAGTCGCTGCTGCTGCATTACCGGTTTACCGAGGCCATGACGCATCTGCGGCATTTGCTCAGGGTGGATCCGGCCGGGCCGCTAGGGGTCGAGGCCCGGGTTGACCTTGCCCAGGCGCTGCAGAATCTTGCGCGCCCGGCAGAGGCCGAGCCGCTGCTGCGCCAGGCGCTGCACCTCGCCCCGGATCATCCGCGAGCCCATCTCAACCTGGGGGCGGCGCTTTATCTGCTGCGCCGCTTCCGGCTGGCTGCGGAGCACCTGGAGCGCGCCGTCCGGCTTGCCCCGCACGATGCCCGCGCCCACCTCAACCGCGCGATGGTACACATGGCGCTGGGAGAATCCACGGCGGCGGTCGATGCATTCCGCCGGGCGCTGGAAATTCGCCCCGACTATGCGGTAGGCCACTCCAACCTGTTGCTGGCGCTACAGTACTGCGACAACGTGACTGCGGCGGACATCCGCATGGCGGCGCAACGCTTCGGTGCCTTGTTCCCCATGGCAGAACAGCCGGGGCAGCCAAAAGCCCGCTTACCGGGGCAACGCTTGCGTGTCGGCTATGTTTCCGGGGATTTCCGCCGCCACGTGGTGGGGCTGTTCCTGCTGCCGCTGTTCCGGCACCACGACGCATCCCGTTTCGAGATTTTTTGCTACAGCATGGTGGACGCCCCCGACCCCATCACCAGCCAGTTCCGGCAAATGGCTCACCATTGGCGCGACGTGCGCCCGCTGGGCGACACGGCGATGGCAAACCTCATCCACGAGGATGGGATCGACGTTCTGGTCGATCTTTCAGGTCACTCGGGCGATAACCGGCTTGCCGTCTTCGCACTATGCCCGGCGCCGGTCCAGGTGACATGGCTCGGCTATCCGGGCGTGCTGGGATTGCCGGCGATCCCTTACCGGATCACCGATGCCGTGCTCGACCCGCCCGACGAGGCGCCCGGCACCGGCGAAACGCCGATCCGGCTCGAAGGCGGCTGGTTGTGCTACGCCCCGCCGCCGGAATGGGGGGGAGCGCTATCGGTGGCGCCCCTGCCCTGCCTGGAGAACGGGTATATCACCTTCGGGGCATTCAACAACTTCGCCAAGATGAGCGCGGCATGCCTGGATTTATGGGCCGAAGTGCTCAAGGCGGTGCCCGGCAGCCGACTGATCTCGCGCGCCAAGCCTTTCGATGACCCGCTCGAATGTTCGCGCTTCGTCGATGCCTTCGCTAGCCGCGGGGTAGCCGCCGGGCGCATCCGGGCCCTGCCCTATCTGCCCGACCCGGCCAGGCATCTTGAGGTATATCACCAGGTGGATATTCATCTCGACAGCCTGCCCTATGCCGGTGGCACCACGAGCTGCGATGCCTTGTGGATGGGAGTTCCTGTCGTGACGCTGTACGGCGACCGCCCTGCGGCCAGGCTGGGTGCCAGCGCTCTGGCGCAACTGGGGCTCGATCATCTGGTGGCGCATTCGACGCAGGAGTATGTCAGGATCGCCAAGGCGCTGGCGGAAGATGCGGGTGCCCTGCAGTCGCTGCGGCAAGGTTTGCGGCAGCGTTTCGAGTCATCCCCCTTGCATGACGCCAGTGGGTTTGCCGAACGCATGGAACAGGTTTATGCGCGGCTCCATCAAGAATTGACCACCGGCCCGCAATAGAGCACCGACTGCCAAACTCACTCCGGGTTCATTCCTGCCGGACGGTGGGAGCATCCATGCAGGGGATATTGGACTGGTGTAAGATACCCTTCAGCCTCTTTAAATCTGCGTTATAGGACAAAGCGATGAAGACCCACTGCCGTCGTTTTCCGAACATCAAGCCCGGCTTCAGGTTATCCGGCCTGTTCATCTTGATGCTGGTTTCGGCATCCAATGCCCTGGCCGCGCCTGCCGCAGCCCCTGCCGAGATTGTGATGCTGGTCGGCAAGGGTGAGCATCACGACAGCGCCTCGACCGCCTGGGCTCCTGCCGCTATCAAACATAAATTGCAGGGCGGCGATTTTATCCGCACCCTGGCCAACAGCCAGATGGGCCTGCTGCTGTTCGACCGCACCCAGATCCGCCTGAACCAGAACAGCCAGATGCAGATCAAGTCGGTGGCCGATTCAGCGCAATGGACGCAGACCACGGTGAAATTGAATGCCGGCAGAGCCTGGAGCCAGGCCCGCCCGCAAACGGCACAGGCGCCAGCCCCGGTCAAGACCGCCAAACTGGCCATGGAGACGCCCTCGACCACCATGTCCATCCGTGGCACGGATTGGGAGGTTGAAGTTGCGCCGGATGGCCGCACCCAACTGGTCGTCCTGTCCGGCCAGGTGCTGATGGGCAATGATTTCGGCTCGATAGAAGTCGGGCGCGGGGAGGCTGCCGTGGCCGAGGTTGGCAAGGCGCCGGTCAAGCTGATCCTGGTAAACCCGGAGAGCCGGGTACAGTGGGTTTCATCCTGGAAACCAATGCCTGCGCGTTGGGCTGGCGCGGACGCCAGCCGCCACGCCGCGGCTATCAAGCTGATCAATGCCGGCGATTACGCAACGGCACTGGATACGCTTAAACCGCAAGCCAGCCAGGATGCGACAGCCGCCATGCTGGCAGCAGACCTGCTCATTGCCCAGGGCGACAACGAGGGGGCGGTCGCAATACTGACCCCGCATACGTCCACAAAAACAGGCAACCAGCGCGCAGTCGCTCTGCTTGCACATGCCCTGATCCGGCTGGACCGCTTGAAGGATGCAGAAACGCAACTGACATCGGCGCTTGCATCATCACCTGCAGATGTCGATTTGCTGCTGGCACGCGGCGAAGTGGCCTTGCTGCAGGGCGATGCCAGGCTGGCCAGGAACAGCTATCAAGAAATACTCAAGGTCGAACCGGATAGCGCGGACGCCTGGTACGGGCTAGGGCTGATCGAGTCGGAGCGCGAGAATATCCGTCAGGCCAGACAGTTGCTGGGGCAAGTTGTCGAGAAGAACGCGAATTATTCAAAGGCCGGTGCCGAGCTGGCCTCTGCCGAAACCTTCGCCGGCAATTACGCCACCGCCGAGAAGATCCTGCTGGACGTACTTGCACGCGAGCCGGACAACTATGTCGCCCTGACCGCGCTGGGCCTCAACCGGCTCAAGAACGGGCACGCCCGGGAAGCATTGAATGACTTCATGAAGGCCGGGCTGATCGAGCCCCGCTACGCCCGGGCCTGGCTGTATTCCGGCGTGGCGTTCTACCAGTTGGACGAGCGCGACCGGGCATTGCAGGCATTCCGCAAGGCCGCCGAACTCGACAGCAAGGACCCGGTGCCGCATTTGCTGCAAAGCATGGTCGATACCGACGAACTGGCCTATGGCAGCGCCATCCTCGCCGCTCATGAGGCACAGCAGCGCATGCCTTACCTGAAGTCGGTCAATCAGGTGGTCAACAATCAGAAAGGCAGCGCCAACCTCGGCAGCGCCCTGGCCAATTTCGGCATGGAAGACTGGGCGACTTATTACGCCAACGAATCGGATTCGCCCTACTGGGCCGGCAGCCACCTGTTCCGCGCGGATCGCTACACCGGCAAGTTCAACAAGAATTCGGAATTGTTCAAGGGCTACCTCACCGACCCGACGGCCTTTGGCGCCTCCAACCGCAACTCTACACTGGTACCGACACCCGGCCATTACCGCAAGGTCGACGCCTTTGTGGAACGCAACAACTGGCTGCAGGGCGGGCTGATCGGCACCCTGAACGGGCTGGCGGTCGAACCGGTGCCGCTGGCTTATTTTGTCAGCGGCGACCTGTCTACCGGAGAAGCCAACAACGATGACAGCTCCGCCTCGGGACGCAACCTGACCTTGGGTCTGGGCATGAAGCCGAGGTACGACCTCGGACTGTTCCTGTTCGCGACAGACACGAAAATGGATGCCGACTTGCAGACGAAGAGCCTGACTGATGACTCGCTCGACCAGACCGAAAGTCGCGCCGATTTCGGTATCAACTACAAAAGAGAACCTGACAACCAGTTCTGGTTCAAAGTGGGGGCCGGACAGCAGGACAACTCGGTATTTGGAAGCTTCGTCTCGCAAAGCGTTGCCGACTCACTGAATAACGCACTTGCGCCAACGATCTTCAGCCCGAATGGAACGCTGGATCGGTTCCGCTCAGGCATAGACCAGAGCGACATTCAATTCCGTCACGCGTTTTCGTCCGGCCCCATGGATTGGAGCTGGGGGCTGGAATCGTCCGATCAGCGCAGGAGCGGAAATCTGGTTGCATCGTTTGCCCCTGCACGCCTGAGCTTTGAGGAGAAGATGAAGGTACGAGCCATGGATGCCTACCTGTCCGCCCGCTACCGTGCACCCCAAGCCACCGAGGCACAACTGGATGTCTTTGCCCAGCACGTCGATGTACGCCGTTTCGATATGAGCGTCCTGGACGACTTGTCTGCCCCCGCCAGCTTTGTGCTGGAAAACAGTCACCTCAGCAAGAGTTACACCGAACTCAATCCGCGTCTCGGTGCCAAGTGGCACCTGTCGGAGTTCCAGACCGTAAGCATCGTCGGTCAGCAATGGCGCCGGCCGGCATCGGCCGGCACACTCAGCAATGCCGACACGCTGGGCATTGCGGTCAACGACCGTCTGCCTAGCGCTGGCGGCCTATACGAAAGGGCGCGCATTCAATATGAAAAGGAATTGAGCGGATTCGCGTTCTTCCAGGCATTTTACGATCATGAACGCGTGGACAATGGCCTTGTCGGCCGTGGATCGGCGCTCACCGGCTTCGAGGTAAGCCAGCTGGAAAACCTGCGCAACCGGCCGGACGTGTACTCACCCAAGCCAGATATCGAAGAGACACCGACCTTCGAAGAGGGCCGGGTCAACACCATCGGCCTGGCGTCGAACTTTTTGCTGAACAGCCGGCAGTCACTGGCGGTACGCTATTTGTGGCGCGACAGCGAACAGTCCGGTGCCAATGCCGGACTCGACATCCCCTATATTCCGCGCAATTACCTGCAGATCAACAGTCAGTGGTCATTGCCCGACCGCTGGTTGCTGGGTGCAAGCGCCATCTACCGCGACCAGCGCTTCCGCGACGATACCAATCTCGACCCGCTACGCGCCGGCTGGGCGTTTGGCGTGACTGCCTACTGGGAAAGCGTGGACAAGCGGCACAGCGTACAAGGGGTGGTGGACAACATCCTGTCGGATGGAGACGCGGGACTGTTACCGCACCCGCACCTCATGATGCGCTACAGCTACCGCTGGTAACCGGTTTAAACCCAGATAATCCAATAGCCCGTCATTCCGGCGAAAGCCGGAATCCAGCAACAAAAACACCCCGCGCAGCGGACAAAATTGCGAAGGTTGCCCCGCATTCGCGGGGATTTTTTAATCATCTGGATTCCGGCCTTCGCCGGAATGACGCAGTTTTGTGCTAATGAATTATCTGGGTTAAAATTTTTCCAGCGCGGTGGAGCCGTCCCAATCCGCGGGCGGCGGCGATGTCTCGTAGTCATCGAGCCGCTCCTCGAATACGGCGGCGAGCTTGTCCTCGGGCGATGCCTGCAGAATCGAATGCCAATAGTCCCGCGCAGCCTTCCAGTCGCGCCCCAGATAGGCATACCAGGCTTTGCTGGTGAGCACGGCCAACGACTCGTCGGCACAGGGCGTATAAATATTGACCGGCACGTCCTTGCCTTTGACCCGCACCCGGTCGACCGGCCGCAAGGGAATCTGTTCGTGTATGGCATCCGCCGTGCTCTCGGAGAACAGGATTCCTGTCCCGTATAGCTTGTTGACCCCTTCGAGCCGCGAGGCCAGATTGACCGTATCGCCAAGTGCAGTGTAGTCGAAGCGCAGATCGGAGCCCATGTTGCCGATGATCGCGTACCCGGAGTTGACGCCTATGCGCAAGCCGAGATTCTCCACCCCGAATTCGCTGAATTTGGGCTGCAACTCCTGCATGGCTTTTTGCATAGCGATCGCGGAACGCGCCGCATGCAGGGCATGTTCGTTATCGTCCAGCGGAGCCCCCCAGAAAGCCATCACCGCGTCGCCGATGAACTTGTCCACGGTACCGCCGTTGGCCATGATGATCCGCGTCATCGCATTCAGGTAAAGGTTGATCACCTGCGCCACGGCGTCAGGTGTGAGCTTTTCGGAAAGGCTGGTAAATCCGGCAAGGTCGCTGAACAGCACGCTGACCTCGCGCCGCTGGCCACCCAGTTTTAACAGCTCCGGATGGGCGATCATTTCGTTGACGACCTCGCTGGAAACATACTTGGCGAATGCCGAGCGGATTTCGCCTGCACGTCGCCGCTCGTTGAGGAACGAACCCGTGCTGGTGCTGATGAAAGCGGTAGCCACCGCGAGCAAAGGCGTCGCCGTAATCACCCAGAAATTGTGCGCAGAAAACAACCAGTAGGATGCCCCGGCGATGGCGCCGCCGAGCAGGATGGACAACAAGGTGCTGCGCAACGGACTCCAGAATAGCAATAGCGGCCATGCCAGCAACAACGTCCCGGTCAGCCCCAGCAGGTTCTGGCCCAGCGTCGCCGGGCTGATGGTTTGCCCCATGAGCGCGTTTTCGATCTGCGTTGCCTGAATCTCCACCCCCGGCGTCAGCAATTCCGAAATCATCAGGAACGGCGTGGCAAAAGTATCTGCCTGCGCTGCGCCAGTCTCCGGACTGGCCCGCACATCCCGGCCAATCAGCACGATCTGGTCAACGAAAAAATCCGGCGGGATGCCGGGATCGCCATTCAGTACCTGGTAATACGACACATAAGGGAAGGTGTGCGAAGGGCCGAGATGGCGCATCATCGCCCCCGGCGGAACATAAGGCTCGTCGATCGAGCCCGGACGCGTACGCATCAGCATGCGGATAGCCTCGCGCCAGAACGCATCGTCGGCCTCCGACATTTTTCTGGCAACGGTATCCCGGTCGAGCGACATCGTCGCCAGTCCGGTCGCCGCCCCGGCCTGCGTCAGTTGCATGACCGGATCCATGCGCATCCATTGCCGCGTAACGGAAGTTTCATGGTAGGCATGATCGGCAGTCAACACGACATTGCCGGCAGCACTGATAGACTTGGCGAAAGCATCGTCTTCTTCCTTGGTCGCCGGCTCGGGAAACATCACGTCGAATGCGATGACGGCCGCGCCCGATTGCGCAAGCCGATCCACCAGCCTGGCATGCATGTCGCGCGGCCACGGCCAGCGCTTTCCAACCTGGGTAAAAGAAGCCTCGTCGATGCCGACTATCGTGATGGGCAGCGAAGACTTTCTTGGCGCGGTAATGACGCTGAGCAGATCGAATGCCTTGAGCTCCATGGCCTGCCAGGCCGGGACAAAAAGCAAGCCGCTACACAACAGCCATGCCAGCAACACGGAAAACGTCGCCAGACTGATAATCTGCTTGTTGGGAAGTTCGATTTTCACGGTTCAGATACAGGCGACATTCGCGAATACACTCAAAATCTCAGACATGGCAATCTTGTTAGGTTTATGATTGTTTCATATAGGTTATGAATGCGAATCCCCGGCTTCTGTTCGACAGAAATCGGTAGCAACTCCCGATGGTTTTATTATTGTACCTATCTGGGTGATAGCAGTATTGGGTAACTCGTATTAAAGTTGCAATATGCGTCAATGCCAACCGGATTGGCTGAGGAACGAACATGACTTTCAAGAACTCCTTTTATAGCGCTCTAACTGGAGCCGAACTCGCCCCTTATTACCTGCTGAACCTAAACGCAGGGACAGACTATACATTCACAGCCACGCCATCCGTAAGCATAGAGGTGGCCATGGACTTCTATGGTCCAAGCCCAGACTATCCCTATATAGGAACAGTAAACGATTTCACCATAGGCGTAACCGAGCAGGCACTGCTCACTACTTCGGCAACGGGAGTCTACGAAGTTGATCTGGTTTACTCCGGCAGCGGCAATATCTGGCTGGATGTGTTTGAAGGCACGGGCCCTCTGCCCACGATCACCCACGACGTACTTTCCACTTCCACCCCTCTGAACGGCAGCATTGCTGCCAGCGGCGATTTCGGCTGGTACGCCATCGATCTCACTTCCGGAAACCAGTACCAGTTCGACCTGGGCGCCATGAGCAGTCTCGACGGCCAGTTGTGGCTGTACGACAGCAACAACAACCTGCTGGCCTCCGCCGACAACGGCTGGGCCAGCGGGCTGGCCGAGACGCTGTTTTATATACCGCCCAGTACCGACACCTATTATCTTTCCGTGTCCGGCTACGACATCACGACCGGCAGTTTCACCCTGACCACCACGTCCAACCCGATGCCGACCACCGATTTCGTCTTTGGTGACGCCTCGACCGATAAAAGCCTGCCGGTCAACAACACGCTGTGGGGCAAGATCGACGATGCCGCCGACGCAGACTGGTACAGCACGGCGATGACGGCCGGCCATACCTACCGCTTCGATCTGACTGTCATCAGCCCCGACCTGGACGGGATACTGCAGTTCTTCGACACGGATGGCCTTACCCTGCTGGGGACTGAAGATTCCAGCTTTAGCGGTGGCTCCGAATATGTTTATGTGACGCCGACCGTCAGCGGCAACTACTATATTGCCGTGGATGGCTTCTCCACTTCTACCGGCGAGTTCTACCTGACCTCGACCGACGCCACGGGTTATACCGGCAGCGATGTAGCAGGCGACACCACCACCACGGCGGCGCTGACCCAGCATGTTGGCGGCAAGATAGAAGCCAGCGGCGATGCCGACTGGTACGCCGTCAGCTTGACCGCTGGCACGCAATACCAGTTCGACCTCGGGTCAGCACAACTGGACGGCATCCTGGCGTTGTATGACGCCAGCGGCAGCAACGAGCTGGCTTATGCCGACAACGGCTGGGGGGATGGTCTGCCGGAAACCCTGCTCTATACGCCGACCGCCAACGGCACTTATTACATCGGCGTCTCCGGTTACGGTGGCAGCACTGGCGATTTTCTGCTGGATCTCGCCTCGGTCAGCACCGGCGGAGGGACCGATCAGGTCGGAAGCACCATTGCCACCGCCGCAAACCTTGCCCCGGCGACGAATGCGCGCGAGGCAGTCAATATTGCAGGGGATGAGGACTGGTATCACGTCTCCCTGACAGCGGGCACCACCTACCAGATCGACCTGACCTCGAACGTACTCGACGGCACGCTCACCCTGTATGGCAGCAATGGCGACTTCCTCAATTACCGCGATTACGGCTACTGGGGAGATCCGGAGCAGCTCATCGTCACACCCGGCAGCACTGGCGACTATTACATCAGCGTTGGCGGAGCAGTCAGCTCTACCGGTGACTATAACCTCAGCTTTAACGCCCTGACCGCCCCCGGGGGAGAAATTGCGGGTAATTCGGCAACGACAGCAACGCTGCCGGTCCCGGGTTTCGCCACCAGCACCGTCGATGCCCCGAGCGATGCCGACTGGTTCTCGGTCCGCATGGATGGCGGCTCGGAATACCGCTTCGATCTCTATACCGATACCAATCTGGACGGCATCCTGTCGGTTTACGATGCCAATGGCGCCTTGCTCGACTACGCGGATTACGGCTGGTTCGCCGGCGATAGTGAGTACCTCTATTTCACTCCGGCGACCACCGGCAATTATTTCATCGAGGTTTCCGGCTTTGGCTCGTCGTCCGGGGTCTATGACCTGTATTCTGCCCAGACTTACGACGCCACCCAGGTTACCTGGACGGACGCCGATTATGGCAACATCAAGTGGGATGTCATCGACTGGTCGGCCTTCGACTGGAACAGCACCGCCAGCAATGTCGACTGGGGCGAAATCTACTGGACGCAACTGACCGACTACTCGTCGCTGGACTGGGACTATATCGACTGGACGGAATTCGACGCTTCCGACTACTCCGATCTGGATTACGAACAGATTGACTGGGACGAACTCAGCGATATCGACTGGGACCAGATCGACTGGACCCAGATCTTTGCCGACAACATCACCTGGGACCATCTGAAATACGAAAATGAATACGACCCATCCAGTCCGGGCTATGGCACCGGCTGGACTATCGACACCTCGGCCAACGCTGGCAACGACAATGTACTGGGGGGGTTGCTGGATGACTTTGCCAATCTTGGTGCTGGGCTGGATTACTTCGATGGCGGCAATGGTGACGACGAAGCCAATGGCGGCGCTGGCGCCGATTTTCTCTCCGGCGGCGCCGGCAACGACACGCTGAATGGCGGCGCCGGCAACGATCAGATGCAAGGTGGCGCCGGCGACGATATCTATTATGTAAACGACAGCGGCGATGTGGTATTTGAGGCCGACAATGCCGCCGCCATCCCTTCGGGGCCGCGCACATCTCTCGATCTTGGCAGCAACATAGACAAGGTCGTCGCCAGCATCAGCTACACCCTCAGCAACTACGTCGAAAACCTCGACCTCGCGGCAGGGAGCGGCAGCCTCAACGGCACCGGCAACGCGCTGGCCAATACGATCAACGGCAACGAGTCCGCCAACCGGCTGGATGGCGGCGCCGACGCCGACACCCTGACCGGCGGTGCCGGCAACGACACCCTGACCGGCGGCGCCGGCAACGACACCCTGACCGGCGGCGCCGGCAACGATATCTTTGAATTCGACCCGACCGCCAGCCCCGGCGTGGATCTGATTACCGATTTTACGGCCGGCGACCGCATCCGGGTCAGCGGCATGACTTTCACCGAAAACAGTATCGGTATCGGTGACGGTAGCACGGTCGGCAACAACCAGATCCAGGTTGCCAGCAACGGCGGTGTCACCTCTTTATTCATTGGCACCAACGGGACTGCAGGCGCGGATCTGACCATCACGCTCACCGGCACATTCAGTGCAAGCACATTGACCGCCAGCGGTACCGACATCGAGATTGCAGAGATTACCGACAGCGGCAACCACATCCTGACTGGCGGGGATGGTCCCGACATCCTCAATGGCGGCGACGGCGCCGACAAGATGACAGGCGGCGACGGTGACGACACCTATATCGTCGACAACAGCGGCGACAAGGTCATAGAAAAAGCCGGCGAAGGCACCGATGAAGTCCAGGCCAGCATCTCCTACAAACTCGGCCCCTACGTCGAGAACCTCACCCTGACCGACTTCGGCGACATCAGCGGCACCGGCAACGAGTTGGTGAATGTACTGACCGGCAACGCCGGCAACAACCTGCTCGACGGCGGCAAGGGCATCGACACGATGATCGGCGGACAGGGCGACGACATCTACATTCTCGACGACCTCACCGAAACCGTCACCGAATTTGCCGGTGAAGGCACCGACGAAATCCGGCTCAAGATTACCAGCAGCAGTAGCACGCCACTCACCTACACGCTGGGCAGCCATATCGAGAACCTCGCCATCACCGGCACGGCGCTGCTCGATATCATCGGCAATGCGGAAGGCAACGTGATCACCGGCAACAGCAAGAACAACACGCTGAGCGGTCTGGCCGGGGCCGACACGCTGGATGGCGGCAAGGGCGCCGATACGCTGATCGGTGGCGCCGGCAACGATGTGTATGTGATCGATAGCACGCAGGATGTGGTGAACGAGGAAGCCAATGCCGACAGCGGCGATCTGATCCGGGCTTCGATCAATATCAATCTCAGTGCCGGCTATGCCGGCATCGAGCATGTGACGCTCACCGGCAAGTGGGCGCTCAAGGCGACCGGCGACGACGGGGACAATACACTCACCGGCAACGACGGAGTCAATACGCTGGATGGCGGTGCCGGAGCCGATGCGCTGCTCGGCGGCAAGGGCAACGATACTTATGTCGTCGACGATGTCGGGGATGTGGTGACGGAAGACCTCAATGCCGGCACCGATCTGGTGAAATCCGCCATCGATTACACGCTCACGGACAATGTCGAGAATCTGACGCTGACCGGCAGCGGCGATATCGACGGCACCGGCAACGCACTGAAGAATGTGCTGCTCGGTAACGACGGCGACAATGTGCTGGACGGAGGGGACGGGATAGACAGTCTCAAGGGCGGCAACGGCGACGATACCTATGTGGTCGATCTGGTAGCGGTCGGCACCGGTGCTGCGGCCAAGGCGAAGCTGGAGGATAGTGTCACCGAGGCGGCGACGGCGGACAGCGGCAACGATACGCTCAGTTTGCGCGCCGGCGATCTCGTCTTGACCAATGCAACGACGCTGGCGCTGGGCAAGACGCTGGAGAATATCGATATTTCCGCGACTGGCAGCAATCTGTTGAACCTGACCGGCAATGCTGCGGCTAACGAGATGACGGGCAACGATGCGGTCAACAAACTGGATGGGGGATTGGGCAACGATACCTTGACCGGCGGGCTGGGCAACGATGTGTTCATTTTCTCCAAGGCGCTCAATGCCGCTACCAATGTGGACAGCATCACGGATTTCTCGACGGCGGGCGACAGCATTCAGTTGAGCAAGGCGGTTTTCAAGGCGGTGGGGGCTGCTGGCGAATTGAATGCGGCGTTCTTCTGCACGACGGATGCGCTCACTGCCGAGGCCAGGATCATTTTCGATTCCGCCACCGGCGCCTTGTTCTACGATGCCGACGGGACGGGAACGGCTAGCAGTCAGGTGCAGTTTGCTACGGTCACGCTGACCGGGATCGGGTCGCTGGACAGTAGCAATTTTGTCGTGGCGTGAGAGGGCGGCAAGCGGTAGGCAACGTACCGGTTCCACGCAACATGAATTAAGCTAAAAGCTGTATTTGAACCGCCAAGACGCCAAGAACGCCAAGGATTTTCATTGACTTACAGATGACGTCCTTCTCACCCAGCGGGCGCATGCTCCCCCAACTGATGAGTGATTGATTTTTCTTGGCGGCCTTGGCGTCTTGGCGGTTCAACTGCTTTTTTATGACTGTATCGTGTCGTGTTGCCTGACAACAATCTGCCTCAGCGGTGCATCTGCACGTCCAGGCCTTCCAGCGCCATTTCTGCAGCGCGCAATACCGCGCGCGCCTTGTTCTGCGTTTCCATCCATTCGCTTTCCGGCACGGAGTCGGCCACAATGCCGGCCCCCGCCTGCACGTAGAGCGTGCCATCCTTGATCACGGCAGTGCGGATGGCAATCGCCACGTCCATATCGCCATTGAACCCGAGATAGCCGACCGATCCGGCATAGATGCCGCGCTTGCTGGGCTCCAGTTCGTCGATGATTTCCATCGCCCGCACCTTGGGTGCGCCGCTCACCGTGCCCGCAGGAAAAGTCGCCTTGAGCACGTCGATGGCATCCATGCCGTCTTTAAGTTTGCCCTCGACGTTGGACACGATGTGCATGACATGCGAGTAGCGTTCGATCACCATGTTGTCGGTAACCCTGACCGAACCCGTCTGCGCCACGCGACCGACATCGTTGCGGCCCAGATCCATCAGTTGTACGTGCTCGGCGCGCTCCTTGGGGTCGGCCAGCAGTTCAGCCGCCAGTTCCACATCATGCTCCGGCGTCTTGCCGCGCGGACGGGTACCGGCGATGGGACGCGCAGTCACGGTGTCGCCTTCGAGCCGCACCAGGATTTCCGGAGACGAACCGACGATGTGGTGATCGCCCATGTCGTAGTAGAACATGTAGGGCGACGGATTGAGGCTGCGCAAGGCGCGGTATAGCGACAACGGCGAGGCATGGAACGGCTGCGACATGCGCTGGCTCAGCACCACCTGCATGATGTCGCCGTCGAAAATATAGCGCTTGGCTTTTTCCACCGCCGCCTTGAAGTTGGCCTCGCCGAATTCAGACTGCGCCGCGACCGGCTGCATTGCCGGGGCATCGGGGATGGCCACGGGCTGGCGTAGCGCCTGCATCAATTCCCGCAGCCTTGCCCTGCCCTGCTGATAGGCACCGGGCGCTGCGGGGTCGACGTAGACGATGAAGCTGAGCTTGCCGGAAAGATTGTCCACCACGGCCAGCTCTTCGGTGAGCAACAGCAGCACGTCGGGCGTGTTCAGTTCGTCCGGTTTGTGCGTCTTTGCCAGCCTGTGTTCAATGTAGCGGACTGTGTCGTAACCGAAATAACCGGCCAGGCCGCCAGTGAAGCGTGGCAGCCCGGTGAGCGGCGCCACCTTGAACCGGGCCTGGTAACCCTGGACGAAATCGAGCGGATTGACGTCGGCAACCGTCTCTACCGTTTCATCACCACACTTGACCTCGACCTTGCGGCCGTGCGCCACGATGCGCGTACCGGCAGGCAGGCCGATAAAAGAGTAACGGCCAAACCGCTCGCCCCCCTGCACCGACTCCAGCAAATAGGAGAACGGCTGGTTAGCCAGCTTGAGATACAGCGACAGCGGGGTGTCGAGATCGGCGAAGGTTTCGGCCACCAGCGGGATACGGTTGTAGCCTTGGGACGCGAGCGCGTCGAATTCCTGTTGAGTCATATTTTGCCGCATAAAAACTCCAAATCTTGTAGCAGGGAACAGCACGGACAGAATACCGTCCGGCCGGGATGGTCAGATCAGCACCACCATCGCCAGCGCTGTCCCGGCAGATTGAACGTTCTCATGCTTTGCATATCAGCCTGGTTGCCGCCAGCAGGCTGTCGACCACTGCATCGAGATCGAGGTCGCGCACATCGCTGCCGCGATTGTAGCCGTAGGGCACACAGAACACGTGGCAACCCGCGGCGCGAGCGGCCTGCGTGTCATTGAGCGAATCGCCGATGAGCAGCATCCGGTCCGGCGTAATGCCGAAATGCTCGCAGGCATGCAGCAAGGGCAAAGGATCCGGCTTCATCCTGGCGAGCGAATCGCCGCTCAGGATGATTTCGAAATAATCGAACAGTTCGGTGTCCTTGAGCAAAGGCACGGTAAATCGCTCGGCTTTGTTGGTAATGCAGGCCAGGCGATAACCGGCCGCTTGCAACGCCTGCAGCCCCTCCACCACATCCGGGAATGGCCGGCTGTGCAGGCTTACCACTTCGGCGTAATGTTTTTCGTATATCGGCTTGGCTCGGGCCAGCAGCTCCGCCTCCGGTTCGCCTTCCATGCTGCGGGTCAATACCCGCTTGATGAGACGGGTGACGCCGTTGCCGATATAGGTCTGCAGCAGCACGCCGTCGATCGGCGGCATGCCGAGTTCGGTCAGCATGCGGTTGGCGGCTTCGGCCAGATCCGGTGCCGTATGCAGCAACGTGCCGTCGAGATCGATGACGACGGCTTCGACAGGAAGCGGAAAGTTTTTCAGCATAGGTTCAGTGCGCAGGTTTGTCCGGGGCAGCTTCGGCCGGCTTCTGGCCGGCACCGGCCTTGCCGTCTTTCTTCTCTTCGGCTACCGGAGCGGCTTTTTCATCCTTCTTGTCGGCCACGGCTTCTGCCGGCTTGTCGCCTTCCGGCTTAGCCTCACCCTCGACCACCGCGTCCTCGGCCTTGGGCTCGTTGCTCATCTTGGGGTCGAGCTTGCCGGCCTTGATATCCTCGTCGGCCGATTTCCAGCCGTCCAGGATCGACGACGGACTCTGCGCTTCGTTTTCCTTCATGCAGTCTTCCGGCGATTTTCCGGAAACACGGCAAGCAAAGCCAATGGCCTCGGCATCGGCAATTTTCTGGTCGGCAGCACCGGTCAACTGGTCGCAACCGGAGAGCACGACAACGCCCAGAAGGAAAACGAGCGCTCTCATGGCATCAAACCTTGGCCAACTCGGCGCGCAGGCTGGCGACGATGGAGTTATACCGGTTCGGATCGGTGTCCTTGGGGGCGCCGAACAAGGCGGAACCGGCGACGAAGGTATCGGCACCGGCGCGGGCAATTTCGGCGATGTTGGCGGTATTGACGCCGCCGTCGATTTCCAGCCAGATTTCGCGGCCGGTCTTCTCGGTGTAGGCATCGATCCTGGCGCGAGCCTGTTTGAGCTTTTCCAGTGCTTGCGGAATGAACTTCTGACCGCCGAAGCCGGGATTCACCGACATCAGCAATACCATGTCGATCTTGTCCATGACGTGATCCAGATAATCCAGCGGCGTTGCCGGGTTGAACACCAGGCCGGCCTTGCAGCCATTGTCCTTGATCAGCGCCAGCGAACGGTCGATGTGCTCGGAGCCTTCCGGGTGGAAAGTGATGATATTGGCACCCGCTTTGGCGAAATCGGGGATGATGCGGTCCACCGGCTTGACCATGAGGTGCACGTCGATGATGGCATCGGTAAGCGGGCGAATTGCGCTGCAAACCAAGGGGCCGATGGTCAGGTTGGGGACGTAATGGTTGTCCATCACGTCGAAGTGAATAATATCGGCGCCCGAGGCGATCACGTCGGTGATTTCCTGCCCTAATTTTGCAAAGTCGGCGGAGAGGATGCTGGGGGCGATACGAAACTGCTTGCTCATGTTTGCTCCAGGAAAATACGCAAAAATGGCATTTTAACCGCAATCCTGAGGCTCTAACAGTCTGAAATTGTTGCTTAACCCTTCCCGATGCAGGAAAATTGCACAATGCATCTGTTTGCCCTCGGTGTGAATCACACCACTGCCCCCCTTGCGATCCGTGAAAACGTGGCTTTCCACCAGGAAAGTCTGGGCCAGGCCCTGCGCGAATTAACCGCGCAGCACACGGTCAAGGAAGCCGCCATCCTCTCCACCTGCAACCGCACCGAGCTCTATTGCCATACCGAAGAGCCGGAAGCCGCGTTGCAATGGCTGGCCAGCTATCACCAGCTCGACCCGCTGGCGATTCAGCCCTATACCTACAGCCTGCCGCAGGAGGCTGCCGTCAAACACGCTTTCCGCGTCGCCTCCGGACTGGATTCCATGGTGCTGGGCGAGGCGCAGATACTGGGGCAGATGAAGCAGGCGGTGAAGATCGCCGAACATGCAGGCACGCTGGGCACGCTGCTGCACCAGCTTTTTCAGCGCACATTCTCCGTCGCGAAGGAAGTACGCACTACCACTGACATCGGTGCCAGTTCTGTTTCGATGGCGGCGGCCTCGGTCAAACTGGCGCAACGCATCTTTGGCGATTTCAAAGGATTGAAGGTGCTGTTCATCGGCGCCGGCGAAATGATAGAACTCTGCGCCGAGCACTATGCCGCGCAACATCCCGCCAGCATTACCGTCGCCAACCGCACACTGGAACGCGGCGAACACCTGGCCGAAAGACTCGGCGGACATGCCATCGTATTGGCCGATTTGCCTGAGCACCTGGCCGATTTCGATATTGTCGTCACCTCGACCGCCAGCCAGTTGCCCATTGTCGGCCTGGGGCTGGTGGAACGCGCCATCAAGACCCGCAAACATCGCCCCATGTTCATGGTCGATCTTGCCGTACCGCGCGACATCGAGCCGGAAGTCGCCGAACTCGACGATGTATTCCTCTATACCGTGGACGACCTCGCCGAAGTGGTCAAGGAGGGCATAGGCAACCGCCAGCAGGCCGCCGAGGAGGCCGAAGCCATCATCGATGTGCGCGTCAACAACTTCATGCACTGGCTGGAAACCCGTGAGGCCGTGCCCACCATCCGCGCCCTGCGCGACCACGCCGAACGCCTGCGCCGCCACGAACTGGAAAAGGCGCAGAAAGCGCTCGCCCACGGCGAGGATTTGCAGCAAGTGCTCGAGGCCATGAGCCAGGCGCTCACCAACAAGCTGCTGCACGGCCCCAGCCATGCGCTGCACAACGTCAGCGGCGACGAGCGCGAGCATCTCGAATCGCTGCTACGCCAGCTTTATCAAATACGGAATACCTGAGGCCGAAACTCCTTCGCAAAACCTGTAGTCCCTATCGCTCTACCCGAAAGCCCACTAGAATGCCGTCTGTCTGACGGAGAGGAAGTCATCGAGTTTTCTTGGCACAACCATGGCTAAAAATACGCCGCAACCCGATAAAAACAATCCCATCCTGAATACGCCATATGCGGAGCCGGATTGGCATTACGCCACCGATGGCGTGGGTAACCTCAACTATCAAGATGTCCGCACAGGTCGCCGGGTATTTGCACCGGATACACCACAGGTTCCGCTGCAAAATGCCCGTCAAGGGTCAATGTTCGACCTCAACGACAACATTGCGGAATACCGCGAATACCTGATTAACCAACTCCGCAACGAAATCCGCCAATGGCGCCAGAATGACTACGCAGGCATCACCAGCCGGGTAACACGCGACTTGCTCCATTTCTGGTTCAAGAACGAAGATCGCCAACCATGGCAAAAGCTGTTCTTTCCTCAACAAGAAGCCGTGGAAACCGCCATCTGGCTCAACGAAGTCGCGGAAAAGTCGAATTCCGGCACCAACATCCTGAACCAGATTGCGCTCGCGCAAAAATCCGTCAGCGACAATGCCGCCGACCACCTGCCCCGCATCGCATTCAAAATGGCGACCGGCACCGGCAAAACCGTGGTTATGGCCTGTTTGATTCTTTATCACTACCTCAACCGGCAGGAATACCGCAACGACACGCGCTATGCCGACGATTTTCTGGTCGTGGCACCGGGCATCACCATCCGCGACCGCTTGAGCGTTTTATTCCCCGACACGCAAACCAGCAACCCACACGACGCCCACGACTACTACCGCCAACGGGTCTTGGTACCGCCGGCCTACTCGGCCCATCTGGGTGGCTTGGCGGCACATCTGGTCATCACCAACTATCATGCTTTTGAGCCGCGCCAACTCAGCGGCAACAAGCGCAATCCATTCGACGGCAAAAGGGCTGCGGACGGCGGCAAACAGCAGGAATTCGAGAACCCCGCGCTAGTCATCAAGCGGGTGCTGGGCAAGTTCAAAGCCGGGCGGCGCTTGCTGGTGCTCAATGACGAAGCGCACCACTGCTACTTGCCCAAGGCAACCGGACGCAACACCGAAGACGACAACAGCAAGGAAGAAAACGAACGTGCCGCCGTCTGGTTTTCTGGCCTGTGCAACATCGCCCAGACTTTCAAACTGCGCAGCGTTTACGACCTTTCCGCCACTCCCTACTATCTCTCGGGCTCGGGCTATCCGCCTTATTCGTTGTTTCCGTGGGTAGTCACCGATTTCGGCCTGATCGAAGCCATCGAAGCCGGGCTGGTCAAAATTCCCTTCCTGCCGGTGGACGACAGCAGCCACGAAATCGAAGAGCCCGTGCTGCGCAACCTCTACGAAAACTGCCGCGACCAATTGCCCAAGAAAGGCCAAAAAGGCCAGCGCAAGGCCGACAAGGCCGAAGGCAAAGCCACACAGGAAGAAAAGCCCAACCTACCGGCACTGGTCAAGGCAGCGCTCGCCCAATTCATTGAGCACTACCAGAAATACGAAAAAGGCCTGCGCGAGCAGGGCGAAAAAGGGCGCGACCTGTTCAGCGAACCACCGGTGTTTATTGTCGTCTGCAACAACACCACGGTTTCCAAGGAGGTTTACAAATACATCGCGGGTTATGAGACCGAGAACGAGGCGGGTGAAACCACCGTTTTCCCCGGCATGTTCGACCTGTTCTCCAATTACGACCCGCTGACCCGCGCTGCCCGCCAGCGCCCGCCGACACTGCTGATCGACTCCGATGCACTGGAAAACTCCGGGCAGATCGACGACAGTTTCAAAAAAATCTTCGCGCCGGAAATCGAGCAGTTCAAACGCGAATACCGCGTCCGCCACCCGGAAAAATCCGCCGAAAAGCTGGACGAAGTGGACATCCTGCGCGAGGTCGTCAACACCGTCGGCAAGCCCCGCTCGCTGGGCAGCCATGTGCGTTGCGTGGTCAGTGTTTCCATGCTCACCGAAGGCTGGGATGCCAACACAGTCACCCACATCATGGGCCTGCGCGCTTTCGGCTCGCAATTGCTGTGCGAACAGGTCGCCGGGCGCGCCTTGCGTCGCCGCAGCTACTTCATAGACCCCAAAACCGGCAAATTCCCGCCCGAATACGCCCACATCATTGGCGTGCCGTTCAAATTCTTCAAAGGCGGCGAAAGCGAAATTCAACAGCCGCTGGAATATGCCACTTTGCGCGCCCTGCCCGAGCGCGACGAGCTCGAAATCCGCTTTCCCAATGTCGTCGGCTACCGCATCGAAGTTGCCGACGAGCCACTGCGCGCCGACTACAGCACCACGCCGGATTATGAAATCAACCTCACCCAGCTACCGGTGGAATCCATTCTGGGCACGGCCTTTTCCGGCGAGCGGCAAAAACTGGAGTTGCATGACAAGCTGGAACAAACCCGCGACCAGCAGGTAATTTACTGGCTGGCACAACAATGGCTGAAAACGGACTTTGCCGACGATGCGGGCAATCCCCGCCTGGAAAAATTCGGCGAAGTGCGGCGCATCGTCGAATACTGGTACCAGCACAAGGTACAGGTCATCGGTGAAACCGAGCCCATGTTCAAGCGCGTCTTGCCGTTTTACCCAGTGCCCGCCATGCTCGAAAGCCTGCGCCTTGGCGTTGCCGCTCATGCCGCCGGGCAAGACCGCATCCTGCCCATCCTTAACCACTACAACAAACTGGGCAGCACGCGCACGGTGTTCGGCCACACCGCCAAACCGACTTATCCCACCCAAAAGAGCCACATCAATCTGGTGGTGGCCGATACCGACACCTGGGAGCAAATCGCCGCCAAGACGCTGGAACAGATGGAGGTCGTGGAAAGCTACGTCAAAAATGCCTTTCTCGGTTTCAGCATTCCCTACACTGCCGATGGTCGCGAACGTCAATACTTCCCTGACTACATCGCTCGAATTCAAACCCCGGACGACAACCGTTTCAATTTGCTGATCGAGATCACCGGTTTCAGCAAGGATAAAACATTCAAACGCTGGTACGTGCAGGAACGCTGGCTGCCCGCCATCAATGCTACCCGCAAAAAGCTCAAGCTCGACCCCTGGTATTTCATTGAAATTACCGACATTGACCGGGTAAAAAACCTGCTTACCGATGAAATCACACGTCTGTCGCGGGAAATTGATGACAGGGAAGAGGCGGCCTTTTTCCAGCATGTGCAAGCTAGCTCGTTTGATACAGTGTGGGCCGAGGGCGATGACAACTTATTTACGGATTGAACCATGAGCAGCCACTTCAACCCTGGTGACGTTGTAGAAGTCACCTACCCGTTTGCCGAAGGCGAGGATGCCAGCGGAGCGATCCAGGCCAAGCCGCGCCCGGCCTTGATTCTGACCGTGCCCGACAGTGGTGGCAACTTCATTGCTGTCGCCATTACCGGGGCAGGCCACCACGCCAACAGCCTGCCCATCACGCCCAACGACAACCACAGCGTCAAATTCAGCAAACCCTCGCACGTGCGCGCCGACAAGCTCTACACCTTTCATGAGCAATCGGTCATCCAGCACCGGGGGAGCCTGAAACCCGCCTTTCTCGGCAAGGTGCTGGCTGTCACCTGCCCTGTAGTCGGTTGCAAATAAGGAATCGCCATGAGTGACGACAAGAAAATCGACAGCCTCAAGCACCAAACGCCCAAACGCCTGCACATTCCCAGCAAGGAAGAAGAAGGCTTCGAGACCCACAGCGATATTGTGGCGGGCAAAAAAGCCAGCGAAATCCCGCTCAATCCGGTCACGCATCGCGGCCAGGACCCCGAACTCTACTGGATGCACAAATACGGCGCGGAGGACGAGCAAACCCACCTCAACGTGGACATCCGCTCGCTCTACCGCCACGAACACATCGCCCCGGAAACCCTCATCAAGCGGCTTTATGACTTGAAGCGCGAAGCCAGCCACAATCAGGACATGTTCGAGGGCGAACTGGTGGACACCCTGTTCGGCAACTATCAGGACATCGAAGAACTCGACAAACCGCAAAGCTACTACCAGCACGCCGACCGCTGGAGCAACCGCCTGATTCAGGGCGATTCGCTACTCACCATGACCAGCCTGCTGGAGCGCGAAGGCATGGCGGGCAAGGTGCAGATGATCTACATCGACCCACCTTACGGCATCAAATACGGCAGCAACTGGCAGATCAAACTCAACGACCGCAACGTCAAGGACGGCGACGACAACGCGCTCTCCGGCGAGCCGGAAGTGGTCAAGGCCTTCCGCGACACTTGGGAGCTTGGCATTCATTCCTACTTGAGCTACCTGCGCGAACGGCTGTTGGTGGCGAAGGAATTGTTGACCAGTTCCGGTTCCTGCTTTGTACAGATCAGCGACGAGAATGTGCATCTGGTGCGCTGTTTGATGGATGAGGTGTTTGGGAGCGGTAATTTCGTCAGTTTAATTACCGTAAAAAAGACTGGCGGAATGGGAGAAGCTCTGATTGATAACATCAGTGATTACATCATTTGGTATGCCCGCACTAAAGACCAAATCAAATTTCGATCTTTGTACCAGCCTAAATTATTGGCAACAGGCACAGGTGCAAGGTATAACCAAGTTGAACTCCCTGATGGCTCGGTAAGGCCAATTACGCGAGAGGAGCAACTTGAACCAAAACTACTTCCAAGTGGCGCACGAGTATTTCTAGGTGGGCCCCTTACGTCACAAACTGGAAGCAAATCTACAATTTTTGAGTTTGAATTCAATGGCAAATCCTATCGCCCGAACGTTGGTGGCTGGAAAACCAACATTGAAGGAATGAAGAAATTAATATCAAAAGAAAGAATTATTGCGACCAAGACGTACGTTAATTACAAGCTTTACCTAGATGACTTTCCGGTTACTCCCATCAGTAATCTCTGGACAGACACAATGGGCACGGCTGAGCAGGATAAGCGCTACGTGGTGCAAACAACCCAGAAAGTAATTGAGCGATGCATGCTCATGACCACCGACCCCGGCGATCTCGTACTCGACCCGACCTGCGGCAGCGGCACCACCGCCCACGTCGCCGAGCAATGGGGCCGCCGCTGGATCACCACCGACACCTCGCGCATTGCGCTTAACATCGCCAAAACGCGGCTAATGACAGCTACCTATCCGTGGTACACGCTCAAGGACGAGGTGTCACCCTCTCCCCAGCCCTCTCCCATCAAGGGAGAGGGGGTGAAAGTCTGGGATGTGCGCAACGGCTTTGTTTATAAAACCGTCCCGCACGTCACGCTGAAAAGCCTGGCCAACGACGAGCCGCCGGAAACCGAAACGCTGTTCGACCAGCCTGTCCCCAACAAGAAAAAGCTGCGCGTGGCGGGGCCGTTTACCGTGGAAACGCTGCAAGCCTTCGAGCCGCTGGCGCCTGAAGCCTTGGCCGATGCCGGGATGCACGCCGAAGCGGCGCAGAACTTCACCCAGCGTATTTTCGAGCACCTGAAATCCGCCGGGGTGAAAAACGGCGACCGCAACGAAACCGCCGTGTTTGCCCGCGTGGATACCTTGGGCAACGAATGGCTGCACGCCGAAGGCTATTACCAAACCGCCAATGGCGAACGCAAAGCCTACATCCACATCGGCCCGCAGTTCGGCACCGTGAGCCGCCAGGCCGTCAACGGCGCGGTGAAGGAAGCCCGCGCGCGCGGCGATGCCGATTGGCTTATCTTTCTGGGCTTTGCCTTCGAGAGCGACATCGACACGCAACAGAGCACCAAGCTTGCTGGCTTTGAAGTGACCAAGGTGCGCATGCACGACGACTTGATGCAGGAAGGCCTGCTGAAAAAGGACAAGAAAGCGGCGTCTTTTGTCACCATCGGCGAGCCGGATATTGCCCTGCTGCGCGAGGGCGACACCGCCCGCGTGGAAATTCGCGGGCTGGACATCTACGACCCGGTAAAAGACGAAGTGAAGGCCCGCAGCGTGGCAGACATCGCCTACTGGATGGTGGACGACGATTACGACGGCAGCAGCTTCATGGTGCGCCAGGTGTTTTTCTGCGGTGGCGACCATGACGAATTCGCCAAGTGGAAAAAAGGCTTGTCCGACCTCGCCAAGCAGACGACCAAGCGCAAGGTGGAGCAAACCCTGAAAATCGAGATCGACGAGGAGGCTTTCGACCGCGTTTATGGCTTCCAGTCGCACCCGATTCCGGCAAGCAAAGGCCGCAAGGTGGCAGTGCGCGTGATTTCGCAGTTTGGCGAGGAAAGCACCAAAGTGCTGGCGTTATAGTCAAGGACTCTCAATGTGATGTCTAAACACTGGCATACCGATTTACTCCATGGCGATTTGACTATCGTTTTCAGATAGAATCTCTGCCCTAATTAGCATCGCAATCTCATGAAACCCTCACTGGAAAAGAAGCTCGCCACCCTGAGCGAGCGGCTGGAAGAACTCAACCGCCTGATGTCGAGCGAAGATGCGACGGCGGACATGGACAACTACCGCAAAATTTCGCGCGAGCATGCAGACATTACGCCAGTCGTGGAGCACTATCGTGCCTACCTGAAAACCCAGTCCGATATTGCCGATGCGCAGGAAATGCTGGCCGACCCGGACATGAAGGCATTTGCCGAAGAGGAAATTGCTGCTGGCAAAGCCAAACTCGAGGCAGCCGACATCGAGTTGCAAAAGCTGCTGCTGCCCAAGGATCCCAACGACGAACGCGGAATTTTCCTGGAAATCCGCGCCGGCACTGGCGGTGACGAATCGGCGCTGTTTGCGGGTGACCTGTTCCGCATGTATTCGCGCTATGCCGAACGCCAGCGCTGGAAGGTGGAAGTCGTCTCATCCAACGAATCCGAACTCGGCGGTTACCGCGAAATCATCGCCCGCATCGACGGCTTCGGGGCGTATTCAAAACTGAAATTCGAATCAGGCGGCCACCGCGTGCAGCGCGTGCCGGAAACCGAGACCCAGGGCCGCATCCACACTTCGGCCTGTACCGTGGCGGTGATGCCGGAAGTGGATGAGGTTGCGGATGTCGAACTGAACCCGGCCGACCTGCGTATCGATACCTACCGTGCCAGCGGTGCAGGTGGCCAGCACATCAACAAGACCGACTCGGCCGTGCGCATTACGCACCTGCCGACCGGCATCGTCGCCGAGTGCCAGGACGGGCGCTCGCAGCATTCCAACAAGGCTTCGGCCATGCGGGTATTGGCAGCGCGCATCAAGGATATCCAGGTGCGCGAGCAGCAGGCGAAAGAAGCGGCAACGCGCAAGAGCCTGATCGGTAGCGGCGATCGCTCGGAGCGGAGCAGAACCTACAACTGCCCGCAGGGCCGGGTGACCGACCACCGCATCAACCTGACGCTGTACAAGATCGATTTCATCATGGACGGCGACCTGGATGAACTCATCAATGCGCTGCTGAGCGAGCATCAGGCGGAACAACTGGCGGCGCTGGGAGACGACGCCTGAGACCGGGCAACCTTCCCTCCGGCCTTAATGGAGAACCTTTGACCTTACAGAGAATCAAATTGCGGATCCGGCAGCAGTCGCCACAAATCTGCAACCCCTTTAACCCGGCCAACTGCTGGCCAGTAATTATTTTTAGGAGATGAAATGCAAGCATTTGAACACTTCATGGAGACATTCCTGTTCGCCAGCCGCTGGCTCCTGGCCCCATTCTACTTGGGGCTGGTGGGTGCGATTGTGATCCTGATCTGGTATTTCGGTATTGAGTTTTTGCATTTGATCCATATGTTGATATCAGGTGAAGGCAGCCTGGTAGTCGGCGTGCTGTCACTGGTCGATCTGGTGCTGCTGGCGAACCTGCTGATCATTATCATTTTTGCCGGCTACGAAAACTTCGTGTCCAAGATCGATACCGGCGACCATGAAGACCGCCCGGACTGGATGGGCCACGTGGATTTTGCCGATCTAAAAATGAAGCTGATCGGCTCCATCATCGCCATCTCGGGGATCGAACTGCTACGTGCGTTCTTCCATGTGAGCGGGTCCTCCAACGAGGAAATGGCCTGGAAAGTGGGTGTGCATGTGACTTTTGTCTTTACCGGCCTGATTTTCGCCATCATGGACAAGCTGGGCGAGCACAAGAAGCACAGCTCGGGCGGCTGAGATCGCACTATTAATTACGAGGATAGCTATGAAACGCATTTTTCTGTTCCTGATCACCAACCTGGCCATCATGCTGGTGCTCTCCATCACCATGCGGGTGCTTGGTGTCGAGCCTTACCTGAATGCCAACGGCCTGAACCTGGGTGCGTTGCTGATGTTCGCCGGCATCATGGGCATGGGCGGTTCGCTGATTTCACTTGCCCTGTCCAAATGGATGGCCAAGAAATCCGTCGGCGCGGAAGTGATCGAATCGCCACGCAACGCCGCCGAGACCTGGCTGGTGGAAACCGTCCACCGCCAGGCACGCGCGGCCGGTATCGGCCTGCCGGAAGTCGCCATTTACAATTCGCCGGACGTCAACGCCTTCGCCACCGGCATGAACCGCAACAACGCGCTGGTAGCCGTTTCCACCGGCCTGCTGCAATCCATGACGCGCGAAGAAGCCGAGGCCGTGCTGGGACACGAGGTTTCGCACGTGGCTAACGGCGACATGGTGACCCTGGCTCTGATCCAGGGCGTGGTCAACACTTTCGTCATGTTCCTGTCGCGCGTGATTGGCTATACCGTGGATAAAGTCGTGTTCAAGACCGAGCGCGGCAATGGCCCGGCATTCTTCGTCACCATGATAGTTGCCGAAATGGTGCTGGGCATCCTCGCCTCCATGATCGTCATGTGGTTCTCGCGCCAGCGCGAATTCCGCGCCGACCGTGGCGGGGCACAACTGGCGAGCCGCAAGGCGATGATCGCAGCCCTGGAACGCCTGAAGGTGGCGCACAGCGGCCCGTTGCCGGAAAGAATGGCCGCCTTCGGTATCAGCGGCGGCAATGGCAGCAGCCTCAAACGCCTGTTCATGACGCACCCGCCGCTGGATGAGCGAATTGCCGCGCTGAAGGCGCAGGGCTAGTCCTATATAATTCTTAATTTTTCTGAAAGACTTAACCATGGCATTGATGAATGTGCCCACCGGCCACGACATCCCCAACGATTTCAACGTCATCATCGAAATTCCGATGCAGGGCGATCCGGTCAAGTACGAAGTAGACAAGGAAAGCGGCGCGATTTTCGTTGACCGCTTCATGGGCACGGCGATGCAGTACCCCTGCAACTACGGCTACATCCCGCACACCCTGTCAGAAGATGGTGACCCGGTGGATGTACTGGTACAAACGCCGGTGCCGTTACTGCCGGGCGTAGTGGTGCGCTGCCGCCCGCTGGGCGTGCTGCTGATGGAAGACGAAGCGGGACTGGACGCCAAGGTGCTGGCAGTACCCGTAGACAAGGTATGCGGCCTGTACAGCCACTTCAAGGATTACAACGACGTGTCCGGCTGGCGCCTGAAAATGATTGCCCACTTCTTCGAGCACTACAAGGATCTCGACAAGGGCAAGTGGGTCAAGATCCAGGGCTGGGCGGGACTGGACGAAGCCAAGAAGGAAATTACTTCCGGCGTAGAACGTTACAACACGACCGAAAACAAACCGGCCTTCTAACCACCTCCGGCAGCGGCTACAGTCCCAGTCGCTGCCAGATGGTCGACACCGTCCCGGCCTGGTTCAGCGTGTAAAAATGCAGCCCGGGTACGCCGCTGGCCAGCAACCGGTCGCACAACTCCGTTACCACATCCAGGCCGAATGCCCGCACCGAGGCGATATCATCGCCATAGTCCTGCATTCTCAGTCTTAGCCAGCGTGGAATTTCCGCGCCGCACACGGCGGAGAATCGCGAAAGCTGGGCAAAATTGTAAATCGGCATGATGCCGGGGTAGACGGGAATCGCGATCCCCATTGCATCGCACTGCTCGATGAACTGGAAATAGGCATCGGCATTGTAGAAATACTGCGTGATCGCGGCATTGGCACCGGCATCGACCTTGCGCTTGAAGTTGGCAAGATCGGCCTTGGCCGTCGGCGCTTCGGGATGGAACTCCGGGTAGGCAGCCACCTCGATCTCGAACCAGTCGCCGGTTTCCTGCCGGATAAACTCCACCAGTTCATTGGCGTAGCGGAAATCGCTCGCTGAAACTTCACCCGAGGGCATGTCGCCACGTAACGCGACGAGATGGCGGATGCCGTGGGACCGATACTGCGCCAGGATGTCGCGGATTTCGTCGCGTGATGACGAAATGCACGACAGATGCGGCGCCGCCTCCAGGCCGTCGGACTGGATTTCCACCACGGTTTCCAGCGTGCGGTCACGGGTAGTGCCGCCTGCGCCGAAAGTCACCGAAAAAAACTTGGGGTTGAGCTGGGCGAGTTGCTTGCGGGCTTCGCGCAACTTGGCCATGCCTTCCGCAGTCTTGGGCGGGAAAAATTCGAAACTGTAAACGCGTTGGTCGCGCATGACTGGACCGTTAGCGCGTCGGCAGCACCGAGTACACGGTACTGCCGACGGCTCCAAGGTTAATAACGATAGTGCTCGGCCTTGTACGGGCCTTGCTTGGATACGCCGATATAGGCGGCTTGCTGCTCGGTCAGTTCGCTCAGCTGCGCATTGAGTTTCTTCAATTGCAGGCGCGCAACTTTCTCGTCCAGATGCTTGGGCAGCGTGTAGACGCCCACCGGGTAGTCCGCGGTGCGGGTGAACAGCTCGATCTGGGCAATGGTCTGGTTGGCGAACGAACTGGACATCACATAGCTCGGATGGCCGGTACCGCAACCCAGGTTTACCAGGCGACCCTTGGCCAGCAGAATGATCTTCTTGCCGTCAGGGAAGGTGATGTGATCGACCTGCGGCTTGATCTCGTCCCACTCATAGCCTTCGATCGAAGCAACGTCGATTTCGTTGTCGAAGTGGCCGATGTTGCAGACGATGGCTTCGTCCTTCATCGCCTTCATGTGGTCATGGGTGATGACGTGGTAGTTACCGGTGCAGGTGACGAAAATGTCGGCCTTGTCGGCGGCATATTCCATGGTGACCACGCGGTAGCCTTCCATCGCGGCTTGCAGCGCGCAGATCGGATCGATTTCGGTGACCCAGACCTGGGCCGACAGCGCGCGCATGGCTTGGGCGGAACCCTTGCCCACGTCGCCATAACCAGCAATCAGCGCAACCTTGCCGGCGATCATGACATCGGTGGCGCGCTTGATGCCATCCACCAGCGATTCGCGGCAGCCGTAGAGGTTGTCGAACTTGGACTTGGTGACGGAGTCGTTGACGTTAATCGCAGGGAACTTGAGTTCGCCGCGTTCGTGCATCTGGTACAGGCGATGCACGCCGGTGGTGGTTTCTTCGGTCACGCCCTTGATTTGCGCCAGACGGGTGGAATACCACTTGCCATCGACAGCCAGCTTGGCCTTGATCGCGGCGAACAGGATGGTTTCCTCTTCGCTGCCCGGATTGGTCAGCACCGATTGATCCTTCTCGGCGCGTGCGCCGAGGTGCAGCAGCAGTGTTGCGTCGCCGCCGTCGTCGAGAATCATGTTGGAGAATATTTTTTCTCCATTCTGGCCATCCGCCCATTCGAAAATGCGGTGGGTGTAATCCCAGTATTCTTCCAGCGATTCGCCCTTGACTGCGAAGACAGGAATGCCATCGGCAGCAATCGCTGCGGCAGCGTGATCCTGCGTCGAGAAAATGTTGCACGAAGCCCAGCGCACCTGCGCGCCGAGTGCTGTCAGCGTCTCGATCAGCACAGCAGTCTGGATGGTCATGTGCAGCGAACCAGTGATGCGCGCGCCTTTTAATGGTTGAGATGCCGCGAATTCCTCGCGGATCGCCATCAGGCCGGGCATTTCGGTTTCTGCGATGAGAATTTCCTTGCGGCCCCAGTCGGCGAGGCTCAGGTCGGCAATTACGTAGTCTTTGGTATCAGCCACAGTGTTCTATCCTTGAACGTTGCGGCCGGGAGGGAGTGGATGTTGCTTGCTGCTCACCCACTTTCCGCGCCCGGCACGGGTTAGTCAGGTGAGCGCCGTTGCCTGGCGGAAACCCGCCGTCACTACCGAGCCTGGGGTCACAACCTCGCAGCGCTCCTCGGTAAGGCGGTCATTATAAATGAAAAACGGCCATCCCAGAAACCCTGCAGTTCACGCCGCAGCTGCCCACAATTGGTTAAGGTCGGCAAATTTCCACTTTTCCGGGTCTTCGCGGGTGACGATCTTGTCGAGACAGCCTTTCTGGGCAAGATCGACGACTTCCGGCGTAATGCGCATGTTCGACTTTGTCGAGAAGAACACCTTGACCAGCGGAGTAAGCAGCGATTTAGGACTTTGGTCAACCACCACGCCCAGCCGTCCGGACTCCAACCGCACCAGCGAACCGATAGGATAAATCCCCAGGCTCTTGACGAAAGACTGGAAAATCATCGGGTCGAAATGGCTCTTGCTCCACTCCGCCATTTTCTTCAGGGACTCGGCCGGATCCCAGCCGCTCTTGTACGGCCGGTTGGACGTGATGGCGTCATAAACGTCGCAGATCGCGGCCATTCTCGCAAACTGGCTGATCTGCTCGCCGGCAAGACCTTCCGGGTAGCCGCTGCCATCGATTTTCTCGTGATGGTGCAGGCACACATCCAGCGCGACTTCGTCCACTCCCCGCCCTTCCAGCAGCATCCTGTGGCCTTCCTCGGGGTGGCTTTTCACCGCCAGGAATTCATCGTCGGTCAACTTGCCCGGTTTATTGAGAATTTCCATCGGGATCATCATCTTGCCGATGTCGTGCAGCAAGCCCGCCATGCCGGCCTGCTTGGTCTGCTGTTCATCCAGCCCGAGTTGCCGCGCCAGCGCCACCATCAGCGCGCACACCGCCACCGAGTGCATGTAGGTATAGTCGTCCTTGGTCTTGAGGCGGGCCAGGCTGATGACGGCTCCCGGATTGCGCGATACCGACTTGGATATTTCTTCCACCAGCGGCATGGCATCGGCTGTGTTGAGGGCATTGCCCATGCGTGCTTCATTGAACATGGAAGACACGGCCTCTTTGGCCTTGGCGCAGATTTTGGCCGCGCGCGCGACCTCCTGGGCCATGCTGACCTGCTCGACGATACCGCCGTCATGGGCGGCATCGTCCAGAATATGGGCGACCTCGGCTTCCACATCGGCCTCATCCACCGCCTGACCATCTTCGACATCGAACCCCTTTGCAGTATCTATCCACACCTCACGGATGCTGCTGGCCAGGATGCTTTGCACATCCTGGGGGTCGTTGACCATGAATTTGTTGCGCCAGAATGGGTGGTCCATCCACGAACCGCACATTTCGTGCAGGTACATGCCTACCCGTAAATGCTTGACCTCGATCCGCTTCAGCAAGGCTAGATCCCGGCAGCGGCCTTGAGTGCAGCCGCCTTGTCGATGGCTTCCCAGGTGAACTCCGGTTCGTCGCGGCCGAAGTGGCCGTAGGCGGCGGTCTTCTGGTAGATCGGGCGCAGCAGGTCGAGCATCTTGACGATGCCCTTGGGGCGCAGGTCGAAGTGCTGCTGCACCAGTTCGGTCAGCTTCTCGTTGGAGATCTTGCCGGTGCCATAGGTCTCGACCATCACGCTGGTCGGACGTGCCACGCCGATGGCGTAGCTGACCTGCACCATACAGCGCGTCGCCAGGCCGGCGGCGACGATGTTCTTGGCCACGTAGCGGCCGGCATAGGCAGCGGAACGGTCGACCTTGGACGGATCCTTGCCGGAGAAGGCACCACCGCCGTGCGGGCAGGCGCCGCCGTAGGTATCGACGATGATCTTGCGGCCGGTAAGGCCGCAATCGCCTTGCGGGCCGCCGATGACGAAGCGGCCGGTAGGGTTGACCAGATATTTGATGTCGCCCTTGATCAGTTCTTTCGGCAGCACGGGTTTGATGATGTCTTCGATCACGGCTTCGCGGATGGCTTCCAGGCTCATCTCGGGGGCGTGCTGGGTGGAGAGCACGACGGTGTCGATGGCGTACGGCTTGCCGTCGACATAGCGTACTGTGACTTGCGACTTGGCGTCCGGGCGCAGCCAAGACAGGCGGCCATCCTTGCGCAGATGCGACTGACGCTCCACCAGGCGGTGCGCCAGGTAGATCGGCAGCGGCATCAGGGAAGGCGTTTCGTCGCAGGCATAGCCGAACATCAAGCCCTGGTCGCCGGCACCCTGGTCGAGCGGGTCGTCTTCGGCCTTGTCCACGCCCTGGGCGATGTCGGGGCTCTGCTTGTCGTAAGCCACCAGTACGGCACAGCCCTTGTAGTCGATGCCGTAGTCGGTGTTGTCGTAGCCGATGCGCTTGATGGTGTCGCGGGCGACCTTGATGTAGTCGACGTTGGCGGTGGTGGTGATTTCGCCTGCCAGCACCACGAGGCCGGTATTGGTCAGGGTCTCGGCGGCGACGCGGGCGGTCGGGTCCTGGGCCAGGATGGCGTCGAGAATGGCGTCGGAAATCTGGTCGGCCACTTTGTCGGGATGGCCTTCGGATACGGATTCGGAGGTGAACAGGTAATCGCTCATGATGGGCTGGCGTTGGGGGGCGTGTAAAAGCTTGCTAGAATAGCAAAATTAGTCATTCGACAAAAGTTAAACTGTGTTGATCTGGTTGTTGCGGCTGTTCGCGCGCACTCCTCTGCCGCTGGTTCATTTGCTGGGCGTTATCGCCGGCTGGGGGCTTTACTTTGGCTCCCGCAAATACGCAGCCCGCATGCGCGCCAACCTGCGGCGTAGCGGCCTTGCCCCTGGCGACGCCGCTTTCCGCAAATTGTTGCACCGCTGCATCGGCGAGGCCGGCAAGGCCACACTGGAAACCTTCGTTATCTGGTTCCGGCCGTATCCCGAGGTACTCGATCTGGTACAGGAATGTCGCGGCTGGGAACATGTCGAGTCAGCGCTGACCGCCGGCAACGGGATCATCTTTCTGACGCCGCATCTGGGCTGCTTCGAAATCACCTCGCTGTACTACGCGCAACACCATCCGCTCGGCGTACTGTACCGCCCACCGCGCCAGCCCTGGCTGGCCCCGCTGATCGAACGCGGGCGCGAGCGCGGACAAATCACGCTGGCTGCGACCACGCTCAAGGGCGTGCGCGGCTTGCTGCAGGCGCTCAGGCGCGGCCAGGCCATCGGCATTTTGCCGGACCAGGTGCCGAGCACGGGTGAGGGCGAATGGGCGAATTTCTTCGGACATCCGGCCTATACCATGACGCTGGTGAGCAAGCTGGCCAAAACCAGCGGCGCGACCATCCTGATGGCTTTCGGCGAACGCCTGCCTTACGGCCGCGGCTACATTTTCCACATCGAGCCCGTGCCTGCGGAGGGTGTATCCTGTGTAGCAGCACTCAACGCCACGATCGAGGCTGCGGTGCGCCGGCAACCGGAACAATATCTGTGGAGCTACCAGCGCTATAAAGTCCCGCGCGGAGCCCCGCCATTACCGCTACAATCCTGACACCATGAAGCTCAAGTTCACCAAAATGCACGGCCTGGGCAACGACTTCGTCGTCTTCGACGGCGTACGCCAGCCGGTGCAACTCAGTCAGCAGCAGATCAGGCAGATCGCCGACCGTCACTTCGGCGTCGGCTGCGACCAGTTGCTGCTGGTAGAAAAGCCGACCGTTGCCGACGCCGATTTCCGCTACCGCATCTTCAATGCCGATGGCGGCGAGGTCGAGCAATGCGGCAACGGTGCGCGCTGCTTTGTGCGTTTCGTACACGATCAGGGCTTGACGCAAAAGACCGAGATCCGTGTGGAAACCGCGCGCGGCATCATCGTGCCGCGCCTGGAAAGCGATGGCCTGGTGACTGTCAACATGGGTGCACCACGATTCAACCCCGCTGAAATTCCTTTCATGGCAGATGAGCAAGCACTCACCTATGAACTGGATCTGTGCGGCGCAAATATCGAGATCAGCGCACTTTCGATGGGTAATCCGCATGCCGTGCAGGTGGTAGCGGATGTCGAATCCGCCCCGGTCGAACTGCAAGGCCCGCTGATAGAGCGGCACCAGCGTTTTCCGCAACGGGTCAACGCCGGCTTCATGCAGGTGGCGGATCGCGGTCATATCCGGCTACGCGTATTCGAGCGGGGTACGGGTGAGACATTGGCCTGCGGCACAGGCGCTTGCGCGGCGGTCGTCGCCGGCATCACGCGCGGTTTGCTCGATGCAGAAGTCAGAGTGTCCACCCATGGCGGCGATCTGACGATTCGTTGGGAGGGCGAGGGTCAGCCGGTATGGATGACCGGCCCGGCGGTGGTAGTATTCAATGGCGAAATGGAAATTCAGGAGTAATTATTGATGGAACTCAACGATCAGGATGTCGCGCAATTTCTGCGCGCCGACCCGCATTTTTTTAGCCGCAACGCCCACCTGCTGACGGAAATCGTACTCCCCAGCCAACACGGCGGGGTAGCGGTATCCTTGGTCGAGCGGCAACAGGTGGCTCAGCGCGATAAGGTGCGCGTGCTCGAATCCAAGCTGGCCGAACTGATCAAGTTTGGCGAAGAGAACGATGCCATCAGCGAGCGCGTACACCGCTTGTGCCTGGGTCTGCTCGCTGCGCGGAATTTCGATGCCCTGGTCGCAACCGTCACCCACAATCTCAGCGCGGACTTCCAGGTGCCGCACGTGGCGTGCCGTTTGTGGTCGCGCCCGCTGGACGAGAGCGATGCCGCCAGCGAAGAATTCAACGATGTCGATGTGGAGTTGCGCAACTGGGCCGATGGCTTGATAACACCCTACTGCGGCCACCGCCCCGGGCTCGATATCAGCAACTGGTTCGGTGAAACCAATGCCCCGCTCAAGTCCTTCGCCATGGTCGCCCTGCGCGGAGAAGCGGCGTTCGGGCTGCTGGTGCTGGCGAGCGAGGACGAGCAGCGCTTTTATCCCGAGATGGGCACGCTGTATCTCAAGCGCATCGGTGAACTGGTGAGCGTAGCGCTGTTGCGCTACCTGGTTTAGCCCCGCTTGGAACAACTCCGCGACAGCTATCTTGCCCATCTCGCCAACGAGCGGGGTTTGAGTCCGCTGACGCGGGAGAGTTATGCGCGCGACCTGGGGCTGCTGTTCGAATTGGCCGGCACCACCCCGCTCGACCAGATCCAGCCCAACCACATCCGGCGCTTTGTCGCGGCCCTGCACGGCCAGGGCCAGTCGGGCAAGAGCATCGCGCGGCGGCTTTCTGCCTGGCGCGGCTTTTTCGATTTTCTGACCCGGCGTCACGGCTTTGCCGCCAATCCCTGCATCGGCATGCGCCCGCCCAAATCGCCCAAAGCGCTGCCGCAAGCGCTCTCGATCGAACAAAGCGTGCGGCTGGTAGACATCAAGGACGACGACGAACTGGCACAACGCGACCATGCGATCTTCGAGCTGTTTTATTCATCCGGACTGCGTCTCGCGGAACTGGTCGGGCTGGATGTGAATGGCGTCGAACTGGCCGACGCAACCGTCACGGTGACCGGCAAGGGCTCCAAAACCCGTATCGTGCCGGTAGGCGGCCATGCCGTTGCGGCGATCAGGAACTGGCTCGATTTACGTGCCATCCTTGCCAAGCCGGAAGAAACCGCGTTGTTCGTCAGCCGGCGCGGCAAGCGCCTCACATCGCGCGCGGTGCAGTACCGCATCAAGACCTGGGCATTGCGGCAAGGCGTGGCGGGCAACGTGCATCCGCACACGCTACGGCACAGCTTTGCCACGCATGTGTTGCAGTCCAGCGGGGATTTGCGCGCGGTGCAGGAGATGCTGGGACACGCCAATATCTCGACGACGCAGGTTTATACCCATCTCGACTTCCAGCATCTGGCCAAAGTCTACGACGCCGCGCATCCGCGCGCCAAAAAGACCAAAAAGCCGCTTTAAAGGCGAAGCGTAATCAGCGATATATCGTCGTCCGGATCGCTGCCATCGATAAAGTCCTCCAGCGCCGCCTTGACCCACTCGAAAGGCTTCTTGCCGGCCACCAGCGCGGCATGCAGGCGCTCCTCGCCGAACATTGCGCCCGCGGCATTCCGGGCTTCGGTCACGCCATCGCTATAAAGTACCAGGGTACTGTTGATGACATCATCGAACTTGACGATTTCCGCATTGAACATGTCGGCGGGAAGCACACCCAGGGCAAGATTGGATGAGTTGACGCGGGCCTTGATTTTGCCTTGGGCATCCAGCAGCAGCACCGGCGGCAGGCCGGCATTGAATATCTCGACCTGCCGGGTCGCCGGGTCGCAACAGATGAACCCCGTTGCGCAGAAATGGCCGACAGGCATGATTTCACGCAGCTTGCGGTTGATCTCGGCCAGAATTTCGGCAGACTTGAAATCGCGCCGCGTCATCGCAAAAAACACGTCCGAAGTCGGCAGCGCACCTATCGCAGCAGAAAACCCGTGACCGGTAAAATCCCCCAGCATCAGGTAGAGTTTGCCTGACGGGGATTTGTCGTAAATCATCAGGTCGCCGCTGAAATGCCCGGCAGCAAGCATCCAGGAATCCAACCCCGGCACGACCTTGGTACTCATACGGTTGGTCAGCGCGTCGAACACGTGGTTCGTCAGTTCGATTTCCTGCTCCGTACGCTGCTGGAAATGCTCCAGTTCCGTATGCAACTCGCGGATACGCTGCATGGCGACGATTTTGGCACCCAGCAACAGGCTGTTGAACGGCTTGACCAGAAAATCGTCACCGCCGCTTTCTACACATCTGGCCAGCGACTCGTCGTCGTTGAGGCCGGTAAGGAAAATAATCGGCACAAAGCGGTTGCCGCAGCGCTGCTTGATGATGGTGGCGGCTTCGTATCCCGTCATCACCGGCATGGTGACATCCATCAGGACCAGGTCTGGATTTTCGCGCTCGAACACCTCGATCGCATCCTCGCCGTTGCCCGCCTCGACGATCTCGTGCCCGCTACGGCCAAGAAACGCCTTGAGCAGCATGCGCGTGCTGCGGTCGTCGTCAACGACCAGAATTTTTAACGGCGGCGTGGAGTTCAGGGACACGGGACAAGCCGGTTGAATAACTCCGCCATTCTATCGGCATTTCATTTCGGACAACAGCATCAGGTTCTGTATTTGATATTTTCGCCCGAATAGCCGACAAAATCAGTCAAACTTTATGGCAAAATACAAACTCAAAATCTAACCTGCATTATTTCAAATCATTACTGGAGACCACAATGGAACACACCCTGCCCGCCCTGCCGTATGCCAAGAACGCCCTGGCACCGCATATCTCTGAAGAAACCATCGAATATCACTACGGCAAGCACCACCAGACCTATGTCACCAATCTCAACAACCTGATCAAGGGCACCGAGTTCGAAAACGCCAGCCTCGAGGACATCGTCAAGAAGTCTTCCGGCGGCATCTACAACAACTCCGCCCAGATCTGGAACCACACTTTCTTCTGGAGCAGCATGAAGCCGAACGGCGGCGGCGCCCCGACCGGCGCGCTGGCTGATGCCATCAACGCCAAGTGGGGTTCGTTCGACGAATTCAAGAAGGCATTCCAGGCTTCCGCCGTCGGCAACTTCGGTTCCGGCTGGACCTGGCTGGTGAAGAAGGCCGACGGCTCGGTCGACATCGTCAACATGGGCGCCGCCGGCACTCCGCTGACCACGGGCGACAAGGCCCTGCTGACCATCGACGTATGGGAACACGCCTACTACATCGACTACCGCAACCTGCGCGCCAAGTTTGTCGAAACATTCCTCACCAGCCTCGCCAACTGGGACTTCGCATCGACTAACTTCGCTTAATCGGCGTCGTTTCAGACAAGGCCCCGCGAGCTTTCAGGTTCGCGGGGCTTTTGTTTTTTATGGGGATGTCGATTTCAGGGATGAAGGTCTTCTTCGGAACCTATAGCGGACGAATTGATGAATTTTTCCGACCGGCAAGTTGCGACCCATAGCTGCCGTCGATGTCTCCTTGCAAAATCGCCATTCTGCGGTGACCTGACATTGCTAAGGAAGCCCTGAACAAGCCATCGTTCGGAGCTTCGTGTTTTGCAAATTGCCATTCTTGGCCGGATTTTTGTCTGAATCCGACCAGAAACAGCGGATTATCTTCCCAATCACCGGGCTTC